>Ga0307378_10001728_pt1 | contig 34740 bp, 25 predicted proteins | sample UN1MG_FD_202238 | JGI IMG/M metagenome (GOLD analysis project Ga0307378, IMG submission 202238) | Soil microbial communities from Risofladan, Vaasa, Finland - UN-1 | ecosystem: Environmental > Terrestrial > Soil > Coastal area > Acid sulfate soil | place: Finland: Risofladan, Vaasa | collected... | reverse complement strand
AACTTACTGTAACTGGGATCGAATTGAGTATAGCCTTTTTTATTTGGGATCAAGGCTTACTGCAATATAGCAAGCTTGACCCCTGGAATCCTTGGACCCTCTTCTCCAACTAAATTGGAGAAGAACCGTGCTTAAATCGTTGCATTTGCTGCCGGGTGCAAAGCACCCGGTTTTTGGAAAAATAAAGCCGGTGATTCCATTGCTGGACAAAAACTAAGGCTTCAAGATGTATATCATTTTATTTTCCCTTCTGATTGATCTTTTGACGAGAAATTCTGTCAAAATCCGCCTTTCTCCAACATTCAGCAAGACATAAATAAGCCCAAATCATCAACGAATTCGGATTCTTTATGTTTGACTGCCTGGGATGTCTCTGATATTTAAGAAAAAATAAAACGATGGTAAGCGCCAAAAATAAAATCAAAAAAATGGATATCAAAATAAAAAAACCAACCAGAATCATCGGGTGCTTGATTCTAACGGCTCTGATGGTGTTTTCTGTTCCCTGTGACAGCCGACAAAGCCAATCCTCTAAGCCTGTTCTTGAGACGCCTTCACACACTGTAAATCAAAACAGTATCTTCGAGCCGGAGGTGCGGCTGACTGCTGAGGAAAAAGCCTGGCTGGCGGTGTATCCGAAGGATGAAAAGAGCGATGCAGGCGGCGGAAAACTTCAGAAAACGGTCGCGACAGCGTCATCCCAAAAAGCAGTATCTGATTTTCCACGTGATGAGCCGATAAAGATCGTGTACCCGGTGGTTATGGCCCCTTATACATTTAAAGATGATAAGGGGGAGCCACAGGGTTTTTCCATCGATCTTCTGCGGCTGTGGTCAAAAAAGACAGGGATTCCGATCGAATTTAAGAGCGCTGTCTGGGCCGAAACGCTCCAGACAATGCGTGACGGAAAGGCGGATATCCATGCGTCGCTTAACTATACAAAGGAACGGGACACCTATCTGGATTTCGCTACGATTGTCGCGTCTACGGAAGGGACTATTTTCTTTCATAAAAGTATAACCAATATCAGCGAGCCGGAGGATTTGCGGGGGTACAGGGTTGGCGTTGTCAAAGGTGGTTTATATGTGGGATGGATTCAAGAAAACCTGCCTGAATCCTCTTTGGTTTCTTACATTGAATTTCCCCAAATGGTGGATGCCGCTCAAAAAAAAGATGTCTATGTTTTTATCGACGAGTTACAAGCGTCACTATACCGAATGAAAGAGCTCGGGTTGGTAGATGAGTTCTCCTACAATCCGGGAATGGGCATATATCCGAACAACTTTTGGATCGCTGCGCGCCAAGGTGACAGTAAGCTTGTCAAAGCGCTTAAACAAGGGATGGCGCTGATCACCCCGGAAGAACGCGCAGCTATCGAACGGAAATGGCTGACAATATCAACGGTAAAAGCACAAGATACCTTGTATATTGCCATGTACAGTGATTTTGCCCCCTACACCTTTATAAATGCTGAAGGTCAGCCGGCAGGTCTTTTGGTTGACATGTGGAATCTTTGGGCAAAGAAAACCGGTAAGAAGATCAGATTTCTTCCCGGTAGTTGGCAGACTTCTTTAGACAACTTAAAAAAAGGCACTGCAGACATTCATTCCGGCCTTTTTTATAGTGATTCCCGGGCACAATGGCTTGATTATTCCCAGCCATTTTATGAGACGGGTTCAAACGTTTTTTATTCTATCAAAAAAGAAGCGCCGTATAAGGATGGTATTTATATAGAAAAGAAAATCGGCGCGATCAAGGGGTCCTATCATGAGGAACATTTGCGCATAAAGCATCCGACGGTGGATGTGATTCCCTTTGAAAGCATGGAAAAGATGCTGCGGGCTGTCTTAAGTGGAGAAATATCCGCATGTCTGACAGAATATTTAAGTACCACGGCGATGATCAATCGCCTCGGGCTATCAGGGAGGTTCAATTCAACAGAGTCTAAGCATCTTGTACAGAAACTCCATGCCGGCGTACTGAAAAAGAATACCCAACTGTTTTCTCTTGTTAAGAAGGGATTTGATGCCATAACCAAAAATGAGCTGGCAGAGATTGAGGAACACTGGGTAACGGAACATGATAAGCAATATTATAGGAAGGCTGTCGAGAAAATACCCCTGACGGAATCGGAAACCGCCTGGCTGAGGGCGCATCCGAATATCCAGCTCGCTTATACCGACGAGTTTGAGCCGGAAGTCATTGTTGATCCGGATGGCACCTATCGCGGTATCCTGATTGATTTCCTGGATGAGCTAAACAGGCGGCTGGGGACTCGAATCGACCTTCACTTTGATTCCATACCTGGAATACTTCAGAAGGCGAAAACAAAAGCGGTTGACGGCATCCTGGAGATGCACCCGGAGTATGCCGACAAGCTGGGACTGTTAAAAAGCGTGGGATACCTGACAGCCTATCCTACTGTATTTGCACGTCGAAATGTATCTTTTGAAGGTCCCGCCGATTTTGCCGGCAAAAGGGTCGCAATAATAGACAAGGTCTACTTTTCGGAAAAACTGGTCCGACAATATGGAAAACAGGCGACCATCCTGAAAGTGAAGGATTCTGAGCAAGGGATGAAGGTCGTAAGCGAGGGAGATGCGGATCTTTTTATTGGGGCCGGCTTCAATTCTTATCTCCTTACAAAATACCAACTTTTCGATGTTGTGGCCAAATACACATTCCTCGATTACCCGGACAAGTTCGGCATGGCCATCAGGCCGGACTGGCCGGAACTTGTCTCTATTCTGAACAAAGGAATATCCAGCTTTTCCCAAAATGAAATCGATGCCATCGTGGCAAAGTGGGTTCATCTTCCACAACAAAAGGAAGTCATATCGCTCACGCAGGAAGAACGGGCCTGGCTCACGCAGGATCACACGGTTCGGGTTCGCGTGGTCGACTTCCCGCCCTTCATCATTGTAAAGGAAGGCCAAAAAGCAGCCGGGATGTCGATTGATTATCTCAACCTGATTGCCGAGCGTGCCGGGGTCAAATTGAAATACATAGTTTCAACGCGCCCCTTTGGAGAAGCCCTGGAAAAAATGAAAAGCCGGGAAGGTCCAGACCTGATATCGACCTTGATGAAAACGCCCGAACGTGAACGATTTGTCGCGTTTTCAAAAGACTATCTCAGCATGCCCAGGGCCATATTTACCCGGACAGACGCGGGATTTATTGCAGGAATTGATGACCTATTCGGAAAAAGGGTCGCCGTCCCCCGGGGAACAGTCGTACAAAAAGAAATCGAAACCAAATACTCCGACGTTGACCTTCAGCTTTATAATTCGGATTTAAAGTCGCTGGAAGCGGTGGCTACGGGAAAAGCGGATGCTTATATTGGCAACCTGACCCTTGGTTCCTATATCATTTTAAAAATGGGATTCACCAACCTGAAAGCAGCAGCCCCCACCGACCTGGAAAATCACCTTTTCTCCTTTGGCATTAGAAAGGACTGGCCCGAATTGAGCAGCATCATCGACAAGGTGCTTGATTCCATGCAGCCGGAGGAGAAATTGGCCATTCGCAACAAATACCTCTCGATACGATACGAGCATGGCATCAAACCCGCTGATGTTTTGAAATGGGTTCTGATTTTTGGCGGAGCAGCCTCAGGCATTGTATTTCTGTTTGTCTTCTGGAACAGAAGCCTTGCAAAAAAGGTACAGGAGCGCACGTCTGAACTGGAGACCACAAACATATCTTTAGAGGCTGAAATTGACGAGCGCAAACGGGCGGAGGAGATCCTGCGGTATCAGGCAACACTTCTGGAAAACGTCTTTGATGCTGTCGTATCCTTCGATACGGACTTCAAAATTCGAAGTTGGAATGATGCCGCGGTAAAAACCTATGGATGGAAAGCAGAAGAAGTTATGGGCAAAGTATTCAGAGATGTGACAGCTCTTGAATACATACATGATCTGCGCGAAGATGTTTTGTTTGAGATCAACACGGCGGGAGTTTGGCGCGGTGAAGTAAAACAGACCAGGAAAGACGGAGAGCAAATCTATATCCAGGTTACGGTTTCTGCAATACCAAGCGATAAAGGCAAAACAATCGGTTTTGTTTCTGTCAATCGGGACATCACCGATGCCAAGCGGGCCGAGAAGAAGATCCTTGAGTATCAGCAGAGACTCAAGGCCCTGGCCTCTCAGTTGACCGTCACCGAGGAAACGGAGCGCCACCGTATTGCCGCTGACCTTCACGATCATGTCGGCCAGTCTCTTGCATTGGCACGCATGCAGGTTGCCGCGGCAAGCAAATCCGTCTCCGACGACGGGCTGACGGCCAAGCTTGACGACGTCTCGGAAACCTTACTCCAGACCGTTCAGGACGTGCGATATCTCATGTTTGATTTGAGCTCTCCGACGATGCATGAACTCGGCCTGCGCCCAGCCATATCCGAGTGGCTGGAGGAGCAGATAGAAAAACGCTACGGAATTAAAACAAAGTTCTTCGATGACATCGTCGATAGGCATAAAATAGCCCTGGATGAAAACATGCGGGCCATTTTGTTTCGCAATGTGCGCGAACTGCTCACCAACGTGGTCAAACATGCACAGGCGAATCAGGTGACCGTATCGATGGAACTCACCGATAACACTCTGAAGATCGTTGTTCAGGATGGCGGCGTTGGGTTTGAATATCTTTTGGCCTCCCAAACAGGGGGACCCAAGGGCGGTTTCGGCCTGTTCAGTATCCGGGAACGCATGGCCGATCTGGGCGGTGCTTTGGAAATCGAATCCCAACCCGGCAAGGGGTGCAGGGCCGTTCTCAGCGTGCCCTTGGATAGCGGATTGGAGTGATAGAGGGAAAACAAAGGTTTCTGGTGTCAGTGTTCAGGTGTCAGGAGTGAAAAAGAATGGAGTGTTGGAGTAGTGGAGTAATGGGTACTGAAAGATTGTTTTTCCCAACACTCCAATACTCCAAGTTGTTACACTCCATTACTCCAGCACCCCAACGGGGCTTGGGCAGAGTTTTTGAGTCTTGGAACGACGGTGTTAGATTTCAGACAAAAAGATGGTGCGGTGGGATAATGGAGGGAAAACAAGGGTTTCAGGTGTCAGGTGTCAGGAACCGACAGACCTGAAACCTGAACACTGACACCTGACACCTTAAACTATACCAACTTCAAAACAACGATATGAAAGAAAATAACAGTGGCAAAAAATCCTATCTGGATGTAGAAGACCTCGAGGTCTATAAAAAGTTGTGCCAGTTGCACATGGAAGTCTGTGATTTGACGCACCAATGGCCCCGAGAGGAAAGGTACGAGTTGGGAAGCCAGGTAAGGCGTTCCTCAAACAGCACAGCTGCCCAGCTTGCGGAGAAGAATGATGACCGGCATATCCGAAACAAGATAGAAGGCGTTAATCGTAGCAGGGGGGAGGCAGGTGAGACAATTCACCATCTGTTCATGGCGAAACTCAAAGGATACATTACGGAAAGTATATATCAAGAATTTCGAGGTCGTTACAAAGAATGCATTCGCATGCTTAATGGATTGGAGAAAACTTTGGAGCGGAAAGTTCCAGAGCGAGACCGGCGCTGGCAGGTAGCGGAGGAGTCGAAAGTGTACGGATTAAACAATGAACAGTGCCCTAAGGGTTGGCCCGTACCCGAAAAATGAGCTGTCAGGTGTTAGGTTTACGCACCATGGGTGTGTTTAAGTTCTTGTGTGATTTTTCCCTGATACCTGAACACTGACACCTGAAACCTACATGTGCCTGAACACTGACACCTGAAACCTACGTGTGCCCTGAACCTGAAACCTACATGTGCCTGAACACTGACACCTGAAACCTACGTGTGCCCTGAACCCAAAACCTTGAACCCTGAACTCAGAACCCAGAACCCGGAGCTTACTATGCCAACAACCATCCTTTTAGTGGATGATCATGCGGTTTTTCGAAAAGGACTGCGCCTGCTTTTTGAAGCGGAACAGGATTTCAAAGTGGTCGGCGAGGCCGGTGACGGGCAAGAGGCCATCGACCGGGTCCGGGTCCTTTCGCCGGATGTGGTGGTCATGGACATCAACATGCCGAACTTCAACGGCATCGACGCCACCCGGCAAATTGTTTCCGATTTTCCCGAAACCAAAATCGTGACCTTGTCCATCCACTCCGGGAAACGTTTTATCGAAGACATGCTGAGCGCCGGGGCCGTTGGATACATCCTGAAGGAATGTGCTCCCGAAGAGCTGGTAAACGGCGTGCGAGCCGTAATGCGAGAGGAGATCTATCTGAGTCCTTCCGTCACAGGAATCGTCATCTCGGAGTTCGTGAAGCCCAAGGCGGGCGGGCAGGTTTCTAAAGATGACAATGGGTGGACGGCCGTCGAGACGACCCCGATCATACACACCAAGCTCCACCGTCCTCAGATCCCCAAAAACCATGTTCATCGTTCCCGGCTGTTGGAACAGCTTGAAAAGGGCCGACAGAAGCAATTCACACTGGTATCGGCCCCTGCCGGATATGGCAAGAGCATCCTCTTGAGCTGTTGGCTGGAAAACTGCGATTGCCCCAATGCCTGGTATTCGGTGGATGAGAGCGATAACAGCCTGCGCCAGTTTTTGATTTACTTTTTGACCGCTATCCGGACCATGTTTCCCGACGCCGTGGAAAAGACCGTGGTCCTGGCCAACACTGGAAATCTGCCTCCGATGAAGGTATTGTTGGCTAACTTGATCAACGAAATGAACCTGATCGATCAGGACTATATCCTGGCAGTTGATGACATTCAACTGATCCAGGAGAAACAGGTGTACGACCTGCTCACTGAACTGCTGCGATATCCGCCGCAACGCATGCACCTGGTGCTGATCGGACGGCGGGATCCGTTTTTGCCCATATCTTCTTTACGAGCCCAGGGACTGATGACTGAGATCCGCTTGCAGGATTTGTGCTTTACGAAAGCGGAAACAAAGGCGTATCTGGAGCAGGTAATCGGAGATCAGATCGAAGATGCCATAGCAGCAAAATGGAGAAAAAAAACAGAGGGTTGGATAGTCGGACTACACCTGGCGGCACTTTCGATGCGCCAACGAGGCGATGCGACCAGCATGCTGACTGAAATACCTGGTGGCCTTCAATATGTGACGGAATATCTTTTCAATGAGGTTTTTAAGAGACAATCTCCGGAAATTCGCCATTTTCTTTTGAGTACGGCCATTTTAGATCGATTCTGCGCGCCGTTGTGTGAGGTGTTGGTCGGGCCGGATGCTGAGTCAAGGCAGGATGACATAAATTCATGGGATTTTCTTGATGTGCTTAAAAATCAAAACCTGTTCATCGTCGGCCTGGACCCGAAAAACCGCTGGTTCCGATACCATCACCTGTTTCAGCAACTTTTGAAAGACCAGTTGATGCTCCATCGGAGCTCAGAGGAGATTGTCGCCCTCCATTCCCGGGCCGGGAATTGGTTTGCCGAAAACAATCTTATCGATGAAGCGATCCGGCATTTGCTGGCTGCCGGTGATGTGATCGGAGCAGCGCAACTGGTTGAGGAAAATCGACAGACTATGCTCGATAGTGATAGATGGTACGTCTTTGAAAAGTGGCTGTCCATGCTGCCGGATACCGTTATTCAACAGCGGCCTATACTTCTCTTGGCCCAAGTCTGGATACGCTATCATCAATTTGACATTCCGGCGATTCCATCGATTATAGATGCTGTCGAAGCCCATTTAAAAGACGATCCTATGGAGCAGCATCTGCGTGGAGAAATCGAATTTTTTCGCGGGTATATTTGCTATTTTCAGAATAAAGGTTCACACAGCCTGAAGCACCTTCAAGAGGCCCTGAAATTGGTTCCCGAGAAATATCATGAAATTCGAGGCCAGATAGAAATACTATATGGATTGGCCAGGCAAATGCAAGGTCAGAAAGAAGACGCCGTTAAAACTCTGACTGACTTGCTGTATCATAAGCAGCCGCCTTTTAGCGTAAGGAAGACCCGTCTATTGGTGACGCTTGTCTATATCCACATTATCTCGGGAGATTTGGACAGCGCATTCGTGATAAACCAACAACTCTTCGACTTCGCAACAAAAAACAACTACATCTATGCGAAAGTGTGGAGCGTGTATCTTAAGGGACTGATCCACTTTTACCGTAATGAACTTGACAAGGCCATCGATCATTTCGGTCAAGCAATAGAAGAAAAATTCATCTTTCACACGCGAGCTGTGGTTGACAGCATGGCCGGGCTTATTTTTTCGTATCAAGCCGAGGGGCAACCCGATCAGGCCGGGGAAACCATACAAAAACTCTTGAAGTATGTTGCTTCCCAAAGTGATCCGACCTATTTAATGATTGCTGACTCATGTAACGTACGGTTGTCGATCATGCAGGGAGAACTGGTATCAGCGATGGGTTGGCTTCAAGAAAGTTCTCCGCCCGTTGAGAACATGGTCTGGTGGCTGGAAATTCCCGCTGTCACTCGTTGCAGGGCACTTCTTGCTAAAGGATCGGACGAGAGCCTCGAGAAAGCCGAAATAAAGCTTCGAGAACTTTTGCAGCTGAATCAGGACAATCACAATACCTGTCATACGATTCACATTTTGCCTTTGCTGGCGATGGTGTATCATAAGCAGGGGCGGGATGATGAGGCTCTCACCATTCTGGAAGAGGCAGTCGACCTTGCAAAACCCGGCGGATGGATTCGTCCATTTGTTGAATTGGGTTCCCCCATGGCCGATCTTTTGAACCAGCTTCTCAGACAGAACGTCGCCGTGGACTACATCGAAAAACTTCTTGCTGCTTTCAGCGATCAGCAAACAGGTCCTCCCAGTCTCCCCCTCTCCCCCTCTCCCCATCCCCCAGTCTCCCCGTCCACCCGCCCCCAGCCCCTGGTCGAGCCCCTGACCAATCGCGAGCTCGATATCCTGGATCTGCTGGCACAACGTCTCCAGAACAAGGAGATCGCCGACAAACTGTTCATTTCACCGGAAACCGTCAAAACACACCTGAACAACATCTACCAGAAGCTCAACGTCACCAATCGCCGGCATGCGGTTGAGAGGGCCAAAACTTTGGGCATCCTATGAAAAATGGACTTGGTGAGGGGGAGACTGGGAGAAAGGGTGACTGGGAGAGGAGGAAGAAGCTGAAAATTAAAACACATGAGGATTTGGATGTCTATCAACTTGCTTTTGATGCCGCCATGGAAATCTACGAGCTTTCGAAACGATTCCCTGTTGAAGAAAAATATTCGTTAACGGATCAAATTAGGAGATCTTCACGCTCTGTGTGTGCCAACCTGGCTGAGGCATGGCGAAAACGTAGATACAAAGCAGCGTTTCTCGCCAAGCTAAACGATTGTGAAGCTGAAGCAGCAGAAACTCAGGTCTGGATTAAATTTGCTGTTAAATGTGGGTATTTAAAGGGTATTTCTGGCCGAAAACTCTATGAAACTTACAATCAAATCTTAGGAAGTTTAGTAAAAATGATCAATACCCCGGATAACTGGACCCTCTAACCACCTCGTCCCCCCATCTCACCGTGCCCCAGTCCCCCCAGTCTCCTATTCTCCCCATCTCCCAGTATCCCCATCTCCCCATCTCCCCGTCCCCGTCCCCCCATCTCCCCGTCCCCAGTCTCCAAGTCTTTCCTTCCCATTATCTTCCTGACCTCTGACCTCTGACCTCTGACACCTGTTCCCTGACACCTGTTGGAGCGAAGCGGAAATCCCGATTTATCGGGGACACCCGCCCCCTGTTCCCTGTTCCCTGACCCCTGACACCTGAGCCCTGTTCCCTGACACCTGACACCTAAGTCTTTACTCCAACACTCCAATATTCCATTCCTTTTCACTCCTGACACCTGACACCTAAGTCTTTACTCCAACACTCCATTTCTTTACCCTCCTGACACCTGACACCTGACATCCGAAATCTGACACCTTTGTCTTTTTCTATCCCCCCATCCCCCCATCTCCCAATCTCATCGACACCCGACACCCGACACCCTGACCCCAACTCCCCCATTCTTAGCCCTTTTTTAGCCCTTTTTGGGGGATGCGCTGTTTTTAAAAAATCTATTTAATGCATACAAGCAAATCTATCCGTTCATTTATTCATTTATATAGAAAAGGCCATAAAAAATGAAATATTTACGCTTCAGAAAACGTCTAAAGCCCTTTTTGCCGAATACAGGCCTCAGGAGAAAATTTTATGGATCCTCTTCCCAGAATACGCGTTTCAAAAAACGCTTGAAGCCTTTTTTGCCGAACGCTCATCTCAGGAGAAAAGTTCTTGGGCCCTCTTTTCCGCAGGAACGACCTAAGAAACGTCTTACACTCGGAATGCCGGCGACCTACCGCATCCGCATCCAGGGTTTTCTGGAAAAGCGTTGGGCGGACCGTCTGGGGGATATGCATATCAATACACGCAATCAAGAGAATCAGGCACCGCTGACGACCCTGGTCGGCCGTGTGAGAGACCAGGCCGAACTGATGGGGGTGTTAAACAGTCTTTATGAACTGCAGGTGCCCCTCTTGTCGGTGGAGCTTTTAACCGTAAAGTAATCGGGTTTATGAACGGCAGCATTTCTTGACTTGCGACAGCGAGCGCGTTTTCTAAAGCACAGCGGGAACGCTAAACAAGGAACCTTAAGTTAAGCAGGCTTCTATTCTTATAACCCTGAACCCGTCTTAGGCGGACAAGCCCAGAACTGTGAACCCGCCAGAGGCGGACAAGCCCAGAACCTTAAGTTTACAAAGGAGAAAAAATGAAACTAAAAAAACTGAAAATCTCAAGTTGCTTACTGGCATGCATCATCAGCACGTTCGTAGGGAGTCTCGTTATTTCACAGCAAGCCCGCGCCGACGACGCCGCCGAACTGGCGAAGAAGCTGCAAAATCCGGTTGCCGCCCTCATCAGCGTACCGGTCAAAGTCGACTGGGATACCGGCATTGGCTCCGCGGACGCGGATCGTACAACGTACACCATTCAGCCGGTCATTCCGATCGATCTGAACCCGAAGTGGAACATCATCTCGCGTACCATTGTGCCGGTCTATATCGATGCTGAGTCGCCGGTAGCGGGCGGCAGCAACACCTACGGCATGGGCGATATCGTGCAAAGCTTCTTTTTCTCGCCCAAGGCGCCGACCGCCCGCGGCTTGATTTGGGGTGTGGGCCCGGTGCTGTCGCTGCCCACCGGTGCTGATGGCCTAACCTCGGATAAATTCAGCGTGGGACCGACGGGCCTTGTGTTGAAGCAGGCAAACGGCTGGACCTACGGCATGCTGGCCAGCCAATCGTGGTCGATCTCCGGCGATGATGACCGCACGGATGTCAATTCCACCTTCCTGCAGCCGTTCCTTTCCTACACCACAAAAACCCACACCACCTTCGGTGTGAATACCGAGTCCACGTACGACTGGAATGCCGAGGAGTGGACCGTGCCCGTCAACGCGACCGTCAGCCAGTTGGTGAAAATCGGCAGGCAACCGATCAGTCTTCAAGTCGGTTATCGCAACTATGTCGATGCGCCGGACGGTGGGCCCGATTGGGGGCTCAGGTTCCAGGTGACGTTTTTGTTCCCGAAGTGAAAGGCGCCAAAGGGCAATGAGGTTCAAGGTTCAGAGATTCAGAGGTTCAAAAATGGTTTCTGCCATTTAATCCTAAACCGGAAACGATGAACCTATAACCTTAGTTTTGGAAAGGAGAATAAAAAATGAAAACAAAACACATACTCACCCTAGTCGTTGCCGGATTACTGGCTACCAGCCTGAATGCGTTTGCAGCGCAACCACCGAAGATGAAGATGACCACCGAGGTCCCGGCAGGGATCGCCACACCGGACAAACTTGAAACTCGTATCGGCACACTCACTTCGTTCGACGGAGTGCCAGATGCAGCGACTGCCCAGAAGGTCTTTGACAATCTCGATTTCCAACGGGCGACGCAGGCCTATCTGAACAGTATTCAGATCGCTTCTATGGGTGGTCTGCGTAACGGTATTCTCAAATACGGTCCGGCTAACACTACCGCACTACTCACCGAAGATCTCATGGATTCCAAGACGCTGTGGTTGACGCCCAATACCGTCGCGATTTACATGACCCTTTGGCTCGACCTAACGGACGGGCCGGTCGTTATGGAAACACCACCGGACGTGATTGGAATCGTTGATGATGCCTGGTTCCACTATGTCACCGACTTCGGTCAGGTAGGCCCCGACAAAAACAAGGGCGGCAAGTATTTGTTCCTGCCACCGGGCTACAAAGGCGATATTCCTAAAGGCTATTTCGTAATAAAACCACAGACCTTCGGCAGTTGGGTGCTCTGGCGTGGCGCGCAGGTTGACGGCAGCACTGCTCCGGCGATCAAAGCGACCAAAGAGAAAATGCGTGTCTACCCACTGGCACTGAAGGATAATCAGCCGAAAATGAAATTTATCAACGTCTCAGGCGATCAATTCAATACTATCCATGTAATGGATTATAAATTGTATGAGGAAGTGAACGAGGTTGTCCAGCGAGAACCAGGTATAGGGCAAGATCCGGAAATCCTCGGCCAGCTTGCATCCATCGGTATTAAGAAGGGTCAACCGTTCAAACCTGATGCCCGCATGAAGAAGATTCTATCAGAAGCTGCTGATGTGGGTGCTGTCACTGTTCGTACTTTGGCTTCACAGCCGCGCGATGACAGTTTCTATTACTACCCGGGTAAGGGCGTGTGGACCACACCGTTTTATGGCGGCAGCTATGAGTTTCTCGACAAGAACAACGCCCGTTATCTTGATGCCCGTGCGTATTTTCACTTCTATGCAACAGGCATCACACCCGCAATGGTCCAGGCGCCGTATGGCAAGGGTTCTACCTACGCGGTGGCCTATATGGATTCTACAGGCACCCCACTCGATGGCAGCACGACCTACACGGTGCATGTACCGCCTAAGGTTCCGGGTAAATCGTTTTGGTCGTTCACACTTTATGACAATCAGACGCGTTCTGAGCTACAAACAGATCAGAAGTTCCCGGGTATAGATAGTAATAACAAGAGTTTAAAGCAGAACAAAGACGGTTCGTACGATATTTACTTTGCTCCGAAAACACCTGCTGGTAAGGAATCGAACTGGATTCAGACTGCACCGGGTAAGGGCTGGAACATGTTATGGCGTATCTATGGCCCAACCAAGCCCTGGTATGACAGAAGCTGGAAGATTGGTGACCCTGAGGTGGTGAAGTAATTAGCCAGAATCAAATGAACAGCGGGGCGAGCCAAAACTCGCCCCGCATGAGAAAACTAAGGAGACAACTAAGGAGACAACTATGAAAACCAAATTATTAGCGATCTTGGCTGTTACCGGATTACTGGCAACCAGCTTGACGGCGTTTGCAGGGCAACCGCCGAAGATGAAAATGATCACGCAACAGCCTGAAATGAAAATGACCATACCGATTCCGGAGAACATTACGACTCCGGCAAAGGTTGAATCAGCCATAGGCACGTTGGAATTCTTTGACGGTATCCCGATTAACGATACCAAAGACAAAGTTTATGACTATGTAGACCGTGCTCGCGCTGTTCAGATTTATATTTCTATGATGCCTGCTGTGTCTACTTACAGCCTACTTCAGGGAAGTAAGGATGTGGGTATGGGAGAATCCAATCAGGTTGTGATTTGGGAGCAATTGGGCGATTCCAAGTCGCAGGTGCTGACCTATAACAACACCGCCCTCTATACATGGAGCTTTCTCGATCTCGAGAAAGACGGTCCGACCGTGATTGAACTCCCGTCTGACGTCCTGGGTATCCTCGATGATGGCAATATGCGTTATCTGAGCGACATGGGGGCGGCCGGTCCGGATAAAGGCAAAGGCGGCAAGTATTTGGTGCTGCCTCCGGGTTACAAGGGTGAGGTGCCGGAGGGTTACTTTGTTGTCAAATCCACGAGCTATGTGGTGTGGAATTTTATGCGCGGTTATGTCAGGGGGAGTGTGGCCAACCCCGTTGATGTCAAAAAGTCTGCCGATAACGTCAAGAACAACCTGAAAGTCTACCCGCTGGCGAAGAAAGATAATCCGCCGAAGACGCAGTTCAAAAATATGACAGGTGTTTATTACAACACGGTTCCACCGAACGACTTCAGTTATTTCGAGAGGCTTAACGAAGTCATCCAGAAGGAGCCGATCGATTTTATTGACCCTGAAATTCGTGGAATGATTGCCACACTTGGAATCATTAAAGGTAAACCATTTAAGCCGGATGCTCGTATGAAAAAATTGCTAACCGAAGCAGTTGATATTGGTAATGCCTACGCACGTGCCAATACGGTTTATCCGCGTGATCCTGGGCATCGGTTTTATCCAGAAACAAATAGTGAGTGGGTCATGGCCTTTCCTGACAAAGATGCATTCTTTCTAAAAGATGGAATCCGTCGGATTGATGCTCGACTTTGGATGCATTACAACGCGGTTTGTGTAACTCCTGCTATGGCAGGGATTAAACCTGGTGTCGGTTCTGACTATGGTATCGCTGGAATGGACTCCAAACACCAACCGTTAGATGGTGCAAAAACATACAAATTACATCTTCCACCTAATGTTCCTGTAAAGGATTACTGGTCAGTTGTTATTTATGACCCGCAGACACGCAGTATGTTGCAAACTGACCAACCTCGTGCTGGAGTTAACAGTTTAAGTGGCGAGGTTAAAGCGAATGAAGATGGTTCATATGATCTCTACTTTGCTCCAAAAGCACCGAAGGGCAAGCAAATCAATTGGATTCAAACTATACCAGGAAAAAGCTGGCTCATCATTCTGCGGATGTACGGTCCGCTGGAGCCATGGCTCGATAAGACCTGGCGACCGAGTGAGCTGGAACTGGTGAAGTAAATTTTCAGAGTTAAATGCGCTGCGGGGCTGGTTAAAACTCGCATCGCCTCAAAATAACAAGAGGTAAGATAATGAAAATAAAATCATTAGCAACCATCGCCGTCAGCGGATTGATTGTGGCCGGGCTGACAACTGCGGCATGGGCCGCATCACCGAAAATGAAAATGACCAATGATATCCCGGCGTCGATTACGGCCCCGGACAAGGTAAAGACCTCCATCGGCACTCTCAAGTACTTTGACGGAGTGCCGACTGCGAAGACTGTCGAAACGGTGTACGACTACCTCGACCGCTCGCGGGCGGTGAATGTCTATATAAACTCTATTCCGGCTCTGTCTGTCAACGCATTGAGAGAGGGGCAGGCTGCAGCTGGCTGTATTGCGAGCAATGAGGTCTGCATCTGGGATAGCCTGATGGATTCCACATCGCTTATACTTACCGGTAACACCTCAACCATGTATGCGATCGGTTTCCTCGATCTGCAAAAAGACGGTCCGACCGTGATCGATCTGCCGCCTGGCATGCTGGGCATTTTGGACGATATGGCTTTCCAGTACATGACGGATCTGGGCGTCGCGGGGCCGGACAAAGGGAAAGGTGGAAAATTCCTCGTCCTGCCTCCTGGTTACAAGGGTGATATTCCAAAAGGATACTTTGTCGTTCCTTCCAAAACCAATGGCGTTTGGCTCTTCATGCGCGGCTATCTCGATAAAAGCATGCCTATCAAAAAAGCCATCCCGGCGGCTTCCGCCAATATCCGCAACACTCTGAAGGTCTATCCGTTGGCCTCGAAAAACAACCCGCCAGCCATGAAGTTCGTCAACCTTTCTGGTACAGCGATAAATGGCGTTTTACCAAATGACTTTACTGTTTATGAAAAACTTCATGCCCTGATTCAGACTGAGCCGGATGACTATCTCGGGCCGGAAGCCAAAGGCATGATGGCCGCTATCGGTATTGAAAAAGGAAAGCCCTTTAATCCAGATGCACGGATGAAGAAGATTTTGACCGATGCGGCTGACATTGCCAATGGTGCTGCCCGCGCGATCAGCTATTTCCCGCGTGATCCCGGCAATTTAACCTTTAAGGATAGTGAAGCCTGGGTGACTGCTTATGCCGACAAAGACACCACCTTCACCCGCAACGGCGCTTATCGCCTGTATCCGCGAGTGCTCTTCCACTTCGGCTACATTTGTGTTTCCCCTGCCATGGCCATGACCGTTGCTGGAAAAGGCTCCGACTACTCCATGGGAATGCTCGATTCGAATGGCGAAATATTTGACGGTTCCAAGACCTATAAACTACACGTACCGCCGAATCCGCCAGCCAAGGATTTCTGGGCCATCACCATGTATGACACTCAGACCCGTTCACAGCTGCAGACCGATCAGCAGTTCCCAACCCTTGGAAGTCAGGATGAAGGCATTAAAACCAATCCCGACGGATCGATGGATATTTACTTTTCTCCAAAAGCCCCGAAAGGCATGGAAGGCAACTGGCTGCAGACCATTCCCGGAAAAAGCTGGTTCATTGCCCTGCGTATCTATGGACCCGAACAGCCATGGATTGACCAGACCTGGCGGCCGGGTGAGATTGAGCTGGTGAAGTAAGTCGCTCAAAACAAATAAGCGGCGGGGCGGGTTAGAACTCGCCTCACCAAAATAAAAGGAGACAGATATGAAAATAAAATTATTAACGACACTTACTGTTGCCGGATTGATGGCAGCCAGCCTGCTTGCTCCGGCTTATGCCGAGCAGGAAAAGAGCATCTTCGAACAGGCCGCCACCGCAGCCAAGCAGAGTGCTAAGGACTTCAAACCGGCCTCCGAGAAGACCAAGACCCGATTTGGGAGCTTGGAATTTCCTGGCGGCTACCCTACGGAAGAAACCTCACAGAAAGTCTACGATGAACTGGATCTGCAACGCGCCACCCAGCTGTATCTCGATATGTATCCCGCCCTGTCCATGCGCGGAATGATGCTTGGAACGGCACGCGATTACGGCGCACATAACAGCTCGGATATCTCCGTTACAGCCGACCGACTGGATTCCAGCGCAATGTGGCTAACCGGTAATACGGAGAGTATCTATGCCATGATTGTGTTTGATCTTAAAGTAGATGGCCCCACGGTTTTTGAAGCGCCTGCCGGATTGATGGGACCTGTGGATGACGCAAACTTTTTGTTTGCTTTTGATATTGGCCCCACAGGCATGGACAAAGGCAAGGGAGGAAAATATCTGATTCTTCCTCCTGGTTACAAAGGTGATGTGCCGGATGGCTATTTTGTATTTAAATCGCCGACCAATCGTCTCTTTTCCTTTGTTCGCGCCAACGCGGAAGTGGTCGGAACCGGCGAAAAAGCAATGGAATTCTTTCGCAAGAACTGCGCTGTGTATCCACTCAAAACCGGTCCACGGAAGGGCACGTTCACCAATGTTTCAGGGGTGCCGATCAATACCTTGGTTCCCGAAGATGCCACCGCGTTCGAATGGATGCATGACATCATCAACTACGAGCCGGCCGAAGCCTTCGGCAAAGAGAAGCTGGGACGTCTTGCGTCCATCGGCATTATCAAAGGCAAACCATTCAATCCCGACGCCCGCATGAAGAAGATTATGGAACAGGCAGCGAAAGAAGGCGTGGCCATGTCGCGTGTAATCGCGTTTAATACGCGAGTCGAAAACGCGAAAGTGTATCCCGGTAGAGAATGGGAAAGTCCTTATGTAATAAACAATTCTACTTTTTACCAAAATGACTATATCAATCTTGAAGCACGTACAGTGTTTCACTTTACAGCAGATGGTATTACTCCGGCAATGTCTATGGAAATGCCTGAAGGTCTTGGTTCAAGGTACCAAACAGCATACAAAGATAAAGACGGTAATTTCTTTGAAGGTAATAAGACCTATAAGTTAAATATACCACCAAACGTTCCGGTAAAGCTTTTCTGGTCCGTTACTGTTTACGACACATATACTCGCGCCGTAGTTCAAACTCAGCCTTATCCAAGTATTAGTAGTCAGCAAACACCGGCTCCTGTTGTAAATGAAGATGGTTCTATCGAAATCTATTTCTCAGTTAAGCAGCCAGAAGGTGTTGAAAAACAAAACTGGGTAGAAGTTATCCCAAATCTGGGATTCTTTGTCTACATGCGCTACTACGGACCGCTTAACGCGTTCAATAAAAAGGAGTGGATTCCCAATAATGTGGAGTTGGTGAAGTAATTCGACAAAAACAAATAGGTGGCGGGGCGAGCCAAAACTCGCTTCGCCAAAAAGAAAAAGGAGACGTATCCTTGAAAATGAAATTATTAACAACCCTGACTATTGCCGGACTAATGGCAACCAGCCTGGCAATGCCCACCTGGGCAGACAAGCTGCCCACCGACCCGATCGGGGGAAAACCTCCGGCGGACACGAAGGCATCTTTTACTAATTTCGAATCCTTCAAGGATCAGGTTCTGTATCAGCGCGCGTTCGAGGCCGTTCTGTGGTCCGTGCCCATGGTCAACAAGCTGGGCATGCGGCGCGGCACGTTGGCGATAGGCGGCGGCGAAAACGTCGTGCTGGCCTATTCGGCCGGGGGTAAGCCGTATCTTGAGGCGCTCACAGCGAACAATGTCTCGCCCTACGTGGTCGCCATGACCGATCTGCGCAAGGGGCCTGTCGTTGTTGAAGTTCCCAAGGCCACTGACAAGGCCATGTTGTTTGGGCAGATCGCCGATCACTGGTATCAAACCTTTGTCGATCTGGGGCCGATTGGCGTGGACAAGGGAACGGGAGCCAAGATTCTGCTCACACCGCCTGGTTATAGCGGGAAGGTGCCCGCAGACTACATTGAGGTGAAGAGCGTCAGTTTTCGGCCCGACTTTGCGTTCCGCGCGATCCCGACGCCCGCTGGTTCTGAGTCGGACGCAGCGGCCTTGTCGAAACAGATAAAGATGTACTATCTGTCCGAACTGCCCAATCCGGCACCGACCAAGTTCATCGATCCGATCAACACGCAGTGGCCGACGCTGGCACGCTATGACGAGCGCTGGTTCGAAGACATCCATAATGTGATCAGCGTTGAACCTTCGAGACCGCGCGACATGGTCATGATGGGGATGCTCAAGACTATCGGCATCGAGGCGGGCAAACCTTACGCCCCGGATGCCAAGACCAAGGCGATCTATCGCAAGGCCGTGGTGGATGCTTATCACTACATGCAGGAAACTTTTGCGCAGGAACTGCCGGGCGAGGCGTGGTGGAAAGATCGCAAGTGGCGCAACATCTTCTTCGCCGACGCGAACAAGAGTTTCAAGTGGGAGACCAAAGATCTGGTGGACTACGACATGCGCGCGGTGCGACCCTGGTTCTCTGCCATCTATTTCCCGGCCAAGGTCGCTGACAAGCCGGCGACCATGTATATCGCCACGATGCGCGATGCGAACGGCGACTTGCTGGAAGCTGGCGAGACTTACTCGCTGACGGTGCCCAAGGACGTGCCGGTCAAACAATTCTGGTCACTGACCATCTATGACCGCGACACCTATGCCTTCATCTATTCACCGCAGATGCTGCCAGGCCTGTCCTCGCGCGATACCGACAAGATGACGAAAAACGCCGACGGCGGGGTGACGCTCTATTTCGGACCCAAGGCGCCCAAAGGGTTGGAGGCGAACTGGATCCCGACCTCGGGCAAAAAGCCGTATGCCATGTTCCGCTTCTACGGACCAGAAGAGGCCTTCTACAACAAGACCTTCAAGTTGGCGGATGTAGAGCTGGTGAAGTAATTCGCTCAAGAAATACGCGGAGCGGGAGCTGTGGGGCGTATTGCGATACGCCCCTACAGCAACTGGCCGCAGACCATTCCGGGCAAGAGCTGGTTTATCGCCGTGCGGATGTACGGTCCTCTGGTGATACAAAAAGAGAAATGATGAAAAAAGTAAGGAACAGAAAAAATAGTATCCTGATAGCCGTCGCAGCCTTAGCTTTTGCGGCCTTTTCATGGACATTTATTGGAAGCGCTCTATCTGAACAAGAACAGGATCTTCAGAACAAGAGCGGCTTTGCTCAAGCCCAGCGTCTTGAAGGAAAATGGGTTCGGCCGGATGGCGGATATAGACTTGTCATAGAAGATGTCAAACCCGATGGCAGTTTAAAGGCATCCTATTTTAACCACGGCAAGATCAATGTTTCTATCTCGAACTGGAAAATTGAAAATGAGCGCCTTCACCTCTTTATCGAGCTGCGTGATACCAATTATCCAGGCTCAAAATATTCCCTGGTGTACGCAAAGGCACAAGATGTATTGGACGGAACATATTTTCAGGCTGTGACAAAGGAAAGCTACAGCATCAGATTCTTAAGAATACCCAAAGGTCAGAATTAACATCACGAAAGAAGAAAACAAAATGGGCGCAGGTATGATTCTGCTGGTCGCGGTTGTGATGGGCGGCAGCCTCAACCTATGAAAATTGTTGATATGATAGAGAACTCAAAAATGCAGATCAGTCAGTTGTTTCGTGGTCAGCCTGATCAATTCCCGGACCCGCTTCCATTTCTACGCCACCGGCATTACACCGGTGATGGTAAAACCGCCTGTGGGCGCGGGATCACAGTATGTGATCGGTCTGCGCGACGCGGGGGGTAGGGCACTGGACGGCAGCAAGACCTACAAGATCCACGTTCCGCCCAATGTCCCGGCCAAGCGCTTCTGGGACATCACTGTCTACGACAATCAGACCCGCTCCCTGCTGCAGACCGACAATCCCTACCCGGGGGTCACAAGCATCGATCCGGCCACCGTGAAAAATGCCGACGGTTCCTTCGACGTCTACATCGGCCCCAAGAAGCCTGCGGGAAAGGTGAACTGGATTCAGACCGTTCCCGGCAAGGGCTGGAACATGCTGTGGCGTATCTACGGCCCCACGCAGGTCTGGTATGACAAGGGCTGGCGGCCAAGTGAGATCGAGATGGTCAAGTAGCGAAGATAAGTTTCAGGTGTCAGTGTCCAGGTTTCAGGGTTTTGCTTCCGCTGACACCCGACACCTGACACCTGAAACCGGTTCCCTGAATTGGAGGTATAAAATGTGCAAAAATAAGGGGTTAGCAAAGACTGTGATAACGATATTGGCGCTGGTGCTGTTGAGCAGTGCCGGCGCGCTTTTTACTCCATTGGCATACGCCGATGAAGGCGGCACGAGCTTTTGGCTTCCAGGGCAATACGGCAGCCTGGCAGCAGTGCCGGCCGACCCCGGATGGTCCCTGCCGCTAATCTACTACCACAGTTCTGTGGACGCTGAAGGCAGCAAGAACTTTGCGATAGGCGGCAGCATCACCGCGGGTTTGGATGTCGACATCGACTTAATGCTCGCCGTTCCAACCTTTGTGTTTACCGATCCGGTCTGGGGCGGTCAGGCGACGATCAGTGTTGCTGGCCTATATGGACGTGCGGAAGTTGATGTTAACGCCACACTGACGGGACCGGGCGGGGGCGTCCTGTCCGGCAGCGAGAGCGATTCACTCACCGCCTTCGGGGATCTTTATCCCTCCGCATCCCTGCGCTGGAATCATGGCGTTCACAATACCATGGTGTACGCTATGGCAGGTGTGCCCGTAGGCAGTTATGAGCTTGGACGCCTGGTCAATATCGGCACCAATCACTGGTCGGTGGACGGTGGCGGCGGCTACACCTACTTTAACCCGAAGACCGGACGTGAGTTCTCGGCGGTGGCAGGTCTCACCTACAACTTCGAAAACCCCGATACCGACTACCAGAACGGCATCGACGCGCACCTGGATTGGGGGGCATCGCAATTCTTGTCTGAGCAGGTGCATGTCGGCCTGGTCGGATATTTTTACTACCAGATCACCGGTGACAGCGGCTCGGGCGCCAGACTGGGCGACTTCAAATCCCGTGTCAACGGCATAGGACCGCAGGTGGGCTACCTCTTCAAGATGGGTGAGAAACAGGCCTACCTGAACCTCAAAGGGTATTGGGAGTTCGGCGCAGAGAACCGGCCGGAAGGCTGGAACACTTGGCTCACCCTGGCGCTGCCCCTTGGCGGAGGAGGAACGTGATCAGGTTCTTCAAAGGGCATTTCGGGTTTTAGATAAAATTATATTAGGAGATGCGGAATGAAATTGAGAGATAGAATGGAGTGTTGGAGTAATGGAGTAATGGATGGACACAAAGAATAGAACTGCAATTTTTCTCAACACTCCAACACTCCAGTACTCCAAACCTCTGGAAACAAAAGGAGAAATAAAAATGAAAACAAGACAAATATTCACACTGGTCCTGGCGGCACTGATGGCGACATGCCTGGTTACTACAGCTTGGGCCAAACCACCCAAGATGAAGATGACAACTAATATCCCGGCGTCGGTTACGGCCCCGGACAAGGTGGAGACTTCTATCGGTACCCTCAACTATTTTGACGGTGTGCCGACGGAAAAAACGGTCGACACTGTGTATGACTATCTCGATCGCTCGCGGGCGGTCAATGTATACCTAAATTCCATCCCGGCCCTTTCCATTAACGCGTTGCGGGAAGGACAGGCGAGCGCCGGGTGTGTCTCAAGCAACCAGGTCTGCATCTTCGACAGCTTGATGGATTCCAAATCGCTGGTTCTGACCGGTAACACCTCGACCATGTATGCAATTGGTTTTCTCGACCTGAAAAAGGACGGCCCCACAGTGGTGTCCCTGCCTCCCGGTATGCTGGGGATTCTCGATGACATGGCGTTCCTCTACCTGACCGATCTGGGGGTGGCTGGGCCTGATAAGGGCAAGGGCGGCAAGTACCTGGTGCTTCCTCCGGGCTACAAAGGCAATGTACCAGACGGTTATTATGTCGTGCCGTCAAAGACCAACGGTGTTTGGCTCTTCATGCGCGGTTATCTTGACAAGAGCCTGCCCCTCGACAAAGCGATCCCGGCCGCATCTGCCAACATCCGCAATACACTCAAGGTCTATCCCCTGGCCAAAAAGGACACTCCTCCCCAAATGGAGTTCGTCAACGTCTCGGGCAAAGAGATTAACACGGTCGTGCCCAACGACTACAGCGCCTTTGAAAAACTGCATGCATTAATCCAGCAAGAGCCAGAAGATTACCTCGGCCCGGAAGCAAAGGGCATGATGGCTGCCATCGGTATTGAAAAGGGCAAGCCGTTCAATCCTGATGCACGGATGAAGAAAATTCTCACTGATGCTGTCAATATTGGCAATAGTGCTTCCCGGGCCATCAGTTACTTCCCGCGCGATCCCGGCAACCTCACCTATGGCGAGGAGAGTGCGTGGGTCATGGCCTATCCGGCCAAGGACACGACCTTCACCAAGAATGGGGCCCGCAGCCTTGATGCACGTGTCCTTTTTCACTTCGGTTACATCTGCGTATCTCCAGCCATGGCTGTGACTATTCCTGGTAAGGGTTCGGACTACTCAATTGCTGCGCTGGATTCGAAGAAGCAGCCGTTCGACGGCTCGAAAACCTATAAGTTGCATATGCCGCCGAATCCGCCAGCAAAAGACTTCTGGGCCGTGACCATGTACGACACCCAGACCCGCTCGCAGTTGCAGACCGATCAGCAGTTTCCGACACTGGGAAGCCAGGCTAAGGGCATGAAGAAAAATTCCGATGGTTCGTATGACATCTATTTCGCACCCAAACCGCCCGCAGGCAAAGAGGGCAACTGGCTGCAGACCGTTCCGGGCAAGAGTTGGTTTATCGCTCTGCGGATGTACGGACCGGAGCAACCCTGGATCGATCAGCCCTGGCGTCCGGGTGAGATCGAGCTGGTGAAGTAGCCAATGTAGGTGTTAGGTGTCAGTGTTCGGGTTTCAGCGGTTTCTTCTTTATACTGACACCCGACACCTGAAACCCGAAATCTCATATTTCGAAAGGATAACGTAAAATGAAAACAAAACAGTTATCTACAATTTTATTAACCTTGCTGATAACGACCTGCCTGGCGACCACCGTCTGGGCAAAATCGTCAAAAATGCCCACCGATCCACGCGGTGGCAAGCCGCCGGTCGGTTCGAAGGTGTCCGTTAAAAATTTGGACGAGCAGGTGAAGTACCAGCGAGCCTTCGAGGCGGTCGTCTGGTCGATGCCGGCCATGATCAAGTATGGCATGCGCCGCGCATCTATCGAAATTGGCGCCGGCGACAATGTCATTATGGCCTGGTCCGGTGGCGCCACGGCCCTGTTGGAAACATTGACGCCCAACAACGTCACTCCCTACGTCACATCGACCACTGACCTGCGCAAAGGCCCGGTGGTGCTCGAAGTGCCCAAGGCCACGGACAAGGCCAACCTCTTCGGACAGGTGGCCGACAACTGGTACATCACCATCGCCGACATCGGCCCCATCGGCGTCGACAAGGGCAAGGGCGGCAAGATTCTGCTGACCCCGCCGGGCTACACCGGCAAGGTTCCGGCCGGCTACATCGAGGTCAAAAGCCCAAGCTACATATTGGATTTCGCCTTCCGCTCTATACCGACACCCGAAGGTTCACCGGAAGATGCCTATGCCCTTTCGAAGAGCATCAAAATGTACTACCTGTCGGAATTGCCCAATCCCAAGCCGACCAAGATCATCGACCCCATCAACACCCAGTGGTCGACCCTGGCGCGCTACGACGAGCGCTGGTTTGAGGATCTTCATGAGATTATCAATGCCGGGCCGGTGCGTGAGCGTGATAAGGTGATGATGGGGATGCTGAAGCATATCGGCATCGAAAAGGGCAAACCGTATTCCCCGGACGCGGAGACCAAGGCGATCTTTCGCAAGGCCGCAATCGACGCCTACTACTACATGCAGCAACGTTACCTTACTGTGGAACCCGAAGAACTCTACTGGCCGGACCGGAAATGGCGCAATGTTTTCTATGCCGATGCTAACATGGGCTTCAGCTGGGATCTGGACGACATGCTCGACTACGACAACCGGTCAATCCATCCCTGGTTTACCGCCATCTACTTTCCCAACAAGGTTACAGCGCGACCGCCGACCATGTATCTCGCCACAGCCAGGGATAAGGACGGAAACCTGTTCAAAGCCGGCAAGACCTATGCGCTCACTGTTCCCAAGGATGTACCGATCAACAAGTTCTGGTCGCTGACGGTCTACGACATGGAAACCTGGGCCTTCATCTACACCAAGGAAGAACGCCCCGGGCTGTCTTCCCGCGAGATACCGAAGATGAAAAAGAATCCGGATGGCAGTGTAACGCTCTACGTCGGCCCGAAAGCACCGAAAGGGTATGAGAACAACTGGATTCCGACCGCAGGCAAGACGCCGTACCTGATGTTCCGCTTCTACGGTCCCGAGGAGGCCTTTTACAACAAGACCTTCAAGCTGGCGGATGTGGAGTTGGCCAAGTAGTCGGGTATGGGTTTCAAGGGTTCAGGTGTCAGGTGTCAGGGATCAGAGGGAATGAAGCCACTGAACTTCCAACGTTCCACACTCAACCTCCAACGCCGAAATATGGCGTAAAAAAGGAGAACAATTAACATTAACGTTAAACGTCGGACTTTGAAAAAATAATGTTTCAAAATAAAAGGAGGTTTTCATGAAAAAGAAAAGATGTAACACCTTCACCGGATGGATTGTTCTAATACTTGGAGTCGCCCTGTGCATCAGCCTTGCACCCGGCCCGGTGATGAGCGCAGAGGGCATCGATCCTGATGTCGATAAAATCTTGAAGTCTATGTCCACTTATCTGGGGGGGGCAAAAACGTTCAGCATGAACGCTGACATCGACTACGAAGTTGTCACCCATGATGGTCAGAAGCTTCAGCTGAGCAGCTTCGCAACGGTTGTCATAGAGCGTCCTGGAAAATTTCATATCCAGCGAAAGGGGATGATAGCGAATGCTGAGTTTATCTTTGACGGAAAAACTTTGACCCTGCATGGCAAGAACCTCAATGTCTATGCCCAGATGGAAGTTCCCGGAACTATCGATGACGCCATCCGTGTTTACGAACTGGAGACCGGTATTCCTGCGCCGGGCGCTGATCTGCTGTTTGCCGATCCCTATGCCATTCTCTCTTCAGGGGTTGAGAATAGTGCCTATCTGGGTATTGCTTATGTCAACGGCGTCGAGTGCCATCACTTAACATTTCGAGAAGCAGAAGTTGACTGGCAACTCTGGGTGCAGGCAGGGGATGCGCCGCTTCCGATGAAGTACGTCATTACCACCAAATGGCACACCGCCGCACCACAATACGAAGTCAGACTACGGAACTGGAACACGAAACCCCGGATCAAAGCCGGCCAGTTTACCTTTTCAGTGCCCAAAGGCGCCAAAAGACTTGAAACCATACCGGTGAACGAGATGGGTGAACTCAATATAGAGGAGGACAAGTGATGATGAAAACAGTGATACGGGTTCTTGTAATCGGCTGCTGCTTGCTATCCGCCGACCTTTTGACGGATGGTTTATACGACAGCAGAATACTCCTAACGACGGAAGCTGAGGCGCGTGTCGGCAGGCCCTTGACTCCGGTCAGTGTAGCCGGTGCTGCCCGCCGTACAACGAGGCGAACAATCCGCAGAACGTCGGTTTACGTTGCCACTTTGCCGACTAGCTGCACGACCGTTGTGATCGAAGGCACCACACTTCACCAGTGTGGAGGTACATATTACCAGCCCAACGGCAACCAGTACGTGATTGTGAACGTCGATTGAAAAATGTTGTTGGCAGTGGGGGTCTGTCAGGTGTCAGAAAAATAGAGGTTTCAGTGTTCAGGTTTCAGGAAATGCAAACTACGATCTGACACCTGAACTCTGACACCAGACACCCTTTTTCTGGAACCTTACACCCGAAACCTGACACCTTTAGGAGCAAAGGGGACTTGTCCGCCTGTGTCGTGTGGTGGAAATTTATCCGCCTTTGGAGGATCCCGCTATCGGGGCATATGAAAGTCTCCAACTCATTAAGACTCAAGGAATAATATAATACACTTTGAAAGTTCAATTTTACGTTTATGGTGACCGGGAGGAGCTCATGAAACTTTTTGCAAAGAAAATGCTTGGGGTCGTGCTGGTAATGGCGATGTTTCTGATATCCAGCAATGGGTTGGCCCAAGAGCAATCCAAAGGCGATCGAACTTCCGGTACTAAACAAGAAACACTCGTTACACCACTGGATCTGGCTGATATTGTACCTAAAGCCGCAGAATTGTCCGGCCGTTTGGCGGCCCTTGAAAATAGGACTAAGGGTGGGTTGGATATCCCTGCACTTGAAAAGAAGTACGGCGGGATAGAGGCGAATCTGCAAGGTCCTGCCGGTCAATTGCAACGGCTAAAGAATTCGAAAGGTTATAAATACGATAAGCTCGTGTGGCTCAGGGAGGCAATCAATCAAGAGAGTAAAATGTTCGAAAAAATCAGCAAGCCCATTAGCCAAGAAATTCGTCAACTTGGGGCTTGGAGAAAGGAGTGGCTGGCGGAGAAAAAACGTTGGAATGAAGTGCAGTCTTTTCTGCTTAAAGAGGGAGCGTTCGATTATCTCAAATCGACCTTTGAAAAGGCAAATGACACCATCAACAAGGCCATAGGGCTCGTCCTTCCGCAGCTGGAGACCATGCTGACGGTACAGGATAAAGCCGGTCATATCCAGACAAAAATAACCACGCTTTCCGCCGAATTAGACGGTCTGATCGTGGACGAGCGGCGTGGCTCACTGTTTAACGCATCTCCCCCGATGTTCTCCTCCCAATATTTTTCCCAATTCTCAAACGAGTTGTGGCTCGCGGTGCAAAAAGGTTTGGATATGATCTCATGGCCGGGCAGCCGGTTCTTTGATCAACAGGGATGGATCATTCTCTTCCATGGGTTTCTTTCTCTTTGGGTGATCATCGCCGTGTATCGAAACCGGCAGGTGTTAAACGAATTAGAGCGCTATCGTTTTCTTGCTGCAAGGCCTTTGTCCGCAGGATTGTTTTTAGGTTATATGGCGACCGTGTTGATTTATGAATATGAGGGGGTTCAAGCCACATGGGAACTTGCAATTACGATAATTGGTGGGATCTCCTTTGCCCGACTTATTGGAGGCTTGATTGAAGCCTCCTGGAAAAGACAGTTCGTTTATGGGTTGATCATCGTTTTGATCGTCACCCTACTATTGGATGTGCTCAGTTTTCCGCTTCCACTTTTCCGACTATACATGGTTTTAACAGCGCTGGCTGGCGTTCTCTTATGTCTGCGATGGGCCGGAGAAAGCCGCCGTCATAAAGACTCGAACTTTTATATATGGTCGCTTCGGTTGGTTTCGCTATTTTTTGCCGTCATCATAATTGCGGAGGTTTGGGGTAAAGCATCGCTGGCCTTATATCTCTTCGTATCTTTGATAGATTCCATAGCAACTGTGCTTGCATTCATGTTGTTCATATATATGATTCGTGGGGGCTTGGAATGGCTACTCCGCACCACTTTTCTTCGGCGAGCAACAGTGCTGCATGGCGATGATATCGATGTCATCATTCACCGAGTGGCACGAATCATTGACGTCGCCATATGGGGACTGGTTTTGCTACCCGCTATTCTGATGATCTGGAAAGTCTACAATACCCTGGAAGAAGCGACAAAAGGTTTATTGGCACTTGGGTTCAAACTGGGTTCCATACGAATAAGTGTAGGCTTGGTGATTGTTTCAGCCGGCATCCTTTATGTATCGTTTCTCACATCCTGGATTCTCCAAAAACTGCTCATGGATGAAGTGCTCGTCAGGCGACGAATGGAAAAGGGTGTCCGGCTTTCAATGGCAAGGTTGGTTCACTATGTCATCATATTCGTGGGCTTTTTATTGGCACTCTCGGCACTCGGGATAGAGATTACGAAACTCACCATCATGATAAGTGCCCTTGGCGTCGGCATCGGCTTTGGCCTGCAAGGCATTGTGAACAATTTTGTCAGCGGCCTGATTCTGCTCTTTGAAGGACCTGTCAGGGTGGGTGACAGTATCGAAATCGGTGGGAAGTGGACTGAGATCAAAAGGATCGGCCTTCGAGCCACCACCGTCCAGACCGTCGACCTGGCGGATCTGATCATCCCCAACGCCGATCTGGTCAACAATCAGGTGACCAATTGGACGCTTAGCAATCGTAGAGTGCGGCTTACTGTTCCGGTGGGAGTGGCCTATGGTTCCGACGTTCCCCTGGTGATAGAAACGCTGATGGCATGCGCCAATGCAACTTCAATGGTCACTAAAACGCCCCCGCCTCAGGTGCTGTTTCTGAGTTTCGGGGCGAGTTCACTCGACTTCGAGCTTCGTGTCTGGGTATTGGATGCTGACTACAGGATACAGGTAAAAAGCGAGCTTCACCAGGAGATTGACCGGCGTTTCCGGGAAGCGAACATCGAAATTGCCTTTCCCCAACAGGATCTGCATCTGCGCAGTGTGGATGAATCGATCATTTTGCGGCCTCCGGAAAATAAGGAAATGACTGATTGATAGATGAAAGACCAGGTGTCAGGTGTCAGGTGTCAGGAACCGCCAGACCTGAAACCTGAACACCGACACCTGACACCTAAACATATCACTACATACTGAATTAAGGAGGTAGATATAATGAAAGCACAAAAATGTTTTTTTATGGCAATTGCATTGGGTCTTGTGTTGACTTTAACCGTAACCGCTGTCCCTTTATGGGCATCTGACAAAAAAGGAATCGAACAGGAAAAAACCGACATCCGTAAAATGGCAAAAGATACACTATCCCGACTATACAAATTTCAGCCATCGGCCAAAAAGGTGATCTCAAAGTCTGCTGGCTACGCTGTTTTCAGCAACTTCGGCATGAAGATACTCTTTGCCGGTGGGGGGAGTGGCAAAGGAATTGTTTTCGATAATAAGACCAAAAACCAAACCTTTATGAAAATGGTCGAGATACAGGCGGGACTCGGTTTGGGTGTAAAAAAGTTCAAGCTTGTCTGGGTATTCGAAAATTATAAAGACGTCGATGCGTTCGTCAAATCGGGGTGGGAATTGGGTGGTCAGACATCGGCAGCCGCTAAACTAAATGATCAGGGCGGTGCTCTTGCCGGAGCGATGTCGGTGTCCCCCGGAATTTGGTTGTACCAGTTGACCGATGACGGGCTGGCCCTGGAACTCACTGCCAAAGGCACCAAATACTATAAGGATGACGATCTCAATTGAAATGGAGTATTAGAAGGACTAAGGGGCTGGGTCGTTGTTTTTCCCAACACTCCAACACTCCAATACTCCAGTACTCCAGTATTACAGCACGCTGAAACCTGAACACTGACACCTGAAACCCTGAACTTCCCCAAAAATCCCCCATTTTTAACCCTTTTAGGGGGATGCACAGAAAAGCAGGTTTTATTAGAGTAGATGAAATGGGTGGGCATTTGAAGATGGTTCATATTTCGAAACCAGAAAATTATGTAAGTGGGGTGACGACAATGTTAAAAAAAATAGTTTTATTGCTCGTATCGTTTTTTGTTCTTTTTGCTTCCACATCAGGGACACTTGAAGCACAGGAAGAAAATTGGAAATTCGAAGCCGGACTCTACTTTTGGTACGCTTCAATGGGAGTCGATTCTGCTTCCGGAGGTGACATCGACATCGATGCAAACGACCTTGTAGATGCCCTCGATTTCGGATTTATGACCGTTCTCGGAGTGCAGAAGGGGAAGTGGTCGTTCATGACGGATGTGATCTATCTTGACATAAGCGATGACAGTGATACCCAAGGGACCTTGCCCATCGGACCCGGCATCCCTGTCGGTGTGCATAGCAATGTGAAGCTGAAAGGCTGGATCGTAACGCCGAGCCTTGGCTACAACGTCGTTCAAACAGATAAATTTAAGCTCGATATCCTGGCCGGTGCCCGCTATCTCTGGTTGGAGGCCGATCTGGAACTGAATATCAGCGGTCTTCCGAAGCCCCGGCAAGATAAAATATCTGATTCGAGCGATGTTTGGGACGGTATTATTGGCGTCAGAGGAGAAGTTTCTCTGGGAAAGAACTGGTATATACCCTACTACCTGGACGTCGGTACCGGAAATTCGGATTTGACCTGGCAGGCTATGGCGGGCATTGCCTACAAGTTCAGCAAGGTCGAATTAGTCGTGGCATATCGCTATCTCTATTGGGACTTTGACGACGGTGCACTTTTCGACAATATGAATATCAACGGCCCGTTAGCCGGCGTCAAATTCGTATTCTAAGGATTTGATTGAATGGCGGCTTTGTTTTTTTAAGAAATGCTGAGAAACAAGACCGTTATTCCCTTGTTTACCACTTGGATATATATCATGAAATCCCAAATATTAACAAAATCGGAAAAAAATGGCGCTCGATACCCCCGATCTTCCTCGCCCAAAGGGGATTATCGGAACCCTATAAAGCGTATCCTCGTTTGGATCGTGAGCACCCTTCTACTCACAGGGATTCTCGCTTTTACGGTTCTGCTTGTCTGGGCCTTTGCATCGCGAAACATGCCGGCACTAGAAATCTGGCATACGGCATCGCTATCCACCGAGTTCACGGCCCGTGATGCAACACCGAAGAGCACGCTTCAGGATTACCTCGATCAAGAAGAGCGGCTCTTTTCCGAGCTTGAGGAAAATGTCTACGACCGCGTGGCGCCGACAGACGATCTGAAATTCAACCGCTATCGTGCCGGTGGACCACAAGATCCCGGGAGCTGGGAGACCAACTGGAACCGGACTTTCGAGCTTGTTCCTGAAAACATTCAGGGCGGCGCACTGCTGCTGCATGGTCTCACGGACTCGCCTTACAGCCTGCGCAAAATCGGCGAGATTCTTCACGCCAAAGGATTCTACGTTTTAGGGCTCCGGCTGCCCGCGCACGGGACCATTCCAGGCGCCCTGACAAAGGTGCGCTGGGAGGACTGGGTGGCAGCAAGCCGGATCGGTGCACGCCATGTCCATGAACGGATCGGTTCGGATCTGCCGTTTGTGATCGCCGGATATTCCAACGGCGGGGCTTTAGCGGTCAAGTATTCTCTTGACGCGCTGTCAGACCCAAGCCTGCCGAGTCCGGACCGGCTGCTGCTCTTTTCACCGGAGATCGGCATCTCAAGCTTCGCCTCCATTGCGAACTCGCACAAGCTTTTGAGCTTTCTACCCTACTTTGCGAAGTTCAAGTGGCTGTCCATCGAGCCGGAGTATGACCCCTTTAAATATAACTCGTTTCCAAAGAATGCGGCACAGCAGGCACATGAAATCACCGAAGTACTGCAACGCCAGGTGGAAGAAGCGCTTACTGCCGGCAAGTTTGCGGACTTTCCAACGGTCCTGACTTTTCTTTCGTGGATCGACGCTACGGTGGATACGTCTGCGACCATCCATCGGCTCTACAGCCGGCTCGAGAACGAGGGCAGCGAGCTCGTCGTATTCGATGTGAACCACTTCGACCAGCTTGAGCCCTTTCTTCCAGAAGCAAACCGTGCGCCGCTCGTACGCCTCGAGGCCCGATCCGATCTGCCCTACCGGCTTACGATCATCACCAACGTTGACCGGGGTTCCGAGCGCATGACCCGGCGGACCAAAGCGCCCCTCTCGAGTGAAATCGATTCCACCGCCCTGGCCCTGGCGTGGCCGCCCGGCGTGTACTCTCTGACGCACGTGGCGGTGCCGTTCTCTCCCGACGATCCGGTCTATGGTTCAAACGAGAACGTCAATAGCTTTTATCACGGGCTGCCGCTGGGAAGACTGCAACCGCGGGGGGAGACCCATCTTTTGACCGCGCCGCTGAGCCAGCTCATGCGTCTTCGTTACAACCCGTTCTTCGGGTATATAGAGCAACGGATTGTGATGGAGATCGACCATGCGATGGGAGGAAGTAAGAGAGAAAATCCTTAATTCAAGGAGAAAACGAAAATGCGAAACTTAACTTTATCAATGTGCGTGGTGTGCCTCGCCCTAACAATTTCGGCGTGTGCATATCTTACCGCAGTGGACAAGCCGTTGTCTCAATGGACGCCGGAGGTGGACCAACGAGTCGGGGAGCGAATGGCGGGCGACCGCTCAACTGAGCTGCTCGTCCTGGTTGCCTTTTCAGGAGGCGGAACCCGTGCTGCTTCCTTTTCGTATGGCGTCCTCAAAGCGCTCGCTGCAACCGAAATAACCACCGAAAACGGTCCGCGATCTCTACTGCATGAGATCGACGTGATCTCTTCGGTTTCAGGAGGGAGCTTCACTTCGGCTTATTACGGGCTTCGAGGCGACCGGATTTTCGAAGATTTCGAGGAACGTTTTCTCAGAAAAAATGTTGAGGGTGCCCTCATCGGTCAGGTGTTCAACCCGCTCAATTGGGTTCGGCTTTTGAGTTCGAGCTACGGAAAGTCCGACCTCGCAGCCAGGTACTACGATAAAATCCTCTTCGATAAAGCGACTTTCGCTGATCTAAATCGGCCGGGTGCCCCGCTCGTAGTCATCAATACCACGGACCTTGCCACCGGGGTACGCTTTCCATTCAGTCAATGGGCCTTCGATCTTATCTGCGCGGATCTTGACCAGTACCCGTTGTCCCGAGCCGTCGCAGCCTCGTCGGCCGTGCCGATTGTTCTCTCCCCGATCACGCTCAAGAACTATGCCGGAAGCTGCGGGTACGAACCACCCGCATGGCTGGAAGAGGCGAAAAAAGATGAGAAGATCACGTATAGAAAGCTCGAAGCACGCGGTCTCGAGGACTATCTCGATCAAAAGAAGCGGCCTTGGGTGCATCTGGTCGACGGAGGCATCGCCGACAATCTCGGATTGCGGACGTATTACAACACGGTGAGTCTCATTGGTGATCCCCATCTGGCCTTTGACAAGTTCCGCCATCCTGGCGTTCGCCAGATCCTTATCATCTCGGTGAATTCACGCGCAAAACCAAAGTCGGACTGGGCCCTCGAAAGGGCCGCTCCATCGCTGTCCCAGGTGATCGGGAGCATTAGTTCGGACCAGATTGACCGGTACAGTATCGATACGCTCGATATCGTGCGTTTCGCCTATAAGAAGTGGGCGGAACAGGTCTCGACGCCGGAGCATCCGGTCACCTTAGACTTCGTCGAAGTGAGCTTTGAATCGGTAAAAGACGACGCAGAACGCGATTTCCTTAACAACATCGGAACGAACTTCGATCTCAACGACGAGCAGGTCGACCACCTCATTTCGGCGGCCAGAAAAGTGTTGCACGAATCACCTGATTTCCAGGCTTTTCTCGATCGCAACAGAGGCAGTGTTGGTGAACAGTAAATATAACGGTTGCAGAAGCTCTATCGTCAAAATGCTAATCGAATCAGCATCAAGGTATTCGAAAAATAGTAGAATTTTAAGGACGTTCAATAAGAGAGGTCTACGCTCGAAAGGAGAATGATAATGAGAAGTAAGATGCAAATACTGTTGTTGGTATTAATGGCCTCTTTGCTTTTTGCAGGTCCAGCCCTGGGATCCGATGTATTCATCTATCCCAACAAGGGCCAGAGCCAAAAGCAGCAGGACCTGGACAAATCCCAGTGTTATAGCTGGGCCAAGCAGCAGACCGGATTCGATCCCATGGCTCAGCCCAAGGCAACCGCTCCGCCTCCCCCTCAAGAGGCACCGGAGGGCGGTGTGGTTCGAGGGGCAGCCCGTGGTGCGTTGGTCGGAGTGGCGGTGGGCGCTATCGCCGGTGATGCGGGCAAGGGAGCGGCCATTGGTGCTGCTTCCGGAGGCATGCTCGGCGGCATGAGACGGCGGGACCAGGCGAGGCAAGAGGAGCAATCGCAGGAGCAGTGGGCAAATCAACAAACAGCTAACTAGTGCCTGAACGAAAAGCTATAAGTTCAACAAAAACATAGCATTGTAGTATTTTAAATGGGTGAAGATTTTCCAGGATCAAGTATTTTTACTTGTATTATAGACTCAAAGACGATATATATCTTAT
>Ga0307378_10001727_pt1 | contig 34761 bp, 27 predicted proteins | sample UN1MG_FD_202238 | JGI IMG/M metagenome (GOLD analysis project Ga0307378, IMG submission 202238) | Soil microbial communities from Risofladan, Vaasa, Finland - UN-1 | ecosystem: Environmental > Terrestrial > Soil > Coastal area > Acid sulfate soil | place: Finland: Risofladan, Vaasa | collected... | reverse complement strand
TGTTCAGTACACCATCACGCCATGGACTATAAACAATAACGACAATAATGAATGTTCGGGCACACCGATAGTAGTAGATATCTGGGTAGAGCCTACGGCCAGAGTTTTCACAACAATTGTAAATGATACTCTATGTAATACCGATAATGTAATTATAACCATGGTTACACCAAATGTGCCTACAATAGGCATAGAATTTAACTTAGAAATTATAAATAATTACCCGGAAGTATCTGGTTACACACCACGGTACGGAATGGTTGTAACTGATGTTATAAATGAATCTATAACCAACACCGGTGATACGGCCAGGATGATAGAATATGTATTTAAACCTGCATTACTCGATCCTTACGGTAATCAAAAATGCCCTGGTGTAATTGATACAGTTAAAGTATGGATCAATCCGACACCAAGGGTCATTCCAGTAGTATTAGCTGACAAGATCTGTTTCGGTGAAAGTACCGAGGTTGAATTGACTACTCCAACAGTTATGACTCATGGATTGATCAGATTTGATTACACTGTTTCAGTTACAGGACTGCCAGGTGATGTTACTGGTGATACTAATCCTGGAAATGACCTTCCTCCGGGATATATCATTATGTTCAACTATGACAATAATACCGATACCGTACAATCTGTATATTACTATACACTCCCAAGATCAGTTGGGACCGGTTGTGCTGCCGGTATTATCGAAACATCGGAGGTCAAAATACATCCAATCCCTATACATGATATTATTGTTACTAATCCATTAACATGCGGAGGTGGATCCGACCTTGCTTTAAGTGCTATTGTATCAAGGGGAACAGAACCATTGGCAATAACGTGGACAGGCCCGTTCGGTTTCAGTGCTTACGATGTGCTTGATATCAGTGGCAGACCAGGAGGTTTGTATACTGCCACTGTTACCGATAACCTGGGTTGTTATGGCTATCAGCAGGAAATTCACACCAAGGCACCTATCAGTCTGGTATTTGATCCTGTAATTGAACCTACTTATTTCATGGCTCATACTACATGCATTGATTCTGATGATGGTAAGATCTTCATATTTGTTGAGTCGGGAGGTGATTATCCGTACAATTACTGGCTTCTTGACAATGATGGTGACACTCTTGTCACAGGAATTTTAAGTAACACCTATAATACTCTCGACCCGTTAACTTATGATACGATTTATAACCTTCCTCCTGGAAGGTATGAGCTTTATGTCAGAGACTTAAATGGATGCTACGGTTTCAGGGATACTTATGTATTTGCTCCTCTCCCAATTACTGCAAACTTCGAACTGAGCGATTATACCGGTTATAATATTTCATGCAAGACATATTATGATGGTAAAATAAAGGCAACTATAAATGGAGGTGTTGGGGACTATGTATATTTCTGGTATACCTTTGATGGATCAATCACCGGAGATAATACGCTTGATAGCATCATTAATCTTCCTTCAGGGACTTATTATTTGAGGGTGACTGACGGCCTCGGTTGTGTTATGATCGACAGCGTGACACTAAAGGAACCTGAAGGAATTACATTGGTTAGTTCAACCCTATCACTCAGTCCTGATGGTAATTTCAACATTTCCTGCTATAATTACTCTGATGGAAGCATAGATCCCGAATTTGAAGGGGGATCAGGTAATATGGACTATGACTGGACGGGACCATTCGGCAGCGCTATAGTTCAGGGTCAGGAGGATCAGGAAGGACTTATATCTGGGTTGTACACTCTGATTGTAACAGATGAAAATGGATGCACCAGGCAGTTTGACTATGATCTTACACAACCTGATACTCTTGAGCTGGTCTTTAATCCGACAAGTACACCTGACGGGTTATACAATATTTTCTGCAACGGGGGTACTGCTGATGTTGATCTGACTGCTACAGGCGGAAGTACGACAGGATACCAGTATACATGGACCACTGAAACAGGCTCCGGAATCGTTCAGAGTTCAGAAGATCAGACAGGATTAACAGCAGGTACATATTATACTACCGTAACTGATCTGAATGGATGTTCGGTCGATGACAGTATTGTACTTACAGAGCCTGAACCTCTGACCTTATTACTGACTCCGGTAAATATTACCTGTGAGGAGCCAGGGATGGACAATGGTACTATTGACCTTTCAATATCCGGTGGTGGAGCTCCATATAGTTTCAGTTGGTCAAATGGCAGCAGCAGCCAGAATCAAGCAGGTCTTACAGAAGGCAGGTATTATGTTATAGTAACAGATATATATGGTTGTCAGATCGAAGATTCTGTTGATATACTACTGCCACCTCCATTGATACTGAATAAGACAATTTCTGATTACAATGGCTTCAATATAAGCTGTTTCGGAGTTGACGATGGTTGGATCAGTATTGAGATGACCAGTGGTGACTCGCCATTTATTTATTCATGGACTGGCACGGGAGGATTTACCTCATCAGAAGGATCAATTTCGGACCTGGTTGCCGGGCAATATATAATTTCCATTACTGATATGAACCAATGCACAGTATCTGACACAACTATATTATCACAGCAAAATCAGATCGGCATTGATGTTGATGTTTCCCTTACTGATTATGGCGGATTTAATATTAATTGCTATGGCGACAGTACTGGAACTATCGATGTTATTCCAGTTAATTCCATAGGTAATACACGTTACTTCTGGACAGACGGGAATCAGAATAAATTCAGGGATAATCTGTCAGCAGGCGCATATGGATTGTTAATTGTTGATGACAACAATTGTTCACGGGATACGATCATAGAACTGACACAACCAGAACCAATAGTGATTACGGCGACTGTTGAACAACCTTATTGTATCGATATGCCTGATGGTGCGATAATCCTTTCTACTCAAGGTGGGTATGCAGTATCCGATTATTACTATCTATGGTGGGATAACCGTACAAGCAGTACAATCGGTGATGTTTCGGCCGGGCAGTACCGGGTTATTGTAACAGATGACAACGGATGTTCAGAAACTGATACAATAATAGTCACATCCGAGAAGAATAATTGCCTGACCATCCCCAACGCAATATCTCCGAATGGAGATAACATAAATGATGTATGGAACATAGACCTGATTGATCTTTATCCAGATGCAGAAATCAAAATATTCAACAGGTGGGGCGAACTCGTATGGGCATCGGAGAAGGGATATCCACAACCATGGAATGGAACCAGTAGAGGAAGAATGCTTCCAATTGACTCATATCATTATATAATAGATCTTAATAATGGCACTCAGCCAATTGTTGGACATATAACGATAATCAGATAATATTATCTTTACGGATTGATGAAAAAATACCTGACATATATTGTGGTTTGTTTCTTGTTGGCAGGTGCCTGCAAAGCGCAGCAGTTACCCTTATATAGTCAGTACCTTTTTAATCAGTACCTGTTAAATCCGGCAGTGGCTGGCAGTGACGGTTATACAAGCTTCAATCTGACAGCAAGAGAGCAGTGGCTGGGATATTCCGGTGCCCCAAGAACATATTCGTTCAGTTACCAGACAAGGCTCCTGAAGCGAAGCTATATTTTGAAAAACACCAGTGTCAGAAGGAAGTTATACAGACCGAGCCGTGATGGTAGAGTTGGCATAGGAGGATACGTTTTCAGTGATAGGAATGGATTGGTAAACAGAACAGGATTACAGGGATCATACTCATATCATTTGTGGCTAAGAGGTGGACAAACTCAGTTATCATTCGGGCTATCGGCCACAGCATTCCATTTCAGGATAAATGAAGATCAGATAGCATTTGAAGATCCGGATGATCCAATCCTTTACAGCGACTTGAGAAAAGGTGTTTTTATTCCCGATGCTAACTTTGGGATCTACCTGTTGAATTATCGTTATAATTTTGGATTATCGGTAGAGCAATTATTTCAATCCTACGTGAAGATCGGTAATCCGGGATTTGACAATCTTGCCCTCTTAAGGCACTATTATCTTTTTGGGGCCTATACTTTCCAAATTTCGGTGCAAAGTGATATTCAGCCAAACTTTATGTTCAGAATGTCGGAACAACTACATCCTCAGATTGATATTGGAGTGAAATATTTATTCAAGGAGGATTTCTGGACCGGATTGTCATTCAGAACAGGAAATGCACTAATTGCCTCAGTGGGTGCAAGGTTCGATATGATTTATTTTGGTTATTCATTCGATTTTTCCTTCAACCAGATCCAGAGTGTAACTTACGGGTCCCACGAAATAATGCTGGCAATGAAACTGGGATCAAGCGCAAGGCGCTACAGGTGGCTTGACAGGTATTAGGAATGAACCTTTTCAAAGATATAGATCAGCGAGCTTGACTTCTTCTTCCGAAGTAAAGAAGTGATCCATGAAACAAACCCGATCAGTGATCCCTGAATAACAGGAAATACCGACTTTCTGTATCTCTCGCTCAATAACGAAATATAGAAAGAATCAAATGGCAGACGATGAGCCGACCTCAGTTTAAATCCGAATTTTTCAATAAAAGTTGAAATAGATGAGGGATTAAAATGCCACAGGTGTCTTGGAACATCCCATGCGGCCCAATATTTTCCGTAAAACTCCGAATCAAATGAATTGTGGTTTGGTAATGCTATAATAAGATACCCATCATCTTTAAGAATTTCCCGTGCAGGTTTAAGGTAATATTCAGGATCGTGAAAATGCTCAAGTGTATGCCACATGGTGATAAAATCAAAGCTGGTAGCATCAAGCTGATTCATTCGGTCAGGGCTGTAAGACTCTACTGAAAAATTCTTCTTAGCGTATTCCCGCGTATCACTGTTAATCTCGATCCCAGTCACTGACCAGCCTTTCCTGGTGAGATAGACCTGAAAATAGCCCGTGCCAGACCCAATGTCGAGCACCTTTGCTACTTTTTTTCCTGACGCTTTCTTGAGTAACCTCAATTTTCTTCCAAGCATCCAACCCCTTACAATATGGTATAACCTGTTTGTCAATCCCCGCCTGGTATCGGAATGAGATATATATGATTTTGATCTGTAGTATTTTTGGATAACTTCTTCAGATGGGATATTGGCAGTGAATACAAAACCACAGGAGTTACATTTTTCAATATTGAAATCCTCACCGGACAGAAAGAAATCCCTACAATGGATAAACACAGAATTATCCTTGCTCCCGCAGTTATGGCACCCTTTGAATTCTGTCATCCTAATTATCTTTCTTTCTTCTCAGGGAAATATACATCGAACCTAAAAACAGCAGGATCAACGACACTGATCCGGCAAGAGAAACTTTGTTCCCGAGCTTATAAGAGTCAGGTTCGAATCTGAATGTTACTGTATGACTTCCTTCAGGTAATATCATTGCTCTTAAAACATAGTTTGCCCTGAAATGGTCAACAGGTTGACCATCAAGGTAAGCATTCCATCCTTCAGGATAATATATTTCTGAAAAAACAGCAAACTGACTGTCTGTGGCTGAATAATAATAAATAAGCTCATTGGGTTTGTAGGAGACAAGTTTAATATTGTCTAATGAATCCACCTTGTATGTACTTTCGGTAATTAAATCAGCAAATCTTTGGTCAACAACAGTCTCGACCGCCGGATTAATATTATTCACCTTCGACAGCTCCTGATCTGCGTTTTCAGCAAGAATGTAACTGTGAACAAACCATGCGTTCCCAAGTGCATCAGGATTAACAAGAGGCTGATTGGCCGGGTTAATGATGATATACCTTGTATTGAGCATATTAAGAGAGTTCAATGGTTTGAAAACATCTTCCAGTTGATCGATACTTGTAACACTGTTCAGAGAATTTGAAAGCATTGTAACATCCCTTGAAATAGAATTCTCAATAAGATCCTGGTACCTGCGAATTTTGGCTCCATGATATCCACCTATCGATTGATGCTGGTATGATGTGGTTCCATCAGCAAAGGGATTATAAACTGAAAGATTGAGAACGCGATACTGAGATGTGTCCTGATGGATGTAATTATCTGCTAAAGTTGCACTTAGATTGTTGAGGAGGTCTGGTTTTCTTATGAAGTTATCATTATTAAGATATCTTTTGCCGACTGTCCACATGTCGATCAGAACAAGGAACGCTATAAGACCAATAGCATACCTGATTTGAAATTTCTTAAAATATGCAACGTAAATGATCAATCCGGCAGCAAGAACCAGTGCAAATGATTTAAGCGCGTCTGCCATCAGCATATCTTTTCGATCTGAGATTAGCGCATTCTTAAGCCAGTCCGGTAAGTCGGTCTCAGCCGGGGAGAGAAAGGGCCCAGCGATCCCTGGGAACAGTATAAATAGCAAAAGGATTCCTCCTGTTGCTCCAACGCCTATTTTCAATGCCTTAATGAGATCCTGTTTATTTACTTCATTTTTAAATATTTTGTCCAGTGTAAGGATTGCCAGCAGAGGAAAGCAGAATTCTGCTATAACCAGTATTGTGGTTACTGCCCTGAATTTATTGTATCCAGGGAAATAGTCCAGGAACAGGTTTGTAAGGAACATGAAATTCTTGCCCCATGCAAGCAAAATTGCCAGAATAGTAGCTGACAACAGCCACCATTTATCTGGCCCCTTAATCAGCACAGTCCCCATTATAAAAAGTAAGAAAACAATAGCACCGACATACCTGGGTCCGCTGGTCTGAGGTTGGTTACCCCAGTATTGCCTGAATTGTGTTGCATACTGACCAAAATTATTCTGTCTCAGTACTTTAACCACTTCAGAATCCCTGCTGAAGGGGATGCTTGCACCACCTTTCATGTTTGGAATCAGCAATGTCAGTGTTTCATCTATTCCATAGCTGTAATCGGTTGCATACGACTTATCAAGCCCCGTTGTTTTATCATCCAATTGCGAAGTAAGTTCCGACTTGCCTCTTATTGAGTATTTGCTGTATTCCCAGGTAGTGTATAAACTGGCAAAATTTACTGCCAGGGCTAAAATGGCAGCTACCAATAGCGCGAAAGTTGTTTTAAGGAAATCGGGCAGAGTATGCTTTTTTATTGAATCGGCAAGTTCAACAATTCCAAATATCAGTAAAGTAAGAAACAGATAGTAGGTAATCTGCAGATGATTAGCAATTATCTCGATCGAGAGGAAGAGTGCAGTAAGCGCCGACCCCATTAACCGGTTTCTGCGGTAGGAATATACAATACTCGCTATTAAAGGTGCAGCATACGAAAGAGCCATTATTTTGGTATTGTGACCGGCTGCAAACAGTGTAAACAGGTATGTTGAGAATCCGTATGCTATTGCCCCGGCTATTGCCAGCCAGGGATTCACCCTGAATGAAAGCAGCAGGATATAGAATCCTACCATCAGAAGTATCATTGGAGCAACAGGTATTCCCGGCGATCTGAGCAGGTTATACAGAGGTTTTACCAGATTTCCCGTGAATTGTGTTGAGATTAAATATGCCGGCATCCCCGAAAACAATGAGTTTGTCCATAAGGGCTCTTCATCATACTCCTCCCTGAACTCAACTATCTCTCTTGAGATTCCTTTAAAAACGGTTGTGTCATTAGTTAACAGTGCTTTATTGTCAAGGACAGGTGAAAAATAGAGCAGGGTAACGATAATAAAGATGATGACGGCAGTAAGATGAGGTAATAATTTGCCTCTGGCTGACAGTATTGACATATTAAAGTATATTGATAATAGTGTATATTTGTGGTGTTACAAAAATAATCTTTTTAATTAAATAGCTGGCTTGGGAATAATTCAGCAACAAACAATTAAGGGATCGGCCTATTCATACATTGGAGTAATAATCGGTTTTGTAAACCTTGCTATTCTCTCACCCCTAATATTCACCCTTGATCAGATTGGACTCACGCAGGTAATTATTGCAGTTGCAACAATTTTAGCTCAGCTTGGGAGCCTCGGTTTCAGCAATGTAACAAACAGGCTATTTCCATACTTCAGAGATACTTCAGCCGGCCATAAAGGATTCCTTTCACTTGCATTCCTTATCACTGCAGCTGGTTTTGTGATTTCAGTAATAATTCTCAGTTTCTACCTTCCCACCTTTATTGAGAATAATACAGAGAAGTCAATTTTACTATCTGAATTTGCATATTATATTCCAATCCTCCTGGGATTTATAATTTTACTTAACCTTCTGGATGGTTATTGTAAGGTATTATTCAATGCCTCTATCGGGATTTTTCTGAGAGAGGTTTTACTGCGCCTATTAAACCTGCTGCTTATTATACTGTTTTATTTCAAAATGATTGATTTCACCCAATATGTATCCCTGTTTGTCTTATCACAGGCTATACCTGCATTAATCATAATAATATATCTGATCGCCAAGCGCGAATTCAAATTCAGGGGGTTCAGTAAGACGCTGGACAAAAATATGGTAAAACAGATTTTGAGCCTTTGTGGCTATGGTATTATTGCAGGATTGAGTGGTATTGCCCTTACCAATATCGATAAATATATGGTAAATAATTATGAAGGTCTCGGTAATGCAGGGATATACTCCATATCAGTCTATTTTGCCACTTTAATACTGATTCCTGCAAGGTCATTGGGGAAAATAGCAGTACCTGTAATTGCAGAAGCCTGGAAACGAAATGATATTGAAGAGATATCAATAGTTTACAGGAAGAGCAGTATTAATCAATTTGTTATTGGGCTTCTGATAGTTGTAGGGATTATTGGGAATCTAAATAATATTTTCAGACTATTACCGGATGCTTATAGAGCAGGAGAGATGGTAATTATATATTTTGGTATTGCTAACCTGATAAATGTATCGACCGGCGCCAGTCAGTATATCCTGGGAACTTCATCACTGTACAGGTACCAGACATACCTGATGCTGGTTTTAATAATTCTGGTTATATCAACAAACATATTATTAATCCCACCATTGGGAATGACCGGTGCTGCAATTGCGTCTCTTATATCTATGTTTGTTTTTACATCCCTGACACTAATAATTTTGAAATTTAGATTTGGCTTATGGCCATTTTCACTTCAGCACCTATTAGCAATTGTGGTATCTATTGCTGTATGGGCTATCTCATTATTAATACCGGAGATGAAACTTATACCTGATATTATGGTCAGAAGCGGATTTATAGCAATATTATTTCTGATAGCAACTGTAGGCTTCAGGCTGTCTGATGAAGCTGTAAATATATGGAACCAGTTTCTCCGAAAGATCAGAAACCTCTAGCCTTACCTTTCAGCATATACTCCATAATACCTTGGTGTAAGCCACCTGAGGATTGTCCTGAATCCTAACCTTGAAGAAGGACTGGTCCACTTCCTCCTTTCGATTATCTTCCAACCTGCCTTTTCGAGTAACCAGTCAAATTGCCAGTCTTCAAATTCATGGTAATGCCGATCCCATAGGTCCGCACTATTATTATACGCTTTCGCAAACCACAATCTTAGCGGAACGGTTGCAACCAACCGGTTAGACGGTAAATTCTTAAGTAAAACATATGGAGAGACAAGGTGCTCGAGGATCTCCAGGGCGGTTACTGCATCAACCTCAAAACTACGGACAAAAAGTGGATTTTCATCAAGGTCTTCTCCTCCCGTATTATGAAGAATAAAACCAGAATCAGTTAATAATTCTGTAAATTTATTTCGTGTTCCGAGGTCTAGGATTCTACTTCCCCCTGGGATTACTTTTTCAATAAACTCAAGAGTGGTTATATATCTGTCCCCAATCGAAGGATAAAATCGCATATGTTCACGTCTGATTAAGATCTTTATAAATACCTTTAAGCTTTACTGATTCAATTTCCCAGTTATATTTTTTTTCCACAGCATGAGTGGATGATGAATAATCATTGATCAATTGAGGACTCAGAATAAACTTTTCCATAAGTGAAGCCAGCATTTCTGAATTACCACTTGGAAAAGTTAATCCAGCATTGGATTCTTCTATTATCCTCTTAATAGGCATGCAATCAGATGAGATCACAGGGAATCCATAGTACATATAGAAGAATAATTTATGAGGTATTGTATTATCGGTGTGAGCAGATTTGATATGAGGAATTATTGCAATGTCGCCCTCACCAAGTTTTTCAAATGAATCGCTTTCAGCGAGCCAACCTGTAAATTCAACATTATGAAGTTCATATTTTCTTACCATTATCTTTAGCGTAGGTACAAACCTGCCATCACCAATAATCAGGATATTGAACCTATCCGAATAGTTCTTTAGTTTCTTTGTAGCCTCAATTACAAATTGCAAACCTCTGTGATAGGTAACACCACCCAGGTAGATAAAAGTTATTCTATCATTATTAAAGGGTTTTTTCTTGACCTTCTTGAAAGTCTCCGTTTTAAGGTAGTTACTTACAACCTTGATCTTATTAGTATCGGCACCAAGACTGATTAATCTTTCCCTGGCCTCCTCGATAACTACTATTATATTGTCAACCTTATTCACATATTCTATTTCATATTCTTCCCATTGTGGTATTGAACATAATAGCCTTCCCAAAAATGTCTTGGTATGTTCAGAGATATTCAGAAGGGCTGGAAAATTTTCATGGAGATCCAGAACAAGTTTGAGATTATATTCATTTGCAATATCATAACCTATTTTAATCAGGGGAAGGTCATGAATATGAATTGCATGAAAGTCATACAGAGATAGTATCCTTTTGATTTCCTTTGTCCAGAACTTAAAATATATAGGAAACCTCAAAGCACCTATGCTGCTTTTCTTAATAAATGGGGATATTCCAATTCTGAACAATGATATGTTTCGATGGGTTTCTGTGTAGGTTCTTTTGGTTTCGCTATAGCATATAATGCTCACATCATGTCCATCAGATATCAGGCTCAAAGCTTCATTTTCAACCCTCGTATCTCCTGTGAAAATTGATTCAAGCACCATCAAGATTTTCATGGCCTAAAGATAGTAAAACGAAAGAAGTAATTATTAAGGACATTGATGCATCGGCCAAAAAGCTATTAGGTACATATCCTGGTTTCTTGATTAATCTAATTATCGTTGAGTTTATTAGATAGTTACTAAATGTATTTGTTCTAATTTTATTAAATTCATACAAAATTAGTTATGACGAGGTTCATAAAGCTCATATATAATTTCATCAGGTCCAGAATCTATCTTGACGAGTCAATAATGCTGTATAGACATAAAAATTTGATTAAGATTGACTCAGAGGCAACTCTGGTTGAAGTGGATGAACACAATTTAATGGATGCTTTAGCCTTTGAATCGAGATCCAGCTATAATTATATGACCAGAATGTATTTAAAAGGCGAAAAGGGGATTCTTGGATATGTGGATGGGAAATGTGTTCACCGGTCATGGATAAAAGATACCAAGGGTAAAGCGTTGTTATACAAGTTCTTACAAATAAATATCAATGAGCAGGATGTCTATATTCATGATTGTGCCACAGCTCCTGACATGAGAGGGAAAAATATATATCCATTTGTATTATCATATATCGCAGAAAAATACAAATCATCAAAAAAGATCTTAATTGCAACAAGTCAAAACAATGAATCTTCAGTCAAAGGCATATTGAAAGCAGGTTTCATTCCAATTGAGAAGCACTGTATAAAAGTAGTTTTAGGAATAAAGAAAAGAAAAGTAGAAAGAATTAATAGCTAGAAATAATCATAGGAATATATGATTGAAAAGCGAAGGAAGGAATTATATTTTGAATTCTGTAATAGTGAAACAGGGATTCCTGTTTACTCAAAGCCATGGTGGCTTGATGCAGTATGTGGCGAAGAAAACTGGGATGTCCTGCTGTACCATGAAGCCGATGAATTGATTGCATCAATGCCATACTATTTAACAAGAAAGTTGTTCAGCAAGGTAATTAAAATGCCAATATTAACCCAGGCATTGGGGATTTATATAAAGTATCCGGTGAACCTGAGCAGTAACAATAAATTAAGCCTTGAAAAGAAAATATATTCCTACTTTATCTCAATTTTACCAAAGGTAGGAGCCCAGTTTCACAATTTTCACTATTCAGCAACCAACTGGCTCCCATTTTTCTGGAATGGCTACCGGCAAACAACGAGGTATACCTATGTTATAGAGGATATATCTGATGCTGGTAAGGTTTTCGACAACTTCTCACATGCAAAGCAAAAAAATATAAGAAAGTCAGAAAAGTTACTGGATGTAAAATTTGACCTTTCTCCCAAGGATTTTTACAATCTCCATCACTATACTTTGAAACAACATAGGTCAAGAATTGTATATTCATTTGAAACTTTTAAAAGATTGTATGAGTCAGCTTATACTAATAATGCTGGTAGGACTATATATGCAGTTGACGATGATAAAGTTATTCATAGTGCAATCTTTTGTGTATGGGATGACAATAGTGCCTATGATTTGATAAGCACAATCGATAAAGATTACAGGAACAGTGGTTCAGCTAGTCTTCTGGTATGGGAATTGATCAAACTCCTGAGCAATAAAGTAAATAAGTTTGACTTTGAAGGAAGTATGGATGAGTCGGTTGAAAAATCATTCCGACAATTTGGTGCGATACAATATCCTTATTTCAGAGTTTACAGGATAGACAATCCGGTTCTAAAGTTGGCATATCAGTTTGCTTAAAAATCCCGGTATCTATCTGAGATTTCAGAACCTGTCAGAAAGACTGCCTCTGCTTCTTTCAGAGAAGCAATAATTTCACCATACATTTCACGGAATCCGCTGTGTTTGTATCCGGAAAAATAGTTGTTGTGCCAAAGAAGCGTAAATACACCACCAAATTTTTTTATTTCTCTTATCAATTGTCGGATCTCTTCAATACTCTGTGTCCCTGATCCCAGGTATTCTTTCCTTCTAAGTGTTGTGTCCATTACAATCAGAGGGATCTCAATAACTTCCGTTGGCCTGTCGTTTTCAATATCGTAAAGATAGAATGGGTGACAGAATGAGTTCCTGAAGCCAATATCTTCAGCAAACCCCAGAGTACTGTCATACTTTATACCTGCTGCCTGAAGTGCAGCAGCTGTGTTACCCGACTTGAATAAAAGGAAGTGAAACCTGTTTCCTTTCGGTTCCGGATCAATCATAGACAGCTCACTCTTCAATAGATTACGGTTTGTCTCTGTTCCGGGAGAGCCATGCAGAGCTACTTCGGATCCATTTTCTCTTATTGCCGCGATAATCTCTCTTACTCCTTTACTGGTAAGCTTATAATCGGCACATTTAATATTATTGGTTGTTCCTTTCTTACCAAGCATGAAGAAAGTAGACTTCACAGATAATGAGCTTTCTATCTCAAGAATCTTTCTGATCAGTGATTTTTGAATCTTTCCCCGGAATCCTGATATGAAAATAGCAGGGATATTCAGGAATTCTTTCTTCCGGATAGATGACATCGTATCTTCAAACCATATTCTGTTAATGATATCAATATCATGAGTAAGGAAAACCATGATGTCCTGAATGCTGGAGGACCTCATTTTTATTCTTTTATTAAGGAATTTCTCCAAAGCTGTTTTGAGAATATCAAAGTAATAATTTACCAGGGGGATCCTTGTGAATCCAAGTACCTTTTGGATACTACCGGAGTATTTGAATCTATTGTGCTGATCGTAATTATTTGGTGATAACTCCTGCCAGCCACTTAGAAGGTAGAATGATGCGGCAATAATATCATAATTTATTATTACAAGATTATCTTTTACAGTAAAAACCTCCTGGATTAAATCAGATGAAGAATTAAGTAAAAATGGAAGGCTCCTGTCATCCCAATCTGCATATGCAACGGTTTTCAAATCAAATAATTCATTCTTGGAGAAGAGATTGATTGATTGTTCACTTTGTTTTACTAGAACTCCGGAAGAAGTAAGTGTGCAATCAGTATAACTTAAATAATCATATAAGTCAGGTGTATCATATATTTTCTTGAATATATCCAGGACATAATTTATTTTATTTTGATTCATGGTGGTTTATACGATTTTTCCAAGTGAGCCTGAAATCTACTCAGATCTCTATCAATAAATTTATGAGAGTCTCAGTTATGTCCATACGGTTGTATAATTTCGGAGGTGAATATGATGGACGATCTTTTGTTACACATTTGATGAATGATGTAATCTCCTCAATATCATTATATTGGATTGTCGCACCTGCACCTGCTTCTATTATTATACCAACTGCATCTCCATCAGGAGGTCCCAGGCACAGAATTTGATTTCCGGTTCTCAAGTATTCAAAAAGCTTTCCGGTAATGATAAGTCTGTTTCGTGTGTGGTCGGGAATAACCATCAATAGAATATCACTGTCAAGCATATGCTGAATAGATTCCCTGTGGTCGGCATAAGGAATAAATTGGACATTTGTCTTTCCCATCATTGCGAGTGCCCTCGATCTTTGCTGTTCGCTGATATGGCCTACAAATTTCAGAATTATCCGCTTATTAAAATTGTCGACCAGGCTTCTTACAGACAAAAGGAATCCTTCCAGCGGATAATGGCCCGAAATTGTACCAACGTATGTTATAATAAAATCTTCTTCCTCCCTGGATGGTTTCAACCCTGCAAAATCAGCTTCGTCATACCCGTTTGTAAGAACCCTGACCCTGTCTGTTGGAATTTCTGCTTTATCTCTCAGCAGTTTTGCCATAGAGTCTCCAACCGTTAAAACCAGGTCGGCCGTTTTCAATACAGTTTTTTCATAAAGTCTGTCAATGATCAGGGCGGGCAGAGTGTGATGGAACATATTGTAATAATAAATATCTGTCCAGGGATCCCTAAAATCGACGATCCACTTAAGGTTCTGGAGTTTCTTTTTCAACCTTAGCCCTATTAGCTGCGTAGAGTGTGGTGGGCTGGTAGTAATTACATATTCAATACCTTCATTTTTAATTATCTCCAGGGCTTTTCTATAGGCATACCTGTTCCACCCACGTCGCGGATCAGGTATAAAAAAATTGCCACGGACAAACTTTTTCACTTTTGATCCAAATGATTTGGCTTCTCCTGCTGCAAATCCTGCCGATATTTTTGTTCCGGATAAACTGCGGGCACCTGATAACGAAAAATAGTTCACTGCCGGGGTCTTATATACTTTAATTTTGCCAGCGACCTCTGCTTCCAGGGTGTTGTCAGTTGCAGGATAAGTTGCAAAGCGCGGATCAACTGTCAGCACAAAGGGCTCCCAGCCAAACTGAGGCAGATATTTTGCAAATTTCAGCCAGCGTTGTACCCCTGCACCTCCGCAGGGAGGCCAGTAATAGGTGATTATGAGGATTTTGTGCGGCACAAGGTTGGGTGTGAAAGTTGTAAAGTTGTAAAAGTTGTAAAGTTGTAAAGTTGTAAAAGTTGTAAAGTTGTAAAGTTGTAAAAGTTGTAAAGTTGTAAAAGTTGTAAAAGTTGTAAAAGTTGTAAAGTTGTAAAGTTGTAGCAGTATTACTTATTAAATGATTTTATGAGTTTATTGATGAGGATGCTGATCTCAGAACATTTTTTTTCGACATCCTGGTAAATCTCATCATCTATATAATCCAAATCTTTTGCCAGGAGCATTATGTATCTCAGTTCCTCAATGGATCCTCTGGAGATGTATAGGAAGCGTTGAAATTCTTTAGCTGAACTGCGCGAATGCCCTTCAACAATATTTAATGGTACGGAACTACCAGCTTTTCTTGCCTGGCTTGTCAGATTGTATCTCTCCGTTTCCGGAAACGAAGATGTGATTGAGTAAATTTCAATAACTAATCCATGTGCTTTTTGCCATACTAAAAGGTCCTTCCAATGATGGTGTGCCATTTCATATATTTCAAATTATAAATCGAATAAGAATTCATAACTCCTAATTCTTCTCCAGCCTCAAAATCCCACGACACATACAACCCTACAACCTATACAACCTGTACAACCCTCTCCGGAATTATAGGGTCTTCAATAAGCTTCTCATATTAACTTTTTCCCCGATAATTTCCTTCAGCACATTTATCTGTACCCTTTCCTGTTCCATTGTATCGCGGTACCTTATCGTTACACTATTATCCTGAGTGGTCTGGTGATCAGCAGTGATGCAGAATGGGGTTCCGATAGCATCCTGTCTCCTGTATCTTCTTCCGATAGAATCTTTTTCATCATACTGGCAGTTGAATTCAAACTTCAGGTCATTGATAATTTTGCAGGATATTTCTGGTAATCCATCCTTTTTTACAAGGGGCAGCACGGCAAGTTTTACAGGAGCCAGTACTGCCGGAAGTTTTAACAGTACCCTTGTGTCGGTTGTTCCGTCATCTTTGGTTATTTCCTCCCCGCAATATGCAGCTGACATGATCTGTAAAAACATCCTGTCAACACCAATTGATGTTTCAACCACAAATGGTACATATGATTCACTTGTCTCGGGGTCGAAATATTGCAACTTTCTCCCACTATATTTCTGATGCTGACTCAAGTCAAAATCAGTCCGGGAATGAATGCCTTCAACTTCTTTAAATCCGAACGGGAACCTGAATTCAATATCAGAGGCAGCATTGGCATAGTGGGCAAGCTTGTCGTGGTCGTTGAACCGATAATTTTCATCACCAAATCCTAATGCCTTATGCCAATTCATTCTTATATTTTTCCAGTGCTCAAACCATTTAAGTTCAGTGCCGGGTTTGACGAAAAATTGCATTTCCATCTGTTCAAATTCCCGCATCCTGAAAATAAACTGCCTTGCCACTATTTCGTTGCGGAAGGCTTTCCCGATCTGAGCAATCCCAAAGGGAATTTTCATCCTTCCGGTTTTCTGTACATTCAGGAAATTCACAAATATTCCCTGTGCTGTCTCAGGACGGAGATAAATCTTCATTAATCCCTCAGCAGTTGACCCTATTTCAGTTGCGAACATAAGATTAAACTGCCTTACGTCGGTCCAGTTTTTTGTTCCGGACTCAGGGCAGGCTATTTCGTAATCAATAATTATCTGTTTAAGCTCTGCAAGATCATTATCGTTTAACGCTTTGGAGAACCGGCCATACAAGACTTCCATTTTCTCGCGGTTTGCAGTAACCCTTGGATTGGTTTCAACAAACATCTTCCTGTCAAAGGACTCTCCAAACTTTTTCTCGGCTTTTTGAACCTCCTTCTCTATCTTCGCCTCAAATTTTGCTAACTGCTCTTCTATAAGCACATCAGCACGATAACGTTTCTTCGAATCTTTGTTATCAATCAGGGGATCGTTGAAAGCATCAACATGTCCGGAGGCCTTCCATGTTTTAGGATGCATAAAAATGGCTGAATCAAGTCCAACAACATTTTCATTCAATAAGACCATACTATCCCACCAGTATTTCTTAATATTGTTTTTTAACTCAACTCCATACTGGCCATAATCGTAAACAGCACTTAAACCATCATAGATCTCGCTTGATTGAAAAACATAACCATATTCCTTGCAGTGAGCTATAAGGTTCTTAAAAGTATCTTCCTGAGTCATACTAATAATTTCAACATGTGTGGCAAAAGTAAACCAAAATCTTTGGTTTTACAATTTCATCTTAAGGTTAGTTCATTGGCGATTCTTTGTATATTTGTGCGTTATATTTCAAGAACTAAATATGGTATTAGAAACAGATTTTCTAGTAATCGGATCAGGGATTGGCGGTCTCACCTTTGCCCTTGAAGCAGCCGAGTCGGGGAAAGTAACTATTGTAAGTAAAGTTGGTATTGGTGAGACAAACACACGATATGCTCAGGGAGGGATTGCATCAGTAATGTATCAGCCCGATACAATAGAGAAGCATGTGAAAGATACTATAGCAGCCGGACATGGTTTTTGCAATGAGGAGGTTGTCAGGATGGTTATCAAAGAAGCGCCTTGCAGGATCAACGAACTTGTTGAAATGGGTATTAATTTCGACCGTGATAAGGATGGCAAATTCAATCTTGCCAGAGAGGGTGGTCATTCTGAACACAGGATACTTCATCACAAGGACAATACGGGAGAGGTTATCCAGGATGTTCTTACCAGGAAAGCACAGAATCACCCAAATATTAGAATATTTGAATATCATTTTGCCGTTGATCTATTAACACAGCACCACCTTGGAGAGCTGGTAAGAAGAGGCCATTCAGATATTAGCTGTTTTGGTGCTTACCTGCTTAATTGTGGAACCGGAGAGGTAATCACTATGCTCTCCAGGGTCACGGTACTGGCTACCGGAGGTATTGGAAACCTTTATCTTACAACTACAAACCCGGTAATAGCGACAGGTGATGGTATGGCGATGGTATACCGTGCCAAGGGAACGATTGAAAACATGGAATTTATCCAGTTCCATCCCACCTCCCTCTATAATCCCGGTGTAAGGCCCTCATTCCTTATTACTGAAGCCCTGAGAGGATACGGGGCTATTTTAAGGAATTCAACAGGGGAAAAATTCATGAGCCGATACGATAAGAGGGGATCTTTGGCACCCCGCGACATAGTTGCCAGAGCCATTGACAATGAAATGAAGGTGAGCGGAGAGGATTTTGTATATCTTGATTGCACTCACCTTGATCAGTCAGACCTTAAGGCAAACTTCCCAAACATATCGAAGAAATGCGAATCTCTTGGAATTGATATTTCAAATGACCTGATACCGGTTGTCCCTGCTGCCCACTACCTTTGCGGAGGGATAAAAGTTGATATGAATGGTGAGAGTACCATTGACAGGTTGTATGCGGTTGGGGAAGTAGCTTCGACCGGCTTACATGGGGCTAACCGGCTTGCTTCCAATTCATTGATGGAGGCAGTGGTCTATGCTCACAGAGCATCGGTCCATTCATCACACAGGATCAATGAATTGAATTTTGAGACCCGTATACCGGAATGGGATTTCAAAGGTGCCAGTCATCCGGAAGAGATGGTGCTCGTTACGCAGAACTACCGTGAGATGCAAATGATAATGAGTAACTATGTGGGGATAGTAAGATCTGACCTCAGGCTTGAGCGAGCCCTGACACGACTTGAAATTATTTATAATGAGACCGAAGAGCTTTATAGAAAATCCTTTGTGAGCAGAAAGATCTCCGAACTACGGAACCTTATAAATGTTGGGTATCTTGTCATCAAGATGGCCAATGAGCGACAAGAGAGTCTTGGACTTCACTATACAATTGATTACCCAAATAAGGATGGGTCTGAATTCTAAAACCTGTAAATTATGTTTTTCGAGGCAGCTTTAAAAGGAAAGAACCAATTCTGGAGATACTTCATAATGTTTATCGCTGCCTTCCTTGCAGCAAATATTATTGGAGCGATACCATTAGTGGTGATTATAGCTGTTAATACAGCGAAAGATCCTGCATTACTGGAAAGATCCTCTGATAATTTTGCTGATCTTTCGGTGTACGGGATCGAACCTATAACCGGATTTATACTTGTGTTGATACCCTTTATCGTTGGGTTACTGACAATTGCATTGCTTACAAAACCACTTAATGAGAGAGGGTTTAAAACAATATTTAATGGTTCAGGGTCGGTTCGCTGGTCGCGGTTCCTGATTGGGATGCTGGTCTGGTCACTTTTTTTGGTTATATACTTGGTTTATACCCTTAAAACAGACCCCGACAATTACTCAATTAATAATAACACCTACTCTCTACTGATACTTTTTGTTGTGGCTCTTCTCCTTATTCCTTTTCAGACAATTTTTGAGGAGGTGCTTTTCAGGGGCTATCTCATGCAGGGGATGGGAGTGTGGTTTCGAAATAAATGGTTACCACTGGTGTTTACCTCTTTATTGTTTGCACTGATGCACTCTTTTAATCCGGAGATCAAGGAGTTCGGATTCTGGACCATGATGCCCCAGTATCTCATTTATGGTACAGTGTTCGGATTTATAACTGTTATGGATAATGGTATCGAAATAGCTATGGGAGCTCATACCGTAAATAATATTTTCCTTTCAGTTCTGGTGACCCAGGAATCATCTGCGTTGCAAACTCCTGCATACTACAGACAACATGAGGTATATCCATGGTCTGATTTCATGGGTCTTCTATTGATGTCAGTGGTGTTTATTGTTGTTCTCTGGTTTATATTCAAATGGGATTTGAGGCGAGTTGGCTGGAACAGAATCGAAGCTAATATGTTCGATCAGAAGTAGGAATCATATTCCATATATCCCCTTTGACTGAATGGATGGCGCAAAATCATTCCATCTCTTTCTGATATACTCAAGAAGGTTTAAGATTTCGTCCGGGTCGGTTGAGGTAAGTAACTTTAGCCTGGTTTTCTTAAAATCAGGCAATCCCTTGAAATAGTTCGAAAAATGACGCCGGATTTCAAATATACTCCGTGAACCAGTCTTATATTCCAGTGATCGTTCAAAGTGCAATCTTGCCAGATCAACCTTCTCACTCAGGCCTGGTTCCGGAAGGAGATCCCCTGTATCAAGATAATTCCTTATATTTCTGAATAACCATGGTCTGCCCACGCTGGCTCGTCCAATCATAATACCATCGACTCCATACCTGTCAAACATTTCCTTTGCTTTAACCGGGCTGTCAATATCCCCGTTCCCTATAACAGGAATTGTCATTCTGGGGTTATTCCTGACCTCACCTATCAGGGTCCAGTCAGCTTCACCCTTATACATTTGCGACTTTGTCCTGCCATGAATTGTTATTCCCTTGATTCCAGTGTCCTGTAGTCTTTCAGCCACTTCCACAATGTTTTTGCTGTTATCATCCCAACCAAGCCTTGTCTTTACGGTAACCGGGATCTTAACAGCATCAACAATTGCTTTTGTCATTTTTACCATTAGTAATATATCCCTCATCATTCCGGAGCCAGCACCTCTGTTTGCTATCTTTTTAACCGGGCAACCGAAATTAATATCGATAAGGTCAGGGTGGGCTGATTCAGCTATTTTTGCTGCTCCAACCATGGATTCAATTATATGTCCGTATAGTTGAATGCCGATGGGACGCTCGCTATCAGAAATCTTGAGCTTTTTTACACTTTTTGCACCATCCCTTATAAGACCGTCGGATGAGATGAACTCAGTGTACATGACATCTGCTCCGAAATCCTTACAGAGCGATCTGAATGAAGGATCAGTGATGTCCTCCATTGGAGCCAGGAAAAGAGGTTCATTGCGGAGTATGATATTATCGATGACCAACCTTCAACTTTTAAATGTGACCATGAATAGTTAACTTCGATGCAAAATTAGTAAAATGAGAGAATCGGCCGGACTGTTCCCTCTAAAATCTCAATCACCCTCCATTCAGTTTTTAGTCTCACTTATCATTCTTACCGGTGTTGCAGCAATCTCACTTTTAATTGTAATTATATCAGCCAGGCTGATCTTCGGGATTGGATTAAACGAGATCAACCTCGAATCAGAGTTGCTCCCGGAGAGACAGATTCACTATCTAAAATATGTTCAGGTTTTTCAGCATATTTCCATTTTTCTTATACCATCGCTTATCATCTCCTGGCTAATGAGCGGAAATATCATAGCCTACCAGGGGATGGATCGAATGCCTGACTTCTCCATTTTTTTTATAGTACTCCTGATCACAATATTCATTATCCCTGTCACAGGAGCCACAGGAATTCTGAATTCAGGATTGACCCTGCCCGACTGGCTATCAGGAGTTGAGGAGTGGATGATAAAAAAAGAGCATCAGGCAAATAGCATTACCGGGTGGTTAATTGAAGCTGAAGGATTATGGCCCCTGACAATTAACATTATAATTTTAGCGTTACTGCCTGCCTTTGGGGAAGAATTTCTTTTCCGTGGAATAATTCAGCAAATTTTAACCAGGTGGTTAAATTCCGGACACGCTGCAGTTTGGATTACCTCCATAATATTCAGTACGGTACATCTTCAATTTTACGGTTTTATTCCTCGTTTGATTTTAGGCCTGATCTTTGGTTATCTCTTTCTTTGGAGCTCGACAATATGGCTGCCTCTGTTTGCACATTTTATAAATAATGTAATCCCGGTAATTGGTTCATATTTAGTTGGATGGGATAGACTTAACAAGGAAATGGTTGATGGTGGACCTGACCCGGGATGGCTAATACTTATTCCAGCGATTCTTGTGTTACTCCTGATGAATGTAACAAGGACTTTATTTAGAGAGAAGTATAAGGAATGAAATCATATGAGTGGCATTCCGGATCTCGGTGCCTCAATCTTCTCCAGTTCTCCTCTTCTAAACACATAAACCAGGCCATAAGCTTCAGCCTTTATGCGTTTCGATATTTCAGGAAGATCAGAGAATGTTTCTTCCACCTCATTCCAGATGTCAACGATAATCTGGTCTGCCTCCTTTCGCATCTCTGCCATCTGGCAAGAGTAGTCGGCAGTCCGTTTACTAAGAGTTTTCTGATATTGCCAGGCATCCATGAAATTTTCAAAATGAACCCTCACTACAGCAATTGTTGGATTTGTGACAGGTGTCCTTCCTGCTCTTATACGTTTTGCTTCACCTTCCATTATCCTGCTACCCCAGTTGATTATCTCCTTTTCAGTGCTTATATGGGGCAAAGAAACTTTACCATTGATAAGTCCGAAAAAATCGGGTGTGTCTTGTCTAAAATCCCCTCTCTGAACTGCCATATTCATAACACGCAGAAAATGATTGATATAAGTTTTGGCCTTTTTGACAACCTCCTGATATTCCTTGTTACTTGATGCCTGATTTGCCATCGATTGCCTCTGAAGCTGATAAATATTTTCAAATGAGGGAAGAAAAGCCTGAAGCTTCACAAATGTCTTTGCTGTGTATGCAAGTTTAAAAGGAGGTAATTCCTTCCCTTTGGTATAAGCCATCTTCATGGCTCTGATCCGTGCTGTATCAGTGTTGGGTAGCCGGCGGTAAGGCATAAAAAAGGAAGTATTGTTAATAACTTGTTGACACTATCTGCGAATATACTAAATTGAATTTAAAAAACAAGAGTATTCGCAATTGATATTCAATACTTTTTGAAAAATACTTCTTTTAACATTGGATATTGTTGAGTATGTTGATAAACCTGCAGAGCACATCGTTGTTCTATTGTCTTGATATCTGTCTGGTAATAAATATATGTGTATTAATAAGTTCATTTTGTAAAGCCCTTGATTACATGTATTTTTATTTGTCGATTATTGTGAACAATTAAAAACAGATAATAATGTTTAAAGCAGAAGTTTATACAAAAAGAAGGGAATTACTTAGGGAGTCAGTCACCGGAGGATTAGCACTTTTCCTTGGTAATATCGATACCCCGATGAACTATCCGGCCAACCCATACCATTTCAGGCAGGATAGTGATTTTCTTTATTTTTTTGGACTTGATCTGCAGGGTCTTGCAGGATTAATTGATCTTGATACCGGTAAAGATTATATTTTCGGAAATGATGTGGATGTGGATGATATAATCTGGATGGGGCCTCAACCATCAATAAAGGAGCTGGCATTATTGGCAGGAGTTGAAGACACTTATCCGATGGCGAAGCTCGAGGATATGATCACGGATTCTCTGAAGACCGGCAGGCGAATACATTTTCTTCCGCCATATCGTGGTGAAACAAAAATAACATTGGCAACACTACTGAAGGAAAATCCATGCCAGATGAAATCAAAGGCATCCGTCGATCTGATCAAATCTGTGATCGCACTTCGCTCGATAAAGGAGGATTATGAGATTAAAGAGATCGAAAAAGCTGTAAACATTGCATATGACATGCATACTACTGCAATGCGCATGTGCAAACCAGGAATGAAGGAGCAGGAGATATTTGGTGCAATGGAAGGAATGGCACTTTCACAGGGTAAAGGGCCATCATTCCCGATTATATTGAGCATCAATGGACAAACCCTGCACAATCATGCACACAATAACATTCTAAGAGAGGGCAGGATGATGGTCGCTGATGCAGGAGCCGAGACCAACCTGAACTATTCATCTGATATTACGCGGACAACTCCGGTAGGGGGCAAATTCAACCAGCAGCAGAAAGAGATCTATGAGATAGTACTCAAAGCAAATGCAGATGCAATAAACTCTGCAGCTCCTGGCATGTCGAACAAGGACCTTCATATGATGTCATGCAGGTTAATAGCAACCGGGCTTAAAGAACTTGGACTGATGAAGGGGAGCGTTGATGAAGCTGTGGCTGCCGGAGCCCATGCGCTATTTATGCCTCATGGATTGGGCCATATGATGGGGATAGATGTCCATGATATGGAAGGGCTGGGAGAAAACTATGTTGGTTATAATGATAGGGTTAAACGGAGCGACCAATTCGGACTTGCATATCTCAGATTTGCATTGCCATATAAGGCCGGACATGTATTTACCATTGAACCTGGATGCTATTTCATACCTGAACTGATTGATAAGTGGAAATCAGAACAAAAGCACACTGAATTCATAAATTACGATAATGTTGAACACTACAGAGGCTTCGGAGGTATAAGAATTGAAGATGACCTCTTGATAACTGAAAAAGGTCATCAGCTATTGGGTAAACCAATCCCTAAAACCGTCGTTGAGGTAGAGACTACCTGTGCCAGCTAATTATCTTCCCCTTCTGGCAGGTGCCGGGAAAACCGGCAGACTTTCATGTCCCTCGTTATCGACCGATTGTATGGCAAAGAAATAATTATCTTTTGAGTAAGGGACTGTAATTTCAGTTCCTTCAACATATATCTTTCTTTCCCAAAGGGGTTGATAAGTGTCACGCATAAGAAGATAATAACCGGTGGGCTTCTTACCTTTTTCCGGCTCTTCCCATGTAAGGGTTGAGAAGTTACTCATCCCGGATACATTAATACCTGCATTGACTGGTTCAGCCGGCGCAGAGGCTAAATTTGCCAGGGTTGCCAGGTTTATCCCTGCATTTTTTCTTACATATTCAAAATCAACACCCTCCGGAAGATCACCATACATCAGACCATTTCTCTCACCGGGTGTTTTATGGGTGCGATCGTAGTTCTCATTGAACTCACTGATCCTGACGGCTGTAAATCCCTGTCGGCAGAAAGGAGTATGATCACCGCCCCTTCCAAAACGGTCGTTCCTGAAAATAAGCGTTACAGTAAGCTGATCTACATATCTTTCACCGATCTCTTTTACGTATCGTGCAAGTTGTCTGGCTTTTCCATCATTTTCACCTGAAGTATAAGATCTTGATCTTGCCATCTCTTCAGTTTCAAGAGCAGGTATTCCTTCGCTGAAAACCCTTACCCTCATATTATCATTCAGGATAGTTTCACTTGATCCACTATTGCCAATCATATCATTATTCAACAAGGCAATGAGGTTCCAATTCTCTTCCTTTGCCTTATTTGCCATGAAGCTGGCTCCATACAGGCCGTGTTCTTCTCCCGTAACCACCATAAACTTTATGGTTGCCGGGAATTCATATTCTGACATGATCCTTACCAGTTCCAAAATGGCTGCTACTCCCGAACCATCATCGTTGGCGCCCGGAGCAAATGTCGTATTGTCCCTGTCACCCTCAACCCTTGTATCCAGGTGTGCACTGATTGCGAGGATTCTGTCGTCATCAGGATCTGTCCCTTTTAGAGTGGCAACAACATTTTTAAGTGATATCTCCTCTGAAATTCTCTGTCCTTCACCTCCAACCTGATAATCCACATATTCCACAGAAAGACGTCCATCCGATTGGGGAACGGATTTTTCCATCTCTTCCTTAATCCACAGCCATGATGCACCGACCCCTATGTCAGGGTCAGCTTGTGAACTTAGGTTATGCCTGGTATGGAAACCCACTAATTTTAAAATAGCCTGTTCAATATTTGCAGATGATATTTCATCTACCATCGTTTTTATTTCAGGATCCCTGTTGAGGATAACCTGTGGATAAATTAAAATGCTGATCAATAAGGCTGCAAGAAACAAAATGCTTTTTCTCATCACTGGAAAGTTTTGATTTAAGATCAAATATATGAATATTGGACTCAAACGAACAATCATCATAAATCAAATTTCTTTCAGAAAGTGTTAAGAATTCTTAAACATACTTTGCCAAAATCCTGCATTATTATTAAATTATGCAAATGAGATTGGGAAGACTTCTTATCTGGATTACACTATTTGGCATATCTATGGCTTTTCTTGAAAGCTCCGTTGTTATTTATATCCGTGACCTGCTGTATCCAGGCGGTTTTGATTTCCCCCTTGCTGTTATGGAGGGATCCCTGGCCATTACTGAGATATTAAGAGAGGCAGCCACCCTGGTGATGATTGCTGGAGCTGCTGTGATAGCAGGCCGGAACTCCTCCGAACGTTTTGCCTGGTTTATTTATTGTTTCGCCATATGGGACATATTTTATTATGTTTTCCTTAAGCTTTTAATTGGTTGGCCTGAATCAATTCTTGCCTGGGATGTCCTTTTTCTCATCCCTGTTACATGGACCGGTCCCGTACTGAGTCCGATTATAGTGTGTTGCTATATGCTGTGCCTCTCAGGTATTATCATCTTTTTTACGTACCGGGGAATAGATACCAGGATAAGACTGAAAGAATGGATTTTGCTTATAGCGGGAGCCTTGATTCTGATTATTGCGTTTACATGGGATTACTCATCGTTCATCCTCAGGAACTATTCAATAAGTGAACTGATAAATCTTCCATCAGCAGAACCTATGTTTGACCTTGCCACCAGATACCTTCCGGAAAAGTTTAACTGGTGGTTATTCATTGCAGGGAGCCTGCCGATCCTGGGATCAATAGCCATGATTTTCAGCAGGCATCGGTCCCGTTAAAAAGCCTTGTGAAACTCTCTGTTTAGCCTGGCAATATTTGCTATTTTGATGTTTTTTGGGCATTCAGCTTCACATGCTCCGGTATTGGAGCAATTACCAAAACCCAGTTCATCCATTTTAGCAACCATTGCCCTGGCCCTTTGCCTGGCTTCAATTCTGCCCTGAGGGAGTAGTGCAAACTGAGAGATCTTTGCTGATACAAAAAGCATTGCCGACGCATTTTTGCATGCCGACACACATGCTCCGCATCCGATACAAACTGCTGAATCAAAAGCCTCATCAGACTTACTCTTATTCACAGGAATCGAGTGGGATTCAGGTGCAGAGCCAACATTTGTTGAAATAAATCCTCCGGCGATCTGGATCTTATCAAATGCCGACCGGTCGACAATAAGGTCTTTAATGACTGGGAATGCTTTTGCTCTCCAGGGTTCAATAACTATGGTTTCTCCCTCCCTGAATTTTCGCATTGAAAGGTGGCATGTTGTAATTCCTGGAAATGGGCCATGTGGTTGGCCGTTTATATACATGCCGCATGATCCGCATATTCCTTCACGACAGTCGTGGTCGAATGCAACAGGATCACCACCCTCCTTAATTAGTTTGGTGTTAAAGGCATCAATCATTTCAAGAAATGACATTTCGGGGTATACCTCATCAAAATTATAATTCACGAATGATCCTTTGGCTTTGGCATTTGCCTGTCGCCATATTTTAAGCTTAACTTTCATATCTTTCAGTTTTGTTCTTGTTGAATAAGGGATTAACAATTACTTGTAACTCCTGACTTTTACCTCCACCTCTTCATATATAAGCTCCTCTTTATGCAGTTTCGGAGCATCAGTCTTCCCTGTAAACTCCCAGGCCGATACAAACATATAATTCTCATCATCTCTCATAGCTTCTCCCTCCGGGGTCTGGCTTTCCTCCCTGAAGTGTGCTCCACAGGATTCTTTTCGGTTCAGGGCATCAGTGACCATCAGCACTGCGAGCTCAAAATAATCGGCTACGCGACCGGCCTTTTCAAGCTCCATGTTCACGTCCTCATTCTTTCCGGGTACTGCAAGATCGCTCCAGAACTCTTTTTCAAGATCCTTGATCATATCAAGTGCCTTCTTTAATCCCTCTTCATTTCTTGACATTCCGCAATAGTCCCACATAATTTTGCCCAATCTTTTGTGGAAAAACGCTGCAGTTTGAGAGCCATTAATTGACAATAACCTATTCAATCTCTCTTTTACCTCTTTCTCGGTTTCATCAAATTCCGGGGCAGATGTTTCAAACCTGGGGGTCCGGATCTCATCTGCAAGGTAGTTGCTTATTGTATAAGGAAGGATGAAATAGCCGTCACCGGAGGCCTGCATAAGTGAGCTGGCTCCAAGCCTGTTGGCTCCATGGTCTGAGAAATTGGATTCACCGATTGCGAAAAGTCCGGGAATTGTGGTCATGAGCTCATAATCTACCCAAAGTCCACCCATTGTATAATGGCCGGCCGGATATATCCGCATGGGTTCTTCGTAAGGATCCATTCCGGTTATTATATTATACATCTCAAACAGATTCCCGTATTTATTCTCAATTGCTTTCTTCCCCTGCTTGTTAATTGCATCACGGAAGTCAAGATTTACTGCAAGACCTGTCTCTCCGACACCATAACCGGCATCACACCTCTCCTTGGCAGCTCTTGAGGCAACATCACGTGGTACAAGATTTCCAAAAGCAGGATATCTTCTTTCAAGGTAATAGTCTCTTTCTTCTTCAGGAATATCATTTGGATGTCGCTTATCAGCCTTTGCCTCAGGAACCCAAATACGTCCATCGTTTCGCAACGACTCAGACATCAGGGTCAGTTTTGACTGGTAATCGTTTAGCTGAGGAATGCATGTAGGATGGATCTGTACAAAACTTGGGTTAGCGAAAAATGCACCTTTCCTATGAGCTTTCCATGCTGCCGAGGCATTTGAATTTACTGCCAGCGTCGAAAGGTAATAAACGGTTCCATACCCACCTGTTGCCAGAACTACGGCATGAGCAGAATGGCGCTCAATCTCGCCTGTAACAAGATTACGTGCAATTATTCCTCTGGCCTTTCCGTCAACAAGAACAATATCGAGCATATCCCTGCGGGGGTACATCGTAACCGCTCCTTTGCTTACCTGTCGGTTCAGTGATGAATAGGTTCCCAGTAAACATTGCTGACCAGTTTGTCCTTTGGCATAAAAGGTGCGTGATACCTGCACTCCCCCGAACGATCTGTTATCGAGATTTCCACCGTAATCGCGGGCAAATGGGACACCAATAGCGGTGTAATGGTCAATGACATCATTACTCACTTCGGCAGCGCGGTAAACATTTGACTCACGAGCTCTGTAATCACCGCCCTTTATCATGTCATAGAACAACCGGTAAACACTATCCCCGTCATTCTTATAGTTCTTTGCTGCATTGATCCCTCCCTGAGCTGCAACCGAGTGTGCTCTTCTGGGTGAATCCTGGTAGCAAAAGTTCTTGACATTATATCCAAGTTCTCCCAGAGCAGAAGCTGCTCCAGCACCTGCGAGGCCGGTACCCACAACTATAATATCAAGTTTCTTTTTATTGGCCGGGTTAACAAGCTTTGCGTCTGCCTTGTATTTTGTCCACTTTTCAGCAAGTGGCCCGTCAGGTATTTTTGAATCCAGTTTAAACATTGTTTAGTCTTTTTCTATTATATCTCACTACTTGATTATCCAAATTATAAAAGGTATTACTGCAAATCCCACGGGTATCACGATGGCATAAACCAACGATATCACATTAACTATAGGTGTCCATATCCTGTGATTCAAGCCAAGGGTCTGGAAAGCTGATCCAAAGGCATGATACAGATGCAGCCCCAGGAGAATGAAACATACCCAGTAAATAAAGTTATACACAGGGATACTGAATAGCTGGTATACCAACAGGTAAAAATTTTCGGGATCACCTTCTACAAGTCCAAGTTTAATAAAATAGAAATTAAAGAAGTGAATCAGTAGAAAGATGAAAATAGTGCCACCTGTCCAGATCATAAAGCGGGAAAAGAAGGAGGTCTCTGATCTTAAACGTTTGAAATAGCCTTTTGGCCGGGCGATCCAATTCTGAATCTGGAGGTAAATCCCATAGATAATATGAATCAAAATGGCACCCAAAAGAACGATTTCAAAAATCTTTATCAAAGGGAAAGTGGCCATGAAATGAGCAGCTGAATTGAATGGTCCGGGATCGCTCTTCAGTAACAGAAAATTGATGCATAGATGTACAGGCAGGAAAGTAAGTAAGAACAGACCTGCAAGTGCCATAACAAATTTCTTTGCAATGGATGAGGTTATTACTTTATTCATAGGTGAACTTGGGTTTTGGATTACTTTAAGATCGTCTGTTACAAATATATTTTAATTATTTTTAGGCTACGAATTATTTTAGATGTTATTGAGAATAAACAGAATGATCCATTTTCCGTACTGTTATGGATAAATATACCAGCTACTGTTCCGGTACGATACACTACTCTGACACGGGAGAAGGGAATGTGATTGTGTTACTGCACGGGTACCTTGAATCGTCAGATGTATGGAGGGATATTATTCCTGAACTTGCCCGGTTTTCCCGGGTTATTACAATGGACCTTCCGGGTGCCGGAGAATCGGATGTATTTGGTTCTGAGCATACGATGGAGTTCATGGCTGACGCAGTACGAAGCCTGATGGATGAACTTGCGATAGAAAAGGTGATGATAGTGGGCCATTCGCTGGGAGGATATGTTGCACTTGCCTTCCTTGAACTCTTCCCTGACAGGCTAAGGTGCTATTGCCTTTTCCACTCACATCCTATGGCTGATACAGATGAAGTAATTGCCAACAGGAAGCGGGAGATCAAAATAGTAGAATCGGGGAAGAAGGATATTATTTATCCGGTAAACATCCCGAAAATGTTTGCTGATTGTAATCTTGAGAAGTTCGAAACCGAACTGGAGTATATGAAAGAAGTTGCTTCGCGTATACCGGCAGAAGGAATAATTGCATTAATTAAAGGGATGATAAGCAGACCTTCAAGACTTGATCTGCTGGAAAAAGGAGAGGTGCCTTTACTGTATATCCTTGGCAGGATGGATAATTATATTCCATATGAACTGTTCAACATCATTATAAGAATGCCCAAAAATGCCGAACTGGTGACCTTCGAAAACTCAGGGCACCTGGGATTCATTGAGGAAAAGGAGAAAACGGTAAATGTATTGAGAGAATTTTTTGAGAATAACTTTCATAATTAGTTACTACGGACCAGTTATTGTTATCTTCCCTAACCTGACTGCAACAGTCTCCTTCAATCATTTAATGGTAATGTCGATTCTTCCTCAGGGATGAACGAATGCAGTGGCTGCCGATGCCAGACCTGTAATGTTTAATCAATGAACTCCCAATCCGGCCAAGGAAGGCAGGAGGTTTAATCCTCCTTCGCGTTCCGCTACGGCGGACGAGAAGTTATGGTTTAATTGGCTACGCCGAACTCCCCACCAGTCGGCGGGTCGGTTCCCCGTGGCTTGCCCTGGGGTTTAATGCCATTTATTATTCACCAATTATCCTTATAGCTTCCTTGAGTGTAGTATCAAGTTTCTGCCAGATGGGGTAGAAGCCCTTGTTGTCAATGATGTTCCTGGCAATATAAGCTTTGATCTGGAGTGATATAATATTGGCCGATTCCTGTCGATCGTTGCGGTTACCCTCAACTCCATTTTCTACAGCAAAGCTGGAAAACTTTGTCAACAGGTCCTGCTTATCAAGAAACTTCTCAATATCGGTTACATCATCAAATTGCTTCAGAACCTCACTGTTATCATACGAATACTGAAGGGCAAACCTGTAGATCAGTCCGGAATTGCGGATCCGCATATAATATCGGGTTAGTCCTGTTGTGTCACTTGGTATGAAATAATCTGGCATTATCCCGCCTCCTCCATAGACAACCTTCCCCTGGAGAGTGACATATTTTAATGTATCGGCAATTTTTATGCTGTCTGCAGCAAAGTTTTCCCTCCTGTCGAACCTATCAAAGAGTTCTGCATTGTATTCTTCAAACCCGTTGTCGTATGGTTTCTGGATTGAACGGCCGGTGGGTGTGTAGTACCTCGCAATGGTCAGCCTCAGAGCCGAACCATCTGAAAATACAATTGGTTCCTGAACGAGTCCTTTGCCAAACGACCTTCGGCCCACGATTACACCTCTGTCATTATCCTGAATGGCTCCTGCCAGGATTTCGCTTGCAGAAGCACTCCATTCATCCTGTAGGATTGCCAGATCACCATCAAGAAAAAGGCCTTTTGGTGTCGAAATCGCCTCTTCACGTGGATAAGCCTTTCCTTCGGTGTATACAATGAGTTTACCTGCCGGAAGAAATTCGTCAGCTATTTGTATTGCAGCATCCATTACACCACCTACATTCCCGCGAAGGTCGAGGATCAGCTTTTTCATACCCTGTTGTTTTAGTTCCTTAACTGCTTCAACAAACTCATCGTAGGTAGTAAGGGCAAAGCGGCTTATCTTTACAAATCCGATCTCCTCATCAATCATGTAGGATACATCAACCGAATAAATAGGTATCTTATCTCTCTTTATGGTGAAGGGCAGAAGTCCTTCACTCCCCTTTCTTAAAACCTTTATTGTAACTTCGGTCCCCCTGGGGCCTTTCAGCATACCGATTATCTCTTCATCAGCAATACCCAGGCCGGCAATGAGCGAGTCATTCACATATATAATTTTATCACCTGCCATTACCCCAACCTTTTCTGACGGGCCTCCGGGAATCGTACTGATTATGAGAACTGTGTCGGAAAGCATATTAAAGGTAACGCCAATGCCCTCGAAGTTGCCCTGCAGAGGCTCATTCATTGCCCTGAGATCTCTTGCAGGAATATATACTGAGTGAGGATCAAGGTCATGCAGGATAAAGGGAATAGTCTTTTCTTCAATCGAATTCCTGTCGACCGTATCAACATATTTTGCATCTATTATACTTAGAAGATTTCCGATCTTATCAGCCCTGGGTTTTACGGCTAGCGGTGCGTTCACTCTTCTTCCAGGCATCATGCTTCCTATAAGAACTCCTATGGTAACAGATAGTGCGATCACCAACGGAAGGAATATATTTCGTTTTGAATTATTGTAGCTCATAAGTCTCTTTTTCCAGATCGATAAAAACAATTTCTATACCCGCTCTTTTCAACAGATCGAGTCCTTCAGTAATTCGGTATTGATCACAATAGACCACCCTCCTTATGCCTGATTGTATAATAAGCTTTGCACATTCCATGCATGGCGAAGATGTTACATACAAAGTGGAGTTTTCACTGGAGTTGTTAGATTTTGCCACTTTGGTAATGGCATTTGCCTCGGCATGAAGTACGTATGGTTTGGTCCTGGAATCCTCATCCTCACATACATTCTCAAAACCTGCAGGAGTGCCATTAAAACCATCCGAGATTATCATCTTCCCCTTAACAATAAGAGCCCCGACCTGTCTTCGCTTACAGTAGGAATTGCTTGCCCATATATTTGCCATCTCCAGGTACTTCCTGTCGAACTGTGCCTGCTTCTCTCCGTATGGTGTAAGTACTCCTGAATCTGACATATCTCTATTGATCATCTGTTTTTGAAGCCATCAAACTTAATCATATTCATTTCTATTTCAAAATCGACAACTGGAACATATTGTTAATAGACCGATACAGATTATTGAATCCCGGCGAGCGCATTGTCTTCAAACTTCGCCCCGGTTCATCGGGGCTACGTCCGACGAAGTCGCCGGGCTCGTAAACTCGGTTCCCCGCTGCTTGCGGCTGGGTTAGCGAGCAAATAAAACAAATTCATTCAGGAAGATTGTCTCATCATGAGGTAAGCATCTTCCCCAGGATCTCTTTCATCAGTTTGACAGCGAGTGAGGCAGTTATCCCGTTAGAATCCAGAAGCGGATTGAATTCAACAAGATCAGCCCCTATGATAGTTCCTTTGATACCATTTATGATACTAATTACATCCCTGGGAGATAATCCTCCGGGCTCCTGATGCGATACACCAGGGGCAAACCCGGGATCAATACCATCCATGTCGATCGAGAGGTAAACATTGCCGGTTAAACGGGGGATTTTATTGAGCTGGAAATCCTTCATCTCAATTATCTCTGTTCCAAACCTGGCTGACTGTTCCCTCTGATGATCGTTCAGGGTCCTTATCCCAACCTGAAGAAGGCGACTCGCCAAACCATCCTCCATAATACGGGCAAATGGGCATGCATGTGAATATCTGTCACCCCCATATTCATCATAGAGATCGGCGTGGGCATCAATATGCAGAACACTGATATCATAATATGTACCACTTAAGGCTCTTAGTAATGGGTAGGTAATTGAGTGATCGCCTCCAAGCGTAAATAATCTGCTATGATCATTAATACTCTGCCGCCCAATTTTTTCGATATCAAAATACTCATCGATATCGAAATCTCCCATATCACCAATCTGATCGTTCTCAATAGTTACGCCATTCTCCGAGTAATAATTTGATATACCTGAATGAAGGCATTTTCTGATTAAGGGAGGGGCTTTGGACGGGCCTCTCAGGGTTGAAGATTTTTTATCGTACGGTATGCCGATAACGGTTATTTTATTCATTGCCGGGAAACTTGTTTTTAATTCTTCTGCATGACAATAAAACAGGATTTTAAAGACCAAATGAATTGCCGCAACCGGGAGTCAGGATGATCAGGACAATCAAAACCTGTAGTAATCCAATTTTACTCATAGATATGATACTTTAAGATCACTAATTTATGACTTAAGATGGATTTATTATCAGATTATCCGTAAACTTTCCTCTTTTCAGGTCTTACAGGAGAAGAGTCCTGAGTTAAATATATATTATCATTAGCGTTTCGTTATAAGTCAAACAATTTCAATTGGTTATAGTTTTGTTCTTTGAAGTGTTGTAGATTAGGTTTGCTAAACAGCTCATATAGAG
>Ga0307378_10001723_pt1 | contig 34840 bp, 29 predicted proteins | sample UN1MG_FD_202238 | JGI IMG/M metagenome (GOLD analysis project Ga0307378, IMG submission 202238) | Soil microbial communities from Risofladan, Vaasa, Finland - UN-1 | ecosystem: Environmental > Terrestrial > Soil > Coastal area > Acid sulfate soil | place: Finland: Risofladan, Vaasa | collected... | reverse complement strand
TTGGTGAAAAGCTGCTGTGAACGAGCCATCAAGTCGATCAGAAGTTCGGCACCTTTACCGCGAGGTAGAATCTTTTCTATCGCCTTACCGATATAATCATGAGGAGGATAAGTCTGAACATCGAAATTGATGCCTTTAAAAACTAACAAGTGTCTGTAGCTTACACCCGTATGGAAAGTAATCTGCTCGTTACCAAGCTTCTCGGCCAGCTCTTTTATCAAATTGCCGGCTTCCACAGTTGAGATATGCCCGGCACTATGGTCTGCCATTTTGCCGTCGGCAATCGTAACTAAATTGCACCTGAAAACCCAGTCTTCCAAAGATAATTTGATATTGCGCGCTACCGCCTCGATCGGCGCCCTGCCGGAATAATACCGCAAAGGGTCATAGCCTAACAGACTCATTTGAGCTACATCGCTGCCAGGTTCCATACCCTCAGGAACCGTCCGGACAAGACCCTGCCTGCCTAAGGTGCTGATTTTATCAATATTGGGGGTTTCAGCAGCTTCAAGGACTGTTTGGCCGGCGAATTGCTCAAGCGGTTCATCCGCTGCGCCGTCAGGAATAATTATGACATATTTTGTAGTCAATCCTTGTCCTCCGGAATGTCTACGATTCTTATGCAGACCGGTTTTCCGCCAATGACGTCAAGTTTTTCCATGTCTTCCAACGCAATGGTGATATTTTTCTGCATTGTAGGATGTGTTGCGATTACTACCGGTACAGTATTGTCCGGGCCTGTTCCTTCGTGCTGAATGGCTCCGGAAATGCTTATCTGATGGTCGGCAAGCACTTTGCTCCATTGAGCGATAACACCCGGCCGGTCTTTGCACATTATTCTAATATAAAACCTGCTTACTATATTATCTATTTTCTCTATTAATGGGGCTGTTTCGCTTCTGGGCCGCAGATTCAATTGGCGAAAAGTAGTAGCAGAGTTACCCAGAGCGACATCAATAATGTCTGCTACAATTGCGCTTGCAGTAGGCATCATTCCAGCACCTCGACCATAATACGTCACCTGCCCGACAGCGCTGCCAAATATACTGACGGCATTGAACGGACCTTCTACACGGGCCAATACGTTATCCCTGGCTATAAAAGAAGGATGCACACGCAGCGAAATCCTGTCTTGTTTGTCTTTCTGGCCGATAGCCAACAATTTCAGACAATAACCCATCTCGGTACCATAACGAATATCACTTATCGAAATACCCTCAATGCCCTCGACATAGATGTCTTCGAGTGCAATTTCGCATCCGAAAGCTATGGAACTTAAGATAGCCAGTTTGTGGGCACTGTCACCTCCACTGATATCCAGCGTTGGGTCTGCTTCGGCATAACCTTTTTCCTGTGCTTGAGTTAAGGCCTCGCAAAAATCTTCGTTCTTAGAGGTCATATTCGAGAGGATGTAATTGCATGTCCCATTGACTATGCCATACATCGCAGTGATATTATTCGCCGCTAATCCCGTTCGAATGGCTGAAACAACAGGAATTCCCCCTGCACAACTCGCTTCAAAGGCTATACAGCGTCCGTTTTTTTGAGCGGCCCTGTAAAGCTCATTACCATATTCAGCCAGAAGAGCCTTATTGGCAGTGACCACATCTTTGCCCGCCTCAAGCATCTTGAGTTGGATATTCCTTGCCACATCTGTCCCGCCGATAGTCTCAACACCTATTTGAATAGTATCATCGCTTAATAATCTATTCAGATCATCGGTGAGGATACCGTCGGATAGTTTTACCGGACGTACAGACATCATGTCTATATCGACAATGCAGGCAAGCTCCAACCGAATACCGGTCCTGGCCGCTATCGCATCAGCATTTTCGGTTATGAGCTTTGCAACACCTGTGCCTACAGTGCCGAAACCAATAATCCCAACTTTTACAATCCGTTCAGCCATAAATATTTTTTCCTGTTATTCCCACATCAAGTTCTCACCCCCAGCCCATTCTCCCCGGAGGCAAATCCGCCTCTATAGAAGCAGCAAGCAACAAAAGAATCCCAGATATTCAGCTCCCGGTTTATCGGGAGCACACTTTCGATAAAATAAAATCGACCCGAATATGGATTTAATAGGAGTAACACGGCACAGTCAAGTAAAAACCCTCGAATTGAAATCACTAACATATAAATATTGAGAATTAAAATAGTGTTGACTTAAACAATCTAAATATGTTAGAATAGATAAGATAATCTGTTTGAATATTATAGTTGAATGATGCAAAAGCAGGATTAACAGAGCTGAAAGTTGGCTTTGCGAATCCCAAGACATAGAACATGTCCGATAATAAGAGTAGGTGTTTGTAATTAGATAGAAATTGAGTCGGTAATTTCAGCATCTTTTAAATACTCAATGGTGTGATAACGACAATCGTAAAGTTTGAAGGAAGATCACGATAAAAACTTCAACGGAAAATCATAGTTCTCTTCAGGTAAAAAGCAAAACGGACACGGTAAAAAAACCAATCGAATTGACCGACCGTACTCTTTCATGCCGACATGAGCTCAAATATCACATCAACGAGTCACAAGCCAAGGCGATCGCAGAGTTTATAAAACCATACTTAGAAGTGGACCGGTATTGTAAATTACAGAGAAGCGGTGACTATCCGATCGTGAGTCTTTATTTAGATTCGGAGAATCTGCAACTTTGCCAGGAAAGTTTGAGAGGGCATAAAAGCCGCTTTAAGCTGCGCATCCGCAGTTATACCGATGAGCCGGATTATCCTCGCTTTTTTGAAATCAAACGGCGGATAAATACTATTATTAATAAAAGCAGGGCACGAGTTATGAATCGCGACGTACCGACCCTGCTTGCAGGCTTGTCTCTGCCGCCACAGAATTATACTGCCGACATAGACACAATCAACCAGTTCCAGTTTTATATGAAAGGTATCGGAGCCAGGCCTATAGTGCTTATCCGGTATATGCGGCAGGCATTCGAAGGAAATTTGGAAAATAGAGTAAGAGTAACCTTTGATCGAGAGTTGGCATATTGCGTTACAAACCGGCCGGAAGTCAGACTTGGCGGAAGAGGCTGGCAGCGGAATCCCTTTACGTTGTGCGGAGTTATTTTGGAGATCAAGTTTACGAACAATTATCCTGCATGGTTGAGCCAAATGGTCAAGTATTTCAACTTACAGGCGCGATCAATTTCAAAGTTCGGCTCGTCAATAACAGACTCACGTTTATTAGAGTTCTATGCACCCCAATTAACGTTTTAGTAATTATGGATAGAATGTGGCAAATATTGGAAGGCACTCCCTCATCCGGGGGAATTTTTACACCCGAGGCAATTCTCTTGTCTCTATTGCTGGCTTTTGTTCTCGGACAAGCTTTGGCGTGGGTTTATTACTTCACTCACAGCGGCATGTCTTATTCAAGGTCGTTTGTACAATCGCTGATTCTAATCACAGTTGTCGTAGCAATGGTCATGGCTGTCATCGGCACCAGTATTATTACCGCTGTCGGATTAATGGGTGCTTTAGCGATTATACGTTTTCGTAACATAATTAAAGATACGAGGGACATAGCTTTCATTTTTTGCTCACTGGTAGTTGGCATGGCGGCAGGCTCTCAGCGATACGCCGTCGCTATCGTCGGGACGATTACTCTGTGCCTTATAATCATATATCTGTACGTGACAGGTTTCGGGACACATCAGCCACATAACGGTTTCCTGCGGTTTACTGTTAGAGGCCATATCGGACCCGAAAGCCCGATTCCCGCTATCCTCAGAAGCTTCTGCGGCAGTTATACTCTCATATCGGCGCAGGACAGCGGCTTCGGCGTCTCCGAAGTTGAATATGCCTATCAGTTGATGATACGAAACGCCGAGAGAAACCAACAAATGTTATCCGAGCTGCAAAATGTCGAGGGCCTTGAGAACATAAGCCTGACAATGCAGGAAAAGCTGCTGGAGGTTTAGGCTTTATGAAAAGGATAAGTCTTAGAAATTATCCGTTTCGTTTGCGTCTGCACCTCCTTCCTATCCTGGTGTGGTTAGGGGCGTTGGCATGTGTAATCGGACTTTTTTCTCGACGCTCACAACGTTTTGAAATTGTCGGCATGGCTCGCAGCCCGGTGCTTCATGTTTCTGTCAACTGCGCAGCCAGGCTTAGAACCGTTCCCGTCAAACTGTTCGAAAACGTAAAGAAGGGGCAAACAGTCGCCATCGTCAATACCGTCCTCGATAACGAACAGCCCCGGATCGAATTGCAGACACAATTGGACACGATTTTAGCGGAAATCGAACATCTGTCGGCCCAGTTAGTCCCGACTCAGGAGACCCTGCTGGCCGAGGAGTCTGATCGAGTAATCAGCCGCATCGCGCGTATGAGGACGTTTGAAATAGACATCGAAAACGCCAGAATCCAGATTCTGAGTCTGCGGTCGCAGATCGCATCCGACCGCATTGTTTTAGATGACCTGGCTATGGAAGCAAAGATTGTCCGTGACCTCGTGGAGCAGAAAGCCATTGCCCTCTACGAACAGGAGAAGGCCCAGGTCCAATACAATGCTCTTGCGAAAAAAATCGAGGAGAACGAGAATCTGCTTGAGCAGGCCAAGAGCGATTTAGTACAGGCCCAGCAACGGCGTGATGAATATGCCAGGAGCCTCCCTTTTAATCCTTCTGTAGATGATGCTCTGGAGGTGATACGCAAACAGATAGCCGTCCAGGAACGCCTGATGGATGGGGTGCTTGCTCAGCTTGAGGCACTGAAGGCTCGTGAGAGCTTAGAGCTGAAAGCTCCCATCGATGGTATGGTAATCCCGATCCAGCAGCAGGCGAATGAGGCTCTCATGCGCAGACCCGGTGAGAAGATAATGGGACGGCCCGGCGAAGTCGTCACCGCCGGCGAATCTATCCTTGCGATAGCTGAAGCCAGGCCTAATGAAATCATTGCATATATCGGGGACAGACTATTGGGGCAAGTGGAAGAAAAAATGCCCGTTGAAATAATCAAGAACAGAGAGCCGCCCCAGATAGCAAAATCACAAATCACACAGATCGGGCCCACAATGGAACTCATGCCGGAACGAATGTGGCTAAATCCCAACATACCTCAATGGGGATGTCCCGTATTGATAGAGATTCCTGAGGGCCTGGAGCTGACCCCGGGCGAGATGATCGGAATAAGAAGATTGTAGTTGGATGCGCAACGCCGGCGAAAGCCTGAAAAGGACAGCTAAACTTTTTGAGAGGATCGAGGGAAAGTATAGAGTATATGCTTTACAATTACCCTTGTAAAAACCGTGTTTGTTTGATTTTATGTGCCCTGGCCTGCCTGTGCATCTGGCTTGGGTGTGCTCAGCATAACTACAAGAAAGAAGCTGACGATCAAGTCTATAATATCATCGACCGGAAATGGGACGAGGATTTCGGCACCAAAAATAACTACAAGATCAGCGACACCGAGCCGTCACCCAACGACATTCAAATTGAAAAAAAAGTGACTGACTTTGGCGTCCTGACCCTGCCTCAGGCGGTAGCCCTGGCGACGGCACAAAATCACGAATATCAAACACAAAAAGAAGCCCTTTACATCATGGCTCTGGATTTGAGACTGACACGGCACGAGTTTGAATATCAGTTTTTCGGTGGGGCAGGTGCCGGATATAATGCAGACCGCAATGATGAGACAGTAGGACTTGAATCCAACATTGGTTTTAACCGGTTGTTGGCAGGAGGCACCAGAATCAGCACCGAGCTTGCCGCCGCCTGGGTCGACGTGCTTACCGGCAATCTGCGAGGCGGCCTGTCTTCAATCTTAAGCGCAACCGTGACACAGCCTTTGCTGCGAGGCAGCGACCGAAAAATCGTGCTGGAAAATCTCACTCAAGCCGAACGCGACACTCTCTATCAGGTACGTTCCTTCAACCGGTTTCGCAAAACGTTCGTTGTTTCAGTGATTAGCCGGTACTATGAAATCCTGCAGAAACATGATGCGGTGGAAAATGCCCGGAACAATTACATTACCCTGGCATGGCTCTACGAGCGTGTAGAGAAATTAGCCAATGCAGGCCGTGTGCCGCTGCTCGAGCTTGACCGGATCCGACAAGAGAAAATACAAGCCTCGAACATTTATTCTCAGGCGGAAAAAGATTATAAGCAGGCGCTTGATGAATTCAAGATAATCCTCAATTTGCCCACAACTGCCGAGCTTCAATTAGACGAAAATGAATTCGAAGCACTCAGGACTGTGGAAATGATCGAGCCTGATTTTACCGAAGCCAAAGTCATCGAAGCTGCATTGCTTCAACGTCTCGACTTGGTTAACAGCGCTGATGTCATTATCGATGCCCAGCGTAAAGTTTATGTTGCTACCGACGGTTTCAGTGCCGACGCAAATCTGATTGGTACTGCCGGCGTTATTTCATCAAGGCGAGCCGACCGGGGGACACTTGGCTGGATGAGAGAAGAATACGGACTCGGCATCGAACTTAATCTGCCGCTGGACCGCGTGCCCGAGCAGAACATTTACCGCAAAGCCCTGATAACTTTAAACCAGCGACAACGAGAGTACGAGCTTGCAGCCGACACGATTGCATTAGAAGTACGCCAGGCCCACCGCGATCTCACCGAAGCAGCCGAACGTTACAAAGCCTTGTTAGAAGCCCTCGAATTAGCTCAGCAGCGATTTAATAATACCTTCCTGCTGCTCCAGCACGGCAAGGCAAGCAGCCGCCGTGTGCTCCAGGCACAGAGCGACCTGTTCGAAGCGCAGAACGATGCCGGACAGGCCCTTTTGGATTATACTGTTGCGACCTTGAAATTCTATCGTGACACCGGAGCGATTCAGGTGCTTCCGGACGGAATGTGGAAACTCTGAGAGCACATTATCCGGTATAGATAGTTCATCTTCCCGCCAGGCCGGTAATATTTACTTTTTTCACTTTACAGAATAAAGCAGAACTTCAGGTTTTGCTCTTCAGTACCAAGCGATACGGGGCAAAACCGGTAATTTGTTAACCACCTGACATACAGGCCGAGCACAGTCTCCGGAAGATGGGTGTGGCTAATTTTTCTGGCACTACATAAGCTTGTCTTGTGTAAAGGATTGTGTTCTTTGTCATTGCGAGCGAAGCGAAGCAATCTCGATCGTTCGCAGGATAGAGATTGCCACGTCCACATGCTGTGGCCTCGCAATGACGATAGGGGAAATTTCCAGCTTTGAGAGCAAGCATTTAAGAACGAAAAATCGCCTGCCAGAATATCTGGTCGCACCCCGGAAGATGAATTTTAGTGGATTTTCTGGGATTTTTACCTTATTGTGTATAGAATAATTGTTTTTGACATTAACAAGGAGTAGAAGTAACAGATGTGTTCTAATAAGGGACCTTATAGATCAGGCGAGATTGAGAAGAAGTGGCAGCGGTTCTGGGAAGAATCCAGGATTTTCAAAGCGCAGGATTGTGACGATTCCAGGGAAAAATATTACGTGCTGGATATGTTTCCCTACCCGAGCGGCCAGGGCCTGCACGTCGGCCATCCGGAAGGTTATACCGCAAGCGATATTGTCGCCCGGTTCAAACGAATGAAAGGCTTCAACGTCCTGCATCCGTTCGGCTGGGATGCGTTCGGTCTTCCGGCAGAGCAGCACGCTATTCAGACCGGCACCAACCCGAAAGACACTACGCAAAAAAATATAGATAACATGCGCCGTCAGACAAAATCGCTGGGATTCAGCTATGACTGGCAGCGGGAAATTGCCACGATCGATCCAAAGTACTACAAATGGACGCAGTGGATATTTCTGAAACTCTTTAACAGTTACTTTGACGAAACCCAGCAGAAAGCCAGGCCCATCGAGCAGCTCCCCATCCCGGAGGGCCTGAGCGAACAGGACAGACAGAGATTTGTAGATGAGAACCGCCTGGCTTATGAAGCGGAGGTTGCCGTTAACTGGTGTACGGAACTCGGAACGGTGCTGGCTAATGAGGAAGTGGTAGGGGGGCTGAGCGAGCGCGGCGGACACCCGGTCATCCGAAAGCCGATGCGCCAGTGGATGCTGCGGATCACAAAATACGCCGAAAGACTGCTGGACGATTTGGCCGAGGTTGATTGGCCGGAATCGATAAAAAAATTGCAGAAAGACTGGATCGGCAAGAGTATCGGCGCCGATGTGGATTTCAAAATCGACGGCTTCGATGAAAATATTCGCGTTTTCACTACTCGCCCCGATACGCTTTTCGGCGCTACGTATATGGTCATGGCTCCCGAGCATCCGCTCGTAGATAAGATTGCAAGCGAGGAAAGAAAGGATGCCGTTCAGAAATACCGTGAAGAGGCCGCGAGGAAGAGCGATCTGGATCGTACGGATCTGGCCAAAGAGAAGACAGGCGAACCCATCGGCGCTTACGCCATCAATCCTGTTAACAACGAGAAGATCCCGATATGGATAAGTGACTATGTTCTGATAAGCTATGGGACCGGCGCAATCATGGCCGTGCCGGCTCACGATGAGCGTGACTTCGAGTTTGCAACGAAATTCGATTTGCCGATTATACCGGTTGTGGAACCGCCTGATCGCGAACAGGCCGAGTTGGTCGCCCAGGGCAAGCTGTGTTTTGTCGGCGACGGCAGGGCGATTAACAGCGGCCGGTTCGATGGATTGAGCACGCCCGAATTCAAGGAGCAGATTACAGACTGGCTCGAAGGGCGGGACCTGGGCAAAAAAGCTGTAAACTATAAGCTGCGAGACTGGCTCTTCAGCAGGCAGCGTTACTGGGGCGAACCGTTCCCTATTCTGCATACCCAAAACAATCAAGTCATCGCACTTTCGGAACAGGATTTGCCGCTAAAGCTGCCGGTGGTCGATGACTATAAACCAACGGGGACAGGTGAACCGCCTTTAGCCAATGTCGTTGATTGGGTCAATGTAACGCTGGCCAACGGCTCAAAGGCCAAACGTGAAACGAACACGATGCCCCAATGGGCAGGCAGTTGCTGGTATTATCTGAGGTACCTTGATCCTGATAATGATCAGCAGGGCTGGGACCCGGAAAAGGAGAAGTACTGGATGCCCGTCGATTTGTATATCGGCGGGGCAGAGCATGCCGTGCTGCACTTGCTGTATTCGCGTTTCTGGCACAAGCTTCTCTATGACCTGGGCTATGTCAGCACGAAAGAGCCGTTCAAGAAGCTCATCAATCAGGGAATGATTTTGGGCGAAGACGGCCAGAAGATGAGCAAGTCCCGCGGTAACGTCGTAAATCCCGACAAGGTCATCGACGATTACGGGGCCGATTCAACCCGGCTATATGAAATGTTCATGGGTCCCCTCGAGGCCATCAAGCCCTGGAGCATGCAGGGAGTCGAAGGCGTGCATCGGTTCCTGCAGAAGCTCTGGCGCGCCGTCGTCGACAGGGATACAGGCGAGCTTGACAAAGCCGTACAACAAGCCCAGGCGGATGAGGTGACACTTAGATTGCTGAATCAAACAATAAAGAAAGTCGGTGACGATATAGAGAGTTTCGGCTTTAACACGGCCATAAGTGCGATGATGATTCTCGTGAATCATCTCAGCAGGGAAACAATCCGGCCCAAAGTCGTTATCGAGAAGCTTGTTCTGATTCTTGCTCCGTTCGCGCCTCATATCGCCGAAGAGCTATGGCAGAGATTGGGCCATACCGAGAGCCTCGCTTATGAGTCCTGGCCCGAATACGACAAGGAGCTTATCAAAGAAAAGGAAATCGAACTGGCAGTGCAGGTCATGGGCAAGATAAAGGACAGAATCGTCGTATCAGCCGACGCGGATGAAGAGCAGATAAAACAGAAGGCTCTGAGCTGTGAGAAGGTCATTGCCGCGATGGCCGGCAAAGAGCCCAGGAAGATTATTGTTATTAAGTCCCGATTGGTGAATATAGTCACATAAATCGGTCACGGTAATTTTGTTTGGCGAGAAAAGAGATATGTTTATGCGCTTATTCAATTTGTGTAAAGTCGTACGAATGTCGACTTATACAGCAATAGTACCAGTACTTATATTATGTTCTCTTATAATCTCCATCTGCACAGCAGCCGATACGCCGACAAAGTCGAGCCCGGTAGATATTGCCCGGCGAGCTGCGGCCGACGGCAAGCTGGCTTATAAACTAACGACGCCGGAGGAACTCAAAGCCTTGTTGGGGCCTGCCGAGAAGGAAACGAAGAAAAGCGACGGAGGCATGGAAATCCTCGACCAGCGCTATTCCGACGTAAAGGTCAGGTTCGGCAGAATGAGACAATACTCAACGCCTTTTACATTGCTCTGGATAAACACCCGAGGCAAAAAGGTTGATATTGGCGAAAAACGACAGATCGTCCTGCGGAACGAAGCCGACCTCAATCGGTTCGATCCCTTCTGGGGATTTGCAAACGTGTCGCTGACTCTCCTCGATTTGAGAGAGCATCTCGAACTGCTTGAGAAAATGCCGTTCGACAGTCGAACTGTCTGGCCCGAATCCGACAAAATGCCGAAAGGATTCAACCCGGCGACTCTTCTTGAGGAAGGCATGAATCCGGGGCTGGGAGTTCGGAGCCTACACGAACAGGACATCGATGGCAGGGGAGTCACCATCGCTATTATCGATCAACCCTTATTAAAAAACCACCAGGAATACACTGATCGACTCACAGAGTACGAACCGGTCGGCCTCATCACAGCGATTATGTCTCCGAAGATGCACGGGCCGCCCGTGTGCAGTATCGTCGTCGGCAAAACATGCGGCGTCGCGCCAAAAGCCTCGCTACGTTATTTCGCTGTTCAGATGTGGTTGCCGGACAATAAACCCTACAGCTATGCCGTTAATAAACTGATCGATTTCAACAAGGGCCGAGATGTTTCTGAACAAATACGAGTAGTGAGTATTTCAACGGGGATGTTCCCTCGGCAAGCCAACTTCGACGGCTGGCAAGAGACCCTCGTCAGGGCCGAGGAGAATGGGATCCTTGTGGTGACCTGCGATCCAGCTTTTCTCGAATACGGAACGCTCGCACGTATTTCAGATAAAGACCCTGATAAACCATTGAGCTATCGCCGGGGAAAATACGGGCATATGAACAGCGTTCTTCTCATACCTGTGGGCAACAGAACTATTGCCAGCCATCATGGGTCAGATGTATATACGTTCACTAGAACAGGTGGCATGAGTTGGGCGGCGCCATACTTGGCGGGACTGGCGGCTTTGGCTTACCAGGTTAAACCGGAGATCGATCCAAAGACCATCATCGATCTTTGGCTCAAGACTGCTACGCAAACCGACGCCGGACCGATTGTCAATCCCGTCGGCTTCATTGAAGCCGTCCGTAAAATAAAGTAATGGATGAATAGAATAAATGTGTGTTGAAATTGAAGCAAAGCTAAAGGTTGATTCGCTGGCGCCAGTTGAGCAAAAGCTCACCGAGCTCGGCGCAGAGTTCCGGGCCGAACAGTTGCAAACAGATTTTCTTTTTGACGATGCAAACGCTGCGCTGACCACAACCGACCGGTGTCTTCGATTACGCCGGCAATCGGTGGCCGGCAGTGAGAGATTTTTTTTGACTTACAAAGGCGCCAAAGAGAAAAGTGTCTTCAAAAAGAGGCGGGAGATCGAGATTGAAGTCATAGAAGCTGAGTCCACACAAAAACTTCTCTCTGCATTGGGCTATGAAAAAGTTCTGGTCGTCAAGAAAAAACGCCGTCTCTGGCAGCTTGGCCGATGCACGGTGGCTTTAGACCGGTTACCATTGTTAGGCGATTTTGTGGAAATAGAAGGGCCGAACAATGAAGAAATCGCTGATGTACGACAGAGTCTGGGGCTGGCAGACTTGCCGCATATAGAAAAAAGTTATGCCCAGTTAACAAAGGAAGAACACGACCGGCTCGGCATATAATTTAGGGCACTTGAATGGATTTACTCGACAAAAGATTCGAAATATGAAACCGGACGATGGCTACATTACTTATATCATAAATCCCAAAGCCGGCGCCACCAGCAGCAAGCGCACGGGACGACGGTTCGAGCAATACCTTGTCAAAAGAGGATTCAAGGTCAAAACCTGTTTGACCAGGTCACTTGACCATGCGTGTGAATTGGCTACCAACGCAGCGGTCGATTACGACTGTGCGATGGTAGTCGGTATAGGCGGAGACGGTACGCTTAGAGAGGTCGCTCACGGCCTTGAAGGCAGCAACAAGCCGCTGCTGATCATACCACACGGGACGGAAAATCTGCTCGCGAATGAATTGGGCTTTGACGAAAAACTGAAAACAATAATAAGAACGTTTGAAGCCGGATACGTTCGGCCTCTGGATTTGGGAAATGCAAACGGCAAGTGTTTTACTTCTATTGCCGGCTTCGGATTCGACGGCGAAGTCGTCAAACGGGTCAGCGAACAGCGAGCCGGACACATAGATCACTTCGATTACATCTGGCCGATATGGAGAACATTCTGGGAGTACAAATTCGAGACGATGAGAGTCGAAGTGGACGGAAAAGAGATCTTCAATGGCCCCTGCCTGGTTTTTGTCGGGAACATCTCAAGATATGCCGTGGGCCTGCAGATACTGCACTATGCGGATTTTTCTGACGGCTTATTAGATGTATGCATTTACAAATGTGCCTCTCAACTTCACCTGGCCAAGCATTCGCTGATGACGATTCTGAAACACCATGCCAACAGGGGCGATGTCATCTATCGTCAGGGCAAAAACATTTCAGTAAGTTCCAGTAGTACGCGTATCAGAACTGAAATAGACGGCGATCCCGGCCCGGCCCTGCCGGTGCAGATAAATGTAATAAAGCATGCAGTCAATTGCATCGTACCAGAAGGCGCCAAACCTGCAGGTATAAGAACAAGAATTATCAGAGCAATAGGGTGAGACAGGAAATCGATATTTTCGCTCGGCAGCTCTCCAACGAAAACACAAACATAAATCATGATTTCGTTTCGAAGGTAATAATAGTATGAACTTTAAAATTGGTGAGGTCGAAATTGGTTTGGACGCGCCTATGTTCGTCATGGCCGGGCCTTGTGTGATTGAAAGCAAAAACCGCTGTCTCAATATTGCCGGCAGGCTTTACGATATTGGTCAGAGGACTAACACAGGAATAATCTTCAAGGCCAGCTTCGACAAAGCCAATCGCTCCAGCTTGCGCAGCTTTCGCGGACCCGGACTGGCGAAGGGCCTGGATATTCTTGCCGAGGTACGTCACCGGACTAATCTTCCTGTTATGACCGATGTGCACGAGGCGGCTCAGGCGACCTCTGCCGGCGAAGTTGTTGATTGTCTCCAGATTCCTGCTTTTCTGTGCAGGCAGACTGATCTTTTATGTGCCTGTGCACGAACAGGCAAGCCCGTAAATGTCAAGAAGGGCCAGTTTCTCTCACCTGGTGAAATGAAAAACGTGGTCGATAAAATTCGTGCCAGCAAGAATAAAAAGATTATGCTTACCGAACGCGGCACTTTTTTCGGTTATAATCGTCTTGTCAATGACATGACCGCAATTGATAGTATGAAGAAGCTGGGCTGTCCCGTCATCTTCGATGCCACACACAGCACTCAGCAGCCGGGCGGACTCGGCAACGCAAGTGCAGGCCGGCGGGAGATGGCCCCAATACTTGCCAAAGCAGCAATTGCAGCCGGCGCGAACGGGCTTTTTATCGAAGTCCATACCGAGCCGGAAAAGGCAAAATCGGACGCCGCATGTATTATGCCAATAAACTGGCTCGAAGATTTGCTGACAGTCTGCAAAAAAATATTTAACGTTGTAAATGGATAGAAAAGTGACTGTCAAAAGAAAATATTTGTATGGGCCGGTGCCTTCACGAAGACTGGGGCTAAGCTGCGGTATCGATATTGTGCCATTGAAAGTTTGTACACTGGATTGCATTTATTGCCAGCTCGGAAAAACCGCCCGGACAACAATCGAGCGGAAAGACTATTTACCTATCGAGCCGGTACTGGCCGAGATCAAAGAAGCATTGGCAGAGGGCCTTGAAGCCGACTATATCACGATCGCGGGATCCGGTGAGCCGACACTTAATTCGCGGCTTGGCGAACTGATAGACGGCATAAGGAAAGTTACCAATCTTCCTATAGCAATATTAACCAACGGCACTCTGCTGTATAGGGAGGATGTGCGGACAGATTGTGCAAAGGCCGATGTCGTGATGCCTTCATTGGATGCCGTTGATGAACAGACCTTCCAAAGAATCAATCGCCCACATAGCGTTATTAGCATTGAAAACCTGATTTCGGGATTGTGCGCATTCCGAAAAGAATTTCCGGGCCAAATATGGCTGGAGATTTTTTTCGTCGAAGGGATTAATACAAGCTCCGATCAGATTGCCGGAATCAAAGATGTAATCGAACTCATTAACCCCGACAAGGTCCATCTTAATACGGCAGTGCGACCCACGGCCGATCCAAACATCGCAAGATTAAGCGCCGAGAAGCTACAGGATATAGCCGCTCAGCTCGGCCCAAAGTGCGAGGTTGTGGCTGATTTTTCTCCTGCCCATAACTACAAACACAATCAAAGTAATCCCGAAGATATGTTGGGGCCCCATTCTGCAATAAACCTAAAAGAGGAAGCCCTGTTATCAATGCTAAAACGCAGGCCTTGCTCGCTAAATGACATATGTACAGGTCTGGGCATCAGCCATAATGAAGCACAAAAACATATTAGCGATCTTAAACACCGGGGTATTATTCAGTCTGATGAAAAAGACGGAATAGTTTTTTTCAAAACCTTGTCCTGAGCAAAACGAAAAGCTCAGAATGACGACTCCGTGAAAAAAAATTTTAAATTTATCCTCAATCTCCCCATATTTACATTCAATTTGTAAAGCCTGGAGTCTTATTGGCCGATAAAAGCCTTGTGGCATTTTTCAAAGTGTCGATTTTATCACGTTCGCAAAGAAAATTGGAATTTGTGCTTTAGTAAGCTGATTTTCGGCCGATAAAAAATATAGCTGGTTATAGGAAGTACCTGGCAAGCTAATAAAAGCCGTTACATTTTGCCTGATTGTAATGAAAAGAATGAAGAGACAACTGATTTTGAACAAGGGCGCGGAGAAGTTTATATTTCGTTACGAGCACGGCAAGGAAGACGAACTTCTCGATGCACTGATCGAACAGGCAAAAGATAAACGTACGGATTTCGATTGGTTTGATGCAGCCGTTCTGAGTTTCAAACTGACGCAATCGCTTATCGGCCAGGCCGACGAACTCTTAAGCGAAAACACAAATGCCAAGATTCAAAAGAAATAGTAACAACAACATCTTATAAGACAAGAATGAGTGCAAGTAAAACTGTTGTTTTAGAAAGTCAAGAAATCATCCGACATAACTAAATATATGAGATAGGTAGATTATGGAAGAAAGTACAATTATCCACAAGTTCTTAGATTACCTGAAATACGAAAGACGCTTCTCCGAACATACAGCCAAGTGTTATGGCGCCGATCTAACTCAATTCGGTGAGTTTCTAAAGAGTACAGTTGAGGGCGGTTCGTCAGACTCCGAGATGATACATCCATCCCACCACCAAGCTGAACCGGCTACTGCTGTGGCAACTCAGATTGATCTCAAAGTTGACCAGTTGCTTTTTTCAGTACAGACAGACTCCGTCAGATCATATTTGGGCCTTCTAAATGAGAAGCAGTACTCAAAAGCTACTATCGCCCGCAAACTGGCCACGCTGCGAAGCTTTTATAAATTTCTTGTCAAAAGAAATCACATCAGCTCCAACCCGGTAGTATCGATTAGGACACCAAAGCAGGAGAAAAAACTGCCGCGTTTCCTTGAATACGAAGAAGTAAAAAAGCTGCTCAGCACACCCCCGGTCAACACCTGGCTTGGAGCAAGAGACAGAGCCATTCTGGAAACTCTTTACAGCACCGGAATAAGGGTCAGCGAGCTTGTAGCATTAAACATGGACGATATAGACTTCCTCGGTGAAGTCGTGCATATCAGAGGCAAAGGCAAAAAGGAAAGAATCGCACCTATCGGCTCATCCGCTCTGCAGGTTATCCAGCATTACATGGAGTACAGGAACAAACGGGCGCAAAACAACGGCAACTTTGACTCTAAAGTTTTGTTCGTGAACAAGCACGGCCGAAGGCTCAGCACGCGCAGTGTCCGTCGTAAGATGGACAAGTATCTTAAAATGTCCGGATTGGATCCGGAGATCAGCCCGCACACTCTACGGCACAGCTTTGCAACCCACATGTTAAACAACGGAGCCGACCTAAGGAGCGTCCAGGAGTTGCTCGGTCATCAGTCATTGTCAACAACCCAGATTTACACGCATCTCACCACAACAAGACTCAAAGAGGTCTATGACAACGCCCATCCCCGAAATAACGGGCACGACAGTGAAGAGCCGTAAGAGTTGACCGGTAAAACAAAATTCAGTGTTCTAATTACCCCCAAAATGTCTTTAATTTTGGGGGTTTTATTTTTGTGCCGCATTGCTCCTTACAAAGTTCAACGCCGGAAGAAACTACCGTGACCTGGCTCACGATAACGTTGTAACGGAGAGACACAAGATTTATTCTGCTATTCAGCATCCAGGATTGGATTACACTGTTATTATTGGCATTTCACAAATTAACATGACTCACACCCTTGCAGCATAAGATTGTATAAAGATTTAATGACTGCTTTTCAGACCGTAATTTTCAGTGAAAGCTAATTTTCTCTTGACTTTTCCGAGCAAAAGGATATAATTATATTTGAATGATCTTAATGGGGTGGTAAGTGTATCCTTAAATAAATAAGGCTTTACTGCGAAAGAGGAGAGGGTAAGCAAGCAGCAAAGGTGACGCCAGGATTACACGATGGGGACAGTTACTCAGGCTCGTTGCTCACCACACATTATGGAAATTATCAGACATGAAATATGAGGAGAATGATGAAAAGTAAATATAACTCGATAACGGTGAAATTATTTACACTTATAATGGGGATATTTTTAGCTGTCACACTTCTCGGATGCAATGATCCAATTGTTGCCGATATGGAAGCAGAACACCGCAGACTGGGAATAATAGCCAAGCAAGAACTTCGGCAGAGCCTATCTACTTTTCCGACGACCTCACAATCGAAAGTGCTCTATCCGGCACCATAAATTGCAGAGCCGGGCAATGACAGTCGGCAGGTTTGTTTTGACGGCACAAAACACCTCTACAGGTGCTTCTGCCAGGTATCCCTGGCCGGCCTGGATATCCTGAGGATTATGCGGAGTCCGTCCTTTATTTTCCTGAAACTACCAGGGCCCATACCATGTCAATCGGTATAGGCCCTGGACTAATGTAAGTTTTAATTTCGTTATATCGAGATTCACTCTTCAGCAGCATTTCTCGGCCGATACAGTCGGATGTCGTCAAAGAACATCTTCCCCGAACCACCAGGCATCGTCATATTACCTTTGGCGCCTAAGCCAATCGCAATCCTGTCAACGTCGGTCAGGACTATGCCCTGGTCGGCAAAAGCCTGCAGCGGGATGACCCACTCTGTCCAGGTGTCGATCTGTGCCGCGGCAGGATCATCGTGGACCACGACCGCAGGAGTGCCGGCGCTGTTGGACACGGCCACGTAAAGCGGCTCAGCAGCGTTGCTTGCTATGCCGATGTCCTGGTGCGCCCACTGCTGGCCGACTGTCCCGGTAGTCGTGACGTTGGAGAATACGGCCTGACACGTTAAAGCAGCATCATGGCTCGTTAAGGCCAAGCCAACATAGACATTAGCACCCATCGGGATATTCTGCGGCGTAGCGCCTGTTACCGGCTGCCAATTCGAACCGTTCGCCGAATGGGAAATTGTAAAGCTGCCGGAAATGTCACGCTCTAATTTCACCCAGTGCGGCGCAGTGATTCCGAGTTGATTCGTATTGAAACTGGCACCGCCCGTATCATAGCGACCTTGAGAGGCGACTCCGCTCGCAGGAGTCATACACGCGAAGGCGTGTACCGAATCCGGGTCAAGCGTCTCGCGAATCATCACGCCGGCCTTGGCCCAGTCATTCGTGTTCTGGACGCTGTCGACTCTCGCTACAATCGAGCCGGGGCCGGATAGCATCTTATAAGCAAAGTGGAACTCATCAGCTTCCACGCCATTCACGTTCCAGATATCCGCGCCGGAGGCGGTCATCGTATAGGTGCCGACCGGACCCTCGACGAAGCCGCCGACGGATGCCGCATAGCCTCTGAACCAGAGTGACAGTTCCGTAACGCCTTCCTCAGTCCAGTCACGCGGGGCAGTCAATGTCAGCTCTGTCTCCGAATACCTGGCGAAGAGCTGCTTATTGTTGTCGTAGGAGAATGGCATTGCCTGGCCGCCACTGTTGACGATGCTCTCCTCGGTATAAGAATTAGTGGTTTCATCGCCTACAACAGCCCCGGTACCGTTACCGGCAAAATACGGCTGAACACCGGGCGTACCATAGCCGAGACCATCGTGCCACGCGTACCATATCTGATTATCACCTGCATCGTAGGCTTCAAAGTCGTCCACAATAAGATAGTCAGCTACCGTGTAGCTCCAGACTTTACCTTTGCTGACCGTCCCGTCGGTATTATATTCATCGATGCGCCAGTAGCAGGGCACTCCTCCCCATTCAACGCCTTCCGGCGGAGTATAAGTAGTAGCACTCAGACGCCCTCGATATACCTCGCCTGTTGATGTATCGGCATCCGCGACGGCATCCGCATCGGTGCCGAAATACACATCGTGCTGTGCAGCCTCATCTCCCGGTGACCAGTTAAGGGGTAACGCAGCATGAATGTCCGGCGTTGATCCATTGGCCGGACTCGGATTCCACGCAAGCATCGGGTCACCTGTCATAACCTTTATAATCTCATCCGGAGTCAGCACCTTGTTGTAGATGCGAACGTCATCGATTAGGCCGTCCCAGAATTCGGCCACATCATTAACCTGCCGTCCGATGTGGGCACGGCTTAAAACCAGATCCCAGTTTTTCGCCTCTGCGGCCACTTCGATACCGTCAGCATACAATATAGCCGTGGTCCCATCGTACGTCAGGCAGATGTGGTGCCAAACATCTACTTCCCATAAACCCTCAATGAAAACATCATCGCCATAACCTCCGCCGTAGAGAGCATCGCCGGTCATACCAATAAACATAGCCTGACTCGTGCCGGGCGAACCATACGCCGCGATCCAGCGCCAGCCATCGGCAATCGTATCGGTCTTGCCCCATCCACACATACTGCGGGCAGAGTTTCCGGCAGGCCAACTTGACGTATTGCCAAAATTAACATAATCATCATTTCCATCGAACTCCAGAGCATTTTCGTCATAGCCGGTTACCCACCTTGGACCATTGATGAGCGTACCGTCATTTTTATGGCCGGACCAATCAAGTGCAATAGAACCCTGGCCCTCATCGAGCTTCCACCAGCCGACAAGATTTGGGTCGGAAACGGGTATATCGGGCAGAGTCTTGAAACTCCAGATATTACCTTTGTACGTAGTCGATCCATCGAACTGGTCGATCCGCCAATAGTAGGACTTATCGTATTCCAATGTTCCCGGATCATAGTTAAAAGTTCCTGCCGACATGCCCTCGGTAGCGTTGCTTACATCGTCAAAATTGTCACCAAAAAATACGGTGTGTAATTTAGCACCGAAACCGGCCGTCCAACTCAGAATCGTATCCGGATTTATAAACTCGGCGCCATCGGGCGGATTGGGATTGTATGCAGTCTTGCTGGGTACCGTAAAACTCCAGACATCGCCTTTCCACGGGCTGTTCGGATCCAGATCATTAACCTCGTCAATTCGCCAGTAGTAAGTCGTCCCCGGAACCAGGCCGTCCGGATAGGGATATTCTATAAAGCCGACAACAAAATACAGTGAATCCGCGTCCTGGTTGCCTTGAAATGTCCCGCCGGTGCCATCGTTAACATCGATAAAACTTTCGCCGAAGTACACATCGTGCGAAACCGCATAACCTCCCGGTGACCAGGAAAGGCTCGCCCATGTATCCGGATGTATGGCGCCATCAGCCGGGCTGGGTTTGGTAGCCTTTGGAAGTGCCGCGAGCTTCTTTACCTCAGCCGGCGAAAGAGCATAGTCGTAAATGCGGACATCATCGATCAGGCCGTCCCAGAATTCAGCGTAGTCATTAACCTGGCGTCCGACATGTGCCCTGTTCAAAACCAGGTTCCAGTTTTTTGTGGCTGTAGCCACTTCGGCGCCGTCGGCATACAATGTTGCGATGCTTCCATCGTACGTCAGACATATATGGTGCCAAACACCAACCTCCCACAAACCGCTCACGAAGATGTCATCGCCATAACCTCCGCCGTAAAGGCTGGTCCCGCTCATGCCGATGAACATAGCCAGACTTGTTCCCTCCGAACCATACGCTGCAATCCATCGCCATCCGCCGGCAACCGTATCGGTCATGGCCCACCCGCACATGCTGCGGGGGGATCTGCCGGCGGGTAACTCTTGTGGATTGCCAAAATCAACATACTGCGACATCGAACCGTCGATAACTAAGGCATGGCTGCCAACTATTGCATCTGTCGTGAACTCCGGGCCGTTCATCAGCGTTCCGTCAATATTACCGGCCGAATCCGTCGCATCGTCATCGAACCGCCAGTGAGCAACCTTTGTTGCACTTTCGGCATTTTCAGAAAAACCCAAAACCAGGAAAAAACATATGACTAAGTAAACTAATTTTCTGTACATAATAGTCCTCCTTTAAATTGAATGATGGATAACAATTCTTATCTTAACAAAATTTTCCTATGCTCTCCTGAATGAATATAGCCACTCGATGCCATCTCCTTCGTTCCGAAGCCAAAAGTGAGCCGCTAATTTAAAAGCTAAAATCTGAAACAAACTATAGAAATATCGCCTGTTGCAAAACCGAATGCTCGCAGATGCCTGTAACCTTACTTATACTACATTACCCGTATTATAGTCAAGCGAAATCCCTGGAGAATCACTTATGGCCTCAATACAGGTGTTAAAAGAAAAGAGTTCAGCAGCCGCAATTTCAGAAATGACGGTAGTTTAAGTATTGTTATTTCCGCCGGTGTATTCCGGTACAAGCTCTTTTATTTTCCGGGCAATTTCGCTGTAGGTCTGGGTTTTTGCGATAGTAACCAGCCCATTTATGCCCGTTCGGAGCCTGTCACGATCCATCGGAATATTCTTCCAAATACTGATTTTGGGGTGCCTTGTTCGCTGCATATCTTCGCCTTCTATCGAGAGCTCTTCAAAGAGCTTTTCACCGGATCTTGGTCCTGTGAAAATCATTTCAATGTCTTCTCCGGGCCTGAAGCCGCTGAGCGTAATAAGCTCCCTGGCAAGGTCCACAATTTTAACCGGTTCGCCCATATCGAGCACAAATATCTCTCCGCCTTTTCCCATAGACGCAGCCTGCAAAACAAGCTGGCTCGCTTCCGGTACGGTCATAAAGTACCGCTTCATTTCCGGGTGCGTAATGGTGACGGGGCCTCCTTCGGCTATTTGTTTCTTAAAGATAGGCACAACCGAGCCGTCAGAGCCAAGTACATTGCCGAACCGTACGGTCACGAAGTGCGTTTCGCTGGTCCTGCTGAGATCCTGAATATACATCTCTGCAATCCGCTTTGATGAGCCCATTATGCTCGTCGGATTAACAGCTTTGTCCGTACTTATCATCACGAAGTTAGTAGCGCCGTAATTATCTGCGGCATCAGCAACAATTTGCGTGCCCAAAATATTATTTTTGATAGCTTCTTTGGCATTAAGCTCCATCAAAGGTACATGCTTATGAGCTGCAGCGTGAATAATAACCTGTGGCTTATAATCTCCCAAAACCTCATCCACACGAGCCTTGTCGGTAATATTGCAAATAATCGCTTCGATACTCACTGCGGCAAATTGCTTACGCAACTCCCGTTCTATATAGAACAGCGGATTTTCAGCCTGCTCGATAAGCAGAAGCAGCTTCGGATTGTAATTGCATAGCTGCCTGCACATTTCCGAACCGATGGAGCCTCCGGCACCGGTTACCAGAATAGTCTTATCCCTGGCAAAAGCTTCTATCAGGTCCATATCGAGCTTTACAGCTTCTCTGCCCAACAAATCGTTAATATCAACATCTCGAATCTGAGAGACACGAAGCTTGCCGGAAGCGATATCTGTGATCGACGGAACGGTACGAAATCGAATTTTAGTCCCTTCGCAGACCTGGATGACGCGCCTTAGCTGCTGGGGGCTCGCCGAGGGCATTGCGATTGCAATTTCTTCGATTTTGTGTTCTTCACATATCTCAGGCAGTTGCTCAACAATACCAAGAATTGGTATCCCGTGAATATGAGTGCCCTGTTTGACAGAGTCATCGTCAATCAGGCCGACAACATAATATTGAGTCACGGGCATGCGGAGAATTTCTCGCAGCAGCGCCTCGCCGGCGTTACCTGCGCCAACTATAAGAAATCGCTTCAACCGGCCAGCTTCGGCGGTACGAAACTCCTCAAAATACAGCCTTATAATAATCCTTAATCCGCCAAGCATAAAAACCGTGGCAAACATATCGGCTATACATACACCTTCGGCAGGTCTCTCCAAACCCGATGGTAAACTTATACGAACGGCAGGAATATTGCCGATTACAAACCATAAAACCACAATAATAAATGTGCTGACAAGCGACGCCCCGAATATCCCGAGAAGATCCGAAATCCCGACATACCGCCACCAGCCGCGGTACTGCTTGAAAAGACCGAATACCGGCAGCTTTATGATAAGAAAAAGCATCAGCAAGGCGGGATACAATTCAAGCCATTGCGTCTTAAACTGCATATTCTGCACTACAAGGAAGGAAAGCATCAAAGAAGATGCGAAAGCAATTATGTGGGCAAGTACAATCATGGGCCTGCGGACACGAAGCAGTAAGGCGGGGGAGGGAGTTGAAAAATCCGGTAGATTCTTATCCTTGTTGTTTGGCTTTATGTTTGTGTTTGTCTCAGGCATTTTCTCTCGATACTACAGTTTCCATCTGTCCGGCATATTCCGACATTCGCGCAAAAAGCTCACTTCGTTACTGCTGCAAAGATGATTCATCCGGCTCCGATTCAGACTCCGGCGACGGCGGTTCTTCCTTCGGCAGCAGTTCGTTGGCAGTCGGCTCAACTTCTGCTTCGTCGAATTGCATATAGATATCCTCAAAAGCAGTATTGTCAACTGTTTTGCGCATAAGCGAATAGATTATAGTATTGGCGGAAAAATAAAAACTGATAATGAAAGAAACCACCAATCCGACAACAAGCAGCAAGAATAAGTACACCAAAAAGGCTGCTATTGATTCAGTTACATTAGTTGCTACCGTATCGGAAGAACCAAGCAAACTCCTGATTTCCGGCTTCGGCCAGATTGCCGTGAGCTTATTGACCTCTTTACTGCCGTTGTCTGCCCAGAGACCAAGCTGCAACAACCAGTGTGTAATCCAGAGTGACAAAAAGGCGAAAAATCGAACGAACGTGTAACAAACTGAACCATAAACCGCAGCTATGACAGTGTAAACAGCCATCCGCCATGGCCTGGCATATACATAACTAAAAGAGCGGCTTATAGCATCAAAGCAGTCGGAACCATCATACGCCACAGCAGGGAACATCAAGTTGAATCCCGCAACAGCTCCTATTACAATGACCGCTAACAATGAACCTGCAAATAAAGCCAGCGCCATACCGACACCTACTATTAACTCTCCGGCCCGTGGAATGTTACCCGCCAGGCCCAACAGCAATATGAAAACCCCAATGAAAATAATTATGCCGATCGGTGCCAATGGTGCCGTAAAAAAACTCATGAATCTCTTTATGCTGAATCGCAGCGCTTCGGTCAAGCCCGGTTTTTCTCCGCGAGCAACTTGCAGAGCCGCAATTCGGCAGACAGCGCCTCCGGAGATGGAAATCACGGCAAGCATTATTATGAAAAAGATAATGCAATAAACCATGTGATACCTGAGAGCCCACCCGACTGCCTTGAAATAATCGGCAATATTTTGCACAACACCCGGCACATCCAATGCAAATACCGAATCTACCGCACCCTGGAATTTTTTAGCTGCGAAGTGCCAAAGCGTGGAAAATACACCGCTGCGCTGGCCGTTTTGCCTGAGTTTTTCGATTTCTGACAGCACCTCGTTGTGGTCGGCGCCAGTCATATAAATCTGTAACTCTGTAGCCACAATTTTACCTTCACTATCGCGCTCAACAGCAACAGTTTTGCTAAAGTCCATAATCCAACCGGCCAGACATATCACGCCAAGCGCGACAATAGTAATTATCAATTTCGTCGGTTGAATGGACATACGAAAAGTCTGGAATAATTTTGGAAAGATAAGATTATCGAATAATTGAGAGGATTCTTTGCCGCTGACCATTTTGCTTCCTTTCAAGAAGGCTATAATTGCCGTTGGATAAGTATAGAGCGAACGAAAATATATATAACGTATTATCGGTCGATTTCAACAAATTTTATCAGATTTTGTTGCTGAAAACCGTTGCTTACTGCTTGTCGGAAGAGGTGTGTGAGGTATCGGATGGCCCGCCGGATTCCTGTGACTGAGAACCGGATACTATTTTATATTCGGCATCCAGCCATGCACCCAAGTCTATAAACTTACACCGCCGGGAGCAAAAGGGAAAGAATTTTGCTTCTTCAGATTTTTCTTGAGTTAATCCTTTAACGGTCTTTTGACAGACCGGACATCTATATTTCATACTAAAATTTATTCTTCTCGCTCTACTACAAGTCCCTGTTCCAGCATCCGGGCGTATTCAACGCAGTACCTGGCCCAGGGCTGTGCTTTAAGTCGAGCCTTGGATATTGGCTTACCGGTGCCTTCGCAGATACCATAAGTTTTTTCCTCAAGACGTCCCAACGCATTGTCAATTTCTCTAAGCAGCTTTCTTTCGCTATCCATTAATCCCAAGGCAAATTCCTGCTCGTAGTTATCCGTTCCGAGGTCAGCCATATGGATCGGCATACTTGACAAATCTCCGGTTGCATCCAAATGGGATTTCTTTAGGGCTTCATCTTCAAACTCGGTAACATTTCTAAGGATTTCCCTGCGCTTCTCCATCAGCAATTCTCTGAAATGCTTAGCATCGGCGTTTACCAGACCGCGTTTCTTTCTTCTGGTTGAGCTTACTTGCGCTCTGGACGTCTTTTTACGTTTTTGTACCACTTCTTTGTCCACCTTTCTTCTGCTTAAGCCCCTTATGCATCTGCAAGAACAAGAATTGTAACATCTCAGAGCATGTGAGGTATATTGTTTGTTTATCGAAGAGCCTAATTCAAACCGGAAAGTATAGACAACATGAGGAGATTATTCAAGCTAAATCGTTAAATATCTCTTAAGCTCTTGTTAAACAAGCATTTACAGCCAGGTGTTTCCCGGATTGTTGTTGATTTGTTTACTGTCTTTAGCATATTTACCTAAAGGAATAAAAAAGTTTTCCTGTCCAACTTTTCCCGCAAAAACATCAACGTTAAATATCTCTTTGATTTTCTCAGGTAAGAGAACAGCTTTAGTCTTGCCGAAATGGTAACTGCTATCGGAACCGAGAAGCAGAATTTCGTCACAATATTGAGTCGCCAGGTTGATATCGTGTGTTACGGCAATAATTGTTTTACCTTTTTCAACTTGTGCCGCTTTGAGCAAATCGTATATGCCAACCTGGTGTTTCAAATCCAGAAAGTTTGTAGGCTCGTCCAAAAGCATAATCAGGCTGTTTTGAGCAAGCGCCCGCGCGATAAACACGCGCTGCCGTTCACCACTGCTCAGACTTGTGAGCGGGCGGCAGGCAAACCGAGCAGTATCCGTTGCCTTCAGTGCATCATTCACAATTTCCCTGTCGGCCTGTCTCTCAAATCCCGTTGAGCTATAATAAGGCGTCCTTGCCATCAAAACCGTTTCCATGACCGAAAAGCCAAAGATCGGCACAAACTCCTGTCTGACGACTGCCACTTTTGCAGCAAGGGCCTGGGTGCCATATGATCCTATCGGCGTTGCATCAATCCTGATCGTACCCGATTCCGGCGTCAGGGCTCGACACATCAGGTTAAGCAGCGTACTCTTGCCTGCTCCGTTCGGGCCGGCTATTGCTATAAATGCCCCCTGCGCAACTTCAAAGCTCATATCTTTCAGAATTGTGGCCTCTGAGGTATAGCCGAAACTCAGATTCTCAACTTCGATAATACCGCTCATTTCAACCAGCTTACTTTTCTACTATATTTGACCAACAAAATCAGGAAAAAGGGCCCGCCGACAATGGCCGTCACGACACCGACCGGCAACTGTGCAGGAGAAACGATAATGCGGGCCAGCGTATCGGCAGCGACCAGGAATATTGCCCCGGCAATACCGCTCAGCGGGAGTAACTGGCGGTGGTCGGGGCCGAATACCAGTCTAACTCCGTGCGGAACGACAAGCCCGACAAATCCTATGAGTCCGCTCAGGCTGACTGCAACAGCGGTGATTCCCGCTGCGATACCAAAGGCAATTGTCCGTGTTCTGATGACGTTGACGCCCATACTCCTGGCATCATCGGCGCCGAAGCTCAAAGCGTTTAACTGCGGACTGATGTAGAACAATGCCACGATTCCTCCAACCACGCATCCAGCCCCGATCCACAACACAAGAAAATCTCCCTCCGTCATATTACCCATCAGCCAGAATATTGTCGAATAGACCTGGTCCGATTTCGCTATCGACGTTAGAAACATCATCAGGGCCGAAAAGAAGGCGTTGACCACAACCCCTGCGAGCAGCAGGCCCGTCACGTGAAACTTTCCCGTCAGCCGTCCTATGAACCAAACGAGCCAGACCGTCCCCAAAGCACCCGCAAATGCGAAAACCGCAATGGGAGAACGTCCCCAAAGCGTCCAGTTAAACCCGCTGATCACGGCGATAATCGCCCCTAACCCGGCTCCGCTCGATATCCCTAAGATATAGGGATCGGCAAGAGGATTCCGCAAAAGAACCTGAAACACGACTCCCGCACATGCCAGCGCCGCACCTACCAGGCCCGCGAGAATAATTCGCGGCAGCCTGATCCTAATGAAAATTTCATAGTCGGGATTTGCCGCCGCCTGTGTACCGGGCCCGGCAAATACCGCTTTCAATGAAACGGTCTCCGTGCCAATCAGAGAGCACACGAACATCACTGCTGCAAGCACCGCAAGGGCTAATCCGATCCTTGTGGCCAGCTTTTTTGGTGTCAATAATTGTTTCATTGCTTCAGTTCTTAAAAAGGTCGGGCCTTAAACATCTGGCAATTGTCTCTGTCCCCTCGTATATTCGCGGTCCAAGCCGTGAGACCGTATCGCCGGAAATTATAAAAACTCGACGGTTTGCCACGGCAGGCAGGTGCTTAAATTTACTCCAATGCTGCAACGCCCTGTCCCGTTGGTTCTCAATGTCCTGCCGGCCCATTGCGGATTCAATGATAACGTCGGCATTACAGGCAATGACCTGCTCAGAACCAATCGGGGGATATTTATGTACCGTCGGCCCGATTGCATTTTCGCCGCCCGCCAGTTCAATCATCTCGTTAACAAATGTGTCTCTTCCGGCAACCCGCAGAGGTTCTCTCTGAACGACCCAGAGCACCCTGACTTTGGGCCCGGCGCCGACCAGGCTCGCGAGTCCCTGTAACTTTGTCCTGATACGACTTATCAATTCATTTGCCTGTCGCTGACTGCCGGTCGCGGCCCCGATTCTTTCAATCGCCTCGAAAAGATCGCTGACCTTTTCAATATTCACAGTCAGGCTGTTGTAGCCGATTCGTCTCAAGCGATCAGCAAGATTCTGCTGCTGCTCGAATCCAAGCGTAATCACCAGGTTCGGCCTGGCGGCTACCACCGCCTCAATGTCCGGCTGCCAGAACGTCCCGACTTTCGGCTTTTCCACCGCATCCGGGGGATAATCGCTGTCAAGCGTAACACCGGCAATTTCGTCCCCCAGCCCAATCGCAAAAAGAATTTCGGTAATATTTGGCGCCAAAGAAACAATCCTGTCGGCCCGGTCCGGCAGGGGGGCACTACTACGGTCCCGACCTTGCCGGGGACCAAACATGGCAACTCCGACAGCCATCCAGCACGAAATGATCAGTAATAGCCAAGACCACTTATTCATCAGGTTCTCTTGAACTGCTTTTCCAAATCGCTGATCGAAAACGTTATTGTGGTGGGCCTGCCATGCGGACAGCGACTTGCCGACTCGGCGTTTTGCCGATCCGCAAGCAACTGTTCAATTTCGCTGTCGGTCAGCTTCTGGCCCGCCTTGATTGCCGCCTTACATGCAGCCATATTCAAGACCTCGTCGAGCAGTCTCTCAGCATCGAGCCCCGCATCCTTGCGGTCGAGCAAGTCTATCAAATCCTGAATAAAGTCGAGCGGTTGAACGCTCGACAGCAGTGTGGGAAATGCCTGGACAGCCATAGTCCTGGGACCGAACGGCACAAGCTCGATTCCTAATTTGTCCGTCAGTTCGGTATTGGCTTTCAGGGCCTCGGCCCCGGAGACGGTGACCTCAAAACTCTCCGGTATCAGCAGTCTCTGTGACTGGAGTTTGCTTTTTCGTATCCGCCTGCACAAATCTTCATATATTATACGCTCGTGAAGCGCGTGTTGATCTATAATAACGAATCCATCTTCAGTTTGTGCCACAATGAAACTATCATGTATCTGCAGGAATTTTCTATCGTACTGAGCGGATTTCTCGTGAGGTACGGCATGGACTATGCCTGGCGCCGATGGGCGAAAACCCAGTTGCTGCTGTGTTTGAGCCGGCCTGTGCTTTCTGAAGAACTCAGCCATTGCATCGGCAATTCTATGGTCCCGCACCGCAGGTGATCGCCGCGAAGTGCTTTCAGCGTATTGCATTTCCGGCAGCTTGCCCGGCGTCTCAAGATCCGTCCCCAGGAGCTTTTCTCGCAGGGCTCCGAGAATCTGTGAATGAACCAGATTGGCATTATAGAAACGCACCTCAATTTTCGTCGGATGCACGTTCACATCGTAGTCTTCAAAGCGCATCTGAATGAACAAAAAAACGACAGGGAACCGGCCGGGCTCCAGAAGCCCGCGATATGCCTCTTTTATTGCATGCGAGATGAATTTGTCACGGATGAACCGGCCATTTAAAAATACGTATTGAAATCGATTATTTGTCCGTGAAATGAGGGGTTTGCCCATCAGGGCCTGGACATGTAATCCCTTTTCACTGCTTCCGGCCTCAATCAGACTCTCAGAAATGTCACTCGAAGGGATCGGAAACAGTTCGGTTATGCGCCGGCGAAGGTCATCTTTGTCCGACAGCCTATAAAGCTCTTTGCCGTTGCGTATCAGCGTCAAATCCATGTTCTCATTCGCAAGTGCGATACGTGTGAATTGCTCGGTGATATGGCCCATTTCTGTATTGGCGGTTTTGAGAAATTTTCGCCGGGCAGGCAGCTTATAAAAAATGTCCCTGACCTGGACAGTTGTACCGTAATCGGCGCTGCATGGGCTGACGCCGGTCCTGGTTCCGCAATCGATCTCAATGCAGTTAGCGCCGGTTGAGTCCTTCGTCCTGCTGACAGCCCGAATTTGTGCGATCGAAGCTATACTTGCCAATGCTTCGCCGCGAAAGCCGAGTGTCGATATGCCGAGTAAATCCGAACTGATTTTGATTTTACTGGTGGTATGCGGCTCAAAGGCCCGAGCCAGGTCATCAGCGTCCATACCGCAGCCGTTATCGGTGATAGATATGAGCTTTCTGCCGCCGTCCTCGACGGTTACCGTTATTTTTGTCGCTCCCGCATCGATGCTGTTCTCAACAAGTTCCTTGACCACGCTGGCAGGGCGTTCAATCACCTCGCCGGCCGCAATCATATTAATCATATTCTGGTCAAGTAGCTTTATCTGTCCCATAGTTTCTTCATTGTATTCCACTTTTCTATAGAATTCCAGCGTTTCGTCGTTAAAACACAGATGTAATGATTTATTAAAAATTAAAATAAAACTTAATGCTCTGGTAGTGAAAGAAACATTTTGCTGTTGTAATGGAATTCTGTTTGGGTAAAATTTAGAGTAGGAATAACATTATGCTTACAGAAAAAGATAAAAATGCAATATTGCTTCTCGCTCGCCAATACGGCGTGCATAAGATTCTCTTATTTGGCTCAAGCACTGAAGGCCAAAAAGAAGCGAGAGATATTGACTTGGGCGTAATTGGAATTGAGCCGAGACAGTTCTTCAGGTTCTATGGCGACCTTATGTTCAGCTTGTCAAAACCTGTTGACCTTGTAGATCTTTCAAAGGATACAAAGTTCAATGCGCTGGTCAAACGGGAAGGAATTCCTATCTATGGTTAACGCAAGAGAAAAAATCGAGGCAGAGCTTCAGAACATAGAGCGAGTCCTTACAGACCTGCCTGGCCCGGATTCCCTAAAGAAACTATCTTCGCTCGAGCTGGCGGGTGTAGCAGCGCTCATTCACAATTTTTACAATGGCGTCGAAAACGTTTTCAAGCAATTGGTCATATCCAAAGGTCTGAGTATCCCACAGGGGCCATCCTGGCATATCGACCTGATTGAGATATGTGTCACCAATCGAATAATTTCCCAGTCCACATCAGATATGCTGAAAGAGTATTTGAGTTTTCGACATTTCTTCAGTCACGCATACTCGTTTGATGTGGATGAAGAAAGAATCGCACCTTTGCTGGAGAGGATCAAATACGTTCATAAGGCCCTTCTTAAAGATATCTCAAAAGCCCTGCCTAAAAAATAGTTGCGCAAAAATTTCGCCGTGGAAAAAGCTTTAGTCTGGGTAGAATGGGTAGATAAAAAGGAGATTAAGAATGGAAAATCCGTCGAATAATGTCAAAAAAGAAAATTCTCTCACGTATTGGGAAAGAGGTCTCTTTCAAATATCCCGGAAATGAGGGAAGCAAAAAGGGTATCCTGAAAGATCGGACAGTTATTAAAGGTAGTAATGTTGGTACGGTACCATATTGGGATGTAGTTGATCTTATCGAATTTGTGGGCAAAAGAAATTCTAAATGGATCCGGATCGGTTATTACCGAAAGAAACAAAAACTGAACTGGGGTAGCCAAACAACAATCACAGAACCAATATCTATATGGAAGAAAATTTTCGTCAATGCTGCCAGAGAGAAAGAATGGTTTCACAAGCTGCTCGAAGATGTTATTAAAGAATTGAAGAAGTAATTGTACCAAGTATTTTAAATATCAAGTCAGTTCCGCAGATTTCTGTTATAACTGAGCAAATTATTTGGATTTGGACATTTTTAAGGCCCGTTTGGCCGAGACACGGCATGTCTTGCCGTTACAGGTATATACCGAATTTCTATTTTCTCTCCTGAATGATTTCGAAATTGTTTTCTATAATCTCTCTAAACTCGTCTGATATTGCGTGCCAGTCAATTACATCTACAGTCATTGGGATATTGGATGAAGCAAAGGCATCTTTGAGTAATTCTATCCTTCGCCAGGTTAGTTTTTCGCTGCCAACCAGCACAAGGTCGAGATCAGAGAAATCACGCGCCTTGCGTTCGACACGTGAACCAAAAGCACGCACTTCACAATCAGACACATGCTCGCTCAGAATCCGGCGGATTTCGGCTAAATATTTTTCCTCGATATCAATCATTGCGTTCCTGCAGTCTCTCCATGAGATATTTAGCGTCTTCTATGAAACCCACTGCTATTTCATATACCGTTTCGGCCTTATCTTCATCATAGGTATGCGATGTCAGATTGCGTGCATCGCCATAAGAAAACCATGACAGAGGTTCTTTAATCAGACCGAAACGTGCTGCCAGACGAAAAAGCTCCTTGCGGGTGCGTGGATATTCAGCTTCCTCAACAGCGGCATTTTCTCTGAGCCATCGCCTCATAAACTTCCAGCATAATTCATAGGTAAATTCAAAGTTCTGGATTACTCCTGACTTTATAGCATTTTTAGCATCTTCGTCCAGCTTGGCAGCCAACGCCTTGTTTACAGCAACTTTTATTGTTTTGTCCAAAGATTCAATAGCTTTTTGGAGACTGCTTAAATCAAGTTTCATAACTATTCACCTGTTATTTCCATATTCTCCGACATGTCAAAGCCTGCTATCTGGCTTTGGCGATTTTCAATGCTTCTTTAGCTGGAACGCGGCAGGCTTTGCCGTTACGGTTTATAATAACATACTGGCCCAGCAATGCCTTTCGCTGAAATTCTTCCCGTACGGCTTTCTGTAGACATTTGCCGGCTTCTAACGCCATTTTACTTGGTTTTTTTATACTCATTCGACTGCCCTATAATTCTCTCATATATGTTCTGATCAAAGATACGTAGGTCTTTACCGCTCTTCTCAAAGACGGGAGCATACTTTGGTTCGGAATTATCATAGCAAAGTACTTTATCACAAAGAGGGATATATGTCTTTATCAAATTGCGCATTATACGAGGGAAGCGGCGGTAAATTGTTTCATCGGGGATATCATGTCCGCCGTGCTTAACGCGCTCGCGAACTCGGCTTTTTGAAAAGTCCGCATTAGGTATCCATAAGAAAAACAACACGATCTTCCAGCCGTCCTGCCTGAGTTTTTTCAGCAGATTAATTTGACTGCGACCTGCCAACGTTGTCTCAAAAGCGAAATCTACCCGTTTGTCGATATTTGCGTGTATCTCACGAAGAAAAATCCGGCCGGCCTCAAGCTGGGCCGATAACGAGTCGAAAGGTGAAAGACCATAAGCAATAAGGTCGGCGTTAACGAAATTACGGCAGCCCGCTATTTGCGGCAGATAGCGCAATGCAAATGTCGTCTTTCCCGCGCCGTTGGGGCCTGCAATAATAAAACAAGTTGGTTTTTGTTTTTTTCCCACCAGGTTTTATTTCTAAGAAGTAACCGTAGGCTGTTTCTTTTGTAACGCTCTTCGTTTCGTGAGCTTCTTACCCGACGTCTTTTATGTCAGTCTACTATCAGGCTCTGGCCGGTCATTTCTTTTGGCTTCGGCAGGTCCATCATTGCCAGCAGGGTTGGGCCTATATCTGCCAATCTGCCGCCTTGGCGCAGCTTGCCGCCCTTTAAGCGTTCGTCGAAGACAATCAGGGGTACATCGCCAACAGTATGGGCCGTGTGAGGCTGATTCTTCGGAAAATCCCACATTTTCTCGAAGTTGCCGTGGTCGGCCGTGATAACGGCTGCACCGCCCATACTCTTGACTTTGTCGAGAATTCTGCCGACGCACTCATCCACCACCTCAGCCGCTTTTACGGCCGCCGACAGGACACCCGTATGACCGACCATGTCCGGATTGGCAAAATTGACTACGACCACATCGTATTTGTTCGAATCCAGCCTTTCCAGCACAACTTCGCAAACCTCGTAAGCGCTCATCTCAGGCTTTAGATCGTACGTGCGGACTCGGGGCGAAGGAACAATTTGCCTGTCTTCGCCGGGGAAGGGCTTCTCCGTATAATCGTTGAAGAAGAACGTGACATGGGCATATTTTTCCGTCTCGGCACAGCGAAATTGTTTCAATCCCAGTGAGCCCAAATACGCCGCCAGGATATTTTTCATTTTCGGCAGCTTTGGAAACGCCACCGGTGCCGGGATCGTCGCATCGTATTCGGTCATACATACAAAATAAATATCCGGCCTGGTCGTTCTGGGAAATTCTTTAAAGTCCGGCCAGACGAGCGCCCTTGTGATTTCACGTGGTCTGTCGCCGCGGAAGTTGAAGAAAATCACACCGTCGCCGTCTTTGATTGTCGCAATCGGCTCGCTGTCCTCGTTGACAATACAGGTCGGCTCGATAAATTCATCGGTAACTTCCTTTTCGTAGCTGTTGGCGACGGCCTCCGCTGCGCTGGCAGCTTTAAGACCCTTGCCTATCGTCAGGCATTCATAAGCCTTCTGTACCCGGTCCCACCGGCTGTCACGGTCCATCGCGTAGAACCGTCCCATGACCGATGCGATTTTGCCCACACCGATTTCTTTGGCCTTCTTTTCGATATCGACGATATATCCGGCTCCGCTGTCCGGCGGCGAATCCCGACCGTCCATGAACGCATGGATAAAAACGTCCTCGACGCCGTTCCTTTTTGCTAATTCCAGCAGGCCATACAGATGGCCCAACAGCGAATGGACGCCAATGTCACTACACAGGCCCATCACGTGCATTTTGCCGTTATTGTTTTTTACGAATTTGATGAGATTCAGGAACTCCTGCGCCTTGAAGAAAGACCCGTCTCGAATGGTCTTGCTGATTCTGACGGACTCCTGTGGAACGATCCTTCCTGCCCCGATATTCTGGTGTCCTACTTCACTGTTACCCATCGTACCGTCCGGCAGGCCCACATCTTCTCCGCTGGTATGGATCAGGCAGTTCGGATATTCGGCCATCAGCATGTCATCCACCGGAGTATTTGCACACTTGATAGCATTGTATTGGTCTTCGGAGCTGTTCGGATTATAACCCCAGCCGTCACGGATAATTAGCACATATGGCTTGTTTTTCAAAGTCACCTTGCGTTTAGCCATAAAAAACCTTTCAAGCAAATATAACAAAGACGAGGTATTACCTCGTCTACATTTACAGTCTAATTGAATTGAGAATATGATACAACGTTGCGATCATTATGTCAAACATTAACAAAGCACCTGTAAAACAATATTTCCATCTGTGCTAAAAGTTTTTGACAGCAATACTTAGTGTGATATAATTCCCTGCCAACTGACAAACTATTAACAGTGATAAGGGACAGTCAACGCAAAACGGTAAACACGAATTATGACGGAAACCAAGACAAAAGCCAGTAGCGCCCGGCCGAG
>Ga0307378_10001721_pt1 | contig 34872 bp, 58 predicted proteins | sample UN1MG_FD_202238 | JGI IMG/M metagenome (GOLD analysis project Ga0307378, IMG submission 202238) | Soil microbial communities from Risofladan, Vaasa, Finland - UN-1 | ecosystem: Environmental > Terrestrial > Soil > Coastal area > Acid sulfate soil | place: Finland: Risofladan, Vaasa | collected... | reverse complement strand
TCAAGCCCGCCAATGTACCGGCTGTCCGGTACGACCACAGTTTTGCGGCCACGTTGGACCTGCGAGTCACGCGGGGTGGCCGGGACAACAGGAACGGGCCGGCCTATACTACGAGGCACAGAATGCCCCCGCCTTTTTGAGCATCGTAGACTCGTCGCACGTCTCGCGTTCCCAAATTACCAGACAGTCGAAACCGTATCTAGCAAAGTGCGCTATACGGTCGGCGACTTCCTGCTCGGGTTCCTTACCAGTCACGCGCTTCGAGTGCCAGTAGTCGCCGAACACCTCGATGACGGCTTTGCGACCATTGACATTCATGAAGTCGGGATTCTTGCCGCCGATGATAACATCGCCATTCCCGACGTACTTCCATTCGCCAGGGAAGTGCGTGTCAAGCAGTGTCCGCATTTGACGTTCGGGCGCGGTGGGTCGGATGACCATGCCCTTGCGCATGGCTTGAATTGCACGGTCGCGATATTCGGGATTTTCCCATAAGGCGCGATGTATCGCGCTCAGCTTGGCGCACAGTTCAGCGGAGAAACGCTTGCCGAGCTTCGTCATTCTCAATTTAGCGCGGGTATCCGTCGAGAGATGTTTACCCCACATCGGGCTGTGTTCTCCCCGATGCGCCGCGCCTATTTTGGCGCGAACTTCGGCGGTAAGTTGTTTGCCTAGATTGGCGGCGCGTAGTTTGGCGCGGGTCGCGTCGGAATGATGCCGGCCAATACCGGCCGACCTTAGCTTCGCACGAGTTTCAATAGACGGACACTTACCACGATGGGCCTTGCTCATTTTGGCGCGCGTCTCATCCGAGGGATGTTTCCCCCAGTTGGGATTGCGTTCGCCTCGGTTGGCCGCACTCAATCTAGCGCAAGTCTCGGGAGAAGTCGCATGACCGAGCATCGTCTCTCTAACCTTGACACTAATCTTCGCCTTCGTATCTACCGAGAGATGCTCGCCGCGTTTCGCCACGCTACACCCCTATGCCTCTAGGCATCAGTGCCTCCAGAATGGAAATTCTCGCGGAAACCGATGGCCCGGGTCGTGAGAAGCCAATCTTGGACGCAAACCAAGGCGTTGACTATCCCGCCACCAGATCGGTGCGGAATCTCGTCGAGGTAGCCGACAAAGACTTGGCAGAAACGGCCTTCTCCAGGCCACGGCCTCTCGGTGAATAGATGCTCATGGTTCAACACTCCGGGCGGAATCACCATATCCCGGCTGAGGTAGTCCGGCCCGTTGGCCCACGCCATTCCATCAAAACTTAGGCCCATCCACAGCCGTCCAGTCATACCTAGGTCAGTGCAACGCAGGAACGACTGCTTGATTTTGCCCGCCAGCCCCCCAGCAATCATCATCTCGCGGGAGATGAACTGTGGCGTAGGCATCCGCCAGCCTTGCGGTAACTGGCAGTAGGCGTAGTCCTTCAGCAAGCAGTTGACCGTGGCGTAAGTCTCGGCCCCCAGCTTCTCGATGTCGATGAACACAAGTCGCTGGCGGTTCCGCGTGTCGGGCATGACGGCAAGCCGCCAGAATCCGGCCCCGTTGTCGCTACTGACCAGTGGTGACGGTGCGCGCCAGATACTCCACGCCTCGTTGTCCCACACGAAAAGGTCGCGCCAGTAGGAATCACGGCGGAGCAAGGACAGACAGTACCGGCCATCCCAGTCCACGGCGAAGGGCTCGTCGCCAGCGTTGCGGCCAACGTAATAGCTGAGCAGGAGTGCCCCCACAAGTGGTGTGTACGCCATCTTGGTACTGGTCAGGACAAGCCGCCAGACCACCGTGGAACTACCGTACTCGGTGAGTAAAGCTCCGCCGTCATCAACGTCTAGCCAACCGCCCCTGTTGAGATAGCACTGAAGCTGCACGCCCGTACCATCCGGGAGTGTATCAACGATGCTGCCAATCTTCCAAGCTGCGTCAGTGACCGTATCCGTATTGCCGATGATACCCTGGAGATCGGTGCCGTAGCCGGTGAAGTAGGCCATGAACGTCGCATCCGACCCCGCGCTAAGCACGAACCGTCCGCGGGCGTAGCTACCACTTATCTTGTAGTGCCAGTACAGAGACCCGTCCGTGCTACCCGCTGGCACGGTCGTTTTCTTGAGCATCACCCGCACGGTTACAGGCGAGCCCAATGCCTGCTCAATCAGAACCGGCTCGTCGAACATAAACTCAATCCAGTCCGGGTTAGTTCCGCCAATGCTGAAAATCTTGTTCACCTCACCCAGCACGTCAAGGACATCGTCGCTCTTACCGGCGTCATCGTAGGCAACCGTTAGTTTCGCACCCCACCCATCCTGTGGGTCAAGGGGGTTCCGCCCGAGCATGACCTTAATGGAATTTATCAGGTAGCCGTTCCCCCACGTTGGGTCCGCACCGTCGGTGGCAAGAGTTTGCCAGCAGTCTACCCCATCGTCGGGTCCCGGTACGTAAAGACCCTGGTCCTCATCTTGCTGATTCTCAGCAAGAACAGGCGTCAAGGCCGCCATCTTCACGCCATCTTCGGAAATGTCCACATTGTCCTGCGTAGCACAGCCAGCCCAACTCACTCTGTCCCCGTAGATTACCTCCCCCACTTCCCCGCTTGGCTTAGTGTGATAGTCCCTGAGCGCGTTCTCTATCGGGCTGCGGCCGTCCGGTGTGTAGGCCCCGACGTTCTCGACCACGCCCTTCTCACCGGTCATGCGCTTGACGATACCGTCGTTGCCAAGAAAGTAGATGTACTGGCCGATGGATACGACCGAGGATGGTGAGAGCGTCCCGATGCTATTCAGCACCAACTCATGGTCCCACTCCGGCGGAGGTCCCCAGAGTACGAACACCGACCGTTTCTGAAAGATGAAAAGCCCGTTCTGGTGGAAGATGCCGCGCATGTTCCGGTCACCAGCACCACCGGGTATCTCGTCGTAGTTGCTGCCGAACGTCGGCTCGCCGGTGGCCGACAGTGGTTGGTCCGAAGTCTCGACCGACAACGGCCCGCGCGCGTACACGTCGAGGAATACGGGATAGCCATCCGGCGACATGCAGATGTGCCGGGCCTTGGGCCAGGTGGAGATATTCTCCCAACTACCCTTCAAGTCACGCAGGTCAATCTCGACGGTTGCGAGGTAACTCCACCGAGGATCACTGAGGTTGCAAACGTAGAGTTTGTTGCCGTAGGCTGCGGCCTCACAGGACTCCGTGATCTGACAGGCTAGGAGAGGATTGCCCGCCACGCGGCTCCTAACCACCACGCGGTCGCTGAACCACGGATTGTTCTCCGCCGGTGACGTATCGCCGGGTTCGTTCTCGAAGTGGACGGCCTTGTAGAACACCGGGGCGTTGTACGTAACTTCCCCCTCGGCCTCTGGCTCGACAATCAGCAGCGAAGTCCGCCCGCTCGGCAAATCAACCGCCAAGAACAACGGCGCGTACCTTCCGAGAGAAAGCCACGGGGTCACGTTACCTTCAACGATGTCCTTGAATCGCGCCGGTCCCGGCCTCGGTTCGTAGATGCCACTCCGTAGGTCAATATCCCAGCAGCGCGTCCCGAAACCAAGCGGAAGGTCCCGCGACGAATGGGTCGAGTCCTGGCCCTTGAAGAACGCTACTCGCAGGGCTTCAGGTTCAGCCACGCTACTCCTTTGTCACGTCAGTCAGCATTGCCACGCTATCGCCAGAATCACTACTCACGGACATTCGGTCGTCCGGCCCAGAGGACGCGAAGCTACCGACGGCCAAGCCACCACCAGCTACTGCACCAGCAGGCAGACTCTTGAGCAGTCCGACAGCCAAGCCGCCGCCAGCCACCGCACCAGCAGGCAGCGTCGGATTCTCCACGATTGACCCGGAAGCCAAGCCGCCGCCAGCCACCGCACCAGCAGGCAGCACCGGATCGAAAGAACCGGCCGCTAGGCCACCACCGGCTACAGCACCGGCAGGCAGCACCGGATAGCTTGCGGGCGGGTCGGTAGCCGCGCTCAGGCCTCCAGCCACGACCGCACCACTCAAAACGCAAGCCTTGTCGTAAAGGTCGTCGTAGATGGGTGACAAAACGGCCACACCAGCCGGTGCGGTCAGGTCAACCGCTGACGTAATCGCACCACTCAGGTCTTTGAGAATCCAGTTGATGCTGTGGTCGCCGGTGTCGGTCCAGTAGAGCTTGGTGTCGTCAACGGTCATGGCGTAGCAGACCTTCTTGGCCAGAAGGTCACCCGAGTCCGAAAGCGTCATCGCCACCTTGTCGAGAATCAGTACCTTGGTGTCGTTCGTGGCGTGATTGCATGGAATGTAGAGCTGCGTGTCGTCCATCGCCAACCCAGCCACGGTGTAGCCTGCCGGAATGGACGTGAAGGCGACCGGCACACCGCCAGCGTCAAGCGGATACTGCAAGACCTGATTACCAGCCGAGTCCGCGATGTAGAGGTAGTCGTTGTCAACGGCAAGGCCGACTACCGTGCCCGCGGCAGATACGGCGTAATCGGTAAGCGCAGTGAAGGGCGACATGAAGCGGAAGCCTTTGGTGTCTAGGGTAGTTCCGACCCGGCTGAGTAGCATCTGCACCTTGTCTACGGTCAGGCAGTTCACGTCCCACGCCAAGCCGAGCGTCGCCCACAGTACCTTGCCGAAGTAACTCAGGTCCTCCCAGTTCCAACGTAGGACTCGAACGTTCCCAGCGTCTTGGATGTGAACGAAGTTCTGGTCCAGCGCGATGTGCGTCGGTGTGTCGAGTTGTAAATCGCCCGAACCAGCCGACCCTACGGCAGTAACAACGGAGAGGTCCGACTTCAGACGGATTTCTACCTGAGAGTCGCCAGCGTCAACTACCGCTACGGTATCACCAATGAGTGGCACTAGTTACCACCGTCTGAGTTAGCAGTGATACAGCGAAACCATGCAGTCCAACGCTGCCGGTTGCCGTTCGTCATGGAATGACACCGCGAACATAACGTCACTAGATTAACTGGGTCACAGTTCGTCTTGTCATAATCCACATGATGAACGTCAAACGCCCTGTCGGTCTGCTGTGCCCCACATAGACGACAAACATAGTGGTCGCGTTCGCGGATGCTACGTCTAAGGGTCGCCGTCCAATCCGAAACATACGGGACAAACGACGTACCACCGCGCCAATTGTTGTTCCTTGCTCCTTGACGAGTCGCACTCAGTTTTGCGCGGTGTTCCACAGAAAAGTGTTTGCCGAACCAGGGACCCTGCCTGCCCCTGGCAGCAGCGCCTATCTTGGCCCGGGTCTCGGCGGTCAGATGCTTCCCGACCCTAGCGGCGCGGCATCTCGCGCGCGTCTCTAGGGAGCAGTATTTACCCAGGTTACCTGTACGTATCTTAGCACGGGTTTCAGCGGAATGGTGCTTACCCAACCAGCCGTTCGGCTTCCCTTTGTGTGCCGCGCTGATTCTGGCCCGGAACTCTGGAGAACGGACTTTGCCCAGGTTCCCCGCGCTAATCGCCGCTCGGGTCTCAACCGAGGGATGCTTACCTCGGTTCGCCTTTGATAACTTAGCGCGGTGCTCCGGCGAGCAAGGCTGACCTTTCCTCGTATCAGCCTCCTAGACCGATGCTTCGCTTACAATGAGCTGCGGATTTGCCTTCTGGCCGATGCCAAACGCGGTGGGCGTTACGTCAGCGTAGTCAAGCACGCACGTGGTGTCATCCGTCGGGTCAACGACCGGCGCGGTCACACTGCCAGCCACGACGGCCTGCATCGTGGTCAGATCGGCCACGGCGTAGGCTCCGACCGAACCGGCGAGCAGAACACGGTCATAGGTCTCACTCGCCGTTGCCGTGTATGTACCGCTCCATGTAACAGCCGGGCACAATACAGTAGTGCCTCCGGTATCGGCAATTTCCCCTTCATCATCTCCATCGTTGGCGTAGGTGAAATGGGTAGTGTCTGGAACGGAAACCACGGCGGAGACTCCGTTATATCCCGTGCCACTCATACCGCTCACCTTCACAGCCCTGCCCACTGTCAGCCCGTGTGCGGTTGCCGTCTCAATCGTCGCCACATCACTCGTCCGCGCACGATTTACGGTTGCCGCCGATGTGCCGCCCGCATTGTAGCTCGGCGAGATGTTCTCAACGATACGATACGTGGTCGTGCCCTGCTTACGCAGAAGCAGAAAGTGCCCGCGCAGGAGCGAAGTGCCCCCCCGCGATATGTCGGCCTTGGCCCTTAGTTTGGCCAGAGTTGCTGCTACAGCCATTTCAGTCCTCCTAAGTTTCGGTAATCATCTTCACGACAATGGTTAGTGCCGCAGATACCGCAGCAGCGGTCAGAACAGTAATCAACACCACCCGGCCCCATAGTTCGCCAACTTTGCCCGCTGTCCGTAGCTGCACCTGCTGGATTTCGGATAGTTGCTGACAGACGGACCCCGGCCCGTTGCAGACTTTCCTCATCAGGTCGTCTACTTTCTGCTCAATCTTCGCCAGCCGTTCGTTGTCATTCATGTCGCTGTCCATTCCTAAAGCCTCGCCGTAACGTAGCGGGCGCGTGTCGCCCCCAAGTTCGGCTGCCTCACGTTTCGCTGAATTAGCGGAATCAAAGACCGCACCCCAGCCTCATACGCCGCAATGTGCAACTGCTTCTGCGTGTTCTCGTGGAATGTCTTGCCGATGTCGTAGAACTTCGCCAGCACACCGTCGGCAATCACGCCGTGCGACGGCTCGGTCGTAGGAAGCGGCAGCAGCCAGTTCGTGTAGGCTGGCAGCGGTATCTGCATCATCGCGTGGATGACGTAGGTCGAGCCAGTCGGCGGCACGGGGTCAACGCCAATGCGAATCGTCCCATCCACCAGCACGTCCAGCCACAGTGACTTCGGCTCGCCGGAATCCATCGTCCAGCCCTCAGCAGTACCGACCGGTCCCGGGTACTGAAGTGGCAGCAGAATCTTGAGTTCACGTTCAAGATACGACGCGCTCAGGATGTTGAGAATCGGAGGGAGCGGCACGCTGGATTCATTCACAGCCGCCCATTGGTTGTATCTCACCCCGACCCCCAACGTGAACTTGTAGCGGGAATGGTAAATTGACACACGGTCGTGGAGACGAGTCATCACCGTGGTAAGAATACGCATAAAAGCGTTGGGGCTGATGACAATCGGTGCCCCGCCCACATCCGACAATTCACCCAAAACAGACTGGTAGATGTCATGTCCAGTCATACGTTTTCTCCCCGTGCAGATGTAGTCTTTTCGGATACTTTGGTGAGAACAAGCGCCTCGTCTTTAGCTTCATGTTCCCAAATCACAGCACACCGGAATCCATACTTGGCGAAATGAGCAATCCGACGACCGACCTCTACGTCACGGGTTCTCCCCGTTTTCTGTTGGCCGTGCCAGTAATCCCCAAAGACCTCGACTACGGATTTCTGCCCATTGACATTGGTAAAATCAGGATTGAATCCACCGATAACAACCTGACCATTCCCTGTGTAACGCCACTCACCGGGGAAGTGACGGTCGAGAATTTCATGTACCCTGCGTTCGGGTGCAGTTGGGCGCTTCCTCGATCCCGCGCGAGAAGCATGGACTATACGATCACGAAACTCAGGGTCTTGCCACATGAGTTTGCTTGCAGTCGCTATTCTCGCACGCCTCTCCGGTGAAATTCTCCGTCCCTTGAGTGGACTCGGTTTACCAAGGTGGCACGCCCTCAGTTTAGCCCGAGTCGAATCAGACGGATGCCATCCCAGTGTCGGACTAATTCTACCACGCATTGCCATGCTGATTTTGGCGCGAGCCTCGGCAGTATGATGCCTGCCAACGCTCCCATTGGGTTTCCCCCGTTGTGCCGCTCCTATCTTGGCCCGATGCTCTGCCGAAAGACGTTTACCCGCCCAAGGCCCACGTCTGCCGCGATGAGCCGCACTCATCTTTGCGCGAGTCTCCGCTGAAGGATGTTTCCCCCAAAGTGGATGACGCTCGCCACGTTTGCACTCGCTTAATCTCGCGCGCAATTCCGGCGAACAGTACTGTCCTTTTCTCACGTCTAGCCCTGCTTGATCTTCGCCGGATCGTTCGCGCTGATCTGTGTCTGCAAGGCCATCGCCCTTGCCCATTCGCGCTCGTACCGAGCGTCGAGGGCTTGCATCGCTGCTACGTCGTCGTCGAACGCACGTGCGTCGGCGGCACTTTTTGAGAACAAAATATTGTACGCCCGTTCGGGAAAGTAGAAGAAAGCGTCATAGTCGTTAGTGACATCTGGCGGACAGGCAACGAAGGACACGATAACAGTGCGGTCTACACGAGGAACAGGCCAGTAAGCAAGAGCAAGCCCGTGCTGTAGAAACAGGAACTCGCCGAGATTTTCGTTGGTCATCTGACTGACAGCAGCCTGAAACTGGCCCTCGTCGTAGAACATCCGACTGACTGGCCGGGCTTCGCCCACGAGGGGGGAGACATTGGGGATGCCCCCGGCTAGGTCTAGGAACTCGGACGGTAATGGGACTGTCGGCCAACCAGGTATTGGAGCTGTAGACCCTAGGAGCGTTAGGTTCCTGCTCCAGTAGGTCGCGTTCGTATGCCAGCCCTGCGGGAACATGGGCAGCAATTCGCGCCGGTTCTGGTGCAGCAGACCGGATACGTAGGCCCGGTCAATCGCCTTGGCCTGTGCGCCAGTCACGCTGCCAACAAGCCGCTGCACCCGGTTGATGCACTCGCCGTGTGTCAAAGCCATCGCGTCCTCCGATTATCCCGGGGAGAGGAAAAAGCCCTCTCCCCGGGTGGTTAGTGCTTCGCTACGGGGCGATGTTGATGTTCATCATCGCGCCGATTGCGCGCCGGTCGCGGCACACGTACATGCCGTACTGGCGGTATGCCTTCACCATCGTGTCCTCTTTGACACCCTTGATGGGCAGCATATCCGACCAGCCGCGGTTGCCCTGGCCCGTTGTCCAGCCCGTGTCAGCCTTGACCGCACCGATCTTGATGGGTCCGAAGTCACACGCGAGCAACATGCCGATGGGGCAGTCTTCCATCCCGATGATGGGTACTTCCCCGTCGCCATGTAGGCTCGTGTACGTCGGAGCCGCAAAGCCAAGGTTCGGCTGCGGGACCGGCTGGTTGAAGAGCGTGGAACGGATGCTGGTGTACCGACGGCAGTACACGCCCGTGGTCAGTGGGTTGCCGATGATGGCCTGTACCTTGAGCTTCCGGTTTCCGGTGTCACCCCGACGGTGCATCTGGATGAACCAGTCGTCCATCATCTTCTCGGTCAGCGACTTCGCCGTGTCGTCCCCGGCCTCGATGTCGTAGACTACACCGGCCCACTGGTTGTAGGCGGCGGCGCTCGTGTCTACCGTGCCGTAGGTCTTCAGACCCCGGCGCGGGTAGTCCGCGTCGTCTTCCTTCAGTGAGGTGCCGGTGTATCCACCGCCCATGAAGCCCATGAACCCGATGGGCATGGCGTCGAGCGAGTTGTGCAACACAAGCCACTGGCCCGCCGCGATGGACCCGAGGGTCCCCGGCGTCACGTCGATGTACGGAGAATCCTCCGAACCGCTGACGTAGAGCGCCGTTCCGGGGTGGACGTTTGTGACGAGGTAGCCCGTGGCTCCCGACACCAGAGCGCCAACCTGTGAAGCCTCACTGTAGGTGGCGTAGTCCACATACATCCCGACCGAGAGGTACTTGGTGCAGTCCGGGACGGTTTGCACCGTATTCCGCTGCGCAAACACCGGATGCAGCCAACAGCGGAGGTACGTGGTGTAGTCGGTAACCTTCACGACCTTCGCCAGTCGGGCTGAACCGTCGCCCCACAGGGCGAGTTCGGCCGCACGCGCCAGCGAACCCTCGCAGTTGTTGACCTTATCGACCATCATGTCCATCACGCCCGGCTGCAGGCTTTCCGCACTCTCCGAGATGGATGCGGTCATACCATCGAGTTCGATGTAGCCGTACAGCTTCCTCGGGTAGAAGTAGGCCGTGGTGGACACCGGGTTGCCATCGAGGCCCGGAGAGCCGTAGGCCGCCGTGAAGGCATTGCCTACGCCCAGCGGGAACCGATAGCGGTACTGCCCGTTGTAGAACTCCAAGTCCAACATCCGGGCCTTGAGGAAGGCTTTGAGCGCCGTTCGGGGCTCAAAGATTTTCTGGTAACGACCCCGCGCTTCGTCAAGAAGTGCGGTTACGTCACTCCATGCAGTAGCCATTCGGAACCTCCGTATCAGTCATTTAGTCAGCGCGAGGCCGTGCCAGCCCTCCTACTTCTTGTCGCCCAGAATGGCGTCCCGCCGTTCTGAGCCACCAAGTCCGTAGGCTTGGTCCTCGGTATTCGCGCCGAACCTTGTTCTCTGTCTCTCCGCCCACTGCGCGTCCGTCATGCCAGCAACTTGCTCCAGTGGCACCTGACCTGCCGGGGCCGGAGTACCGGGCCTGCCAGGGGCAGGTGCGGGCTGCGGGCCACCGGGCGGGACCATTGTCACCGGGGCTGTGCTGGGAACGGTCGGCGGCGGTGCGGTCAAGAAGCGCTTGGACATCTCGGACAGGAACGCGGTGACCGGGATATACCCACCCTTGGCCTCACAGGCATTGGCGTGAAGCTCTTGCAGAGCATCGTCGCCAGACGTGAATTGGGTGAATTCATCCTGGGCATTGAAGTCCCTCTTCCCGACCTCAACCGCCAGCCTCTTGTAGTCCGGGTGTACCTTGGCTTCTCGCCACTCCATCATTACCTCGGCCTCTTCGCGGCTGAACGGTTCGGCGGGCTTGTCCGATTTTCCCCGCGCAAGCAGCTTCGCTTCACGAGCCGCCTGCGTCTGCAAGATGGCCTCAAGCTCGGGGTTGTCATCCAGCAGAGCCTTGAGCTTTGGATTCTCCTTCAGGTACTCGGCGTAGATGGTCTCTGCCGTCTCCGCCGCTGGAGAAGTTACCTGCTCAGTCTGCGGTGTTTCCCTTCGCTTCAGCGTCTTGGGGTCAAACCCAGCGTCGGTCAGGGCCTTCTCCATCGCGGCGATCCTCTCGTTCCGGGACTTCCCGGAAGTCTCGATGCCGTGCTTGAGGTCCTTGATGAGCTTCTGGGTCTTTTCCCGACCTTCGCTTGTGGTCAGGTCCACTTTTTCTCCACCATCCGGCTTGTCGAAATCGGATACCTTGAATCCCCGCAACTCAGCGATTTGCTCTTCGGTGAGTGCGGGGGACGGCTGCGGTTCCGGCAGAACCGACGGTTGGGTTTCTGGTGTATCGGGCATGGTCATTCTCCTTGTTTGGTCGGCATAACCGTTGCCAGGAGTGTGTGGAACGACTCGGAGTCCGTCCGAGCACGGCCGCGCTTTGCGTTGCCTGTCGGTCGCTGCGCGCAACTTCCGCCCATGTTCCACTGTCGTAGGACGAAAGCCGAAATCTTAGTCACTGGCCCTTCTTCCGAGCCGCCCGCATCAGTCGCTGCGGCTTAGTGCCAAGAAAGGTCGGCTTGGCTCTGAACGTGTCGGATTTCACGGCTGAGTCGAGTTGAGCGAAGACCTCAATCTTGGCCAAACTGGAGTCCCGTGCGGTCATCTCTTCATCTGCGGGAACGCTCCACCCGCCCTCACGCGCCCGGGTCGCACGTCGGGCGTAATGTCCCCCCACTCGCCGAGCGGTCAGCAGCATACTGATGAGCTGGTCCCGCTCGGCGGTGAGGATTGCTATTTGCCTATCCTTGTCGTTCGCGTTGCCCTGAAAAGCATTGGCCAGTATCCCGCCGCCGCTGACCATCGCGACGATGATAGCCGCAAGGGCGGGGATGAGGTAAACGGCGACACTAGGATGAGGCTTCATGGGCTTAGTCGGGGGTGAACCAAACGGTATCAGCCCCAAGAGAAATGCCGACACTGTCTACGTTCCCGCTGATACTCGGGAAGACGTTGAAAGCCAAACCGCTACCGATGCTCAGGGAAGCCACGTTGACCGCGCCGACTAGTTTGACGTTGGCTTCGGTGATGGTCATTGTATCGGCATGGGTGTTCGTGATTGTGGCTCCGTTCGTGCCAGTCAATGTGCCGGTAACGCCGCCGGTCACGTAACCGGTCAAGTTGCCGCTCACGTTACCCGTCAGGTTGCCAAGGAAGGCGGAGCTGGTAACGGACCCCGTGGTCACAATATCGCCCGCCACCTTAACCTTGGCCTCAGTGATCGTGATAGTATCGGCGTGCGCGTTGGCGATGGTAGCTCCGTTCGGGAATGCAATCGAGGTGGGAATGGTCACGCCACTCAAGACGATGTTCGCTTCCGTGACCTTCACGGTGTCGGCGTGTGGGTTGGTTACCGTACCGCCGTTCTCTAGCGTCACGTCACCCAGAAGTAGCGACTTACCGACCACCTTCACGTTGGCCTCTGTTACCGTGATGGTATCGGCGTGGCCATTGGCGATTGTACCGGCATTGGCCAGTGTCACCGTTCCGCCAGAGGTTATCGCACCGGTAGTAATCAACGCACCGGCAACCTTCACGTTGGCCTCTGTTACCGTGATGGTATCGGCGTGGCCATTGGCGATTGTACCGGCATTGGCCAGTGTCACCGTGCCCGTGGTTATCAGCGCACCGGCAACCTTCACGTTCGCTTCGGTTATGGTGATGGTGTCAGCATGGCCATTGACGATAGTGCTACCGTTCGCGCCGGTGATGTCGCCGGTAACGTTGCCGATGACCGACCCGGTAACCACCGCATCTCCGACAATCTTCACCTTGGCTTCAGTGATGGTTACCGTGTCAGCGTGGCCATTGGCGATAGTCGTGCCATTCGGGAACGTGATGGAAGTAGGGATTACCACGCCAGCTAGTTTGATGTTCGCTTCGGTTACAGTGATGGTATCAGCGTGCGCGTTGGCGATTGTGCCAGCGTTGGCCAGCGTGACAGTGCCGCCAGAGGTGACAGCGCCTGTAGTTATCAGTGCGCCAGCCACTTTCACGTTCGCCTCGGTGACCGTGATGGTGTCGGCATGTCCGTTCGCTATCGTGCCAGCGTTAGCCAGCGTCACTGTTCCACCAGAGGTTATCGCACCGGTGGTAATCAGCGCACCCGCTACCTTCACATTGGCTTCCGTCACCGTGATGGTATCGGCATGGCTGTTTACAATCGTGCTGGCATTGGGGAACGTGATAGAGTTCGGAACGACTACGCCAGCCAATGCGATGTTGGTCTCGGTGAGCTTGAGGGTATCCGCATGAGGAGCGGTGACCGTCGCACCGTTCGACATCGTGACTGATGTGGGAATTACGACCCCCACTAGCTTGATGTTGGCCTCGGTGACCGTGATGGTATCCGCGTGCCCATTGGCTATCGTGCCAGCGTTGGCGAGAGTAACCGTTCCGCCAGCCGTTATTGCGCCCGTGGTTATCAGAGCTCCGGCCACCTTCACGTTGGCTTCGGTGACCGTAATGGTATCCGCGTGTCCGTTGGCTATGACTGCGCCGTTGCCCATTGTGAGGTTACCGGTGAGCACCTGCGCCCCGGCTATTTTCACATTGCCTTCGGTAATCGTCACTGTATCGGCATGGCCATTCGCAATCGTGGTTCCGTTCGGGAACGCGACAGATGTCGGTATGACGATGCCGACCAAAGTGATGTTTGCCTCGGTCACCTTGATGGTATCGGCATGAGGATTCGTGATGACACCACCGTTCGCACCAGCAACACCATAGGCCGTGGCCGCCACGAGCGCAGAATCGGAGTTGACTGAGGCCGGTGCTGGGTTCTGTACCATCGGCAAGATGAAGGCATCCACTGAGCCGTCTGCCGTCAAATAGCCGGCCACACGACCGAGAGCCACGTTGGGTTTCGACTGCGAGGTACTGCACTTGCCCGCTACTCCAGCCGGAACCAGCCAATAGCCCGGTATGACCGTAGCGGTTGTCCCGTCGACGAGAACCTTCGTCTTACCCGTAAACGTCACCATCGCTCGGGTACGACCGGCCATCGCGGCTTGCGTAACACCCATCGCACCTTCCGGCCCAAGTTCAGACGTGTATCCGGTTCCAGTGACCACGCCGAGGCCATTGGGGTAGGCCCATACGGCAACGGAGTCACCAGATGCCTTGGTCGTTACGAGAATCGAGTCGAGATGAGAGAAGTATCCCGTGACCGTGGTATCCAGGGTCGCGGTCGTCTTCTTCTTCAGCGTTGACCTGGCCCCGATGCCGTATTGGTCCCTGCCGTAGACGTAGAGCGCCCAGGTGTCGTTCGTCGCGTCAGCCGCCTTGAATCGGACTCGCAATTGGAACGACGCTATCTTCGCCGTGTCGTACTGTGTAGTCGAGGCTCCGCCCAACGACAGAGTATCCAGCACCGCCGAGTGCAGCGAATCTGCCACGGTAACGTGCCCACCTGTCGTATCGTCCTTGCGAACCCGGGTCACAACCGTGATTGGCGTCGAGTCGTAGCCGACGAGACTGTACTGAGTGTTGGCTGACGCGCTCATGTTGATGCACGGCACGCCGATGCCACCCTTCACACTCAGGGCGTTGTTACTGATGAGGTATCGGAATACACCCGAGTCCGCCGAGGCGACGTTCTGGATGTAGTATCTCTGCTGTGCGGCAACAGGCGCGGCCAGTGCCGCCATCAGCACGAGGATTGCGAGCAGACCAGAGGTCTTACGCACGATTGCTCCTTTCGCGGTCGCTGCCGCGTGTCTTCGTTCCCGGTTGGTTATGAGGTGGGGTAGCCCCACGGGAACCTTTCGCCCCACACTGTTGCCGCAGCATCAGTGTTTGAAATGTCGCGCGGTCTCCGCTAGGACCGCTCTCTTCTTCGTCTTGCTCTTGCGCTTCATATTGGCAGCCCGCTTCAACGCGGACTCGGGAATCTTCTTGCCCTGCGGGACGCCAAGGTCCCGGTGCAGCGCCCCCTTATTCTTGGAGAACGCTTCCTTGACCCAGTACCTCTTTGCCATCACTTTCTCCGCTTCTTCTTCTTCGTTTTTGCCGCTCGGCGCTGGGCCTTGCGCGACTTCACATGTTGAGGTAACTTATGCCAGTCAACGCCGTGCGTGAACTCATCGAACTTCGCCTTGGACAGCTTGCCCTTGCGCCGGAGAATCGCCAACTTCGCCCATTGAGATTTCGATTTAGCAGGCATTCCAGTTGCCTCTAGTTGACACAAAGCACTTTACTGACTGCTGGCACCCGGCCCTCCCTGTGGTGGTTGCTGTCCCTGCCCTGGCGGCGGTGCGTTGCCCGTCTCTTGCAGTGCAGCCTGCGCCGCCGCCTGCATCAACGCGGCCATCCGTGCAGCCTTAACCGCCTTCTCCCCCTCTTGCTGCTCATGGCGTGCTCGGTGTTGGTCAACCCGGGTGAGGTAGTCAACCGGCAGCAAGTCGCGTCGCGGGTCCTTCAGTGGCTTGTCGTGAATCCGCAGGTGAATCTCATCCCGGTCGGATGGTGCCACCATAGACACCGGGTCCGGCCCACTGCCCTCGGCCATCACGCCACCCTTGCCCTCAGCGTCGGGCGGCGTCTTCCACTTCGCGGGCTTCCGCATCCGGCTGTTCTCACGTTCGGCCAGTTCCTCTTCGCGTGAGCTGGCCGTCTCGCCGAGTGTCGAGTGCGACAGGAATACCGACGCCAGTTCCTCCGGCGTCACGACCTGCCAAATGCGCTCACCCATCTGGGCAAAGGACTTCATGTACTCGGACTGCAGTGCCGGGTTGTTGCTGAGCATCGTAGTCTGCTTCAGTCTGAGAATCGTCGAGAACTCCCCGAGGTCGGCGTTCCTGAACGTCTCCAAGTCCTCTTTCACGTAGTCCGGCATGAGTCGCTGGAGGTCATTGAGAGTGGCGTAAATTTGGAGCAGGCGCAGGAAGTAGTGCGCCCCACGTGAATACTGCCCGGCAATCCCCTGTTTGACCTGACCAGCCACGGACTCGTCACGCTGAAGGTTAGCCATGACCTCAACAGCAAGGTCGCTGCCCTGGTTCATCTGCGGCCCGTGCGTGTGACTCAAGTCCTCCAGCATGTGGATGATGTCCTTCACAAGCGTCATCTGGAACATCTGCGAGCTGTCAAACGGAAGTTCCTTGATAACAGCCTCCGGCGCGGTTCCGTCCGGCGGTTGTACGACAATGGCTCCGGCAGCAGCGCCGACTGTCTCCGTGCGGTAGCCCTGTTGAGGTTGCGACCGCGGCCCGACCATCCACCGCTGAGAGGCTAGTGAGGCGGCTTCGTCAATGTAGCCGTAAATACGGTTAAGCTGATGATTCAGCGGTGCGCCCTTCTGCATGTAAGTCATGCCGTAAAACGAGGATGCCGCCATAATCTCGACCGCACCGTCAATCAAGGGAATCAGATGCGGCGGCGGAAGCTCATCCCAGTACAAGACCATCGCTTCACCCGGGGAGTCGTCGGACTCCGGGGAGCCTGCGGACACGATGATGGTGTAGAGCCCGTGAGGCAGCCCGAGTTGTGAGGCCGGGAGCATGTAGAAGATGGTCAGTGTCGCGCTCTGCTCTCCGGCGCTATCGTTCGGCGCACCCTGCTTCTCACGCACAAACCTGTCCGCAGCGTTCGCATCGATCCGCTTGGACCACTTCTCCCATGCCGTGAGCTTCGTCATCGCGCCGGGATACTTGCTCTCGTCGCCGAACTGTTCGTACAGGTAAGCGGCATCCACGCGCTTGACCACAGCAGCAAAGCGGGCGTCAGCCATGCCGCCCTCGCGTGCCAGTGGGTCTACGACGTAGTCAACCGGACCAACTACGTCCACCCGCGGCATCCCGGTCGGAATGTCGTTGAAAAGCAGGTTGCCCCACTGGTCCATCTTCTGGTAGACCTGGACTTCCTCGGTCTCATCCCGGCCCATCGCCCGGAGTGCGGCAGCTACCACGTCTTGCTTGGGCCTGCGCTCAGTCTTGAGCGGCTTGTTCTGGACCGCAACTTTCTCGGTGCGCCGACCGGTCGGCCCCTTGGTCGAATACTCACTAGTCGGTTCCGTGGTCTCAACTGGCTTGCGCGGCCTGCGTGTCGGCCCGAGTGTCGGGTCCCAAACGATATGCAGCAGCGTATGACCTTGAGTGGCGACTGACGTACTGTGTGCCCGCTTGTTTCGTTCCAGTTGCGGCGAGTAGTAGCGATTCGTCAACCCGGAGGCGACTTCAGCAGTTATCCGGTCGGCCTCACAGAGCGTAAGCCGCTGCGCCACGAATTCAGTCGGAACTGAGGCGTAGTTAGCCTGCCGAATGCCAGCGAGCGCCTGCACTACATTACAGGTGTAGTACGTGCGCTTCTGCGATGTCTGCTGCTGCTCCCACGAATTGGTCTCTCGGTCGGTCGGAGCCGACTCCTCCATAACTTCAACGAAACGGTCGTGGGAAATTCCAAGAAGTTTTCTGGCGTTTTCTACAGCAGGACGACGGGCCTGCATTGCGGGCCGAAGGAGAGCCCAGATGGCCTCGACCTTTTTCGCGTCCTTAGCATCCCAATGTGCGTCAGTCCCTGGGTCCAATTTCTCAAACGTAGACCGACTGATGGGCGTGATTTCTTCAGGCATTGGTCTTCATAACATTGGGTCGTTTTCCGCCATCAGAGTGAGTATGCCTTACCGGGCCTCTCGCGTGTCACGGCCCTGATGGCTTCCCCGACCGGAGTGGCCCCGATGTTCTTCGCGATTCCTAAACTCGCCTCCGCATTTGCCATCACAGCCACACGCAGCTTGCGGACTTCCAGTGCGACAAAGACAAGACCGGCAGCAATCGCCACGGCTCCAACGAGCCAGCACACAGCTATCAGCATTGTGACATTCTAACACCCCCCCGTAGGTTCCGTCTACGCCGAACCTTGACTCCCTGCGCTAAGCGGCTAGAATCTCGGCATCAACGAGTCAGCATCAACCACACCCTCTCGATACTATCCAACCGGCCCCGACCCTCGCGGCTTCTGGGTCGTGATGGACCGCAACACCGGCCAGCCAATCTCGCGCCACTCGGACCAAGCCAAAGCTGAACGGGCCGCCAAACATGTCGCCGACTACTACGCCAAACGATGAACCCCGACGAGGCCCCCCGCCACTGGCCAGACCTCCTGTGGGCTACTTGCATCCCGCTGAAGTGCGTGTTTGGTTCCATCGTAGGTGGGTGGCTGTTTTGGCGGCTATGGAAGTTGGCGTGGGGGCTACATTGTTACCGTCACCCGTGTTGGTACAAGACGAAATCAGACGCAGAACGGTAAGGTAGAATGGCAAGGTGGCCTCGAATACGACGGGTCGGCTGGGCCGAAGGCGGTAAGCCCGTGTTCCACGGCGAGGATGTCTTTCGTCTGATGGACACTTGTGGAGTCCCGCTGGACACAACACGCCAGGCTATTCTCGGTAAAGCTGGGTTTGATTTGGGCGGCTTCATTGTGGCCGCACGTGAATCGGGAAACTACTCGGAGCAGAAACTTGAAATGTTGCTGGTCTGCATGTCCAGCGGCGAAGCCCGAGAGTTTGCCGCCAAAGCACTTGCCCTGCCGCACGAAAAACTCCGTGACATAGTCAACGGCTACCTGCCGGAGGGAATGAAGATAACGCACCGCAGTCTTATCACAAAGACTGCGGGGGCTGTAATCCCGCCGCCGACTCCGGTTTGTTTCGTCCCCCCTATCGGATATAATACATTGAAAGACGCACAGGAACACGGAGCGTATCCCGGTGTCTGACGAGGCCCCCTGCCACTGCTCACCATCGTCGTTCTCCATCCACTTCTGCCGCCACAACAAGCCGGGCCACCATCGGTCAAAGTGCCTCAAGTACCACCACGTACTCGAACGCGGGCCGCGACTGCTCGACCTCCGCTGCAAAGAGTGCATCAAGGACGCACACTACAGTGCTTTCGCGAAACACTAATTACGTAATCTGTCTCGACGCCACCTTGCACAATCGTCGGGAAATCTGCTTGGAGTTCGCAAAGGTATACGATGTGGTTGATGTCAGTGCTGATGGCGAGAAAGTGCGGGTTCTGATTGATGGACGACCGAGTCTGGGATGGTACGATAGCAAGAGATTCAAGCCAGTACCAAAGGAGAAGCGATGAGAAAAGGAACGCACCACACGCCCGAGGCATTAGCGAAGATGCGTGCAACGCAGAGAAGGTTGCGTTGCTGGCTCGGGAGGCATCACACCGAAGAAACTCGGGCCAAGATGAGTTTGAATCTACGCGGAAACAAACGTTGGTTGGGCAAGCATCACTCGCCCGAAACCCGCACCAAAATGAGCGAAGCGCAACGGGGCAACAAACATGCATTAGGTAGACACCACTCCCCCGAGGCTCGCGCCAAGATGAGCGTGGCAACGAAAGGGAGGGTTAGTCCCATGAAGGGGAAACACCGACCACCCGCGACCCGCGCTAGAATGAGCGCGTCACAAAGGGGAAAGCATCTCTCAACCAATACTCGCGTGAAAATTAGCGAGTCGGTGAAGCGTCTCTGGGATAATCCCGAGTACCGCCAGAAGGTAAATGCGGCGAGAAGAAGAGGGTGGAAACACACCGTCGAGTTTCGGTCTATGACATCGAAACTGAGTAAAGAACGATGGCAAGACCCAGCGTTCAAGGAGCGCACCCTCCGTCGTATGCTCAAGGGCGTAAGGTCTCGTCCCACGAACCCAGAACGCGCCGTTCAGGTTATCCTTGACCAACACTTTCCCGGTGAGTGGAAATATGTCGGCGATGGTGAAGTCATCATTGGAGGTAAGAACCCGGACTTCGTCAACGTCAATGGACGGAAGGCCTGCCTTGACGTTTTTGGCGATTGGTGGCACGGTGAACAGCGTACCGGAATTCCCAACGAGCAGGCTGTCGCCGAACGCATCGCCCACTTCGCCGGGTACGGATTCCGGTGCGTAGTCCTATGGGAAGACGAAACCAAGAGCGAGGACATCGTCCTCAGAAAGCTACAGGAGGCAATACAGTGAGCCAACGTTTTACTTTTTCGCTGGAAGTCAACGACGATGGCAAACCCACGGTCACTATCACCTGCCATCAGGGTCAGAACTCCGACCGCCCGCAGGAAATCCGCGAGTACAATCTCGGCTGCAAATTCCCTGGAACGGATCACGAGATGACGGCGCAGTCGAGTCCAGCAGGATTCATGTTCGTCCAAGGGCGCAACGAGCAAGCCTCCGTGAGTCTCATGCAAAGACTTGGCGTCGGCAGGAAAAAGTAGCCGTGAGGCAGTTACCCGAGGCTCGGAAGAAGCGGACTGAGAAGCAGCCGCGTCAGCCCGACGAGAAGAAGCCAGCCCCAAGCGTCAAGCGGCCCCGGGACATCAGCGAGCTTCCGCTTGAGGTCAAGCCGTGGCCGTTGAAGGACCGGGTCGCTGCGGCCAAGACCTGCATCGGCAGCTACGATGCCAAGTTGGTCGCGCTGGCCATCACGATGGTCGAGCACCCCGAGACAATCAGAAACGGCAACTGCTTCGACATCCTGTGCAAAGGCCAGTACGAACCGTGGGGAACGCACCGGGCCGACTGGGGCCGGATGATACCAGCCGGCTATGTCATGCTGGACGAAGAAACGCCGATGCTGGCGTTCCACGACCCCAAGGTATCACTCCAAGTTCTCATCGCAATAATCGAACGAAGGCGGATTTTCCGACCGGATGAAGTGGCTGTGTTCATGCTCAACCTTCAACCCGGGACGAATGCATGGGGCGAGGCACTGATTGCTTTCGAGCGCGAACTCAACGTCGTCATCCAGGCATATCAATAGCTCTGTACAACCACAACGGCCCACGGTACTTCACCGTGGGCCGAGTGTTTCGCGGCGAGTGCTAGCCCGTCTTGTCCTTCTTCTTGCCCTTGGGCTTCACCGGTGCAGCCTCCGGCTCGGGGGCCTTCGGCCACAGGACCTTCTCGTTGGCGTCCACGACCGTCATCGTCTGTTCATTCGACTTGGTCTTGGCCTGCTCGAACGTCATGGTCGTGTTGTCCATCCGACGCCAGGTGCCGCCCACGAACTCCTCCATCACGTAGACGGTCTTGGCGATCTGCCTTATCCTCAGCGTGCCTTCGTGTACCATCGTGTCCTCCAGTTACTCAGCTCTGTGAAATTCCTCTGCCACCATCGTGCGGAAGTTCGCAAATCGAGTGCGATTGAAACACTTGCCTGGGCAATCCGTAGAATTGTCAACCACATCCCGGTGTGCTATCATGTTGGCCGGCTTCAAGTCGAATCTCCGCAACAGCCCGGCAACATGCGGTGCGGCAGTCAGCAGCATGGCCTCCGGTGGCGGGGCCACGTTGAAGTCACCCACAAACGCAAAGCCCACGGCCTCGGAGTTGTGCAGACGAACGTGCTCAGCCCGCATATCCAGCCGGTTGAGAATCGTGGGCCAGTACTCGCCATCGACGTTCTCGTAAAAGATGTGGTAGCCGCCGAGCTTGTGCTCGTCTTGGAGTATGCGTTTGATGTTGTTGGAATCGAAACCGATGCGGTCTGCACCACCGGTGTTGTGTAGGACGAACATTACTGGACGGAAGTTCATAGCAGAGGAGCGTGGCCCCCGCTAGAAGGGAGGCGAAGCAGGGGCCACTGGCGTCTCAGGCATATCGTTCTGTTTTTGCCATCCGCATTCGGGATAGTCTAGCCGCCGTAACCCTGGCGTCAAGGCTGAAACCTACGGCTGGGGAGTGAGTGGCGGCTGGCCGTTGCCGTTGCGCTTGAGCTTCGTCGGCACGATTGTGGACAGCTTCACACTCACGCTTGCGCCCCCCCGGAACGAGAAGTAGGCGTTGATGGTACTGGCTACTGCGGTCGCAGCCAAACCCACGGCCTTGAACCAGAATCCAGCCGGACCAGCAGCCGGGGCAATGAAAGCCACCACCGTCGCCATCCCGGCCAACCCCGTTGCTACTGTCGCCCAGAATCTATGCGAATCACCCGCAGACTTGGACGCCGGAGGACCACAGGTAGCATCCGGCACGTTACGCTCCTGGTTCGTTCGCCTTGGTCGAATCGTTCTCGGCGACCTTCATCGCCTCGTCGGCCCCCTCGTGGAAGTGGCAAAAGATGCGCCACGCATTGTGCAAGATGTCCATGATGACTTCGATTAGGAACTCGGCGTGCTCGTTACCGATGCCGTGGTTGGCCATCGTCTGCGTCCAATGCTCGGCAAGCGCGGCCTTCTCTGTGTCGTCGAGGTCGAACCACTCGGCAGGAATCTCGCCGCTGCCCACGAAGCCGTCGTAGAACGTCTTGAGATGCGCGACGAAATAGGTCCACCCGTACTTCTTGAGGAATCCGGCAAGCACCACAATCAGGGCGTCACCGGCCTCCTGCATCTGCTTTACACCCGCCATCATGTCTCCTTTTTTGTTGGTTTGGAAATTAGCGGCACGGTCATTGCTCAGATTCTAGGCCTGACAGCCGAGAAGTCAAGCGACAGCGAAAGTCATCCTTGACATGGAAATCGTCGGTCGCTATTATCCTCCATTGGCTAACAACTTGTAGCTCGCGTGTCCGTGAGCCAATCTCCGCAATTCCCTCTCGTCCGCAGACTTCTGCGGCAAGGTGCAAATCCTTTCTTCCAAGTACGCGCTTGGAGGGGGAGGGGGGTGGCGTCGAACAGAACAGCGTTGAGCAAACGACTTTCTAAGAAAACCAAGCAGAGGGGGTTCTTAGGGGGAGTAGGTCGAAAATGGGCGCGAAAGCAGAACTTGACTTTTCATGTGATTATTCGCATAATCTACTTACCCGAGTCGGAATTGAAGACGAGCAGAAGCCATCCCGCGGTGGCTTCTCTCGTTACAGGTGGAAATCCGCCGCTCGATTTCTCTTGACTAGCGGAACGAGGTGGGTAGAATTGATGTGCTACATGATGATGCCTAACCTACTTCGCAATCATTCCCGCCTGCCTGCGTCCTTCTCAAAGGGCGTCAAGTCGTGTAGCAACGCTTGGTGGGCGGGTTCAATTCAGGAGTCCCAATGGACATAGAACGATTCTGGCAGAAGGTATCTCGACGCGGAGAGAACGACTGTTGGTAAGGAGCAATCAGGCTTCCGCGCATCGCTCCAACGTGGTGTACGCCATGACCCAACATCAGTTCGTATGCCCCGATTGCGGGCAAGTGCTCGTGTGCCTACGCTGCAACCCCCAGAAGAAGCGACCGCTCAACGCTCAGGCTCAGGCCGTGAAGGACTGCCTTGATTCCTACGTGGCGGCGCGAGAAGCAATAAAGTTGCCTTACCCCGGCGTTCCTCCGGTCGGACGTCTGGTGCAATGGCTTGGCGACCAACCCGACCGGGACAAGGCCGTTTCCATGTTCAAGGAATGCGTGTCATTCGCGGAGCAAGCGCACAAACTGGACTATGTGTACCATCCGATGCCTCGTACCGTGCCGAAGTTCATCGAGGCGATGCCTAAGCTAGACAGATCGTGGCTGGACGGAGCGCGAAGGTCGGCGGCTGAGCGTCGCGGGGAGATTCCAAGCGCCCCGGTTGCGCCGTTCACGTCCACGCAGCAAATCGACCGTGAGGCTGAGCGTCGGCGTATTGCCCTACAGACCGATTGCGCGGCTGAGTTGCGCTTCGGCCAGCGTGGTGCGGATGAGTGTGGAACCAAGCCGGAGTGCTGCGGCTGTCCGCAACGTGAAAATCCCGGCAGTGGCCGCTACCGACCGGCCGGCCGCCAGGAACGTCAAGACGGCGGCCTGAAGCGGACGAACTTCAAGATACCTAACCAAACCAAGGAGTTACACGCATGAAAACTCTGCTCTCGATACTGGCACTCGTGGCGATGCTGGTAGGCTGCGGCTCGCGCACCCCAACAGCCCAATTCGCGGTGCTGTGTGACGGACCCGAACGGACATACGTGGTGACCGTCCCGCGTCCACCAAGCGGCGGGTACGCCGGGGCTGCACGGCAAGCCGCGATAAAGGTGTGGGGCAGAGTGTGGAAAGCCTTCCCCGAAGTAGCCATCTCGGATGTGTGGTTCTACTGTGCAGAGCTTGACAACAACGAAAAGACGGGGTCGGCAGGTTACCTTCCCGTTGACCCGCGAGATTGGCGCGTTACGGCACTGGCGGAAGTCAACGGCGTCAAATTCGCGGGTTGGGGCAAACAGACGGCGGCTCGACGTATCTGTCTATCCGATACCGGGCCGCAGGTCGGGCCGTGGATTGCCCTGTCTCTGCCGGATGGCTGGGAGGTTCCATGACCAAGCAAATCCTGCTCTGCATTCCCGTTTTGCTAAGTTGCGTCCTCGCCGTCCCGAAGTCATCCACGGAGGTGCGGTCTAGCGGTGGGGTCATCTACAACGAGGCGGCGTTTGACCCGGATACGGTGGGGTGGACACTGTATGCGCCAGTCCCTACGCTGTTTCCCCGCCTGACGTTCGAGATTCGGCTGGATACGGTAAGGGGAACGCGAGACGGGAAGTGGATTCCGGGTGCGTCTCGCCATCTGAACGAGTGGACCGAGTGGCACTTATACGTTACCCGGACCATCGGGGACACCGTGCGGACGTTCCTGGTCGGCAAGCTGACGCTGATTGAGGAGGTAAGGTAAAATGGCCATGCGTCTCGGCAAGGTCAACAGCCTGATTGTCATGGGGCGTGTGTGTGCCGACGTGGAACTGAAGTACACGCCCTCCGGCACTGCCGTCCTCGGATTCCGCGTGGCCGTGGACGACTCGTACTTCGACAAGAACAAGGATGACTGGGTCAAACGTGACTACTTCTTCTCGGTGACTGCGTGGGCCAAGGCAGCCGAGGCACTGAGCAAGCGGCTGGTCAAAGGTAGCGCGGTGATTGTCGAGGGCAAACTGACCAGCAGGTCGTGGGAGGCCAAGGACGGCACGAAGCGGTACGCCGTGGAGATAACGGCGAGTCGGGTCCAGTGCCTCGACAAACGGGAGCAGTCCGGCGCGGAGCCGACCGGCGACCACAAACAGCAGGACGAACCGGAATCTGGCGACGGCGGCGGCGGTGGGCTAGACGATATACCATTCGTCCCGTGAACAAGAGCAATCTCGACAAGTGCGTTCTCGTCTGCGTCAGATGTCATCGGGAGATACATGCGGGGTTTAGAAGTTTATGAGTCTCCGCGTTTTGATTGGCTGTGAATTCTCCGGCGTGGTCCGACGGGCCTTCCGCAACGCGGGTCATGATGCCTGGTCATGTGACCTGTTGCCGGCGGAGGACGGCGACGTTCACCACCTGCAATGTGACGTGCTCGGCGTAATAGACCGAGGCTGGAACCTGGCGATATTTCACCCGCCCTGCACCTATCTAACTTGTGCCGGTAATAAGTGGTTCAAGCCTGAGTTCCGCGTCCGGTTCCCCGGTCGAGCACAAAAACGCGAAGATGCCCTGCGCTTCGTTGCCGCACTTCTGGCCGCGCCGATTCCGCGCATAGCTCTGGAAAATCCCATCGGCGTTATCAGCAGCCGAATCCGCAAGCCTGACCAAGTGATTCAGCCTTGGCAATTCGGGTTCAACGCCAGGAAGGCGACTTGTCTCTGGCTCAAAGGACTGCCGCCTCTGACGCCGACTCAGGTTGTCCCCGTGACTATCGTTCGGACTCGCGGCGGCAATACGATGAGCCGCTGGCATGTCAACTGCGGGCACTACAACCGGGCGCAGCGTGCGCGAGAGCGCAGCCGCACCTTCCCCGGCATCGCGAAAGCCATGAGTGAACAGTGGAACTTCGATTGACATGCAAGCTATAATTGCTATACTGTGGTATGCCGGCTAACAAGTCAAAGTCATTCCTGCGTGGTACGCGGTTCAGCCGTTTAGTGGTCGTCCGACTGCATCACAAGGATAAGCGATGGCGTCGTTTCTATCTTTGCCGTTGCGATTGCGGCATTAGTCTGGTCGTTCACGGAGCCGCACTCACGAGCGGGAACACCAGAAGCTGCGGTTGCATCCGCAGGGATTCTGTGATTCAACGCTATGGATTGCTGCCGGGCCGGGCGGCGATGCGCCAACTCATCCTACAGGCATACAAGAGACATGGGCATCCGTGGAGCCTGACTGACGACCAATTCTACGATATCTCTCAGCGAGATTGTTTCTACTGCGGAGCTAAGCCTCACCGAGTCAAGAGAAGCGTCAACGGGACTGGCGACTTCACCTACAATGGCGTTGACCGGGTAGATTCCCGCAAAGGATACACGGTCGGCAACGTCGTTCCGTGTTGCCGGAAATGCAACGTAGCCAAGAGCGACATGACCACGGCAGAGTTTAGGGCATGGGTACTGTCGGTTGCGGCGATGGCCGAGCAGTGGGGCAGACTGTGACCTGCGCCATCGCCCGGCAGAGAATCGAGGCCGCGACCCGGCAGTCGAGAATCCTTTTCCCTCCGCGCGGGTCTAACTAGGAGATGAAAGCCATCGTGGTCGGAAAGGCCGCCTCCACGGCCTGTCAGAATGCAGCGGCGCTGTTCGGTTACCAAGGCTACGAGGTCGAGCACGTTGCGCCGGACTCACAGCGCGGGGTGCTGATAGTCGCCACCATTATGGCGTTGAAGGCCGACGCCGGCGAGACCCCGGATGTGGAATTCCCGCTGATAATTCTTGAGGGGTGGGCATGAACGTGATTTGCTGGTCTATCGCTAAGCGGTTGTGCATCTGGGCGGAGTGGGTTTTCACGGTAAAGTAGCAGTGCTTGACATTGCGATGATTCACGCTATACTATCTGTGTCTATGGTAATCGGAATCATTCAAGTAACTGAACTCAGCCGTCCCCGCAGGGCCTCCCTCCCGGTTGCCATAGACAACTGCGGGGCGGCTGACATCTGAGGGAGAACAGTGCCATTGATGCCTTTGGTTATCTGTCTCCATCCAGCCACGCGCCGTTCCGGTGAGGTCAACTTCGTGACGCTGGCGCTAGGCTACGCTCGGACTACCGGTGAGGACGCTCGGATTGACGAGATACGCACCAGCGAAGAAGTACCCAAGCACCAGGTCTACCTCTGTAAGCGCAACGGTAGACTCTTTATCCCGCATACAACGAAATGGTCGAAGGACCGGAAGAAAGGACTGAAGTGTGCGGAAGCCATCGCGCTGTGGAATCAGGCATAACCAAGAAAGGACCGAAAGGCACGAGATGAAGCACAGCGACAAGGTTGAACTTGCGCTTAGGTCGCGGGTACGGCGGCGGAACGCGCAAGAAGCAGCGAGCCATATCCCGCCGTCCATCAAATACGGTCTGCGAAAGTATCCCACCAAGAGCTTTACCCTCCGAAGTCACTGGAGACATAACCAGTACATCCGTCGGGCGGGAACAATCGACGACTTCCTGAAATGGCTTGGCGTCAAGAACGTCGAGGAGGCGCAGTCGCTTGATTTTGCTCAGATAGAGAACTTGCCCAACATACGGAAACTCGGCATCCGTTCTCTCGGCGGGTCGCGGTATCTGGGTGACACCGTACGGTTCAAGTGGGATGTTCGGAAGCAATCCAAATATCTGAGGCAAGGAGAAGTGTTTTGGGGCACGGAACGGAACTACAGCGATGCCGCACTCAAGGGATTGCTGGTTATGTTCGAGATGATGACACTCCGAAAAAGACAATCCCGCCCCACACATGCGGGAAGCAGGCAGAGAGATGATTCGCCTGCTCGTTGCGGGGCCGCGGCACGCGACAATGACTGACCGGCAGGTTAGCCGGGCCGGCTTCGCATATTCACACCGGCATCGCTGCCGGCCCGGCCTTTTGTATGGCTGATCGCTCGACAGTGGTGGTCGTGGCGCTTGTGATTGTCCTGCTAGTCATCGCGGCCCTGCTATGTTGGGGTATAGTGTATGTCGTCGGCAGCGGAGCCCCCATGTGGACGGGCCGGTGACGTACAACCTTCCGGTTCTCCCTCCTGTGACCGCCACTGTCGGCGACGACTACAGGCGACACACTTGGGGGGCTGGACTCTCACGCCACTATGCCAAGCTCTCCGAAGCACGGCTCGCCGCCGCCACTCGCCAAGGCCAATTCCCCCTTTGACCCACCCGGCCGCCATGCTCCGCCACCATACCGCCTGATGTCTAACTCCGACCTCTTCGGTCACATCCACGACCCGGTTGCGCTGGCAATCGAACGGCTACGGGAGTTCGACCCATCCAAGAAGGGCGACAAGATATTCTGGCTTGCGGATTCATTCGGCAAGGATTCCTGCTGCGTCTTGCGACTGCTCCAGATGTCGGGCGTTCCATTTGAGGCACATCACAACTTCACCGGCCTAGACGCTCCTGAGCTAATCCGGTTCGGACGTGAGCATCATTCCGAGACGCAGATTGACCGAGGCCCGCTGTCATACTTTCAGCTTGTGGCAAGGAAAGGATACTCAACCCGACATAGCCGGTGGTGTTGCGATGCACTGAAGGAACATGGCGGAGCGGGGCGGTTCGTTGTCACAGGAGTCAGGCGGGCGGAGTCCGCCTGTCGTTCCGGTCGCAAGATGGTAGACCACAACGCACCCAAGCGCAAGCGACTTCTGAACCCGATAGTAGACTGGACAGACGCCGACGTGTGGGCATTCATTCGCGACGAGAAAGTACCCTACTGCTGCCTCTACGACGAAGGGTTCACACGCCTTGGCTGTATCGCCTGCCCAATGGCGGGTAGCGACCAGCGCAAGATGGAACTCACCCGCTGGCCCAAGTTCCGCCCCGCGTTCTTGCTGGCTTTCTCCCGACTGATTGCCGACCGGCGCAGCAAGGGTAAGTGGAACGACCGGCAGTGGCCCGACGCCCACCACCTCCTCGCTTGGTGGCTCTCCAATGCCCCCGCCGCTACCAAAGCCCAGGAGTGGTTCGACTTTGACTAGCACCACTACCTTCCTCGCCCTCCACCACCACCAACCTCATCTCCCCACTCGCCCCCGACGGCTCCAACTACCTGTCGAATCTCCAACTGCTCTGTACGGCCTGCAACGTCCGCAAAGGAGTATCTTTCATTGACTTCCGACCCGACCATATGCTCCCGTCCCCAACGGACGGCATCCTGTAAGTCATTCATTCTACGTGAGATACAGGTCTCTACGACGCGCCAAGGCCGCAACCCTCCCCCCGGGGGTTGCGTGCGCGGTCGGAAACGGACCGGAAGCGGAAGCGTTGAGAATGGCGGGGCGTGTGGGTGGGTAAGTGACCATCGGGCGAGCGGCGCGCCTGACGATTCCCGGGCGCGAGTAAAGGTGAAGTGGGGTGAATCCTTTGGGCCCTGGCCGGAGTCTAGCCTTGACATTAGCCTCAAACTCTCGGACGCCGATGTTGAGGAAATACGGCGGAGGTACGCGACTGGAGATACGACACATCGAGCACTGGCCCAACAGTTCCACGTGGTTCGTTCTCACATCCACCAGATAGTCACGGATATAAGCCGACGCACTACACTGAATCCACGGGCCGATTCTAGCGTCTAAGAATCAGGTATGACTGCAACCAAAGGAGAAGCGACTATGAACGAAGACATCCGGCCCGGCGCAATCGCACGGGCGCTGGACGAGGCGCTTGATTTGGCCAACCGTTACGAGATGGCCGCCTGGCGCGACCCCGGCGCACTGTGCGAATATGTCGCCGCCGCCCGCGCCGAGCTTGCCGCCAAAGGCAAGGCGCTAGAGACGGCAAGTAATTACATCGACGCCCTGGAGCGCTACGGCGCACTGCCACACGATGCCCGTACCAAGGCAGAGCAAGGCGAACTACTGACCGCAGCTGACGCTTATCGTGCCGCCCGCGGCGAGTCTAACGGTCAATGATTGCAAACCAAAGAGGTAAAGACGATGGCACAGACTGATAGAGTGACCGGTGAACAGTGCGGCAGACTTGCCGGCCCCTGCGATGGCTGTCTGAAGCTGCCGGCTGACAAAATCTACGGGTTGACCTCTACCCGCGACCGCGAAGAGGCGGGCACGGTCAGCACTTGCCCGCGATTGCTGCGTGCTTATGATCGGGTCAAGTGGGCCCAGTTTGACGACCTGACTTAACGCCTAATGCCGACCAACCACCTGGACCGCTACGGACCCGGCTACCGCTGGGCCGACCACAACCGCCGCCGCTACACCCTGGGTCGCAAGCTGACCGCCATCCTCGGCGCTTGCTTGCTGGCCTTGGCGCTGTTGGCGACCTTCGCAGGCAGAATCAGAGGCTGGTAACCCGTGGTACGCCGGGGAGCTGGCAGGCATTCACCAAATCCCCCTTTGGCACTGTCAGCCCCCAGCGGTTATCTAGTTACAAATGGAGGAGCTTTGAAAGATGAGCCGGGGTTTCTCGAATGGCTCGAAGAGCACTCGGCCCGGGTTCTGCTTGTTGTTATCCTGCTAGGGGTAATCTGCAACTCTAACCCCGATTGAGAAAGGCACATGAGAGACACAAGAGACGGAGTAATCAGGGACCAAGAAGATATGCCGCTTCTCAGCGTCGGGCCGGTCCGGCGCAGGGACCGACGGCAAGCGCGCCAACTGCTGTTTGGGCCGTACTTGGAGCCCATAGACGAGGAAACGGGCGAGGAAGTATCAGAAAAGGAAGCTGAGGAGGAGAATTGACAGAGAAGGAACGGCTGAAGATCGAGCGCATGTACCGAGGATTCCGCAAGGCCGTAGACCCGCCAGACACGCCGCCAGTCGCGGCAAGATCAATCGTCCGGCTCCTGGTCTACCTGGAGTCGCACGGGTACACCATCCAGCCGGCCACGCCCAAGATTGAGGGAGGGCCGCCAGGGTAGACCCAGCAGTCAACCAAGAGCCCGGCCACCCGCCGGGCTTTCTCTGTGAATCCCGCGCGGGGATTCGGGAGTCTAACCAAGTGACCGACAAGGACCGCAAGACGAAAGGACTGAGACCGTGAGATGCACGCTCAACAGCCTGACCGGCTGCACTTGCGACAACCTGCGAGGAGCCGCAAAGACGGCTATGCACCAGAGAAATCTCGGTATCCGTGACGAGATGCGACGAGATAGCGACGCGATGAACCGGGAGGCGCACGCCTGCGACCATCCCAGTGAGCCGTACAACCCGAGCCGGGACTACACCAACGAATAAGTCCGCATGACCGATGACCGACAAGGACCGCAACCAAAGGAGAAGCACCGTGAGTAAATGGACAGTGAGCCGATACGGCAGCAACGCCGCGAACCAGCCGATGGAGGCTGGTCCGGTCACAGTAGCGGAAGTCGAAGCCGGAAGCGAAGACGAAGCCTGCCGTTTGGCCGCCAAGCGCGTGACCGTCTACAACAATCAGCGCCTGGATGCTGAACTGACCGAGGAAGTCGAGGCACGCGAAGCCGAGATCGACAGCCGAGTCAAAGTCCTATCAGAGGACTAGACCGACCGCGAGACTAACAGCCCGGCCACACGCCGGGCTCTTCTATTCCCCAGCCAGCCAGTCGTTGATCTTGCTCTCGCAATCCTCACCTTTGGTCAAGTCCGGCCGGTTGCGCCGCAGCCACGCCCGGCGGCGCTCGATTCCCCAAGACGTGAAGCCGTCAGGTGGACCAGGCTTGACCGCCGGCACGGACTCAGCCAAGCCGACCGGCTCAGCCGTCACCGTCGCGCGCCCCTTGGCTATCAGCTCAGCCATCCGTTCCGCATTCACGGGCAGGATCGCCGCCACAGGCTCAGGAACCGCAGGAACCGCAGGAACCGCAGGAGTAGGGGAGCAGGTAGAGGAGCTGCTAGAGGCGCGCGCAGGCTTAGGCTTGATCTTGGGCCTGTCTGTAGTCCCGGCCGCTTCGATAGTAATGCGTCGCCAAGGCTTGCCGTACCGCTCTAGGCTATAGCAGCCCGGCGGACATGCCCCATGCAGCATCTTTGCAAACTCTCTCGTGTTCATGCCCAAGTTTAGAAACATCATCCGCCAAGTCAACAGATGTTTGCAAACAAGGACGGAATCCCCAGCATATCTAACAAAGCCCGGCGCACGGAGGCAGACCGTCGCCAATTCTTCTCGCTGCTGCATTTTACGGCAGCAGGTGCCGCAGAATACGGCAGTTGCCGCAGAATACGGCAGTTGCCGCAGAATACGGCAGTTGCCGCAGAATACGGCAGCGCAGGCGCAGTCGGACATACTACGGGCCGGGAGTCAGCGCAGGTACACGGGTGGACGCACTACCGGCGCAGGCTATTACTACACGCACAGAATACAGACCCGCAGACACGAGAGAGCAGGCACAGAGAGAGGTCCCTATTCCTATGTATCCTCAACGGTTCTCTGGGTTTCCGGCGGTTCTGTGAATCTGAGGAAGGGGAAGCGGAGTCTAAGATAGATGACGATGAGGAAGCACCTACGCAAGCGCCGCCGCGACTGGAGTCAGCGGGCCAAGGCGGTCGTTGACCTGGCTACCGAAGAGACGGTCGGACGGAAGATCGGCTTGGCGGCTGCTGCGCTATCGCCAAAGAAGCGGACCCGGGCCGCCCGCGTTGCGGCCAAGGCACGGCGGGGCAAGTGAGCGTTGCACAGACAATAACGGTCATCGTGATGGCCGTGCTGCTGCTTGGATCGTTTATACAGTTGGTTGACCTTCACGGCAACTTTGCCGGCGTGCCAGGACGGGTGTCATCTAGCTTAGCTTCCATCGTAGGCGTCTTGGTGCTGGGTGGTGCAGTAGTCCTGCTCTTGGGAGCTATCAAGCGTAAGAGAACGAAATACCTGTTCCTGTCGTTGGGTCTGGTGGTTCTGTTGCTCTGCCCCTGGTCGTGGCTCCGTATCTGCATAGGTGTCTTAGTGTTATGCGGGGCTGCGCTCTTGACCTTGGACACTAGTCGCAAGCCAAAGCCACAGCCCCCTACGCCCCACTGACTCATTGCAGGCGGCGACAGAGTCAGGAATTAGCGTAGCATGGAGTATATATCTGGACTGTAGACTGCAGACTCCCGAACTTGACAAGCTCGGGTGAGGAAGGATATAATCTGATGAGGAGAAGCACCATGCCCAACACTGACATTATTGGCTACGATGTAGCCGTCTTCGTCCGCAAGGGAGAAGACGGGTTCTATTCGCTTTGTCCAGGCGTTGGAGGCGTGTACGAAGAGGGGAATACCGAACAGAAAGCATACGACAAGGCCTGCAAGGCCGCAGTCGAAGTTCTCCGGGTTCGCCACCGGATAGGGGCTGACATAGTCGAGGACAACGACTACCTGACCGTGCGTCGGAGACCGGCGGTATCGCCGGTTCTGCGGCCGCGAGTCTCGCACCCGGATCGCGTCTGTCACGTAGACATGCCGGCGTATGCTTAGCGGCCAGTTTCCCCTGATCCGCAAGAAGGGTCGTACTCCTGTATATAGTTACACTTCATTTCCGTCTCGGCACTTGCCGAGTCAGTAGACACCTTCCTATCCATGCACCCGACGATCCGGCCGGACCCGTTTTCGGCACAGATAGCCGCTATGCCAATGCTCATGTGACGCTCCCACTGATGCTCGTGCTTCTTCTGCCTTCGAGTCTTGTCCCAATAAGGCGTGTTTTCACGTTCCATGTTAGCTTTGCTCCTAGTCTCGGTCAAACTGAGACACTACCAAGGATATGGACAGATCAGAAGCGGCGGACGCGGGCCGCCGGTACTCGCCCACCGCCTCGCATGGGAATTAGCCAACGGCAAACCTTTACCGTTAGACATGGACGCCTGCCACCACTGCGACAGCCCACCTTGCTGCAACCCGGCACATATATGGCCGGGGACCGCGGCAGAGAACAGCGCGGACATGGTGATGAAGGGCCGCGCACCGCATCGAGCCGGAAGGGTGGGCACCAAGACGAAGCTGACAGCCGCAGACGTGATAGAAATACGCCGAATACGCGAGGATAAGACGGAGACTGCTACAGCACTAGCGCACAGGTTCGGAGTCAGAATCAGCACCATCAGCGACATCACACACCGCCATTACTGGAAGCATATACCCTGAATCCTCCGGCCGTTTCCCGCGGTCTAATAGTCAATGCCGTGAAAGACACGACACAAAGGAGAAGCATGAAAAACACACAGACCGAGACCGCAAGACCGACGCCGGAGAGGGGGCCTAGATGCCCACCGTCTACCGCGGAGTGACCCGCCCGGATGGTTCCCGAGCCATCGAGTGCCGAGGCCCAGCCATGACTGGCCGTGACTGGTTCCGCCTCTGGATCGAGGCCCGGCGCTGGTTCGACAGGCGGCGGAAGTTCAGGCCCCTGGTATTCTGGCCGAGGGGGAAGCCGTGACCTACCAAGACCGGAAACGCCTTGCTATTGAGGGTCAAAATGCAAGCTATCTTTGGCGATTGGGGACGACGCCATTCCAGATTGATTTGACCGTGCTTGCTGATAGCCGAGCCGCCATCATAATCGAGACTGGCCAAGTGTCGGGCGACCGCGTGCAATTCACGGAGGACCAAGCTATCGCCATCCGCGACATGCTTCTTGAACTCTGGCCGATCCAGTCATGACCACGCCCGATCTTGAAGTTCAGCGCGCCATCGGATACGCTATCGGCACGCTGGAGCACCTGAGCACCCTCGCCCTCTCGCAACCGGACCCGCACGAGCGCGACATGCAGCTCGAATTGACCGCCAACGCCATCCAGCGACTCAGCAAGGCCACGGAGCCGGGACAGGAGCGCCAACCATGAGCCACCCCCACCGTTACACCGAGCGGGTCGATACATACCACGACTGGGTAATCACAACTCACTGGGTAGACCCAGGATACGACGGCTTCGAGCTACCTTGGCGGGCTACTGTGCGACGATTCGGCGCTGACCGGCAAATCCCGGTCACATTCCGAGCCGCGACCGAGATCGAGATGGTGGAGCTAGCCAAGAAGTTCGTGAACGAGGTCCTGCCGGCATGAAACGCCGCTGCCGCGTCGGAGTAATCTCGTGAGTTCCTGTACGTTTTGCCGCAAGCGGCGGATATGCGTGCAACCGGGAGCGGTAGACTGCGACGAAAAGCCGAGAGACTTCGACACAAACTGCAAGGCTGGCCCGGAAGAGGTTGAAGAGGTCGCGACAGAAAGAAAGAAGCAT
>Ga0307378_10001720_pt1 | contig 34882 bp, 22 predicted proteins | sample UN1MG_FD_202238 | JGI IMG/M metagenome (GOLD analysis project Ga0307378, IMG submission 202238) | Soil microbial communities from Risofladan, Vaasa, Finland - UN-1 | ecosystem: Environmental > Terrestrial > Soil > Coastal area > Acid sulfate soil | place: Finland: Risofladan, Vaasa | collected... | reverse complement strand
CCCGAATGAGAATCCCGTGGGACAGTTCATAACGTTCGGAGGTGATGATCAATATCAAATCGTGGGTCTATGCAGCAACCACAGATGTCGGCACTTGCGTTTTGGCATTTCACCGACTCTCTATGTGCCTCATAGTCAAAATTGGAAGCCCGATATGACCTACGCGATACGCAGTGTGCTCCCGCCGCTATCGCTGGTACCTGCCGTGCGCAAAGCCGTGGCGGAAGTCGACCGCAATCTGCCGCTGGAAGGGATTACGACACAGAAACTTGCACTCAAGGAGTCTCTTAGGTATGGACGCCTTATTGCATTTCTTTCTGGGAGTCTTGCCTTCTTGGGTTTGGCGCTGTCCTGCATCGGCCTCTATGGGATCATGGCCTACAATGTTGCGCGACGAACCGGCGAAATGGGCATCCGCAAGGCTTTGGGTGCCCGTCCCTGGGACGTAGCCTGGCCGATCCTGCGAGAGGCCCTGACGCTCGCGGGCGTAGGCGCAGCCATCGGCTTACCTGTCGCGCTGGCTCTGGTCCGCTTGATCCGGTTTATTTTCTACGGCATCGAACCTCATGATCCTCTCACGATGATCGGGGCTGCCGTACTCATGATCGTCGTCGCTGCCCTGGCCGCCTGGATACCCGCCCGCCGGGCGGCAAAGATCGATCCGATGGAGGCGCTGCGCTACGAGTGATTGAGAGAAAATAGAGAACTCGGAAGGAACAACAAATGAAGACAATATGGCATGACATACGTTATGGGCTTCGCCAGTTGTGTAAAAGCCCCGGTTTCACTGCGGTCGCGGTGCTGTCACTCGCCCTGGGCATTGGAGCTAATACGGCTATCTTCAGTATGATCAACGGCATCCTGCTGAAGTCTTTGCCGGTACGCAATCCACATGAGTTGCGTGTGATCAACTGGACATGTGATACAACTCATAAGTGGCCTAATATGCGTGAGCGTACAGGGAACTTCGGACGCACCAAGTCTAATAAGGTCTACAGCGGATCCTTCCCGTATCCTGCATACCGCGACTTCGCTGAACAGGCACGAGGATTCTCCGATATTTTTGCCTTTTCCTATATTGAGGGATCCATGACGATCAATGCAGGAGGCGTTGCGACTTTGGCAAACGGGCAGATGGTGTCGGGCAACTTTTTCAAGGGCTACGGCGCACGGGTCTTGATTGGAAGACCGATCACACCCGAGGATGACCACCCTGACGCTCCGCCTGTGGCCGTTCTCACCTATCCTCTTTGGCAACGTGTCTATGGTCTCGATCCTCACGTCTTGGGCCGGACGCTCATGGTAGGTAACACAGGTTTTACCGTTATTGGCGTACTCCCTCGCCGTTATGTAGGTCCCCTGGCTGGTGTAATGCGCACCGATTTCTATGTCCCCATGATGGCTCAGCCGCGACTAATGGACGAAGATGACTGGTTGAACTCCGATAACGCATGGTGGGTCCAGATGATGGGGCGGCTGGCTCCCGGGGCAAATGAGGTTCGGGTGCAGGCATCATTGGAGCTTCTGTTCAGCCATGTTGTCAATCGCTCTGAGACGGAGTTAGACCGGCCCGGGATCTTGTTGCAGAAAGGTCGGCACGGGGTATTGGGTGAACGTCGAGAGACGGCTGGACCCTTATGGTACCTGCAGGGCGTGGTGGGTCTGGTCCTGCTTATCGCCTGCGCAAATCTGGCGGGTCTTCTGCTGGCCCGGGGGGCGGCCCGTCAACATGAGATGGCTGTGCGGGCGGCGATGGGCGCCGGGCGGTGGCGTCTCATACGTCAGTCACTCACGGAGAGTATGGTCCTGTCATTGGCAGGTGTTTGTCTCGGATTGGTATTCTCCTCATGGATAAGAGCGGCAATGACCGGTTTTATCATCGATCCGTCAAACAATAAGCATTTCAACCTACAGGTTGATGCGAATGTTTTGATATTTACGCTGGCAGTCGGAGTGGTCACCGCCTTATTGTCCGGTCTTTTTCCTGCATTGCGTGCCGGAAACGCCAATCCGTCGGCAGCACTCAAGGACAGCGGGAGCCGCGGCGCGCCCCGGCTCCGTCTGGGGAAGGTGTTGGTCACTACGCAAGTGGGTTTGTCCGTCCTTTTGGTAGTGGCCGCCGGGCTCCTGAGTCGGACCCTGATCAACCTCTATCGAATCGATCCGGGATTCGACACGGAGAATCTCTTGTTGGTTCCAATCGATCCTTTCCAGTCCCTGTCCGGATGGAATGATACTAAAGGCTTCCTTAAAGCCGTGCGTCAGGAAATCACAGGAATCCCCGGTGTCCGGTCTGTCGCACTATCAGGTCGGACATTTCTGGGCAAAATACATTCGCGCTGTTACATATCGATCCCAGGCCGTCCCGATGAAAGGCCGCGCGAGTCACTTGAACTGATCGTGAGTGACGGATACTTTGCAACCATGGGAATCAACCTTCTGCAAGGGCGCGACTTTCGTGCTACGGACACGCCAGGCTCACAGCGTGTCGCTATCGTCAATGTGGAATTCGGACGTTTGTTTTTCCCGGATGAGAATCCCCTGGACCAGTTCATAACGATTGAGAATGAAGAACATCAGATCGTGGGCCTATGCAGTAACCAGAAATATAGTCAATTGCGCCGAGGCTTTTCACCGATTCTTTATCTGCCTCATTCACAAAACTGGGATCCCAGTATGACTTACGCGATACGCACTGTGCTTCCACCTTTGTCTCTGAGACCTGCCGTGCGCAAGGCCGTGGCTGAGGTCGACCGCAACCTGCCGCTGGAAGGGATTACTATTACTACACCGAAACTCGTGATCGCGGAGTTTTTTGCACTGGAACGCCTCTATGCGTTGCTTTGTGGCAGTTTTGCTTTGCTGGCCGTGCTGCTCTCGTGCATCGGATTATACGGGATCATGGCCTACAATGTCGCGCGACGAACCGGCGAAATGGGCATCCGCAAGGCACTGGGAGCACGTCCCTGGGACGTGGCCTGGCCGATCCTCCGAGAGGCCCTGACGCTCGCGGCCATAGGCGTAGCCATCGGCTTGCCTGTCGCACTGGCTCTGGTCCAGGTGATACAGAGTATTGTCTACGGCATCGAACCTCATGATCCTCTCACCATGATTGGGGCCGCCGTGCTCATGATCGCCGTCGCCGCTCTGGCGGCGTGGGTTCCCGCCCGACGCGCGGCCAAAATCGATCCGATGGAGGCGCTGCGCTACGAGTGATTGAGAGAAAATAGAGAACTCGGAAGGAACAACAAATGAAGACAATATGGCATGACATACGTTATGGGCTTCGCCAGTTGCGTAAGAGCCCCGGTTTCACTGCGGTAGCGGTGCTGTCACTGGCCCTGGGTATTGGAGCTAATACGGCAATCTTCAGTCTGATCAACGGCATCCTGTATAAGTCTTTGCCGGTACGCAATCCACATGAGTTGCGTGTGATCAACTGGATAGGTTATAACTTTCTGCAGCGGCCGAGTCAGTTTGAGAGGAACCGCAGACTCCACACTTCTCAAAGAATGGACGGCGAGTCCTTTCCGTATCCCGCATACACGGCTTTCGCTGAACAGGCACAAGGATTCTCCGATATTTTCGCCTTTACCTACCTTGAGCATCCCATCACGATCAGTGTAGGAGGCGTTGCGTCTTTGGCAAACGCCCAGGTGGTGTCGGGCAACTTCTTCAAGGGCTACGGCGCACGGGTTCTGATTGGAAGACCGATTACACCCGAGGATGACCGCCCTGACGCTCCGCCGGTGGCCGTCCTTACCTATCCTTTTTGGCGACGCGTCTATGGTCTCGATCCTCATGTCATTGGCCGGACTCTCATAGTGCGCAACACAGGTTTTACCATCATTGGGGTACTCCCTCGCCGTTATGTAGGTCCCCTGGCCGGTGAAAGGCGCACCGATTTCTATGTGCCCATGATGGCTCAACCACAACTATTGCCCGACAGTGAGTGGTTAGATTCGTATGATGCGTGGTGGGTTCAGATGATGGGGCGACTGGCTCCCGGCGCTGATGAGGCTCAGGTGCAGGCATCATTGGAGCTTCTATTCAGCCATGTTCTCAGTCGTTCTATAGTGGAGATTGACCGGCCCGGGATCTTCTTGCAGAAAGGTCGGCACGGGGTATTGATGGAAAGTCAACAGATGGCTCGACCCTTGTGGTACCTGCAGGTCGTGGTGAGTCTGGTCCTGCTGATCGCCTGCACGAATCTGGCAGGTCTTCTTCTGGCTCGAGGGGCGGCCCGTCAACATGAGATGGCCGTGCGTGCGGCGATGGGCGCCGGGCGGTGGCGTCTCATACGCCAGTCACTCACGGAGAGCATGATCCTGTCACTGGCGGGTGTTTGTCTCGGATTGGTATTCTCCTTATGGATAAGAGCGGCACTGACTGGTTTTATCATCGATCCGTCAAGCAATCGACACTTCAACCTACAGGTTGATACGAATGTTTTGATGTTTGCGCTGGCCGTTGGCGTGGTCACCACCTTATTGTCCGGCCTTTTTCCTGCATTGCGTGCCGGAAACACCAATCCGTTGGCAGGGCTCAAAGACAGCGGGAGCCGCGGCGCCCCCCGGCTCCGCCTGGGGAAGGTGTTGGTCACTACGCAAGTGGGTTTATCCGTCGTTCTGGTCGTGGTCGGCGGACTCCTATGTCGGACCCTGATCAATCTCTATCGAACGGATACGGGATTCGACGCGGAGAATCTCTTGTTGCTTAAAATCCGTCCTTCCCAGTCCCTGTCCCCCCCGGAATTTAAAGATCTGGAAGGCTTCTATGATGCCGTGCGTCGGAAAATCGCGGAAATCCCCGGCGTCCGGTCGGTCGCCCTTTCATGTCGGACATTGCTGGGGGGATCGTATTGGAACAGTGAAATTTCGATCCCCGGTCGTTCCGACGCAGAGCAGCACAAGTCACTCGCACTGGTCGTGAGTGACGGATACTTTGCGACCATGGAAATCAACCTGCTGCAAGGGCGCGACTTCCGTGCAACGGATACACGAGACTCCCAGGGGGTTGTTATCGTCAATGAAGAATTCGGACGTTCGTTTTTCCCGGAAAAGGATCCCCTGGGCCAGTTTATAACGGTCAATGGTGATCAATGTCAAATCGTGGGTCTATGCAGTAACCAGAAATATGATGGCTTGCGCCGAGGCGTTTCACCGATTCTCTATTTGCATTATTTACAAACCCGGTTTTTCTTTTTGACCTACGCGATACGAAGTGCGCTTCCACCGATGTCTCTGGTACCTGCCGTGCGTAAGGCCGTGGCCGATATCGACCGTAACCTGCCGCTGGAAGGGATGACCACACAGAAACTTGCACTCAAGGAGTCTCTTGCTCAGGAACGCCTCTTTGCATCGCTTTGTGGGAGTCTTGCCCTACTGGCTTTGGCGCTGTCCTGCATCGGCCTGTACGGACTGATGGCCTACAATGTCGCGCGACGAACCGGTGAAATGGGTATCCGCAAGGCACTGGGCGCACGTCCCTGGGACGTGGCCTGGCCGATCCTGCGAGAGGCCCTGACGCTCGCGGCCATAGGCGTAGCCATCGGCTTGCCTGTCGCGCTGGCTCTGGTCCGCTTGATCCGGTTTATTTTCTACGGCATCGAACCTTATGATCCTCTCACGATGATCGGGGCCGCCGGGATTATGGTCACGGTCGCGGCTCTGGCCGCCTGGATTCCGGCTCGCCGAGCGGCTAAGGTTGATCCAATGGAGGCGTTGCGTTATGAGTAATTGCGAAACAATATAAAACAGGAGACAGAATACAGAAGCGATACCATGATTAAACTAAACCACATTCAAAAACGTTACAACACCCGCGCAGGATTTGTCTATGTCCTGCAACAAATCAACCTAACCATCGAAAAAGGAGAGTTCGTCACCATTATGGGACCGTCCGGCGCGGGCAAAACCACGTTGCTGAACATCATCGGCATGTTGGACAGTGAGTGGGAGGGCGAGTATTACCTGGATGAGAATCCCGTGCACGAACTCAAGCCCAAGCATCGTCTGGCCTTGAATCGCCAGTACATCGGTTTTGTCTTTCAGAACTTCAATCTACTGGATAGTCTCACTGTATACGAGAATCTGGAGGCCCCGCTGACCTATCGCAACGTCAAGAGCTCCGAGCGAACCAGTATCGTCTGTGACACCCTGGACCGATTCGGTATCGTGGGCAAGAAAGATCTTTTCCCTAACCAGCTCTCCGGCGGCCAGCAGCAGCTCGTGGGCGTCGCCCGGGCCGTGGTGGCCAGTCCCAAGCTGATCCTTGCGGACGAGCCTACGGGCAACCTGCATTCGAGCCAGGGCAAGGACGTCATGGACCTGCTCAAGAAGCTCAATCGCGAAGGCACCACGATCATCCAGGTGACGCACAATGAAAGCTATGCAGCCTATGGCAATCGCATCATTAAACTCAAAGATGGCTGGCAAGACGGCGAGATCCTCACTGAACAATCGGCTGGAAAGGAGTAAGGTATGGTGGCTCTATGGCAAGACGTACGTTATGGGCTTCGCCAGTTGTGTAAAAGCCCCGGTTTCACTGCGGTAGCGGTGCTGTCACTGGCCCTGGGTATTGGAGCTAATACGGCAATCTTCAGTCTGATCAACGGCATTCTGCTGAAGTCTCTGCCGGTCCGCGATCCACATGAGTTGCGTGTGATCAACTGGACAAGTGATAGTCGGCCTAATCTGCGTTTGCGTTCTGGGCGCATAAGCCGCACCGGTTCTAAGACGTCCGGCGGTTCCTTTCCGTATTACGCATACCGGGACTTCGCGGAACGGGCACAAGGATTCTCCGATGTTTTCGCCTTTTCCCACTGTGATGATCCCATATCGATCAATGCCGGAGGGGTTGCGACCTTGGCAGTCGGGCGGTTGGTGTCGGGCAACTTCTTCAGGGGCTACGGCGCAGAGGTTCTGATTGGTAGACCGATTACACCCGAGGATGATCACCCCGATGCCGATCCCGTGACGGTCATCACGTATGATTTGTGGAAACGGGCCTTTGACCTTGATCCCCATGTCCTGGGCCGGACGCTCGCGTTGAAGAATGCGGCCTTGACTGTTATCGGCGTGCTCCCGCGCCACTATGTGGGCCCTCTGGCTGGTGAAATGCGCACTGATTTCTATGTCCCCATGTTGGCTCAAGCAAGACCATTGGACCCGTATAAGTGGTTGAACAAAGACGACGTGTGGTGGATTCAGATGATGGGGCGGCTGGCTCCCGGGGCCAATGAGGCTCAGGTGCAGACATCATTGGAAATTTTGTTCAGCCAAGTTGTTAATCGCTCTGGAGCAGAGTTCGACCAGCCCGGGATCTTGTTGCAGGAAGGTCGGCACGGGGTATTGGGTGGACGTGGAGAGATGGCTGAACCTTTGTGGTACCTGATGGGCGTGGTGGGTCTGGTCCTGCTGATCGCCTGTACGAATCTGGCAGGTCTTCTTCTGGCCCGGGGGGCGGCCCGTCAACATGAGATGGCTGTGCGGGCGGCGATGGGCGCCGGACGGTGGCGTCTCATACGCCAGTCACTCACGGAGAGCATGATCCTTTCACTGGCAGGTGTCTGTCTCGGATTGGTATTCTCCTTATGGATAAGAGCGGCACTGACCGGTTTTATCATCGATCCGTCAAACAATCAACACTTCAACCTACAGGTTGATGCGAATGTTTTGATGTTTACGCTGGCCGTTGGCGTGGTCACCGCCTTATTGTCCGGCCTGTTTCCGGCATTTCGTGCCGGAAACACCGATCCGTCGGCAGGGCTCAAAGACAGCGGGACCCGGGGCGCCCCCCGGCTCCGCCTGGGGAAGGTGCTGGTCACTACGCAGGTGGGTTTGTCCGTCGTTCTGGTCGTGGCCGGCGGGCTCTTATGCCAGACCCTGATCAATCTCTATCGAATTGATCTGGGATTCGAAACGGAGAATCTCCTGTTAGTTCAAATCAATCCTCGCAAGTCCCTGAACGAAGTGGAAGGTCTGAGAGACTACCATTTGTTATTGCGTCAGAAATTCGCGTCGATCCCCGGTGTTCGGTCGGTGGCCCTCACAAAGCAGGCGTTGCTGGGCGGAGGGTGGGTGAGCCCTGACGTATCGATCCCCGGGCGTACCGATATAAAGCCGCGCGAGTCAGAACTACTGGTCGTAAGTGACGGTTACTTTACGACGATGGGAATCAACCTGCTGCAAGGGCGCGACTTCCGTGCTGCGGATACGCGAGATGCCCAGCGTGTCGCCATTGTCAATGAGGAATTCGGACGTCTGTTTTTCCCAGATGAGAACCCCCTGGGTCAGTTCGTAACGGTCGATGGCGGTCAATGTCAAATCGTGGGCCTATGCAGTAATCATACGTATAAAGGCTTAGGCCGTGTTTCACCGATTCTCTATAAGCCTCACTCACAGAGGTTTTCGGAAGAAATGACCTACGCGATACGCAGTGTGCTTCCACCGATGTCTCTGATACCTGCCGTGCGCAAGGCCGTGGCCGACATCGACCGCAACCTGCCGGTGGAGAGGATTACCACTCAGAAACTCGTACTCAAGAAGAATCTTGCTCAGGGACGCCTCTTTGCATCGCTTTCCGGCAGTCTTGCCCTCCTGGCTCTGGCGCTGTCCTGCATCGGTCTGTACGGCATCATGGCCTACAATGTCGCGCGACGAACCGGCGAAATAGGCATTCGCAAGGCTTTGGGTGCGCAGCCCTCAGATGTGGCCTGGCCGATTCTCCGAGAGGCCCTGACGCTCACGGCCATAGGTGTAGCCATCGGCTTGCCTGTCGCACTGGCTCTGGTCCGCGTGATCCGGTCTTATTTCTACGGCATCGAACCTCATGATCCTTTCACCATGATTGGGGCCGCCGTGCTCATGATCGCCGTCGCCGCTCTGGCCGCCTGGATTCCGGCCCGACGCGCGGCCAAAATCGATCCGATGGAGGCGTTAAGATATGAGTAACGGGACAGAACCCGGTTAACGTTATGCCATTCGCAAACGTCAAATCATTGCGAGGTAATGAGCTATGAAACGTGTAACAGTGGTGCTTTTGACTATCGTCGGAATTCTCATTGTCGGCTCTCACAACATACAGGCAAATCAGCGAGAGCTACCAGAGAATACAATTGTGCCTGGTGTGCGCGTGGGCGGATTCACATTTGGGATGAGCAAAGACAAGGTTTTGAGAAAGCTGGGAAAACCAGAGGCGATTTGTTATGGGGGAGAAAGGTATACCCTTAACAATCTACCGAGACGCTATTTCATGTTCTTTGGTGATATTTCGTTTGCGATTAATGACGATGCCGTCACAGGGATCACCGCGCACAGTCCTTCATACAAATTCGCCAACGGCTTGGGAGTGGGCGACCCGGAGAAAAAGATCAAACAAGCCTTTGGTAATGACTTCCAGCTTGAAGAATTTGAGGGGAAGGACATTCTGACTTACGAAGATAAGGGTCTCCATTTCGAAATCCACAAGAAGGACAGGACGGTGATGGAAACTAACGAGCCTAATACAATTACAATCGTGCCCGGGCTGCGCGTTGGTGACTACACCCTTGGCATGAGCAAAGACGAGGTGTTGAAAAAGCTGGGAGAGCCAAAGGTGATTTTGTTCGAGGGAGAAAGGTACACCCTTAACAATCTTCCGAGAAGGTATTTCATGGTTTTTGATGGTATTTCCTTTGGGATCGTTGACGATTCGGTCAAAGGGATTATCGTGCTTAGTCCTTTGTACAAATTCACCAACGGGTTGGGAGTGGGTGACTCGGAGCAAAAAATCAAACAAGCATTTGGTGACGACTTCCAGCTAAGAGAAATGAAGGGAGCAGATTTTCTCGCCTACGAGGACGAGGGTCTCGCGTTTGAAATCCACAAGAAGAACAGGACGGTCATGCAGATCAACGTGTCTCAGACAACGGGCGATCGTGGTGATAGTGACGCACCAAACAGCGGCAAGGCAATAATGCTCAGCGAACAGTCACCAGGGCCAATTACGTTTCCCAAGATAGACCGCAAGCCAAAGCCGGGTCGTTGGGGACGGGGTGAAATGAAATCTCTTCCGAAATATGACCCCGATTCGGGGAATCCATTCCAGGTAGATTTACGGGGTTACGATTTGTCGAAGCTCGATTTACGCAATTCTATCGAGAATCTCATGTATGCAGCCTTCGATGATAGGACGATCTGGCCGGCTCCCAATCAGATGCCCTCCGACTTCAACTGGCAAAAATTCATGGAACTGGGAAAGAATCCAGGCTTAGGCATCCGCAGTTTGCACAAAAAAGGAATCACCGGTCGTGGAGTGAGGGTCGCAATAATCGATCAGCCGTTATTAGTTGACCATCAAGAGTATGTCGAACGTGTGCGTTTGTATGAGGAGATTGATTTACAGGGCGAAACGGACCCGTCGATGCATGGGGCTGCTGTTGCGTCTATTGCCGTGGGCAAAACAGTAGGAGTTGCCCCTGAGGCAGAGCTCTACTATATCGCTCAGTGGTTTTATGACAAGGGAACTCCAAGTTTGCGATCCCTTGCTCAAGGCATTCACAGAATGCTGGAGATAAACGAGCAGCTCCCGAAAGACAACAAGATTCGAGTAATCTCAATGTCGATAGGTTGGATGCCATCGCACAAGGACTATAAGGTAATTACAGAAGCAGTGCAGAAAGCACGAGCTGCGGGCATGTTGGTAGTATGCTCGGGTGTTCAGTCAGTCCACGAGGGATGCGGTTTTGGCGGGCTTGGTCGTTCGCCTTTGGCTGATCCAGAAGTTTTTGAATCCTATGAACCAGGATTATACTTGGCCAAGATATTCCGGGCTCGTCGAATATTTCTTGCTAAATGCCATTTCTGGGTACCCATGGACTCACGAACAACAGCCAGCCCTATTGGTAGCGATGAATACGTCTTTTATAGTATAGGTGGCGTTAGCTGGGCTATCCCTTATATTGCCGGTGTTTATGCTCTGGCAGTACAGGTAGATCCTACTATAACACCTGAAAGATTCTGGGCGTTGGCCGTGCAAACCGGACGAACCATCGAACTGAATGACAATGGCGAGACGATGCCTTTGGGACCAATCATTGATCCTGTTAGACTGATTCGTTCGATTAAAGCAGGTGAGTTTTCTAATTTGATCCGAAAGCAAAGTGACAATCAACGCATACGAACACATCCGCAAACGAACTCTGAAACTAAAACCATCGTACCTGGGGTGCGAGTTGGTGACTACACGTTTGACATGAGCAAAGACGAGGTGTTGAGAAAGCTGGGAGAACCAGAGTACATTCATTTCGGGGAAGATGAGGTTGTTCATCGCGGGGAAGAAAAGTACAACCTTAACAATCTTCCGAGAGGACTTATTATTATGGCCTTTGGTAACATTTCCTTTTGGATCAGTGACGATTCAGTCGAAGCGATTAGCGTGCGTAGTCCTCTCTACAAATTCAGCAACGGTTTGGGAGTGGGTGACTCGGAGCAGAAGATCAAACAAGCCTTTGGTGAGGATTTCCAGCTCGGAGAGGGTAAGGACTTACGGCTCAGAGAGGACGAAGAGAAGGATCTTCTCTTTTACGACGCCAAGGGGCTTGGATTCGAAATCCACAAGAAGAACCAGACCATCGCCGAGATCCTTGTCTATGAAGGTTCTTCGGTAAAACCTATAGAATCAATCAAACCGTTCGATGATGTGCGATCGAAAGACCTGAGCAAACTTGATCTCTCTTCCAGCAAGGGGCTAATTGCCACACTAGCATTTAATCAGCAAACGGTTTGGCCCGAACAAGCAAAAATGCCCCCTGGAAGTGATCCCAAAAAAATACTTGCTGATGGAATGAATCCAGGTCTTGGCGTTCGCGAACTACACCAACAGGGCATTACCGGCAAGGGTGTCAACGTAGCTATTATCGACCAACCCCTGCTCCCGGATCATCCTGAATATGATGGGAAAATTGTGGCCTACCACGACACGGGTTGCGGCCCATCTAGGAGCAGCATGCATGGTCCGGCCGTCGCAAGCCTGCTGGTGGGCACGAATTGTGGAACAGCCCCTGATGCGAAGGTGTATTACGCTGCTGCGCCAATGTGGACAGGAGACACCGCCTATGAAGCGAAGGCACTTGATTGGATTGTTGAGCAGAACAAAAAGCTGCCTGTCACACAAAAGATACGTGTTGTTTCAGTTTCGGCTGCACCTTCAAGCCTCCGTGCGCGTGTAAAAAATCAACATATGTGGGACCCGGCCTGCGCCCGAGCAGAGGCAGATGGAATTATGGTGCTCGATGGCACCAATCATCGCGGGTTCCTCAGTCGCTGCTGGTATGATGTTAGGGATCCGGAAAGTGTGGGCAAGTGTAATCCTGGCGTACCCGAAAGAGAGTATCGGCTGGAGCTGCTGGATCCCGCTTATATCCATGTTCCTGCATCGTGCCGCACAACTGCCAAAAGTGCTGGTGACTACCGAGACAGCTATGTTTACTGGGGAAGTGGCGGAGAAAGCTGGACATTTCCTTATTGTGCAGGTGTGCTGGCAATGGGCTGGCAGATTCGCCCTGATCTGACCCCTGCACAGATGAAGGAGATGCTCTTTGCGTCGGCCCATGTGCAGAAGAGCGGTGCAAAGATCATCAATCCCAGAGCGTTTATCGACCTGGTCCGAAAGCACAGTAGAGATCAGCAGCACATACGAACACGTCCGCAAACGCCCTCTGAGACACAAACCATCGTGCCTGGGGTGCGAGTTGGCGACTATACGATTGGCATGAGCAAAGACGATGTGTTGAAGGAACTGGGAGAACCAGAGGCCATTCATCTCGGGATCGGGGAAGAAGGGGAAGAAGAGGTTATTCATCGCGGGGAAGAAAAGTACAGCCTTAACAATCTTCCGAGAAAATATATTATGGCCTTTGGTAACATTTCCTTTTTGATCGAGGAAGATTCAGCCCTAGCGATTTTCGTGCGTAGTCCTCTCTACAAACTCGGCAACGGGTTCGGAGTGGGTGACTCGGAGCAGAGAATCAAACAAGCCTTTGGTGAGGACTTCCAGTCCAGAGAGGAGGAAGGGAAGGATTACCTCTGTTACGACGCCAAGGGGCTTGCGTTCGAAATCCACAAGAAGAACCAGACCGTCGCCGAGATCGTTACTTATCAGCCAAAAGTTGATCGTCCAGACAGTGCCCAGGTGGCCCTCGTTCGCAAAGCGGCTGCGGAGGGCCGTATTTTGTACAAGGTCACCACGCCCGAGGAATTCAAGGAGATTGCCGGGCAGCCGACCAGGGAGTGGACATACGGTGACGATGTCATATATATGGAGTATCCGGGTATTGAGGTCAAGTTTGTTGGCAAACCGGAGTCTAACACTCCACATACCATAATCTATGTATTGTGCGAACGGATGGGGATTGATATCGGTCAAGACCGCCCCATTGATGACGGAGATCTCGATCAGCAACCGGATCGTCGTTCGAGTCAAGACCTTTCAACCCTCGTTCGTCAAGCGGCTACGGAGGGCCGAATTTTGTTCAAGCTCACCACACCCGAGGAATTCAAGGAGATTGTTGGGCAGCCGACCAGGGAGGAGGTGGGGAACAGGCCAGGCACAAGGGTAAATTTATTTTATCCGGGTGTTTCCGCTAAGTTTTTTGGCTGGCCGGACGAGCCACGCACGTTAGGACAAGTATGGTGCGAAGGGAGGCAAATCGATATCGGCCAGAACCGTCCCGTTGTCCTGCGCGATGAAGGGGATCTGTCGAGGTTTGGAAAGTATAATAATATTTGTGGCGCGGATCTCAGCCGGCTTGATTTGTCGCAAAAGGGTGACCTCCTAAAACGCATGACGTTTGACAGCCTCACCGTATGGCCGGAACCTGGTCGTCTGCCGCGGGGTTTTGAACCAGGCAGACGTATCGAGGAGGGGAAGAATCCCGGCCTGGGAGTGCGCAGCCTCCATCAAGAAGGCATCAACGGCAGCGGCGTGGGCATAGCCATCGTCGATGGAATATTGCGGAGGGATCACATTGAATATGCTGACCGGATCAAGTCGTATCATGTGCGCGAAGCCGAGGGCGGTTCGCATGCACCGCCGGTGTGCAGTATTGCGGTAGGTAAGACCTGCGGTGTGGCGCCAGGGGCGAGTCTGCATTTTTATGGCGTGCTAACGGGGGACAATCGTCGGTATGCTCGAGCGGTTGAACAGATCGTTGGACGGAATCGAAATTTGCCTCCATCCGAGAAGGTACGTGTCATCAGCATTTCAATAGGCGTTTCGCAGAAGGATCATTACGATCAATGGCGGGCGGCCGCAGACAAGGCGAAAAAGAACGGCATTCTGGTTGTGACCTGTGACAAGCAGGATTTCATGCCATATGGCACCTTGAAACGAAAGGTAGGAAAAGACCCGGACGATCCGAACAACTATGGTCCCAGCTATCTGTCTGGTGACGGAAATGCGCTGGTCTATGTGCCCATTGAGAACCGGTCCACGGCCAGTCACCGGGGTAAAGATGTCTATAAGTTTTACACCTACGGGGGCAACAGCTGGGCTGCGCCCTACTTGGCCGGGCTCGCGGCTTTGGCATTCCAGGTGCATCCCGGGATTTCGCCGGATCGGATCGTGGACCTCTGGAAAGAGACCGCAACCCGAACCAAGATCGGTCCGGTTGTAAATCCCAGAGGATTCATTGAGGCTGTCAAACGCCTCTGACTGATAAACAGGGACACACTCCATTTTTTCCTAAACAGGATTCGTCCCTATTATAAGGAGAACCCAAATGCGTACCTATTCACGAAGAGATATGTTGAAACAGGCTTCCCTGGCGGCTTCGGCTGCAGTCGGGGTGAGCCTGGCACGTGTACCGCTGCTGCACGCGGCCGAGCCTGCCAGTGAGAAGCTGGGGGTCGCTGTCATCGGCTGCGGCGGAAAGGGCAAACGGCTCCCACTGTTTATGGCAAGATTACAGCGATTGGTCGCGATGGTGGATATCGACGATAAAATGATCGCCGCCGCACTCGAGAGTATCAAGGAAACCAATGCCAGGCCCAAAATCTATCACGACTACCGACGAATGCTCGACGAGTGTCACAAGAATCTGGATGTAGTCCTGATCTCCACACCTGACCACCATCATGCCCCTGCGGCGGTGCATGCCATGGAACGCGGGATTCACACGTTCAGCGAGAAGCCGCTGGCGCATAACATCCGGGAGTGCCGGGTGCTTGGCGAGGTGGCCAAAAAGAACAAGGTGTACACCGCCATGGGCAACCAGGGCCACTACACCGAAGGTCACCATCGCTTCTGTGAGTACATCTGGGCCGGCGCAATCGGCAAGGTGACCGAGGCCCACTGCACCGTCGGCGAGAGCTTCGGTGGTTCCGGGGGGCGCCCGCCTTCCAGGCCGGTGCCTGCTCACGTGCACTGGAACGAATGGATTGGGCCGGCTCCCTATCGGGACTACCACGACGATCTGCATCCGGTCAAATGGCGTAAGTGGCGGCAGTTCGGCACCGGCGACATGGGATGCCACATTATGGATGGGGCGTTCGATGCCCTGCACTTGAGGGAGGCCGACCACTACACAGTGGAGTGCATCTACCTCAAAGGTGGTAGCAAAGAGAAGTACCCCATAAACATAGCTGTGCGGTGGGAGTTCCCGGCGCGTGGAGATATGCCACCGGTGAAGGTCTATGCCTACGAGAGTAGCCACGCGGTGCCCGATTACTATAGGCAGTTGCGCAAGGAACTGCAGCCGCCAAGCAGAGGTGGAACCATCCTAATCGGCGACAAGGGCTACATGTATACGGGTGCCTTTTGCATCGACACGCGCATCCTGCCGGCGAAGAAACATAGAAAGTTTCCCCTGCCGCCGAGAAAGCTCCCACGAACCGATGGAGCGATCGATGAGATATTCAACGCAATCAGGAATGGTAGCCCCCTCACCAATGACTTCACCACCACGTCCGGCCGGCTCACTGAGTGGATCCTGACCGGTAATCTGGCGGCATTCGCTGGTGTGGGCAAGAAGCTTGAGTGGGACGCGAAGAAGATGGAGTGCACAAACTATCCCCAGATAAATCAGTATGTCGGCCGGACGTACAGGAAGGGCTGGGAGGTATAGTGTTATGTTTGCATTGTTGGAAATAGAGGGGCGCAACCTATTTTTGGCCATTGAAAAATACTATGCTATCTATTCAGTATAACGAGACTGAGGCAATCGAGCCACAACTGAGTACGGGCGGACGCTTTGTGTGCCCACATCAATAATTTAGGAGGATAAGAAGTTATGAAACGAACAACAACAGCGATTATAGCTTTGGTCGGAATTCTCCTTGCCGGCTCGCACCACGTACGGGCAAGTCAACAAGAGCCGTCGGAGAATACCATCGTGCCTGGGGTGCGAGTTGGTGACTATACGATTGGCATGAGCAAAGACGAGGTGTTGAAACGTCTGGGAGAACCAAAGGGGATTTCCTGGGAGGGAGAAAGGTACACCCTTAACAATCTTCCGAGATGGTATTTCATGCATTTTGGTGATATTTCCTTTGAGATCGTTGACGATTCAGTCAAAGTGATTATCGTGTATAGTCTATATAAATTCGCCAATGGGTTGGGAGTGGGCGACTCGGAGGAGAAAATCAAACAGGCCTTTGGCAACAACTTCCATCTCAAAGAGGGGGGGAAGGATTTTCTCACTTACGAAGACGAGGGACTCACGTTTGAAATCCACAAGAAGGACAGGACGGTCATGGAGATCAACGTGTCTCAGGCAACGGGCGATCATGATGATAGCAGGGAGGCATTGACTCCATCGCGCTTAGAGCGATTCGATAGTGTATGCGGCAAAGATCTGCGTACCTGTGACCTGCGCAATGCAGGCGCCATCCTGGACACCCTTGAATTCAACCAGGAGACCCTCTGGCCGACACCGGATCGATTGCCTGAGGGATTCGATCCGAAGGCGCTGCTGCAAGAGGGCATGAATCCGGGACTCGGGGTCCGGGCCCTGCACGCCGAGGGGATCACCGGGGCAGGAGTGCATGTGGGTTTGATCGATCAGCCGCTTCTCATGGATCACCCGGAGTACGCGGGCAAGATCGTGTCTTATCACGACACCGGTTGCGGCCCGCACAAGAGCAGCATGCACGGTCCCGCCATGGCCAGCCAGTTGGTGGGCAATCAATGCGGTACAGCCCCGGGTGCGAAGTTACACGTTGTGGCGGTTCCGTCTTGGAAAGGGGATGCCGGTTATTATGCCCGGGCCCTAGACCGGCTCGTGATGCGCAATCGAGAGGTTCGCAAGGATCAGAAGATACGCGTGGTATCGGTGTCGACACAACCGTCTGGGCAGGGATCGAAATATATCAACCAGTCCCTGTGGGACCAGGCCGTGCAGCGAGCCCAGGCCAATTGTATCCTGGTGTTGGACTGCACCTGGCATCACGGCTTCGTGTCACTCTGCTGGTTGGATCCGCAGGATCGGGAAAGCGTCGAGGCCTGTACCCCAGGCTTCCGAAACGGGATTGTGGAGGTCGATGAGGGGCATATCCATGTGCCGTCCGCACCACGAACCGTTGCTGAGGCTTCCGACGAAAGGCCCTATGGTTACGCTTACGACGGCGGCGGCCGTCGAAGCAGCAGGCCGATGGCTAAGAACGGATATAGCGATACTATCCCCTATACCGCAGGCATTCTGGCAATGGGCTGGCAGATTCGCCCTGATCTGACCCCTGCACAGATGAAGGAGATGCTCTTTGCGTCGGCCTATGTGCATAAGAGTGGTGCCAGGATCATTAATCCCACGGCGTTTATCGAATTGATCCAAAACCAGAGTGGCAGTCAAAAAATACGAACACGTCCACAAACGGACTCTGAGATTCAAACCATCGTGCCTGGTGTGGGAATTGGTGACTATACACTTGACATGAGCAAGGACGATGTGTTGAAGGAGCTGGGAGAGCCGGAGTCCATTCAACTCGGGGAAGACGATGTTGATGTTGTTCGTCGTGGGGAAGAAAGGTACAGCCTTAAAAATCTTCCGCGTGAACATATTTTGTCCTTTGGTAACATTTCCTTTTGGTTCAGTGACGATTCACTCGAAGCGATTAGCGTGCGTAGTCCTCTCTACAAACTCAGCAACGGGTTGGGAGTGGGTGACTCGGAGCAGAAAATCAAACAAGCCTTTGGTGAGGACTTCCATCTCGAAGAGGTCCTGGGGAAGGATTTTCTCTTTTACCTGGCCAAGGGTCTTGGTTTCGAAATCCACAAGAAGAACCAGACCGTCGCCGAAATCGTTGTTTATCACACAGAAGGCGATAGTGGTGATAGTGATGCACCAGACCAACAAGAGCATTCGAAACATACCATCGTGCCTAGTGTGGGAGTTGGTAACTATATGCTTGGCATGAGCAAACAGGTGTTGAACAAGCTGGGACAACCAGAGGGTATGTACTTTGTGATAAATGACGATGTAGTTCGTGAGATTACAGTGCGTAGTCCTCTCTACAAATTCACCAACGGCTTGGGAGTGGGTGACTCGGAGGACAAGATCAAACAAGCCTTTGGTAATGACTTCCAGCTTGAGGAATTTGAGCTGAAAGCCCTTCTCACTTACGAAGATAAGGGTCTCCAGTTTGAAATCCACAAGCAGAATAGAACGGTCAGGGAGATCACCGTTGTGCGCAGTCACGTTGATAGTGATACACCAGACAGTCGAAAGGTGATAATGCTCAGCGAACAGCCACCAGGGCCAATTACGTTTCCCAAGATAGACCGCAACCCAAAGCCGGAAGAGTGGGAAGGGGGCGAAATGAAATCTCTTCCGAAATATGACCCCAATTCAGACAGTTCGTGGCAAGTAGATTTACGGTGTTACGATTTGTCGAAGCTCGATTTAAGTAACTCTATCAACGACCTGCTGTACGCGACCTTTCGATGGCCTGGGTTCTGTGGTAGCCTTGAGTGATTCGGACGGCGATATGCGACGTTCTTCTTCCTAAGAGTGCTTTGCCGCTCCTATGCAACCGTGGTCGTAGGTTCATAGCGGGGGCGCGTTTCGAACATACGACCTTGTGTCGGGGTCTGCATGGCTGACAACAGATAAGTCTCAGATCTGTAAAGAGTTACAGAAATTCGCGGCTCTTGTCTACGGTGCTGAGTTTAGTAAGAAAATACAGATTTTGCGTATACTTCTTAAATGGACTTATCCAGTTGGCTAACGACTACTTCAAGAGTAAAGGTGTCATGAGAAGCATACCGGTGGTGTTCAACAAACAATGCGGGATCATCCCCAAGTATATGTTCTTCTTCCACTGTATGATATAAATTCCTGGTAGCAGAGCGAGTATCCTTTCCAGGTTCCTCCATGGCGTGAAGAAGTGATAGACCGAGAACAGACACACATTCAGCAAAGGTGCCCAACTTTTAAGGCGAGAAATTCTTGGGAGCAAATATCCCCGGAAATACAGTTCTTCCACGACGGGGCCGGCAATGCCATTAAAGAGAACGCCCATTACCCATGTGGCTATGAGAGTGGATTTGGAAGACTGTGCGAGATTGTGGTCTAAGAAGAACCATGCTGGGAGCCAGGAAAAATATTCGCTCTTAAAAGAGTCCTGTATCGGAGGGGCAATTACAAAGTATGAGACCAGAGCCCATGCCATGATCGGGGGAATGAGGACAATGTACTGCCATACGGGCAACTTCTGGCGATATAGGACAATCCCGTTCAATGAGAAGGTTTTGTTCTTCCTTCTCGCTTGATAGAGAATGTATCCGAGCTCAAACGGAATCAGAACGACTGGGATAGCGAGAAAGAGGCAGAACAAGGTCGGAAATCCTTCTCCTGCCAGATGAGGTGTAAGGATAAGAAAGAAGACCAGGATCAAAATTCCGGGCAGTAGATGGAGGATGAAAGAGACCATCAGTGAGTGCTGTTCGGTGTCAACTGTATGCTTTGAAATATGATCTTCCATAATGCTGTCAACCTCTGTCATTGCATAAAATAAAAAAGAACGCCATTTTCACTTGAATCGAAGTAGGTTCAGGCCTGTTTTCGTATCGAGTTTTCTCTTGGCGTTTATAGTAGTCTTATAATCATTTTTATTCAATAATTCCCTTAAGAATGGATAAAAATAAGCCTCTATTTCTAAATTCGGCAGCGTTCTTACATTGGCTTGATGTTTGCTTTACAAGAACATCAGCCATGGGGTGTGGAAAACTCCTGCAGGGATGGAAGCCGATCTCAATAACGTCTATCTGATGACTCCCAACAACGCCCATACCTTTAGCCTTCAAGTCAACTATCGCACAGGCCCCCTGATTCTCCTGTAACGTCTGTGTCTATACTCACGGTAGCACTTTTTGCCTCAGATGAGCGAAGCTCAAGGATTTTGCTTCTGACAGCATTGGCAACCTTTTTAATCTGCTGCATTTGTTTTCTAACTCTTGTTCCTGCGGCTTTGTTTCCGCTTTCAGCCTTGTTGAGGTCGTCTTCAATCTCAGCAACCATTGTTTTAAGGTCTTCGTAGTCTTGCATTTTTTATCCTCTATTAACATGTAAATTATCATTTTGAAAAAAGATTACCAGCAGGAATGGGCATTGTCAAAGCAAAAACTGGCCCTCCCTCTACAACTCCCCAATGACAGGTTTCCCTTGTGCAAGTGTTGCTGCCAATTTGCCACCAGTGAAGAGGTTCGCGGTCTTAAGCAGGAAAAGAACGTGGATTAATTCCTGAGCCAAAGATAAAAAGATTCCCTGCATCAGATGACTGCCAGGCCAATATCTTCCTGCTATAATCATCCAGCACGCTCGAGGACTATTCGGATTTTCTCCTCTGCAGAGAATTTTCGGCGGGTCGTTTGTTTCGTGAGTTTTACTGAAGAGCCGGATGAGTGGAAATCCTCATGTCCGGTTCTGTGAGGGACGTTGATGTTCTTTCACATGGCAGAATATTGTGACACTCTTCAATCGAAAGAGAAGAGAAACTGGGAACACTAAGCATGCCTAAATGAGAGAGCTATATTACGTCTACTCGACCATGATGTCACCTGGAAATCAGGGTGTTTTCCAGCTCCTGAAAGAAGTTACTTTTTGAAGAATTCTGACATTTTATAACTCGCGAAAATGGGGGTAATACGAGAATTATATCAATATACACAACCACATCAAGAATAGATACCCACTCACAATCCGGAGATTTTCCTTGACGGGAGAGTGGTTAATTTGATACAAATATACTTGGTATAGTTTGTGTCCACATAATTAGGTTTCTGTGGATTTTGGGTTATAATTAGGAAGGAGGTAGTATTTTGATTTCCGATTTGCGAGTTTGAATTTAAGATTTTCTTTTTTCAATGCTAAATCGGCAACCGGTCATCGGAAATTGGCAATTCTCATAAACAACGAGTGTTTTGGTGTGTGGCCAAAACATAATACATAATTATTATTAACTCTTTTTGAAGGAGAGCTGTTATGTCTAAGAAATTGTTTTTTTTAACTTCTTTTATTTTGCTATTGGGCCTGACTAATGGCACAGCCCAGGCGGAACTAAGAGCGTCGCTTGAAGAAGCAGCCAGCAGTTCAGCAAGAAGCATAGACCTCACAGCCGAAGGAACTGCCGACTGGGCTTATTGGTGGTTTGATTCTGTGGCCAAGGCCAATCAGAAGGCCGGTGCCACTGATATCGGTGAGCTTACGTTGATTGGTAATGTGGGCGTAGGCAACGACTGGAAAACACACTTCGATGTTGTATTTACTGATGGCCAAGACCCTGTCTCAGGGAGCGTTGCTGACGTGGGCAACCGCGTATGGATTCAAAACGCCCCACCTGCTGTAGATGAAGGTTATGAACTGGTGGTTACCGCCGGTTTTGTGAACAGGACTCTGAAGCTTTACATCCAGAACAAGTGGGCTTACGCAAAAATCGTGGCTACACTCGGCGACGAGAGCGTTGAGACGATTGTGGACTCTGGAGACAGTGGTCAGATAGATTATGTATATACGCTGGAGTTTTCGCACCCCCTCGCGCACGAACTCCATGTCAGGTATTTCTGTGCACCCGACGCTCCCTACTATGACTCTGTACGAATGGGTGCCGCGACTCTGAGCGGCCCGCTGGTGCAGCTACAAACAAAGGCCACTGAGCCGAGCCCGGGAGATGGGCAAGAAGATGTGTCACAGGATGTGGTCCTTAGCTGGAGAGCGGGAGTTTACGTGCCGGCAATAAATGGGCACAAAGTTTACTTTAGTGAGAACTTCAACGACGTCAACGACGGCATTGGCGCTATCACCCAGAGTGCCAGCAGCTATACTCCACCCCAACGCCTTGATTTCGGCACGACTTACTACTGGCGGGTCGATGAGGTCAATGCCCCGCCAGACTCCACAGTACACCAAGGCAATGTCTGGAGTTTTACGACCGAGCTACTTGCTTATCCTATTGGCGGTAACAACATAACCGCCACAGCTTCCAGCACGGGCCAGGAAGGTATGGGCCCTGAAAATACCATCAACGGCTCGGGACTGGATGCTAACGACCTTCACTCGACACAAGAGACGGCTATGTGGCTCAGCAACGATGAATTGAACGGGGCCTGGATCGAATATGAGCTCGACAAGGCTCACAAACTGCATGAGATGTGGGTATGGAACTCTAATGGAGTGATAGAGCCTGTTCTCGGTTTCGGGCTCAAGGATGTTACGATCGAGTATTCGACCAACGGCACCGACTATACGATATTAGGAACTACTCATGAGTTTGTCCGGGCGCCTGGTGCGGTCGATTATGTACACAATACCACTGTTGATTTTGGCGGCACGGCAGCAAAGTACGTCAGGCTCACAGCTAACAGCAACTGGGGAGGCATCATGAAACAATATGGTCTCAGTGAGGTGCGATTTTTCCATATACCTGTGCATGCAAAATATCCATCCCCGGATTCCGGGGCAACAGACGTCGCTATAGATGTAACCCTCGGCTTCAGAACGGGAAGAGGAGCGGCTGAGCACAACGTGTACTTGAGCGCCGACGAACAGGCTGTGATTGATGGTAATGCCCCTGTTACCACCGTGACCGAGACCAGCCATGATCCCTTGGCCCTCGATTTAGATACGACTTACTACTGGAAGGTTAATGAAGTTAATGAAGCCGAGACCCCAAGTACCTGGGAAAGTAACATCTGGAGCTTTACGACAACCGACCATCTTATCGTGGACGATTTTGAGTCCTACAATGACCTTGACCCCGCTGACCCCGAGAGCAACAGAATATTTTATGAGTGGTTAGATGGACTCGACAACCCGACAAACGGTTCTATAGTTGGTTATGATAATGCTCCTTTCTGCGAGCAGACAATCGTTTACAGCGGTAATCAGTCGATGCCGGTCTTCTACAGCAACACCGGCGGCGCAGCATCTTCGGAGGCTGAGCTGACGCTAACGCCGGCTCAGAACTGGACTGAAGCTCAAGTTAAGACGTTGGCGGTGCACTTCCACGGCGCTGAGGGCAACACCGGGCAGTTGTATGTGAAGATAAACGGCACCAAGGTTCCGTACGATGGCCAGGCCTATCATTTAGCGCTAACAGGGTGGCAAGCATGGAATATCGACCTTGCATCGTCAGGCGCGAGCCTGCAGAATGTCATGAAGCTGGCTATTGGGATTGACGGAAATGGTGCCAGAGGTACATTGTACGTTGACGATATCGGGCTGTATACTCGTAGCCGTGAGTTCATCACACCGTCCGAGCCCGACGACAGTCGTCTGATAGGGCACTGGAAGTTTGACGGTGACACGCAGGACTCTTCCGGTAAGGGTAACCATGGCACGTCTGGTATTATCCCTCCGGTTTTCGTAGCCGGTAAGGTTGGCTCGAACGCAATGGACTTCCAGGGCGCCGATTATGTTGTAATTGACGACGTAGTTGATGACATAACAAGCACCGATATAACGATCAATATATGGATCAAAACCACTCAGAGCGATGAAGGTGAATTGGTTGCAGCTAATGATAGTGCCAGCGATCACCCCTTCATGCTTGGCCTTCAAATTGGCAATCCATATGTGAATGATGGTGGCGACACAGCGTTCGCCCCGCCTGTTAATGACGACCAGTGGCATATGTTGACGTATGTCAGGGACGGATCCACCGGATATGTATACGCCGATGGAGTTCTGCGAGGCACGTATCCAGCGGGCTTTAGTTTAGGCTCGGTAACACGGTGGTCGATAGGACAGGAGTGGGATGATGCTACCCCAAGCAACTTTTATACCGGCTCGGTGGACGATGTCCGCTTCTATGACTATCCTCTATCGGAAGGTGAGGTTGCCTGGCTTACTGGCAGGACCCAGCCGTTTGACAAGCCGTTTTGACATGCGTGAAGACGGTGAGGATAATGGCCCCGTGGTTTTGCTTGCGTCGCACCTGCGGTGATGCCAGTGCAGGCGCAAAACGAAGCGAACGGGGTGGCCTGGTTTCGGTACGTCGGGACTGTGGCCAAAACATGATTATTTTAACTTTTTTTAAGAAGGACTATTATGTCTCAAAAATTGCTTTATTTAATTTCTTTTGTCTTGGTATTCGCTCTGGCCGGTACAAATGTCGTCTTTGGCGGCACGGTGTGGGAGGGCAGAACCAAGGACTCTCAGGATGCTGTTGAACAAAGTGACCCGGGACCGTCGGGGAGTATGGACTTCGGCAGCAGCGACCTGGAATTTATGAATGATAGTGGTATACAGACGATAGGTCTGCGGTTCGTGAACGTCCGTGTTCCTGCCGGTGCCACCATTACCAACGCGTATGTCGAGCTCACGCAAGAAGAGGTTGAGGCCGCTACCCCAGTTAATATAATCATCCAGGGTGAGCTCACTCCCAATGCACCTGTGTTTACCAGCACCCCCGGGAATATTTCGACCAGACCCGCAACGACGGCGGTGGCGAAGTGGAGTCCGGAGCATTGGCCTGTAGATAATACAAAACACCAGACCTCTGATATCTCCGCTGTCATCGAGGAGATAGTGGGCCAGCCCGGTTGGGCTGCCGGCAATGCCTTGGTGCTGATATTCAACCAGGACCCGGACATTCCCTCTCAAAGCCACCGAACTACCGAGAAGGTGGGGGACGTGGCGCCGTTGCTGCACATAGAATACACGCTTGGAAATGCTGTGGGACCCAGCCCGGCTGATGGAGCGATAGATGTGTCACGAGATGTGGTCCTTAGCTGGAAGCCGGGAGTTTTCGCCGCCCCAATCAATGGGCACAAATTTTACTTTAGTGAGAGCTTCAACGACGTCAACGACGGCATTGGCGCTATCACCCAGAGTGCCAGCAGCTATACTCCACCCCAACGCCTTGATTTCGGCACGACTTACTACTGGCGGGTCAATGAGGTCAATGCCCCGCCAGACTCCACAGTACACCAAGGCAATGTCTGGAGTTTTACGACCGAGCTACTTGCTTATCCTATTGACGGTAACAACATAACCGCCACAGCTTCCAGCACGGGCCAGGAAGGTATGGGCCCTGAAAATACCATCAACGGCTCGGGACTGGATGCTAACGACCTGCACTCGACGGAAGCGATGGATATGTGGCTTAGCAACGATGAACCGAACAGGGCCTGGATCGAATATGAGCTCGACAAGATTTACAAACTGCATGAGATGTGGGTATGGAACTCTAATCAAATGGTTGAGTCTTTTGCCGGTTTCGGGCTCAAGGATGTTACTATCGAGTATTCGACCAACGGCACCAACTATACGACATTGGGTACTACTCATGAGTTTGTCCGGGCGCCTGGTGCGGTCGATTATGCACACAATACCACTGTTGATTTTGGCGGCACGGCAGCAAAGTACGTCAGGCTCACAGCTAACAGCAACTGGGGAGGCGTCCTGGAGAAATATGGTCTCAGTGAGGTTCACTTCTTCCATATACCTGTGCATGCAACAGAGCCAAGCCCGGATTCGGGCACAACAGATGTGGACGTGGATGTGGTCCTTGGCTTCAAAGCGGGAAGAGAGGCAGACACAGACAATGTGTACTTCAGCTCTGACGAGCAGGCTGTGATAGACAGTACTGCCCCGGTTGCTACCGTGACCGACGCAAGCTACCGTCCCTTATCCCTCGATTTAGATACGACTTACTACTGGAAGATTAATGAGGTCAATGAGGCCGAGACCCCAACTGCCTGGGAAAGCGATCTCTGGAGCTTTACGACAACCGACCATCTTGTCGTGGACGATTTTGAGGACTACAACGACTATCCGCCTGACGAGATATTCAGTACGTGGATAGATGGATATGGCATTGCGACAAACGGTTCCACGGCGGGTTATCCTGAGCCGGACTTCCTCGCGGGAGAGCATTACATTGAGACTACGATTGTTCACAGTGGCTCTCAATCGATGCCGTTGTTCTACGATAACAATTTCAAATACTCTGAGGCAACCATAACGTTGAGTTCTCAGCGAGATTGGACCATAAGAGGTGTTGGAGTATTGTCGCTGTGGTTCTACGGTAATGCGTCTAATGCCGCTGAGCCGATGTATGTTGCTCTCAACGGCAGCGCGGTGGTCTATCACGATAATCCCAATGCAGCGCAGATAGCTACCTGGACAGAATGGAGAATCGACCTGCAGGAGTTTGCAGCCCAGGGCGTGAACCTTGCCAATGTCAATACGATTTCTATTGGCTTTGGCGATAATAACAATCTTCAGGCCGGTGGTTCAGGCATGGTCTTCTTTGATGATATTCGGCTGTATCGGCCGACAGAACTAGAGCCGTAAACGCAACCATAGGTCGAGAGTTAGGTTGCAGTTAATTGCGTCGTTGAAGTAACAATTTGCAACAATTCGGGGCTTATATCGAATCAATTGGTATAGTGTAGGTGTCCAACGAGTTCTGGACACGAAGGAATCTCTCTAAAACTCTTCGTTATCTCTTCATTCATAATGAGTTACGAAACTCTCTCCTTTCCTGAAAATCCCCAAGTTCTAAAAAGCTACCTTGCTCCTATTCCCTATTAGATTGAACAGAAAACCAGCCGATTATAGATGAGATAGGCTTTATTATATAATAGGAGGATATCCAGGATGTCATCAGATCTGTGCTCAACCAGTCTGCCATTGCCCAAGAACTGGAAGCAATCCATCAAATCCGCGGTGATCCATACCTTGTCCCTGGCCTTCAAGTCCATCACCTTGACACTGAGCCAGGGGTGTTTTACAGCTCTTGAAAGAGATGGATTTTCGAAACAACCACAGACATGTATACTGCCAGTATCCCGGATCGTATACCCGGGACTAAACGGGTCAGGGTTTAATTCTTGCACAACAAACAAACTACTCCTTGACCAAATGCAAGAATTAATCCCCGACCACTAATCCGATACCTATTCTGCTATGAAATCATCCACTAAATCTTTCTTAATAACAACAGAATGATCATCACCTATCTCAACACAAATATGAGTTGGGTATGTTGCAACCTTTTTCGTTTCTAATTGTATGATTAATAGATTTTTACCAATCTCTGTGCCATGAGACAGAAATTTGCGTACATCAGGTTCGCCTCCCGCCCAACGTACGCCGACCCACGACTTAATCGGAGAATCATAAACAAGTTTAATATACAAAAAGGTCTCATCCTTTGCTAAACCCAAAAAAGTTAGTTTGAAATCTTTATTCTTAAACTCTGTCGGTGTACTTATTGACTGATAATCTAAATTGTTATCTTTAAATGAAAATCTTGCGGACTCAAGGATCTTGTGTCCACTTTGCTGTATCGATGATCATCAAAGCAGTCGTAATTGCGGCTCGATTTTCAGGAAGAGTTCGGAAACGGAGCTTAAAACGCCTTGCTGCCATGGAGGTGGACGCCAAAGACAAGGAAATCCTCTTTCTCAGAGACATGGTTGAACAGCTACAGATGCAGGTGTCAATCCTTCAGAAACGCATCAAAAAGAAACAGAAAAAGCCTCGGTATACACTTCGAGAAAGGCTGTTTATCCTCTGGCAAATGGAAACATACCAGATACCAAGGCGTAAGGTTACGGAATATTTTGGTATCGCCAGATCTACTCTCTACCGGTGGCTGCATAAGATCGAAGATCAGCAGCAAACCAGTATTCCAGCCAATAAAACACCCTTGGAAATTGCAGTTCTGATATGGGAAATAACAAAATCAAAAGCATGTGAAATACTATGAGAAGTGGATACAATTCACTTTCATTAAAGGAGTCGAGAATCCTTTTCCTAAAACGGGAATTGAATTGAAGGGAGCCGGGATATTCATAGGAAAGTAGATTCTCGATATCACCGATGTACTCCACAAAAGGGCCCCACACCCACCCAGGAATTCGTGACACCGTATATCACTCGTATGCACCGAGTTACTATCAACATCCTGTGCCTTGTCACCCATCTGGTGACCGAGCTGTTCCGGTATCAGTATCCGACCACCATGAGAGTACGCGGTGTCATTTTGCTGATATTCAATTTTAACCATATTAAAATTGTCAATCCAGACAATTCGTATAGAAATAAAGTATTGAAAGGGCAATGCTACAGAATACGAATACAACGGCTTCATGGGCTTCGACCTCAAGAAAGTGCGATTTTGAGCTGAAAAATGGGTCTGGTTTTTGGGGTCGTGGGTTCATAGCGGGGGGGCGTTTCGAACCTACGACCTTGCTCTCAAAGTCTCTGAACAATACGGCGTTCTTCTTCCTCTGCTATATATCAAGGCACCACCATTGGTTGACGCTAATGCCCCAAATGCTAGCCTGCTGCTTGGCTTCTTCCAGGCATGATTTCGGGACAATCAGGTCAAAAAGATATGAGCTTCGAGAGAAGGTTTCCCATTGTTCGCGGGTATCACTGTCAGTGATAGTGTCGCAGGTTTCAGCTTCGGCTATGATGTAAAGACTGTTGTCTGAATAAGCTGCTATATCTGGAATGTGACCATTAATCTCAGGCGGTCTACCGTGAGGATGACCTATATGGTCAGCCTTGACGTAATAGCCCTGTTCTTCGTATTTTGAGACCAACGCACGAATCAAGGCCGTGTGAGTTTGTTGAGATCGTTCCGTAATTCTTGTTGACATAGTAAATACTCCTTAATAAAGTCAATTGAATATTCAATCCGTTTTCAAAAGGTAACTCGAATGGGATGAGGAAAAGGACCAAAAATTCTATGATTTCTCAAGTATTTTCTTGGTCCGGTTGCTTCGTTCATACGAGTATTAATATGTGGGACCAGAGTTGAACAGCCGACATCGTCCAAATCAAAAAGATAAAGTGGATCCTGAAGAAATCAGTATTCTCTTAATAGGAGACAGGCAGGAACAGGAACTCGCCATTTCTCTGATTGACAGGCACTTACGAAGAGCCATAATTTACAAAATCCGTGAGACAGCTATTAGTCTTGCCCCTGACGAACTGCTGTATGTGTATCAGGAAGTGCTTCTAAATGTGTGGAGTGCCGCTAAACAACAACGGTACGACCCTGATAAACCGCTGATGCCGTTCCTTTTCACGCTGGCCCAGCGAAGAGCTTATGACAGAGTACGAAAAAATGAGGCTAAGAAGATCCATGAGAGCAGCCTGCTAGACGAAGTGTCGGAAAGTCTGAAGGACACGAAAGTGGGTGAGGCATGGCAAATTGTAGCAGCAAGAAATGAAGGTCGGAGGATGATGGATATTATCCGTAAGACTGTTGTAAAAATGCCGACTCGCCAAAGGCAGGTTGCGTTAGTAGTTATTGAGCACTTTCCAGAAGTACTGAGTCCACAGGATGTATCTGAGGTGATCTATCGAACAACGGGAGAGAAAATAACAGTCGTTGCAGCGAAAAGGGCATGGCAAGAAGCAAGAAATAAGATCCGCGAACAGCTTACACACGCGGGCTATATGGAGGATAATGCAGATGGCAGATACTGACCCGAAATCTGAGGATAGAGCGATTGACGCGCTTATGGCTGCTGCGTTTCGGCTTTCTGGATCTAATGAGCCGTTGACCGAGAAAGAATCGGAAAAATTGGCAGCAAATCCCCCGCGACTATCCCCAGAGGACGAAGCAGCCATCGAATCTTTGGGAACGGATTTCGTGCATCGCCTCTTACATAAAGCCCAGACAGAAAAATCCATTGTGGGACAAGAACCAGTAGCCTTGGACCGGGAAATTGAGGAAGCTTATGCATCAATGAACCGTGGAAAACATGATGATAGTCTCAGCGAGCAGACACGCCACGAAATCGAGAGAAAACGCCGAGAGCTTCTCGGAGAAGAAGAACCAGAGGATGAGGATCAAAATGGATCGCAACGAGACTGAGGTTTTTACTTCCAAAATAAGACAGACTATGAATCAAACCTCTCCTCCTGTTGACATATTTCATATTGCAAGAGAAGAAGGGATACTGCTGGCACCGGGACATTATGGCGAAGAATTTGATGGGCGAATAGAATTTCACCCTCGGAAGGGTAAGTTCATTCTTTTCTACCCCGAGCCGTCCTCGACTCGTTTACAGACACGGATTCGTTTTTCCGTCGCTCATGAGCTGGGTCATTATTATATTCCAGAACATAGAGAGCTACTTGTTAGAGGACAAGCACACAATTCTATATCCGATTTTCTTTGCGACAATATGCTGGAGCGAGAAGCAGATTTTTTTGCAGCTTCACTGTTGTTGCCTGCTGATGTTCTTGCCGATTTTTGCGATCGCAAAAAGTTCTTTACTTTGAAGGAGATTGTTGAACTTGCGAAGACATGGCAAACGTCTGCCACAAGTGCCGCAATCCGGTATGTCGAATGGACCTATGAGTGCTGTGCAATTGTACTTTCACAGGATGAGCTTGTCAGGTTCTACATTGCGTCGGAAGACGCTGCATATAGAGGATTTCAATGGCTTGGCAAGAAGAAAGTAGCCCCGCGTAGTGCCACGATTGAAGCAGGCAAGCAACGAGGCAGCGGGCAGTTTTTTGAGCAACAATCGCACACCGAAATGTGGTTCTCCGATCGCTCCACCACTTTGAAACTATGGGAGGAAGCTTTTCCCTTGGGATATACGGGCCGCGTGCTAACAATGCTGACTTTTGAAGTTGAGGACCTTGATGAATAGAAACACTTTTTCTACTTGTATGCTATTTGTACCTGAGGAGCGGCTCAGTCTGTGAATAAGGTCGTGTTGTTGTTACGGCTATCCCAATAAGTTGACAGGAACAAAAGGAAGGCCCTCAAGATTTCAACGAGCCTCTTACTAATGGGTACAACGTGATTCCGTTTGGTTTTCGCTGCTCCTATGCAACCGTGGTCGTAGGTTCATAGCGGGGGGCGTTTCGAACATATGACCACGGAGTCGTACTCTAACTCAGCGGGAACCATTGATAACAGAATCAAAGAGGGGAGCTCGAGTCTTTGGCGGGGGTTCCGGGAGTGGCCCTGGTTCAGCGCTCCCCTCAAATTAAGCCCTTGAAGGTCGGCGATCGCAGATGGCCCATTTCCGTCAGCCCGAAGTAGCGAACTCTGCACCGCCAGCCTGGCAATCGGCATATAGACCCGGAAGGACAATCCACGGGCTCTTGCAGCTTTGGCGCTTTCACCAATTCCGCGAGGAAATCCTGCCGTTGCCTTCTGGTAAGGCCGCTGCCGACCTTTCCCTTATACATCAGCCTGCCTTGGTGCTTTTCACCGAGCAGCAGCGCACGTACGGCCTTTTCACCCCGCATCGGGACACAACCGATAACCTCAAAGTCAGTGGTGTGAGCGACCTTAATCTTGAGCCAGTCACTTGAACGCTTGCCGATAAGATAAGGGCTGTCTATACGCTTGGCCATCATCCCTTCAAGCCTGTGCCGCACGATACCGGCAAAGAACTCCATACCATGCCCGACTACGCAGTCCGGTACAATCAGAAGCGGATGGCCAAGTCTGCCTACCAGATCAATTAGCCGCTGGCGTCGTTCGGTCAGCGGCTGGCTTGTAATCCGTCGCCCTCTGACATAGAGAAGGTCAAACGCCATCAGCCTGACCGGCATTCGCTTGCTCAATATCTCTATCCTGGTTGGGTCCTGAAGATGGTCCCGCTGCTGAAGCTTCTGGAAAGATGGCCTTCCATGCCTTAGCACAACTATTTCACCATCTATGACCGTCCCGGCCGGAAGACCTCTCAGGCAGGCTAACTCCGGGTATCTATCGCTTATATCCATAAGATGGCGATTCTGCAGCCGTAAACGACCATCTTCAATAAAGCCAAGGCAGCGGGTGCCATCCCACTTTACCTCAAAAAGGTGCTTATCGCAGTTGAATGGCTCGGACCTCGCCTGAGCGAGCATTGGCTTGATCATCCGGGGCAGCTCCGAGTGGTTTGTTGATTCTTTAGACATAAGACTCTTACTATGCCCTCTTCCTTTGTTTCAACACCCTTTCCGCAGTCCTGGCTGCGGGCTTCTTGACCATTCTTGGCATTTTGACTGACTTGGTCACACTGGCCTTGAGTGCCTCCATAAGGTTCAAAACCTGCACGCTTTCTTCCTCTACAGCAATCGACGGTTCAATTCCTTCTATCTTGGCCTTAATTACCTCCAGCAGCGAATCCTGGTAGCGATCCTTGAATAATAGTGGGTCAAATGATGCAGTCTTGTTTTTCAGCAGCTGCTCGGCCAGCTGCAGCTGGTCTTTCGGCACCTGACCATCGGTGATGTCCTCAAAGTAGGCTTGAGGATTCCGCAGCTCCTGAGCATAGTGCAACCGGATAAGCAAAAATCCCTTCTGGTAAGCCTTCAAGGCAACCAGGTATTCCCTGTTGTGCATAGTTATCTGCCCGATCCCGACTTTTTTCATCTTGCGCATGGCCTTATGGACGATGCGGAACGCTTCCTGGGTCATAGGACCATCAGGGGCAACATAGTATGCGGCATCTATGTAGACAGGGTCCAGCTCGGACTGATTAACGAACTGGATAACCTCAATTGTCCTGGTGCTTTGAAGCTTAATCTTTTCCAGGTCCTCTTGCTCAATAGTGATGTACTTGCCCTTCTCGTACTCATAGCCTTTGGTGATCTCGGACCTGGCAAGCTTGCCATGTTTGGGACAGCAGGTGTCCAGGTGGATTCTGCTCCGGCACTGCTTGTGCAGTTGATTTAAGGCCAGCTTCTTAGCGCTGCCGACGGCAGTGTAGAGCCGGACTGGAAAGCTGACCAGCGAGATTTTCAGCTGTCCTTTCCAGGTAGTGGTTAGTGCCATGATAACTCCTCCTATAAAAATATTTCAGGTTCTATTGCTTCAGCGTCGACTTTTCTTTAGTCCGCTGATAATTCTGGTTCTGCCATAGTACAATCAAAGAGATATATGACATTGTTTAGTGCCCTCGAGATTTCCAGCTGGGACCGAACGCACTGTCAGTTTTACAGTACTGTCTGGTTTGTTAATCGAAATCTTCTCAATACATCGCCGCAGGGCAACCAGCTTTTCCTGAGCCAGGCCTTCACGAAGGGTAAACTCCAGGCCTGAAATAAACTGCATAGCATCAGCAACCATGCTTTTTATCTCAGCTTGCGATACTACCAGCCGGTCCAATTCTTCGAGTCTGGCTTCGAGCTGATGCTTCTGCTGTTTCAGCTCAGTCAAGCGCTGGTCTACAAACTCACGGTTAGCGGAAGTTATGTTGTCCAGCAGATTGTCGATAATCTTCTTGATTCTATCCTGTTGCCTTTGAACCCGCTTACGAGCAGCAATGAATTCTTCCGCTTCTGAGCCAATCTGTGCCTTTACTGCCAGGGCCAGCTTTCTACGGCCATCTGGGGCCAGATACGGCCGGTAGAAATCAATAACCTTATCGGTAACTAATGACTCAAGGACCTTCTGCGGGATAGCGTTTAGTTCGCAAATACTCTTGCCCTTGGTAATATAACCGCCGCATCCATAGTAGCGTGTCTTCACCCGTGTACCGTCCACTTTCTTCTTGCCTTTGATTCGGGTAACTCCCTGGTATCGACGGCCGCAGAGACTGCATTCCATCAGCCCGGAGAGTATGAACCGGCTGCGCTGGCCGTTCCAGGTCTTCCCATGGTTCTTAGTCCTCGGGTTGTGTCCTCGCTGTTCAATGCATGTAAGTTGAGTTTCACGTCGTTGTTTTGCCTGCTCCAATAGTCTCCGGCTTATAAGCGCTGGATGGGCATCACGAACGACAATCCAGTCTTCTTTCTGGTTAGGCACCAACCGGGCCCCATGTATATTCTCGCGATCTACTGCCTGTCCCTCACTAATCCTGTGGAACCGGCCATCCGTGCGGCGGTTCCACACCATGTCGCCGGCATAGAGAGGGTTGACCAGAATGGCCCTGATGGTTGTATCGGTCCACTTGCCGCTGTAGATATAAGACCATTCTGGGCCGCGCGGCGTAGCAATGCCCTCCTGGTTGAGCGTATCAGCCAGAGATTTATAACCCTTACCTTGCTCAGCATACATCTTGAAGATACGCTCGATTACTTTTACTCGCTCGGGCTCACCTGGTGTAAGTCTGGCATGATCGCGTTTCGATACGTTTAGCGATTCTCCACGAGCCAGGGTCCGAATGACCTTTCCCTGCCTATTTAAGACTTTCTTGGAGCCATCGGGCATATATCGCAGTATTAGAAGAAACTTACCATCGGCACTTTCATAATGTAGGTCGTAGCCATATGGAGGTGTTCCGCCCATCCAGAAACCGCTCCCGGACTTTGAAAGCAGCCCTCGAATTGTGACCTTCGATAGGTCCTTGGATTCCTGGCGGGCTTGCCATTGTTTGACCGGTCGCAAAAGGTCATCGGTTGTATCACCATTGAAGTTCTCGCTGACATAGCGAACCTCAATACCGTGGGTGCGAAGCAGATATCGATAGTATCCAGCCTCATCGTTGTCGA
>Ga0307378_10001719_pt1 | contig 34918 bp, 36 predicted proteins | sample UN1MG_FD_202238 | JGI IMG/M metagenome (GOLD analysis project Ga0307378, IMG submission 202238) | Soil microbial communities from Risofladan, Vaasa, Finland - UN-1 | ecosystem: Environmental > Terrestrial > Soil > Coastal area > Acid sulfate soil | place: Finland: Risofladan, Vaasa | collected... | reverse complement strand
CTGCTAATTACCCAGGCAGAAGAAAATCTAAACATTGCCGAAAACTCCCTGGAACTTGCCAGATTAAGTTACCAGCAGGCACTCGATGCAAATCATATAGCACTGCAGCTGGCTGATACCAATACCAGCCTTTCTGAACAGGCTACACAATCAGCATACAAAGCCCTGGAAGATGCAAATGATTTGGCAAAAAAATCTGCGGAGAGTGCTTCCACTGCTCTTGTAAACACAAGAAATATAGCCAACCAGTCCATACAGAGCGCCAAAACAGCCTGGGATGAAGCAGAAAAGATACTGGCGGAAGCTGTGGCAGCTGGTACGACCAGTATATTACTAGCACAATATGAAGCCAATGCCAATAATGCCGAAGCTAATTACGAAGCAGTAAAAGCACAGTATAACGCTAATATAGATACCGCTGAAGGTACCTATGAGTCAACTCAAAGCCAAAGCAGTTCATCCACAGATACTGCACAAAGCTCATACGAGCAATCGCTTTTAAACCAATCTTCCACTTACTGGTCAAACCTTTCCAGCACACAATCTGCTGCAAGTCAGATCGAAGTAACTGCTAAAAATATAAATCAAGCTGAAATTCAGCTTAATCTATCCCAGATCAGCCTGGAACTGGTTAAATTGGATATAGATGGCGGTACAATCTATGCGCCTTATGATGGAATAGTGCTTACTTCCACTTATAAAGAAGAAGAATATGCAGGACCGGGAGTACCTGCAATTTCCATAATCAGCAGTGACTTTATAATAAAGGCAGAAGTAAATGAGACCGATGTGGTTAATCTGCAGTTAGGACAGGATGTGGATATCAGGCTGGATGCCTATTTTGAAGATAAACTTAACGGTAAAATAACCGAAATATCTCCAATTTCCACAAATATTGGCGGAGTGGTTTCATTTGAGCTTATAGTAAAACCAGAGATAGAAAATGGCCCCAAACTTCTATATGGTCTTTCGGCAAGCCTGGATATAACCATTTCCAGTGTGGAAGATGTCTTGTATGTTCCCATTCAATCTGTATTTGAGGAAGATGGAAAATCATATGTAAGTATTCTAGGTGAAGACGGGACCATAAATAAAACAGAAGTTACCACCGGAGTATTCAATTATGACTTTATTGAAATAAAGTCAGGACTGAATGAAGGAGATATTATTTTAATTTCACCAATCCAATAAAATGGTCATGAATTAACTGATAATATGTTAGAAAACAATAAAGATAACATTATAAAAACAACTGATATTAAAAAAGTTTACAGAATAGGAACCATTAAGGTCAATGCGCTCCGCGGTATAAATCTTGAAATAAGAAGGGGCGAGTTTGTGGCAGTAATGGGCCCCTCGGGATCGGGAAAATCAACTTTAATGAATATTATCGGATGTCTTGATGTGCCAACCTCCGGGCAATATTATCTGAATAATATGGATATAAGTAAGCTGAATGATAATCAGCTGGCAAATATTAGGAATAAAGAAGTGGGTTTTGTATTCCAGACATTTAATCTGCTTTCCAGGTCAAATGTTTATGGAAATGTTGAGCTCCCTATGATTTACTCTACGGAAAGGATCATAAATAAGAAAAAGAAAATACTGGATGCTATAAAATCAGTAGGACTGACTGAATGGATCAGACACAGGCCCAGTGAGCTATCAGGTGGAGAGAAGCAAAGAGTAGCCATTGCAAGAGCTCTGGTCAACCAACCCTCCATAATTCTTGCCGATGAACCTACCGGAAACCTGGACTCTGTAACAGGAGAAGAAATAATGGCCATATTTCAAAAACTGAACAGCCAGGGAAAAACAATAATATTAGTTACCCATGAGCTGGATATAGCCAGGCATACACACAAAATCGTTTATCTAAGAGACGGCATTATCCATGGCCAGGAAGAAGTTAAAAACCGGGTATCTGCGGAAGAAAAACTAAAAAAGATGCCTAAACTTGAAGAAAGGTTAGCAGAAGAGCAGGGACTTTAAAACTATGAAGAGATTTCTGGAAAATATAAAAATTGCTTTTCAGGCTCTATTTTTAAATAAGTTAAGATCCTTTTTAACCATGCTTGGTATTATAATAGGCGTGGGAGCTGTGGTGGCTATGCTGTCAATTGGTGTCGGAGCCCAGCAGTCCATAATCCAGAGTGTCCAGGGCATTGGTTCTAACCTGATTATAATAACTCCCGGTAATCCCGAAGAAGAACAAAACATGGGAGCGCAATTCATGTTCAGCGGACAGCAGGCAAAACTAAAAACAGATGACCTGCAGGCAATTGAAAGAGAGGCAACTTTAATAACCGGCGCCGCACCGGTTGTATTCAGCTCCTCCATTGTCTCATACTCAAATAATAGTTCCCAATCTACAGTATACGCTTCAACAGAAAATGGGCGGGAGTTTTATAATATGGATATAGAGAAAGGCAAATTCTACAGTAAAAGCGATGTTTCAAATGCTTTAAATGTAGCAGTAATCGGTCAGACGGTCATAAAGAAATTATTTGGCAAAATAGACCCGACAGGCAAGATAATTAAGATTGACGGGAAAAACTTTAAAGTAATAGGCACACTTGAAGCCAGAGGAACCGATACATTTGGTAATGACCAGGATGATTTTATCAGCATACCGGTTACTACCGCCCAGAATAAATTATATGGGCTGGATTCATATAATATGATACTGGCCCAGAGCGTCAGCGAAGAAGACATAGATGCCGCCTCGGAAGAGATAAAATCAATACTGATAAGGCACAGAAATATAAGATTCGGGGAAAAAGAAGATTTCAGTGTACGAAACCAGACCCAGATACTTGATGTAATCAGCACCATTACCAATATTTTTACTGTGGTTATTGCCGGTATCGCCAGCATTTCACTCCTTGTAGGCGGCATCGGAATAATGAACATAATGCTTGTTTCGGTTACTGAAAGAACAAGAGAGATTGGAATAAGAAAAGCAATAGGAGCCAAGAACAGGGATATATTGATTCAGTTCCTGGTAGAAAGCATCGTGCTCAGTGTCACCGGCGGTATTTTCGGCATCCTTTTTGCATTTTCTGTATCTGCCATATTAAGCAGGTTTACTGTCCTGGTAACCTCCATTACAGTATTCCCAATAATCATTGCTTTTAGCTTCTCTACGGTCATTGGCTTATTCTTTGGTATATATCCAGCAATGCGTGCAGCAAGACTTAATCCAATAGATGCGTTAAGGTACGAGTAATATGATGATTTTAATCAGTTACACTATACTATTAGTGCAATATTTACATTAATAGTACAACTAAAATTACAGCTTTTACAATAATAGATATAATCAAAAAAATTTCTACTACTTACAAAATTTAGCACGGAGTTTTTTGGAGTTAGTCTATAAGCCGAGTTCTGTACTAAATAGGATATAATTTCTTAGTTTGTCTTGCAAGAAAAGAAAAAAACAAATATGAGAAATTATATAGATAGCTTCCTAGCTTATATGAAAATTGAAAAAATAGCCTCTTCTTCAACCATTTATGATTACAATAAGGAACTTATAAGATTTTTTGATTTTCTAAGTTCCAGAAATATTTTAGATATAAACTTAAATAGTACAAGAATAGTAAGGCAGTATTTCTATTATGCTAAGGAGAAAAGAGGCCTTGGGTCAGCTACAATATCAAAAATAATTGCAACAGTAAAAAGCTTTTTTAATTACCTTGAAGAAGAAGATATTACAGTTAAAAATCCAACTAGAAAAATCAGGGTACCTAAAAAGATAAATAAAATCCCTTCTGTGATGTCTAATAAGTATGAGGTAGACTTAATCATTGGTTCTGTAGACTTTGCGCCCTTAAGATGCCGTAAAAACTGAAATACTGGCTAAAAAAATTCAATTAAATGACTGCCAAGAAGGTAAAATAGAAGTAGATGAATTAATTGAGCTTGGAAAAAAATTCCTGCTTAATCTCTCAAGTTTATGGATAAATATGAATAATAACAGCAAAAGAAAATTCCAAGATGCACTTTTTCTATACCCTTATCTAGTGGTGGTTCAAATTCTTTGTCTTTTGATTTGATTTTCCTTATAATTTTAGAAAGGGGATTATTCAGTTTTTACACCCCCTTTCGTGTACTTGATATGGGGGTATAGTCACCTATTTTTATTACTATTTCTGATAGAATATCAATCGTAAAGGTTGGAAATGAAATTACAGTTATAAGATAATAAGCCTATGGAACTAAAAAATGACCTTAAAGAAACGCCAATATCTGTCAGATGGCTGGGATATTTCGCAAGAATCAGCGCCTGGCTGCTTCTGGTATCAGTGGTTGTCCTGATAGCTACAGGGTGGGGTATTACTCATACCGAGGTTATTTACAAGGCTACTTTTGGACTTGTTGACCGTCGGCTGGCGGATGCTATCCACAGGGCAAGCAACGTACCATTGGCTATATTCTTTCTGGCTCATGTGCTTATAAATATTAGACTGATTGTGTACCGTAAAAATTATAGCAGGATTTGGATAATTGATGCTATACTAACCATAGTAGGGCTAATGCTGATGGCGTTAGTTCTTTACGTGGAATTTTGGGCTTAGAAGGATATATAATGGAAAAATTTAAAATATTATGGATACCAATACTCGTAGTTGCTGCATTAACCGCTTTTTTAGTGTCTGCATGCAGCAGCGGTATACCTGAATCATCTGCACCTGAAGGAGAAGCGGAAGCTACCGAATTTCAGGGAACAAAACTCACGCCTATTAAAGATCAGCTCAACAATGCCCTGGCCGAGACCCAGGTTATAGACCGTGATACTTACGTACTGACTGTTGACGGCCTAGTAGACAACCCTCTGACCCTTACCTATGATCAGCTGTTAGAGTACCCTCAGGAGTCATGGCTGATGGATCTTGACTGTGTTGAGGGCTGGAGTTTCACAGCCAAATGGACCGGTCCCCAGCTTAATTACATTTTTAATGATGCCGTGGTTCAGTCTGAAGCTAAAATTGTTATTTTTTACACTGCTGATGTCCCTGAAGGATATTCTTCTCTTGATCTGGACTATATTCGCGATAATATTATCATAATTGCCCTGAAGTTAAATGATGTTACCCTACCTTATGACAGGGGTTTTCCTTTCCAGGTGGTAGCCAAAGAAAAATTCGGTTATAAATGGGCTAAGTGGGTAACTCGCATGGAATTGTCATCTAATACTGATTTTCGAGGATACTGGGAAAGCGTGGGCTATAATAATAATGCGGATGTTGAAGGGCCTCCATTTGAACAGAATTAAAAATTTTAATTAAAATTTATTCTTTATAATTTGAGAAAGTACTATTTAAAGATTACCTTGCTTATATCCAGTTTCTTCCATACCCTTCTTTAATTCCTCAGCGTATTTCTGCGCCTGCTTTTTTACCTGTGCCGCTTTTTCAGTAATAAATCCACAGGTCTTGCCGCAACATTCTTCCATTTGTTCTTTTAATATTTTACGGGTTTCTTCACCCCTGTGCGGTGCTATAAGAATACCAGCCAGGACACCCAGTCCGAAAATAAGCAGAGTACAACCAAAGGCATTGGAACTTTTCATACTATTTTTGCTCCTTCCTGGCTCTTCTTCTTTTCCTTGCCCTTATAACCTGCCATACTATGATTAATATTATTCCTGTTAAAATCCATAGCGGAGCAGTTATAATTATTGCTACAACCAACCAATTAAATACATTTACTGCTCCCCTCAAACCTCTCTTTAACGCTTCAACGAATCCCCATCCGGCAACAGTTATAGGTTCGGGTTCATGGAAGTAAACATCAATAGTAGAAAAAGATACCATATCGTCCAGGTATTGCATTCTTCCCTTGATTATTTCAATCTGCTCCTGAACATTACTCAATTCTCTCTGTACTTCTAAACTGTCACTGACTTTTTTTGACTCCTTCATTAGATCCAGAAGGACTTCCTCCTGAGCTTCGTAGTTTCTAAGCCTGCTTTCAAGATCGGTGTACTCCTGTGTCACATCCTGTCCGGAACTTGAAGTACTTTTAACTGTACCCATTTCTTTAACCCTATTTAAAGCAGAATTATATTTATTGGAAGGGATCCTTATAGTTACGCTTCCGCTGGTCATTTTGCCCTCAGAATCAGAATAACTCTGGCTATTTGAAACAAAACCGCCATTCTGCTCTGCAAGATTGGTAAGTCCAAACATTGTACTTTCAAATTTCCCCACTTCAATCTCAAGCTCAATATAGGCAGTCTTAATAACTTTCCTATCACCGGTAACCGGAATTTCACCATACTGGGTCTCAGTATCGGCTGCAACCTTTTCTTCTTTCAAAGCAGTTTCTTCTGCCATCTCCATAGCCGGAGCCTCTTCTTCCCTTACTGCTTCTGGTTCTCCATAAAATTCAGCTTCCATTACTGCTTCTTCCTCTGCAGCTGATCTGAAACACCCGGTAAAAATCATCCCAAATACAAAAATGCTCGAGAGTAAAATGAATAATAATTTTGATAATGAGCCCTTGATTTTCATTTCTACCTCCGTTACTTTAAAATTATAAGTTTAATAATGAGATTATAACCTATTTTATGATACTTATTAATAATTATTATTAAGTCAAGTGCTTCAAATGTTCTCCTATAACAAATCTCTATAGAAAGTTAAATTATAATATATATACGAAGAATTGCAGTATTAATTAAGGTATTTACTTAAAACCTTAAAATATGAATTTCATATCCTAATAGTCGTTACCAGATACCGGTTCTTATATATTCATCTATAGCTGCAGCTGCACTCTTACCGGCACCCATTGCCAGTATGACTGTAGCTGCACCGGTTACTATATCTCCACCGGCAAAAACGCCTTTTATATTCGTTTTCCCGGTTACCGCTTCAGCTTTTATATTTCTCCACCTGGTAAGATTTAGATGTGGAACAGTAGAAGTTAGAAGTGGGTTTGGTCCCTGTCCTATAGCCATCACTACTACGTCAATCTCTATATCAAATTCCGATCCCTCTACCGGTAAAGGTCTTCTCCTACCAGAGTCATCAGGCTCTCCTAATTTCATTTTGATACATCTTACTTTATGCACCCAGCCATCTTTTCCTATTATCTCAACGGGACTGGCCAGTAGTTTAAATTCAATTCCTTCTTCTCTGGCGTGCTCTATTTCTTCATTTCTGGCAGGCATTTCTTCTTCACTTCTTCTATATATCAAATATACATGTTTTGCCCCCAGCCTTTTTGCTACCCTGGCTGAGTCCATGGCCACATTTCCCCCACCAACTACCGCAACTTTGTCTCCCCTGATAATCGGAGTATCGCACCGGGGAAACTTATAAGCTTTCATCAAGTTTGACCGGGTGAGATATTCATTAGCAGAATACACTCCATTCAGATTTTCTCCAGGGATACCCATAAAATATGGAAGGCCTGCTCCGGTAGCTATAAAGACTGCCTTAAATCCTTCGCTAAATAAATCATCCAGGGTCAAAATTTTTCCTATTACCATATTTACTTCAATCTTAACCCCCAGACTCCTTACGTAATCTATTTCTCTTCTTACTATTTCCTTGGGAAGCCTGAATTCAGGGATACCATAAACTAAAACTCCTCCCGATTTATGCAGAGCTTCAAATATAGTGACCCTATAACCCAGTTTGGCTAATTCTGACCCACAGGTAAGCCCACCAGGACCAGACCCAATTATTGCTATTTTTTCTCTGGCGCACTGTTTGGTAATCTCCGACCAGGCGCACTCTTTTACTCCTTCAGCTTTTCTTTTTAATTCCCGGTCTGCTACGTATCGTTCAAGCCTTCCGATAGCTACCGGGTCATCTTTAATACCCAGGATACATACCTTTTCACATTGATCTTCCTGGGGACATACTCTTCCGCATATAGCCGGAAGGCTGTTCCGTTCCCTGATCTTTTCCAGAGCCTCATTAAATTTCTTCTCCTGGATTAGTTTAATAAAACCTTTTATGTCAATCTCTACCGGACAGCCTTCTATACATTCAGGATTTTTACACTGAAGACATCTTGATGCTTCGCGCAGAGCATCTTCTTCAGTATATCCCAGAGTAACTTCATTAAAATTCTTATTCCGCTTCTCAGGGTCCTGTTCGGGCATAGCCACCCGTGGAATCTTTTCTTTTTTTATATTCCTTTTGTCTATCCTTTTTGTCATTTTTTAAGTGTCCTTCCTGCAACTAATCAACCATATTATCACTCCGGCAGCCTGCATTTATGTTTATAAAGATCCATGCACTCCTTCTCATGATCACAGTATGTCTTCTGTCTTGATAGAAGAAGTTCAAAATTTATCTGGTGTGCGTCAAACTCTGGCCCATTCACGCAAACAAATTTAGTTTTGCCTCCCACTTCTACTCTACATGCCCCGCACATTCCCGTTCCATCAACCATTATGGAATTCAGAGATACTATGGTCTTTATGTTAAAAGGTTTGGTCACCTCGGCTACAGAAGCCATCATAAGAGCCGGACCAATAGCAATTATTCTGGTAATTCTCTTATCCTTTTTTTTATCTGCATTACCGGTTAAATTTTTCTCCAGATACTCCTTTAAAAAATCTGATACAAAACCATGATATCCGATGGAACCGTCATCACTGCAGATATACAGTTCATCAGATGTATCTTCCATTTCTTCTTTTAAGATAAGAAGGTCTTTACTCCTGGCGCCGATAATGGAGATTACATAATTGCCAATCTTTTTTAATTCCCTGGCTATAGGAAAAATTGGGGCCACTCCCACTCCACCTCCAACACAGATCACTCTTCCAAAATTTTCAATCTCAGAAGCATTGCCCAGCGGACCTACAACATCCAGTATATTGTCACCTTCTCTTAAACTGGAGAGCAAAGAGGTAGTCTTTCCCACTCTCATAGAAACTATGCTTATTATCCCATTACTGCGGTTATAACCTGCAATAGTCAGGGGGATTCTTTCCCCATCTTCATTTATTCTGATAACCACAAACTGTCCCGCTTTTGCTTTTCTGGCTATTAGCGGAGCTTTAAGATAAAATCTGTCTATATCTTCTACCAGCTTCTCTTTTTTTACAATCTTATACAAATGCTCACCACTTTCTAGTTTTACAAATGTTTCTTATTTTAATTGAAAAAATAGGTACAAGACATTTTTGAAAACTTATTATACTGCAGGGAGATTTCTAGTCTTTGTCTATATATTTGTTTAATCTGGCAGCAATTTCTTCAATTGATTCCTTAAATTTTTCATCCGCACCACATGGAGAAAAATGTTTCAGATCTGACTCTCTTACCCTGTCGCTGTAAGGAAGTTTTCCCAGTATGACAAAATCACCCAGATTATCTTCAATCAATTTTTCTTCTTCATCAGTTCTTACTTTATTTACCACGATAAAAAGATCCCTGATTCCCAGATCCAGAGACATCTTTCTAACCGTCCAGGCAGTCTGAACACTCCTGAGTCCTGGTTCTACTACAATAATTAAGGCATCCATACTCTCACAGGTACCCCTGCTCAGATGTTCTATGCCGGCTTCCATATCCAGAATTACAATCTCTTCCCGGTTTACCACCAGATGCCTGAACAGACTTTTAAGAAGCACATTTTCCGGACAATAACACCCACTGCCGCCTGCTTTTACCGTTCCGGCAACAAGCAACCTTACACCATCAATTTCTATTCCAAATTTCTGGGGAATATCGTCTACCCTGGGATTTAATTTGAAGAACGCTCCATATCCTCCTGGCCTGGCCCCGGTCCTCTCTTCAATTAATTTTTTCATCTCTACCAGTGGTGTAATCTTTAAAGCCTCATCATATCCTATTCCTAATGCCACAGCCAGATTGGCATCAGGATCAGCGTCAACGGCAATTACCTTATGATTTTTATTGGCATAATACTTAGAAAGACATGCTGCTAAAGTGGTCTTGCCCACTCCACCTTTGCCGGATATTGCAATTTTCATTTAGATATAACTCCTGTTTAATACCATTAATACCAGGGTGGATGTATAAGTTTCTGTTTTAAAATCGTTTCTTTAGTTTTTACTCTTATCTTGCTTTTTTTTGCAAACCTTTACTACTGCAGGCCTTATTAAAAAATTATCTATCATATAGCCTTTTCTTATAACATCCAGTACAATCCCTTCATCGACACCTTCCACAGCTTCGGTTGCAGCTGCCTCACAAACTTCCGGATTAAACTCTTCACCTTTTGGATTAATAATTTTGACATTTTCTTTCTTTAGAAGCTCCATTAAATTTTCATAAATCATTTCTACGCCCTTAAAAAAATCACTCTCTTCTTTTTTCATTTTTTTTCCGGCATCAAGAGCTATTTCAAAGTTATCAATTACAGGAAGAAGTTTTTTTATTAAATCCTTATTTGCCCTTTTTATATGCTCCAGATGTTCTTTTAAGGTTCTTTTTCTATAATTATCATAATCTGCCTGCAATCTTTTAATTCTATCCAGATACTCTTCTTCAATCTTTTTATAATTTTCCAGTTCTTTCCTTAAAAGCTCTATTTCTTCCTCAAGTTCCTCTGCTTTAATTTCTTCTTTTATCTCTCTTTTAAAAGTACCTTCCGGTACTTTCTTACCAGGCTTTTTATATTCCACCATTTCTTCCATATCCTGCCCATTACCAGAACCTTCTTCCACCTGTTTATGATTCTTATAATTATCTTTATCTCTTTTGCTCATAATTTTTGGCACATCACTTTCATAGAAAATTTCAGCTAGAAAAAATAAAATACATTATATAATAGGAAGGCAGTATTTTTAAAGTTTTAATTCCTACCGCTGCTTGTCACAATAACATCACCGGTGGAGACAATTTCATCAATATAGTAGTGGCCGTCACAATCCACGGGAGCGAAATTAAAATGAACGGTAATCTTATCATTAACATAAGCTGAAATGTTTTGTATCATAATCTTAGATAAATACTATACCAAATATCATAAATCATCTACAAAGAACATTTATTTATTATATAAAAGTTTTTTCAAAAATTATTTTCCACTTATTGTTTTCTTCTGTCAAGTAAATATACTTTTTATACTGTTTTACCTCACCATTTTTATAGTTAACTTCAAACTCTGCTACCACTTTACTCATATTATTCTCATATCCCAGATACACTGTTCTTTTAACATCTATACTTTCTACATCCGAAAGTATGTTATTAAATTCATCTACGTACTTTCCCCTGCTAATACTATTCCTATCTTTATCAGGCAGTAAATTTGTATAAATAAAATCCGGATCCTTATTGGCAAGAGATTGGAAAAAATCCAGAACAGCTTTTTCTGGTTCAGTTTTGAAAAAATAGGTTACATCAAACTTCCCATCATAACTCCTGCAAGCTGGCAGAGCAATCATAATAATCAAAAATAAAAATAATAACCTGTAAAAACTTCTTTTAACCAACTTTTTAAAAGTAGCACTTATAATTAATACAATAAACACTTATACCTATTATAATATCACGGTTACTGCCTTTGAACACTGTTTTAAATTAACCTTTATTAAACTTTAAAGATTTCCCTGATAGCGTCCAGAATTTCCACGTTTTTTACTTTTTGAATCTTGAAGCTTTCATCTATTTCCAGTTTATTTTCCAGATCAATACTATTATTTATATCCGGAAAATCCCCTTTATTAAAGCACCCTCTTATAGTCTCAAGAACGCTTTTTGCGGTAGAATTATATTCATAACCACCTTCCAGCAATATTCCGGTTCTACCCTGGCAGTGTTTGTAACTTAGATATGAAATAATATACATTATCTTGTAATATGATTCTTCTACCAGACCAAGAGAAGAAAGGGAATCCGAAAAATGGGAATCATATCCTGCACTTACCAGAATTAGCCCGGGATCAAATCTTTCCATAACCGGTATAATTATGTCTATCATTGCAGTTAAATAATCTGGATCCCTGGTATAGGGCATAAAAGGAAAATTCATGTTAAAGCCTTCTCCCTTGCCCCTTCCGATTTCATTATAATATCCGGTCCCCGGATAGTGAGGGTATTGGTGGAAAGATATATAGAAAATACTACTGTCATCATAAAAGATCTCCTGTGTTCCGTTTCCATGATGAGCATCAAAATCTAATATAGCAATCTTTTCCATTCCAAAATTTTCCTGGGCATATCTGGCAGTCAGGGCTATATTATTAAAAATACAGAATCCACTACCGGCATCCCTAAAAGCATGGTGGCCTGGTGGACGGATAGCAGCAAAAAATTTATCAAACTTAGTTTCACTGCTAAAAATCAAGTCCAAACCCACAAAACAGCCACCTGCAGCCAGGAGTGCACAGTCATAGGTGTATTTTGTTACTGCTGTGTCTGGGTCCAGATAAGAAAGACCTCCCATTCTTGATAGATTTTTTATCTTCTGGATATAGTTTTTATCATGAACCATCTCAACTTGCCTGTCAGTAGCAGGACGGGGTTTCTTAATGGCTATCTTATCTTTAAATTTCCAGTTATTTAATGCTTCCTTAATAGCAGTAAGCCTATCTGCATTTTCAGGATGATCAGGAGCATTATGGTGTTTTAAATAAAAATCATCATATATTATATACATAAAATATATTATTTTTCTCCTGTTATATTTTTTATTCACTTAGATACTCTAAAATGGCTTCAACTATGCTTTCACTTATCTTCATCTGATAACTTGATTTCTTTAACCTTTCTCTTTCCCTATAATTTGAAATAAAAGCAGGTTCTATCAATACCGATGTCATATTTGTTGCTTTCAGGATAGCGTAGTTTGCATCATGAACTCTGCAATCTAAAACTTTTAAGTTACTGGTGATTTTATCCTGAATCAGATTCGCAATTTTATATCCAGGAATTGAATACGACTTAAGGCCTTTAAAATAAAAACAGCTGCAGCCATTTGCATTCTGATCCGCTGAATAATTTAAATCTACACTAATCAACAGATCCGCATCACTCTTATTTGCATATTCAATTCTGTCATACAAAAAAACATTCTGCTTCTTATCATCACTAATGGAAAGTAATGTCTCGATACCGTTTTTAGATAATATATCCCTGCAAAAATTTACTATACTTTTACAAATATATATTTTTTCATTAATATATTTTTTACTGCTCCTCATATCTTCTATGTTTTCACTATAATCAAGAATAATTTTATTTTCCCGCAGCTCTTTTCTTTTATCCAAATTTCTGATTATTGGAAAATTTGAAGTTTTTTTAGATACTATGATTCTTTTTAAACTTTTCAGATGTTGCAATGTCTCTTCTCCAACTATTCCATCATCAGCAATGTTCATATTTTTCTGGAATTCTATAAGTGCCTTATTGGTTCTTTCACAAAATATACCATTCTCATTATAAGGATAAAAACCAAGTGTTTTTAACCAGAGCTGAAGAGTTCTTACATCGTCGCCTCTGAAAGGAGGATGCTTTAGATATAGCATCCTTTCACCAATTTTATACCCGGCATCGACTAATTCCTGCCAGGTCTCCTGATCTATAACACCTGTTACCAAAAGGTCTCTATCCTGTTGGAATTTTCTGACTGCATTTTCGGTCTCAATACCAAAAATTCCATCAATATCCGTTACTCCAAGATTGTAGCCAAGCAGTTTTAATCTTCTCTGCAGATCCGTAACTTTTTCCCCTGAAGAATTTCTCCTTATTATTTCCATTCTGTCAATATAAACTCAATTTTTCTAATTCTCTCACTTTTACCCCTAAAATAGTGGGCTGTTATAAACTCTTACTATATCAGTTCTGTCAATCATTCCTGAATTTTTTTAAATAAATAAAAAAATTATAGCCCGGCGTGTCTGTTATTCTAAGCTGATAAAAATCTATCAACATATATAGCAGCTATTGCCCCATCTGCAACTGCAGTTATGACCTGCCGGAGAGGCGTATTTCTAACATCACCAACCGCAAATATACCGGGCAGAGAAGTTTCCATTTTAAAATTGGTAATTATAAAACTTTTCTCATCAAGTTCCACTAAATCTTTTACCAATTCAGAATTAGGTTTCCAGCCAATATATTCAAAGACTCCATCAACCTTAATTTTATATGTTTTATTTTCTTTTTTGTTTCTTATTAAAATTTCCTCCAGTTTATTCTTACCTATAAATTTCTCTACTACAGAGCCCCATAAAAATTCTATTTTTTTATTCTTAAATACTCTATCCTTTAGAATTTCCACCGCACGAAGTTCATTTCTTCTATGAATTATATATACCTTTTTTGCAAATTTTGTTAGAAAAATTGCCTCATCGATAGCTGTATCTCCACCTCCCACAACAGCAACCTCTCTATCCCTGTATAAAGCTCCGTCGCAGGTTGCACAAAAAGAAATACCCTTGCCAATAAATCCACTTTCTCCCTCAACATTCAGCCTATCAGGACTGGCTCCTGTAGCCATTATTACTGATTTTGTCCATATTAGCTTTTCATCGCCAGGGCACTTAAAATGATAAGATTTATCTTTTTTTGTGGTGTTAACTGACTCAATAGAGTTTACAGCAAAATATTCCCTTACTTCGATATCAAACCTTTTACAATGCCCCAATAAATTTTGTGCAAGTTCATAACCTGAAATATCATCTTTAAAGCCGGGATAGTTTTCGACAGACGCTGTATTTATTATTTGTCCACCTGCCATTTTTTTTTCTACAATTTCAAAATCAAGCCCTGCTCTTCTGGCATACAATGCCGCACTCAGCCCCCCCGGACCAGCACCAATAATCAGTAGATCAGTTTTTACTTCCTGCATATAGGTTAAGCCCCCATCTTTTAAAACAATTCAATACGGATGTGAACTACCTTTGAGCTAAAGACCCAAAGGCTTCCTGCTTCATAGCTTCGTCTAACGACGACAGCTCCACAGGCTTTAGTCGGTAATTCCTACCGCCTTTAATGTTTAATTCTCGCAATACTTGAGCTAAGATATTTTGACTGGCATTTATATCCCTATCTAATTCTGTTTTACATCGTGGACATTGCCAATTTCTATCAGCAAGTGTCAAGTCTTGGTTGACGAAACCACAGCAAGAACAGGTTTTAGACGAGGGGTAAAATCGTTTGGTTTTCACGACTTCACCGCGATATCTCTTAGCTTTATATTCTAATTTTGCAATGAATGAATACCAACTTTGGTTGGATATTGATTTTGCTAAACAATGATTTTTAACCATTCCTGTTACATTTAAGTCCTCAATGGCAATTAGTTTATTTTCTTTACAAATTTTATCGGAAAGTTTATGTTGAAAATCCTGTTTTTGATTATCAATCTTTTCGTATCGTCTAGCCAATTTTAATCTTGCTTTATCTCTGTTATTGCTACCTTTCATCTTTTTACTAACTTGCTTATGTAAAAATCTAATATTCCCTTCTTTAATTTTCAAACTGTGTTTTTCACCATTAGACAGAACTGTAAAGTCTTTAATTCCCAAATCAATTCCTATTTGATTATCTAATATTCTTTTTTTCTTTACTTCTAAATCTGTAGTAACTGAAACAAAATATTTATCTGTTTTTGTTTTGATGATAGTGGCATATTTTATCCTTCCTTCAATTTCTCTATGAACAATAGTTTTTATACCTTTTCTGAATTTTGGGAAAATAGTCCGATTTTCTTCTAATTTGAATGATTGTGGTATTCGGAATGACTGTTTATTTTTTTTACTTTTGAAATTTGGAAAGCCACCTTTCTTTTGGAAAAACCTATTATATGCGGTATCTAAATCTTTTAATGTTTGCTGTAAAGATTGTGAGTTAGCCTCTTTTAACCATTTATTTTTTGTCTTCAATTCCGTAAGCTGATTGGCGCAGTCATAATAATTCAAGTGTTTTTTCTTTAATTCTTTTTCTTTAGCTTCTAAGTATATCTTGTTATTCAAATCTAAAAAGTAATTCCAAGTAAAGCGAGAACAACCAAACATAACGTTTAGTTTTTTTTGTTGTTCTTTATTGGGAAGTAATTTAAATTTATAACTTTGCATATCTCTACTATAGTTTATGCTAATTTTCATGTCAAGCATAATTATATATGATATACTCTAAATATGCCTATTAAAGAAAGTCAATACCATCCAAAAGATAGTGCTAAATTCCCTTTAAAGGTTCATCTTATTTTGGTATGTAAATACCGTAAACAACTACTTATCCAACTGGGTGAGAATTGCAAACAAATTATGTTTGAAATATCTCAAATATCAGATTTCACTATAGATACTATGGAAGTAGACAAAGACCATATACATTTACTTTTAGATATAGTGCCTAAAATATCAGTCAGTTCTATTGTTAATAGATTAAAAGTTATGTCCACTAATCGTTTATGGAAAAAATACAAAGATTACCTACAAACTCAATTCTGGAAGGAAAAGACCTTTTGGAGTGATGGGTATTTTGTTTGCACAAATGGAAATGCTAATATGGAAACGACTAAGGAGTATATTGAAACACAGGGCTAGCCATTCATCTCAAGGGCTAAAGACCCTTGAGTTTCCTGGCTACTATTATAAAAAGATATAAAAAGTGTATACTGCATCTAATATTATAAATAATTAGAATTTAAAATAAATGAGTAATTGAAAGCATGCTAAAAAATATCATGATTACAGCAATAAATTACCTGCAGAATATCAATATTGCTAAAGTTTAGTATAGAAGCTGATATTATTATTTCCTAATATCTCTTTGCAGCTTCTTTTATTCTATCCTCAAGTTCTTCTTCTGATTTTATACCTGAAATATCCAGATCTAAATCCATTAAAAGCCTGATTGCGCTTCTAACAATCATAGTGTTTGCTATTTTATGACCACCAGATTTTTTACATTCAATACCTAGATTCTCCAGGAATGATACCATATTTGAAGGCATAGTTATAGGAACCCTAAAATAATCCTGCTTTCTTTCTACCATGTTTTAACCTCTTGCTATAATTGTATTGTAGTTTTACGTATATGAGTATATCTATTAAAAATCAAATTGTCAAATAACCAATTACCTGCGGAAATCAAGATTTGACTTTCCCTTACTGGCTTGTTAAACTTCAATATTAAATGAGAATTAAGAGATTGTCTTAAGTATCTTTTAAAATTTAAGTAAAATTTCTAACAGGACAGAATTTACTCTAAAAATATTCAGACTAAAAGTAGAGAGAGCTACAGCAGTTTATAAAATTACCATAATCATTAAAAATCCTGACCTGCAGTTGAAACATGGTATGCCTGCAGATGTAGTTTTATCAATATCTGATATAGGATTTATTAACATAAATGTAATAACAATTAAATAAAACACAGATTATCAGAGAATAGAAATGAAAAACATAAAGAAAAAAGAAGATGTTATAAAAATCTCGGTAATTGGCGGCAGTCAGGTAGACACCGAAATTTACAACCTGGCTTATGAAGTGGGTAAAGAAATAGCCAGAAACGGTGCTGTGCTGTTTTGCGGAGGTTTGGGTGGAATAATGGAAGCATCGTGTAAAGGAGCAAAAGAAGAAGGAGGACTAACTATCGGTATCCTCCCTACTGCAAATGAAAATGATGCAAATAAATATGTTGACATAAAAATACCTACCGGAATGGGTTACGCCAGAAACGTACCAATAATACTTTCATCTCATGCTGTGATTGCTGTTGACGGAAGCTACGGTACCCTTTCCGAAATCGGTTATACATTGACTTTTGATAAACCTATCATCGCACTAAAATCCTGGGAGGTTCGCCCATATTATAGTGAAAACACTCCATATATAATTAGAGCCAAGACTGCAAAAGAGGCTGTAAAGATAGCCATAAGAGAAGCCAGAGATTATATCAGGAAAAACCAGACAGGTTAATTATCAATTAATGATTCACACTGGTCACTGGTACCCATCCAGATTTGATGATTAAGGAAATATTTTAACAAAATTTATCTGCAAATTAGATAAAGAAGACTTTAAATTCTCTCTCTCTTCTGCGCTCACTTCATCAAGTATAACCTTTAGCAGTGCATCAAAACCATCTACGGCAAGCTTCGCCTGCTGCCTGTCCTTATATTTATCATTTACTCCAACAGGAAGTCCCATTTTTTTGTAAGCAAAGCTGGAAAGGGACATCATCATCTGGGTTATGATGTCTTTGGTTGTTAATTTATCAATCTCCTCCTGGAGCTTTTTCATCATTTCTTCTTCGCTCTCTTTGGCCTCCTCTTTCTTTTCGCCCAGACTCTCTTCCATAAATTTATCCTTTAACTCTTTATCTTCTCCATCTCCTTTGCTGCCTTTTTTCTCCTTTTTTTCTTTTTTAGCCATATATAATCACCTCTCTCCATTCCAATCTTTTTTTATTCCGATTCATATTTTATCAGTGAAAATACATCATAACCCTTTAAAATTTTTCTTGGATTTAAAAACTCCAGCTCAATTAAAAAACAGAATCCAACAACTTCGCCATCCATTTTTTCAACAAGCTCGGCTTTAGCTTTCGCAGTACCGCCAGTCGCCACCAGATCATCTACAATTAAAATCTTATCACCTTTTTTTATAGCATCAGTATGCATCTGTAAAATATTCTTCCCGTACTCAAGATCATATGAAACCTGACATGTTTTATAGGGAAGCTTTCCCGGTTTTCTAACCGGAATAAAGCCTACACCTAGCTTATAAGCAATGACCCCGCCAAATATAAAGCCTCTTGCCTCAGCACCCAATATTGCATCTATCTTTTCCCCCCACCAATATTCAACCATCCTGTCTACTGAATACTTAAATGCTTCTCCGTCCCCCAGAAGAGTGGTGATGTCCCTGAATACCACTCCCTTCTTGGGAAAATCCGGAATATTTCTTATCTTTTGTTTTAAGTCCAATTGCAATCCTTTCTATAACCTTTTACCTATTATAAAAATATTTTATAATATATAAACGTATAATAAAATCAAGCATTCTTAAAAATTTCTGATTTCATCTATAAGTGAGTCTATTAGATAGCCAATATCCAGCCTTTTAAAATCCAATTGTGATAAAACTTCAGATGCAGAATACTTCTGCCCATAGCTCCAGAACTCTCTCAGGAAAAAGCCGGTTTTTTTCTTTTTATACCAATTGTAACCAAATTTTCTATATATATATTCTTTAAGTTGTGACTGGAAAATCCATGCCCTTATATAATTTGTACAGTAAAAACCATCATCTACATCTTTCAAATAATTTTCTCTCGTGTATTCCATTAAATTTACAGCAGATAAAATTTCTTTATAACTGGATTCTTTATCATTTATAGGCTGACCGTCATGAAGAATTAACTCATATTTTAGCTTACCTGCATATCTTCTGCAAAACCAGAGCTTTACCAGGTTTGAAAAGTATACAAATTCTCTTGCTTCGTCAGGGCTCATTTTTAAAAAATCAACCAGCCACTCACGGTTCTGCATAAGCTGTTCCATACAAAAAGCATATCCTTCTGTTAATGCATTATCACCCAAACATCTGTACTCGAAATCAAGCTTTGAACTGGTACTTCCAAAATGCAGTGAGTGACCGCCTTCATGAAGCATAGCTTCATAATCATCCTGGCCTCCACCTGGCATAATTACCAGATATATCTCTTCCGGTACTTTAGGGGTGCAACAAAATGCTCTTGGTGATTTGTTTTCTCTTTCCTCCACATCTAAATAAATATTACCATATCTACTTATATCTATCCCCATCTCAAATAAAGTACCTGTGAATATGGGGATAAGACTATCCTTTTTAAAGAACCTATCATATTTTTTTGCTCTTTTTACAAATGCAAAGTCGCTTCTCCGGGAATCTTTCAGGAGTATTCCCAGCTCCCTCTCTAGTAGACCAGTAAAATGTTTTTCATACAAATCTTGAGTTTCATTCAGGAGCCTTTCCATTTCAGCCTGCAGGCTATAGAAATCTTCTTCCTTCAAGTATGAAAAAAGTTCGCTGTAACTCGAAAATCCTAAATCTACTGCCTGCCTGTGGAGAGTATCCCAATATGTATATAAAGTATCATTAAAAGATTCTGCTATCTTTTTATTTCTCTTATCCTCAATCCTGTCTCTTTTAACCTTGTCCGGTTCATTTGCCAGCAGGATCTCAGAATACCTGAAAGGCACTTTCCTGCCTTCTATATTAATCTTTGCCTGCGCCTCATCTTCTGCAATTTTATCAATCAAGTCTTTTACCTGTCTCTCAATATAACCTTCGGTACAGAATTTTAGCAGATACACAGCTTTCTTCTTTTCTTCCCCAGCACTTTTATCTCTTATGTTTTTAATATATTCAATGTTCTTCCTGCTAAATAAATATTTATATTCATCATAAATACCGCTTATATTAATACTGTCCTTCTGCCCTGAAAAATGAAGGTAATACTCTTTATCTACCTTATACAGGAATGATTCCGCATCTTCTCTGTATTTTATAATATCCATGTCCCCTGTTTGCCCCTAAATATTGCTTGCAAGAATACCCTGTCTGATATTTGCTTGTTTGCTTGGAAAACTGAAATATTAAAAACTAAAATTTTTAAGAAGCTCTATATTCTCAAATTCTCTGCAGCTCTCATATAGCTTTTTATCAGCAGTAATAAATTTTAATTTAAAAAACCTTGCAACTGCCAGATAAGAAGAGTCATAAAATTTTATATTAAAACAATTCTTCCTGCTGTTTTTCTTCCCTGTAAGTCTTCGTATTATCTCTATCCAGTTTACCAGCCACCATTCCTTTGATATCCCTGCCATCTTCATCGCCGGGCAGCTCAAGTTTTTTTAAAAAAACCGACCTTTCAAAGTTCTTAACGTAATCTGACCAGTCACTGCCGCTTTTATTTTCTTCCAATATAATATTATATCCACCTATATCAGCATCCATATGATCTACATAATAGACTATAAAAGCCTCCAATATCTTCGGTCTTTTAGGAGAGCCAAATTCCTTTTGGCCATGATGGCTCAGTATTATATGAAGAAGTCTGTCTCTTAAATCTCCGGGGAAGCCGTTTATCTGTTTTATTTTTTCCAAGACCCATCCATACCCGATGGTGATATGGCCAAGAAGTTTACCCTCATCAGTTACTTCAGTAGTTGCTAATGTCTTGTATTCCCTGATTTTACCAATATCATGAAGGATTGCTCCACTAATCAGCAGGTCATAATTTAAATTATGATATACCCTGGAGATAGCATCACAGATTTCAGTTACTGCCAGTGTATGCTCGAGCAGTCCACCTTTAAAAGCGTGATGATAACGGACTGCTGCAGCAGCATTTTTAAAATCCTTAACAAACTCTTTATCCTCAAAATACAAATCAATCAGTTTCTTCAGATGAGGATTTTTAACTCTGGCAGCGTATTCTTTAATTTCGGCAAACATTTCATCGATATCTCTTCTGGAAGTCTTTATGTAATCTGAATATTCTATATCTTCTTTATTTTCAATCTTTTTTATAGAGTTAATAACAAGTTGTTTGATTCCCTTATATTCTTTTACATCTCCTTCTACTGAAACTAAATCTCCCTCAGTAAAATTTCCAGCACTATGATAAATTTCCGTCCACAATAATCCCTCAATACTTCCTTCCTTATCCTGAAGAGTAACTGCACAATAATCATCACCGTTTTTCTTTTTTCTAACCTGTTTCTTTGCTACCATAAATATAGAGTCTGCTCTTGCGCCAGCCTCCAAATCTGATATAAATTGTTTCTTACCAGTTTCCATTTCTATTATATCTTTAAACTTACAATAAGCTCGTCATAATGTCTTCGTTATTATTTTTTAATGTTCCATTTTTTAAAATAATCCAGTGCTTTATAATCAGTCATATCATAATGAATGGGGGTAACGGACACATAATTGCTCTTTACCGCATTATAATCAAAATTCTTATCTTTTGTCTTCCCGATAAATTCTCCATCCATCCAGTAGTAATCTCTTCCTCTGGGGTCAACTCTCTTTATGAAGTTATCTTTAAACTTAGCATCACTTTGGGTGGTTATTTTCACACCCTTTATCTCTTTTTCACAAACATCAGGAATATTAATATTCAGCAGTGTCCCTTTAGGAAGCCCTCCATTCTCTATTATCCGTCTGGCAACTCTTTTTGTAAAATTGACTGCATAGCTATAATCAGGATCGACCAGATTATCTATTGAAACAGCTATGGAAGCCACACCATAAACCGTTCCCTCAGTCGCAGCTGAAACTGTGCCCGAGTAGATAATATTTTCTCCCAAATTTGCCCCCCTGTTTATACCGGATATGAGTAAATCAGGAGCCTTATCTAAAATTGCCTTGATGGCTATTTTTACACAGTCAGCAGGTGTGCCGTCTGCAGCATACCCAAAGAACTGGCCCTCCCTGTATTCTTTTCTTACCGAAATTGGACGGAACACAGTAATAGCATGGCCCACAGCACTCCTCTCCTTATCCGGGGCTACAATTCTTATGTCAAATCTTTTATCTTCTCTTAAGGTTTTGTAAAGAGTATAAAGTCCTTCCGAATCTATTCCATCATCATTGGTCAGTAAAATTATTTTCCTATTCATATTTTTAATCTATCCTGTAAATTGACTATAAATTTTACAATATTCTATAATTAAACAATCTATAATTCCAGAACTGCAATTATTATCGCCAATAAAATTTATCTGAGCCTCTTTGTTACCAGTAATCTTTATAATCATAATAAACCAGCCTAATTATATCAATCCATTTTACACATTTTATTTCTTATCTTTCAGCTCCTCGTCAAAGGTCGGTTCTATTAAATTCTACTATCTTCTTTAACTTGCTAGTACTGGTGCTCTTTAGCCCTTCACCGCTCCCGAAGTCATACCGGAGATGATATATCTTTGTCCAATGATAAAGATGATCACCACAGGAACTACTGTTAATACAATAGTGGCTGATACCAGCTGCCAGTCAGCTAATCTTTGACCATAAAAATTATAGACAGCAAGGGTCATTGGCCATCTAGTAGACCTATTGAGGATATAAAGGGGAGTCTGGACCAGCCAATCTACACAAGGACTATAAACCCCTGATAAGAACCAGGATTATTAAACTAAGTAACCAGGCTACTATTCCCAACAAGATAGTATTTATTTTTTTCCTTTCATTACCATTCAACCTCTCTTCTGGACAGGGTTCTAAAAGGTGAAGAGATTACGATACTTTCGAGAATATCATCTCTTATTAACTCTTAATAGGCAACAGGGATACTACAATCTTTCTACAACCTCAATAGCCATTTTTGCCCATTCCCACAGCCTCTCTGGTTTATAATTCACTGTACTTATATCCTTCATAAGAATTTCAACTGTACAATTTTTTATTTTCTTTAAGTTTTTTGTAAAATTATCTTTTACAGATTCAGAGTCCCAAAGGTTATCGGTAAAAATTGATGGGCTTGGCTTATAAGAAAATACATAATCTTTGCCAATATTAGAAGCACCTAACTCTAAATTTGCCCATGAGCTCATAGAAATTTTTCTTAGATTTGGAATTTTTCTTAATATTTCTATTTTTTTATCCAATGGTTCACAACAGCCATAATAGTTTAGCCCAAATCTTTTAAGCCATTTTAATTCATATTGTAATGCAAATTCATCATGCATTTTTGGTGAAACATTAGAGAATATCTGTGCTGCTGCACATCCCCATAAATCTGATGTTTTTATATTATCCGGACTGTAACATTTTTTTGGAATTTCATCAGTATAACCAAGTCCACCTGAACCAATACGGTAGTTGCAGTTATTTAGAGCTAAAAGATTTAAATTCTCATATTGATTAAGCCCTGATATATAAGCACTTACTAATCTTTCTATTGTTTTATGTACCAAATCAGGTATTAGTATTAGGTCTGTTAACGCCTTTTCTACTCCCCACCATCTTATTAATTCATCCCAGGGAGCAAACCAAAATCCTGGAATTCCCCTCTTTTCTACTTTTAGAATACCGTCAACTATATCTAACATGCTGCAAAACATCTCATCAGTAGCTTTTTTATCAAAAGATACTTTGGGATTTTTTATTTTTTCAATATCTTCTTCTTTTTCAATTTGGGGTCTAAATTCTCTTGAATAAATATCACTAATCTCATCAGTTTTGGATATTTTAACCTGCTCTGATATTCCAAAACCGGTATCATTAACTACCAAATAACATGGTATAGTGGGTTCTACTACCATATCTACCCTCATATGTTCCCACTGATATATGGTTCTTCTTAGCCTTGTCTCTAAAAATTTTGAAAATTCTGTACCAGTTTTAAGAGTTAGTTCATCACCTACATTCATCTCATGCCATGGTATTTCATTAACCCACACAAGGGGTCTTACTTCTTTTAAGCTATTTAAATTCTTCCAAAATTTAATTTTCTCTTTATGTATGGGAAGTTCTGCTATTTCAGCCTTTCTTTTTGCTAGCTCTCTTAAAATTTTTTTATCTTTATTTGAGATACTATAATCTTTAAATTTTTTTATCGGGTCAGCAAAACTTAGTTTTCCATAAGGATAATAATCAGCTAATTCTTCCATGAGTTGGATCCCCTTTATAAGTTTAAAAATATTAAAAAATAAATAAAATAATTAAGTTAATCTTTTTATATAATTTTTTTATTTATTATAAATTTTTCCATATTCAAAAGCTGTCTCATACATAGTAAGTATATTTTCTAAAGGTATTTCACTAAGTAAATGCTGGGTAGGTCCTATAACAAACCCACCCCTATCTTTAAATAATTTTATTCTTGATATTACTTCTCTTTTAACATCCTCTGTAGAACCAAAAGGTAATGTTTTTTGGGTATCTATAGAGCCCTGCAGGGCAACTTTTCCAGCATATCTTTTTGCAAGGCTTTCAAAATCCATATCATAAGCTCTTATCTGAACTGGTTCTATTGCAGTAAGACCAAGTTCAATTAAATCATCAAGCACATAAGTTATTGAACCACAGGAGTGCTGAGTTATATAAAGGTCATATTCTTTAGCCAGTGAATATAATCTTTTAACATGTGGTTTTATTAGCTTTCTCCACATTGATAGGCTTACCAGAGGACCTTTTTGTTGTCCATAATCATCCCCAGTAAAAAATATATCTACATATCCGCTGCCTTTTTCAAACATTATCTTAGAACATTTATAAAAAAAATCTGTTATTTTTTCCATAACCTTGAAAGCTACATCAGGTTTATCAACCATCATCATCATAAATTTTTCCATTCCTACCAAATCAGTGGCAGCACCAAAAAACCATCCCCAATGACCACCGTAAACTGCATAACCTTCTTCCCTAAATCTTTTTGCCTCTTCCACATAAATGTCATAATCGTAATATTCAGGCTTGGGCCAATTGTAGTTTTCAACATCTTTTATTGTTTCTGCACTGGCTAGTGGATGCTCAACGGCGTAACCGAAATCTACACCTTCTCTTGGAATCCAAAAGTAATCTGTTCTCTTACAGTCAGAAGTCCTCATCTCTGGACCAATCCATTTTGGTCTTGCCCATCTAAAGTCAATATGAAAATATTTCATAAGTTCAAGTTGATCTTTTAGTTCTATCTTTTTTACTAATGCATCATATACTGGCTCATCTGCACAGAAGTCAATTGGTATTCTATCTGGAATTTGAAAATTATAAGTTTTTATAACTCTATCTCTTGGTATCATCTTAAACCCTCTCCCATATAGATTTAATCTTTATTTGCTATTAGATCTACTTAGGCCTTTTCCACATACTTCTAAGATATTTAAAAGCTTCAAATATTGGGCATTCTATATTGCCACAAATATAATATTCATTTCTATATTTCTTACTTCTTATTAGATCTGAAAGTAAAAATAATCCACATAAAAAACTATTAGCTAACTCTAATGATAATCTTTACACAATTTTCTAATCTTTTATCTGCTACTTCAAAAGCTTTTTCTATTTCATCTAAATTAAAAGTGTGGGTAATTATTGATTTGACATTTAACATTTTTCTCTCAACCAATATAATGACATCTTTAAAAACATTCGCAGACCTGTAAGTTCCTTTAACATTAATTTCCCTATCTATTATTTCCTTTGTTCTCAATGGAACAACACCATCAAAAATTCCAACCATTGTAATACTCCCACCCTTCTTAGCTAAAAAGACGGAGCTTGATATAACAGTTTCTACCCCAGTACATTCAAATACTACATCATACTCATTATCACAGTCAGAATTTGCCAGAGCCTGAACTATATCTTTATTATTTGTATTTAAAGTAAAATCTGCACCTAACTTTTTTGCTAAAGATAATCTATAACTATCTACATCTAATACACATACGGGAAAAGAACCTGAAATTTTAGCTATTTGAAGTATCAGAAGGCCAATTGGACCTGCTCCTAATATCAAAGAACTCATAGAAGGCTTTAAACCTGATTTTATTACTGCATAAAAAGCTACTGAAGAAGGCTCTATAAGGGCTCCTTCATCAAAAGAAATGCAATCAGGCAGCCTGTAAACCAAATCTGCCTTATGTGAAATATATTCAACAAAAGCACCGTCTACAGGAGGAGTTGCTAAAAATTTCACACTCCTGCATAAATTATATCTTCCGGATTTACAATATATGCACCTGCCACAAGTTATTCCGGGTTCTACTGCAACTTTATCTCCAACATCTAAGTTTTCAACTTTTTTACCCTTTTTTTCTACTATACCAGATACCTCATGTCCTAAAATAAAAGGTCTTGTAATAGGTCTTCTTTTAGTTCCACCTGTCCTATAGTATAAGACATCACTCCCACATATCCCTACTGATTTAACTTTAATTAAAACCTCATCTTCTTTAATTTCAGGCTTGTCTTTTGTAGATAAAACTAAATTTCTTGCACCATCTAAATATGCCACCTTTATTTTCTCATTTGTCATATTATCTTTCACAATATCCCTTCTAGAATTTTCATAACCATTTTTTATTAAGCATTATCAAGGATTTATAACAACCTTTATTGCATCCCCAGCCATCACTATATTAATTCCTTCCACAATACTATCTAAAGGGAATTTATGTGTAATATATTTAGATGTCAATATTTTTTTATTTTCAATTAAATTTACAGCAATGTGTGAGTGATATCTGTTGGATGAAAAAGAACCTATTACAGTCGCTTCTTTGTAATGTATTATATTTGTATCAACATTATCTAAAAATTTATTCTTCGGCAGACCACCAAAATAACAAATTTTACCTCTAATACCCACTAAATCTAATGCTAATTTTTGAGCCTCAGGAGAAGAGCAAGCAACTATTACTATATCAATACCCTCATCCTTGGTAATTTTACTAATCTCTTTTCTTATATCTATTTCATTTAATATAAAGTAGTAGTCTGCATTAAATTTTCTAGCAAGCTCGATTCTTTTTTTAGATTGGTAATTTGCAATTATAACTTTGCTTGCACCTCTAAGCTTTGATAGCTCAATATGCATGCACCCAATAGGCCCAGCACCTATAATTAATACAGTATCTCCAAACTTTACATCTACTAATTCCTGTGCATTTATGCAACAAGCAAGAGGTTCAACAAGCGACATTTCATCTAAATTAGCATCATTGCTTAGTGTTATAATATTACCCTGCAGAACTGCTTCACCTGGGATAAGAATATATTCTGCAAATCCACCAGGATAATAATATCCTATAGCTCTTCTATTTATATTACATAAATTTACTCTACCACTTAAACAATACTTACAATAGCCACAACCTACTTCAGTTGTTATTGCTACCTTATCACCTTTTTTTATATTTTTTACATTTTCTCCAACCTCTTCCACTATACCTGAAATTTCATGACCAGTTATGTGAGGTGGTGTTATAGCTCTATGACCACTTTTAAAAATTCTCACATCAGTGCCACAAATAGCACAGGATTTTACTCTAACAAGTACTTCACTCCCGCTTGGTGTCGGCTTTTTAACCTCTTCAATACGTATATCACCTGGACCATAAAATAATGCTGCTTTCATATTGTAACCTTTATCACACTAATCTTTAATACTTCGTTATTTATAATTTCATCAAAATTATTCTTTAAATATAATTTTAAAAAATCAGATTAATAGTTTTATTCTACATTTCCATTTTTTATTATTAATCCATATCTATGTCGCATTCTCCTAAATTAAGCGGATATCTTCCATATTCTTTTATTAAACTTATAAAATAATCATAATTTTCAGCGGAAACATTCCCTGGAACCGAATGATCAGCACCTGGCATAAATCCCCCACCTTTTGCAGTATTAAGTCTATAAAGTAAATCTTTTTTTATATTATCTTTTGAACCTGGCAATACATTTAATGCATCCATATTTCCCAAATAAGCAAGTTTATTTTTGTATTTTTTCTTTAATTCAACGGCATCCATACCTGCTTTTACTTCTAAAGTATGATATGCATCTATTCCTGCTTCAATTAAATCATCAAGTATTGCTCTACTATCACCACATCCATGGTAAATAAGAATAGCTCCTCTTTTATGAAATTCCTTGCACATTTTTTTAACCACAGGGTAAAATATTTCTTTCCATAATTTTGGAGAAAAAAGCATACCATTTTTATAAGCTACATCCCCCCAAATAAATAAACCTTTTATATCCTTAAATTCATCAAGCTGTCTTTTCCCGATTTCTATCATAAAATCGCCAATTCTTTTCACAAATTTCTTTATTTTTTCTGGGCAGGTAGCTAAATCCATATATACATCTTCAGATCCCCTCATTCTCCATAAAGCTTCATGACCCTCACAAACCGAACCGAATATGCATATTTTATCTTTAGCTTCTTCTATAGCTTCAGAAAAACTAGGAAGAGGGGTAAATCCATTTCCAGATATAATGTCCTGGCGGGTTTTATAATACCTGTCCTTATCTTTAGGGTCATCAAATTCAAAACTTTCATATTTATCTGGAGACTTAATGGAGAAATCCAAATATCTTGGCATTGGAGCATAATCAAACTTCTTTAAGGTACAGCCAAACCCACTCTTCCATACTGTATAATCATCCCCTTTTTCAAGTATTTGGCATGATTTTTTCTTAGGGTCCATGTTAGGGGAAATAACCATCATGTCCATATCATAATAGTAGTAGATATTAGTATCACTGGGTAGATTTTTTTCTTTAACCCATCTACTAATAAATTCAGCCCAGAAAAAATCATGAAGAGGTATTCTATCAGGTTCAATGCATTTTAATGTCTTTGTTACCCTTTCTACTTTTTTCTTAACATCTGATAGATTATATTTCATTTTTAACCTCCCTCCAGAAAAATAATTAAAAAAATTATTAAATTTTTATTTTAATATTTTAAAAAAGGTAATATTTAAAACCATTTGTATTTAACATCTAAATAGATTGGAAACTTATCAGTTTTCCTGACCATATATCTAGGTATATTAATACCAATATATTATATAGTGAGATTCAATAATTAATTATCCTAATCCTGGTGAAAAACTTCCTCCATATCGGCCCACCATTCCCCTTCTCTTCGAGTTTCTAGTGGTTCTTGCATAGGCATGCAAATATCCCACCATTCCTGTGTTGTTGAATCAGCTGCCATTTTTGCCATATCGGATTCATAATTTTTACCTATATACTCAAAATAGCTAAAAAGATATCCATCCTTATGGAAAATGGAATAATTTATTATATTACATTCAGTTATAGTTTTAGCTACTTCTGGCCATATATTAGCGTGCAATTTTTTATATTCTTCTAATTTATCTAGCTTTATTTTAATAACTGAACCATATCTCTTCACTAATACCTCCTCTCACAATAAAGTTTACAACTTAATAAAAATATATCTTAACATGAAGCCTATTCAATTATTTCAAGCAGTTTTTTATCCTTTTACAGCTCCTAATGTTAAACCCTTAACTAAGTTACGCTGAACTAATATTACAAATATAATTGCTGGTATTAGCATAATCACAGACATTGCACACATACCCCTCCAATCAGAAACAAACTCACCGGTAAAATCAAATAATCCTACAGGGAAAGTCTTCGATGCAGTGGTTCGCGTGATAACACTAGCTATAGCAAATTCATTCCAAGATGTAAGAAAAGCAAATATTCCACTAGCTCCAAGTCCTGGCAATATTAATGGCAAATTTACTTTTAAAAATGCTCCCCACCTAGAGCAACCATCAATAAATGCTGCATCATTTAATTCTTTAGGTATTTCTCCAAAAAACCCTGTCATTAACCATACCGTAAAAGGAATATTCATCGCAGTATATGCAATAATTAGCCCATATATCTTGTCTGAAAATCCTACTCTTGTAAATAAAATTAGTAGTGGAAGGCTAAGTGCTATCCCAGGAACTGCTCTTGCTAACATAAAGCTTAGAAAAATACTGTCCTTTCCCTTAAATTTAAAACTTGAGAAGATAAATGCTGCAAGTGTGCCAATGACCAAAGCTAAAAATGTGCTTGCAATAGATGTTACTATAGAGTTTCTAGCGTAATCTATAAAAGGAACAGAATGGCCAAAACCAAATTCTTCAGCAGATTCAACTCGGCCTAATAGAGCTGCGTATGAACTAAAACTTAGATCTTGAGGCATCCATACAGGTGGTCGTGCATTTATTTCAATATTAGGACGCATAGACGTTAAAACTATCCAAAGTGCGGGCATGAAAAAAATTAAGAGTACTATAATTAATATAATATTGGATAAAGTATATTTTGACTTTACATATTTTTTTCTTTTCATATTTTCTAAGTCTTTCTTGCTTTTAATAAATTTCTAAAAAGATAAAATGTAAATGCAAATGATAGTAAAACTGTAATAAATGACATTGAACATCCTAAAGCAAATTTTTGACTCGTGAAAGCCAGTCTATAAACATAAGTCCATATAAGTTCTGTTCTATGAGCAGGACCTCCACCTGTCATAATACTTACTAAATCATAAGCTTTTGCTATATCAAGTGACCTGACTGCCATAGCAATAAAAATAAAAGGAGTAATAGAAGGAATAGTAATGAAACGGAATTTATGCCACTCTGAAGCTCCATCAACATCAGCAGCTTCGAATATTTCTTGCGGTATTGACAAAATACCTGCTAAAAATATTATTACCATAAAAGGGGTGCTCATCCAAATTTCTGCAATAAGAATTGTAATAAAGCCCAGTGGCTTTTGAACTAACCAAGGAATAATTACTGGATGACCTGTTGTTGAAAATAAAATATTGTTTATAAGTCCAACCTGGTCATTAAAAAACCACTTAAATTGAAAACCTACTAAAATAGGGGCAAACATCATAGGCATCATCATTATCGTACGCAAAATATTCTGGCTACGAACTATATGAGACATCATGTTAGCAATAACAAGTCCTAAAATAAACTCTACATTAACAGCAACAGCAATATATATAACTGTTTTACCAAATGACTGCCAGAATATGGAGTCTTTAAAAAGAGATATGTAATTATTGATACCAGTAAAATTATAACCTGTAGATTTCAGTAATGTAAAATCTGTAAAACTTAAAAATAAAGAATATATCATTGGTATTCCTACTACAAACAAGATTATTAAAACCGCAGGTAGGAGTAACACTACAGGCAAAAAATACTTAGACCTATCCACCATAAGTTTATAATTTTTAATATTCTTTTCTAAAATACTATTATAAACCATCTCACTCATTATCTTTCTTATACCTAAATTTATAACTTATTATAAATTAATTACTATATTAAGTTGAACTATTTAAGAGTTGTGTTTACAACTCAAAGTTTATAGCTCTTTGAAAACTAAATAAAAATATAGATACAAATTGATAGATAAAACACTACCTCCAAGTGTAAAATATTTGATTACCAACACAAAAAATACACAAGGGAGGTAGCGATGACCAAAGATGAATTCATCTCAAGTCACAGGCTAAGTTTACTATCAAGAGCCAAATCTATCAATAACATTTCCAGAGCATGCAGGGATTACGGAGTATCCAGGACTTACTACTACAAGTGGGTGGGAAGGTATATTACCTATGGAATCCAGGGACTGGCCGAGAGGCCGAGGCCTAAACCAGTAATGCCTAATAGCACAAGGTCTGATGTCGTGGACAAGATACTTGCCTTTATAAAGAAATACCCTACATATGGTCCAACAAGAATTGCCAATCAGCTGGGAGGCATAGTGTGTTCTGCTACAGTCTACAATATCTTAAGAAGGCGTGGGCTAAACAGGAGGCTAGACAGACTCCTTGCCCTTGAAGAGATTCCTTCTGCAGTAAAGATTAGTCCGGTAATGCAAAGAAAGCTAGACGAGGCAAGTCCCTTACTGAGGGTAAAAAGCCACTACAGCGGCTATATGCTCTCTGTGGACACCTTCTATGTATGTAGACTCAAAGGTATAGGCAGGATCTATCAGTTTACCGCTATTGATACCTATTCCTCCTTTGGTTTTGCCTATCTCTATACCGACAAGAGTGTAAAGTCTTGAAGTAGATTTTATCTCCAATACATTAGGTATCTTAGGCAATATGGGAATCACCGTAGAAAGGATTCTTACAGACAATGGCAAGGAATATACCACCCACTGGGATACGGGGTATCACCACTTTGAAGAGTACCTAAAGTCAAAAGGTATTGAGCACAGATATACTAAAGTCAGGCATCCCTGGACTAACGGGTTTGTAGAGAGATTCCAGAGGACCATCCTTGAGGAATTCTACCAGCCCTCTCTACTAAAGAAAACTTATGATACTTTAGAAGAGCTTCAATATGATCTGGACCAGTTTCTATATTTTTATAATTTTCAAAGAACGCATCAAGGCTATAGAACAAAAGGTTCTAGACCTTGTGATCTTTTATATAATGTAGGTGACTTTTTACCCGTTTCACCTTAAAATAATATTTAATATTTTATGTTTGGAGGAAGTTAAACTGTAAACACCAAGCTTAGATAGTACAATTAAGTTTATTCTAATTAATAATTTGCAAATACTATTATTTTGGTTGGTATTGATTATTACCAATACCAACCAAAACTTTTTCCTTATTTTAACTTATCATCCTATTAGTAGTAACCTGCTTCAGACATCATTTGTTCGACAGCAGCAGCAGCTTCATCTAAACCTGCTTTTGGTTCTTTATCACCAAGAATTATAGCTTGTAAAACTGGGTATAATATATCCGAAGATGGTATCCACTGTGCTACAAGTGGAGGTGTTTTAAAATCCTCAGCAGCCTGTAATTTGGCTAATTCCAGTCTCTTAACTGCAAGAGGGTCGTCACTTACTCCAGCTTCTTCGATTATTGTGTCCCATACAGAGTTACGAGTAACCAGGATTCCCATTTTAGCTTCAGTATATTGCTGATCATAATTTGTTAAAAATTTAGTTAATGCTACAGCTGCGGGGATATTTCCACATGCTTTAGTAATTGAGAATGCATGTTGACCAGCCCATCCACTATATATTCCTCCATCTCCCATGGGTTGTCTTGCAATATCAAATTTTCCTGCAACCTGACTTGCCTCTGGATCCTGAAAATAGCCATACCAACCATACCATTCAGTATACATAGCAATAATTCCACTTGCAAAGTTTTTTGCTACATCTTCCCATACGAAACTGGTCATTCCTGGAGGCATCGCACCAGCGGCGTATAAGTCCCTTAGCATAGTTGCAGCTTTTACTCCTGCTTCACTATTGAATCCAGGTTTCCAATTTTCATCAAAGAATTGCCCACCTTCACTAGTAAGTATTTCATAGAATCGTCCGGTAAGTGCCTCTTCTTTACCAGCAAATTCAGTTGCATACACACCTGCAGGCAGTATTTTTTGTAGACCTAATGCAGTTTCTTTAAATTCATCCCATGTTTCAGGGACTTTCAGGTCAGCTCCAGTTTCCTCTTTAAATTTTGCCTGCATATCAGAATCTTCAAAAATATCTGTACGATAATGCAAACAACTAACATCAAAATGTCTTGGAATAATCCATAGATGCCCATCTTTTTTACCAGAATCTAAAATCATGGGAATAAAGTCAGAAAGCTCTTCTTCAGTCCAATAATCTTCTAAAGGGATTATTCCATCTGCGTCAATATACTGGGTAAAGAAACTCGAATGATCCCAGCATACATCATAATCAACAGTTCCAGCTGCAAAATCAAGTTTTAGTTTCTTATCAATCTGAAATCCATCACCCTTAAATACAATTTCTACTTTTGCACCTGTTTCTTCTTCGAATTTTGGAATTGCTTTATATATCTCCTCATAATTTGCACCACCGATAAAAGCACACTTAATAGTTACACCTTCTAAAGAAACTTCTTCAGCTTCTTCGGCAGGTGCAGCTTCTTCTGCTGCTGGTGTTACTTCTTCTGCTGCTGGTTTTGCTTCCTGCTTGCAACCTGTAATTGAAAAAGTTGCTATCATAGATACAGCCACTACCACTACTAATAACCACAATAATGACTTTTTCATTTCTTTTTCCCTCCTCCTATTATAAAGTATTGATAATTCTCTAATAAATTTCTAATTATCACCTCCCCTATTTATAATGTTTTTCTATCAACATTTAAATCTTTTTATCTCTTACCTCCTCTCTGTTGATTAGAATATTTTTTTGTTATTTTTAACGATATAACGGGCCGTAATTTTTACATGCCCTAAAATCAGCTCCCTCTAAACCTTTGGTTCCAAAAGCATTCCAAGCGCTAGGTCTGAATATTTTATCTTTAGATACATTATGCATATAAACAGGAATCCTTAGCATTGAGGCTAAAGTTATTAGTTTTGCTCCTATATGACCATAACTTACTGCCCCATGATTTGCACCCCAACTGTTCATAACCGAATAAACATCCTTAAAAGCAC
>Ga0307378_10001716_pt1 | contig 34944 bp, 25 predicted proteins | sample UN1MG_FD_202238 | JGI IMG/M metagenome (GOLD analysis project Ga0307378, IMG submission 202238) | Soil microbial communities from Risofladan, Vaasa, Finland - UN-1 | ecosystem: Environmental > Terrestrial > Soil > Coastal area > Acid sulfate soil | place: Finland: Risofladan, Vaasa | collected... | reverse complement strand
GGCGTCATTGACCTCGTCGATTCGCCAGTAGTAAGTCGTGCCCGGAACAAGGCCGTCCGGAAAAGCAAAACCGGGAAAACCAACAATATAATTCGCCGCGGCTTGATTGCCTCTGAATGTTTCACCGATGCCGTCATTTACATTATCAAAATTATCGCCGAAGTACACATCGTGCGAGAGAGCAAAATCTCCCGTCTTCCAGATAAGACTAACCCATGTATCCGGAATTAGGGCGCCGTCTTCCGGATCCGGACGCCGGGCGAGCGGCTGGCCGCCAGTGAATCCCGAAAGACCATTGTTCATTATCATTTCAATATCTTCAGGCGTAAGAATGGTATTAAAATAGCCCACCTCGTCAATGCTTCCATTAAAGTAGTCAGACGGACCGCCGGCGCGAGATTGAGCGCCAATTATAAACGCCAAATTCTCATCAAGTATAATACCTGCTGTCGGTGAGGTTCCAGCTAATTGGCCGTCATGGTAGAGCTGCATCGTAGCTCCGTCATGTGTGGCAACGACGTGATGCCATTCACCGGTAGTGGTATCGGCGCTGATACTAGGCTTAACGGTGTCGTTGTACGTTTCATAAAGGATGGTCTCTTGGGCGTCGTACATCATAACACCCCAATTTACTGCGCCAGGATTGCCACCGCCATGATGCTCACCCCTTGAGACTATATGGTTCCAACTTTGAGTGCTTGGGATATTGCACCAAAATGATACGGAGAAAACGTCGACATTCAGCGATTCAGCATTGCCGCAATCAACGTAACTCGATGACCCAGAGAAATCCAAGGCCTTGCCGTACACACCATCAATCCATGTAGGTCCGCCTCCGAGCGTGCCATAATTGCCATTCCCAGAGGCATCCTCAGTAATTTCACCTTTTCCCTCGTCAAGGAGCCATATCCCAAGAACGGTTTCGGGATCAATGTCGGCATAGCTTTGTCCTGCAAACATCAAACTAACGATAATAAAACTGATGCAAATTATGGTTAAGCGTGTCATTTTGTTCCTCCTAATTTTAACTGAAAACTGATAGGAAGTTTCGCTCCGGCCACACACCAAAGCAGCAGTTCTTTTCGACAACCACATGCGAGCATTGTCGAACTTCGATTGCCAATTGACGATTGAATATTGAGAAATGAAAAATCGCAAATTGAAAATCGAAGATTTTTTTACAACTTTAGACTGCCCCCTTCCTTTTTTACACAAAATTATAGAATGCCTGCCTAAAGGCTAAAAAACTATAAAAACCTGCCTCTACAGGCATTAAACTCACCGATTTTATTTATAACAAATTAGCTACTGTCCCGTCAAGGGAAATCTCTGGGATTACGAGTGTTTTTTTCCAACAAGATTATGCAAAAAAGCGCAGCTCGTTTATTTATGCTCTTGTGCACTTATGCTCTACTTATCTTTTCACGAACAGACTACCCGTTCGTTGCCGGCTCAGGCCAGACTTCGTCCAAGCTCATACGCTTCCTGCAAGCACTCGGCTTTCTGACGAATCTCTCCCTTTTTGCTGACGCCGGGGACTATAATCCTGCCGAGGAGATTCATTTGTAGATAATCAAAACATTTTTCAAAAAATTCCACGACAGGCCTGGCCGTTTCAGGGTCCTCTTCCTCAAACGGAACCGCTATCACCGCAGATTTGCCCCGAATCTTTTCTCTGTTTTGGGGGCAGTTAAAGTACACAAATCGGTCAATGAAGGCCTTCATCAGGGCGGTCGGCCCATACCAATATACCGGCGTGCCGAAGATTATAATATCGCTTTGAATAATCTTAGGATAGACAGCCGTCATATCATCGTTCTTGTTACAATCTTTGCCCTCCCAGCATACGTGACATCCGTCGCATTCTCTTATAGTTAAATCGCCCAAAAAGAGCTCATCTACTAAAGCTCCCTCTGCCCTTGCCCCTTCTGCTATTTTCGAAACGAGTATATGCGTATTTCCGTTCTTCCGCGGGCTTCCCACAACTGCAAGTATTCTCTTCATAATAAGACTTTCCAAATCTTCGGCCTTGCGTTTTTTGTTAATACCTACGATGTACGAGCTTAATTTTCCGGCACCTTCCACCGTGTCGAACATTTCGGACAGCGCACAATCTTTCCGGCATTTTCTTTGGCCGTTTTAATCTTCTGTCCACAGATACACCTGTAACGAATGAACTCCTCCTGCGGTTTCTCCGGCTCCGGCGGTATCGTTTCCAGCCCGGCCTTTTCTGTCTCTGATTCCCCCCATTCCTGCTGCCAGTGTGCCATATCTTTTCTGATCTCTTTCGGTATTTGCCTCTTCTCGAAGCCGAGCAGCTCAAGAAGCGACTTCTCGTCCCTCAGCATGACAATATACTTTTTCTTTAGCATTATAATCGCAAGCACAAATCCTGCCACAAAACCGCTTATGTGAGCGTCATACGCAACACCCCCCAGCCGGTTTCTGCTCAGTACGGCCCCGAGCACGTCGAAAGCAAACCAAAGCAAAATCATCCAGTAACCCGAAACACTGAATCGCACAGGGTAATAGATTAACAAAAAGAAGCAGCTTATCGAATTCTCCGGAAAGAACACAAGATACATTCCGACAATACCGTTTATTGCGGCACTGGCCCCGATCATCGAGCCGCCTGCGAATATCAGGTGGGTAATTGCCGCTATCATACCAAGGCCCACGTAAACCGGCAGATAAAGTACATTGCCAAGCTTTGAGCACACGGCGTTGCCGAACAGCCAGAGGAAAATCATATTCCCTAACAGATGAAGCAGCCCTCCATGCAGCCACATATACCCGAAGATGCCTTTTATCCCCCATCCCCTCAGCACAAGCTGGGCCAGAATCCCCTTCTCCATATACTCGTTCAAAGTCCCACCCTGGTATATGAACTGATTGATTTCCACCACCAGGAGGGCGAATATCACAATCACTACCAGGACCATTACCCGGTTCATAACCGGCGGATGGTCAAAGGGAACATCTACGCGATAAGGAATAAACACATCAAAGACTCCTTAAAAACTATGCCATCCGATCGAGTTGTTAAACAATTTCACTAACAAATGTCACACTCGAAAGCAGCTTCCGTATACACTCCGGTCCTCGCTTTTTTTACTTTCCTTTTTACTTTTGCCATGTGCTCGTATGCTCTATTCATCTTTTCACGAACAGACTGCCCGGCAGTTGTTTTATCAGGCCCTTAAGCCGCAGCGAGACCAGGCCCGCATTAACACTTCCCGCCGCCAGGTCGGTGTCCGCGATTATTTCTTCTATGTGCGACGGCTCTTTATTCAGGCATTCGTAAATCGTCTTTTCAGGCCCGCTCAGCTTCAACGCTTTTATATCGAACAACGGCGAAAGATAAAACTGAAAGTCTGACCACTAAAAAAGGGCTTATATCGAACCATTCAATATAAGCCCCGAACTGATACAAATCTGCTATATCAACTGTGCCCCCATATCTTGCTTTACAAAAAGCAATGGGGGCCAGCCAAATAACACAGCTTATTGTGCCGGCCGGTACAGCAGAATATCATCGATGTACATCGTACCTGAACCACCAGCCAACGGATTGTTCTTGTTACCAATACCAATAGCAATCGTATTGACATTGGCCAGGTTCACGCCCTGGTCGGCAAAGGCCTGCAGGTCGATATTCCATTGAGTCCAGGTTGCTACCTGTGCAGCAGCAGGATCATCATTAGTAACGACCGCATTGCCGTTGAGAGCAACATACAAGGACTCAGCAGAATTCGATGAAACACCGTGGAACCAAATCGTTAGTACTCCAACACCTTCCTTAGTCCAGTCTCGTAAGGAGCTCAATGTCATCTCCACCTCTGAATACTTGAGTTTGGCTTGCTGATTGTTGTCATAGTAGACAGGCATCGACTGGCCGCCACCGTGAACGATGGTCTCTTCCAAATAAGATAAAGTAGTTTCGTCGCCGACCATCGAGCCGGTTCCATTACCTGGATAGGGTGGTTTGGTAGGATGTGAGGCATAGCCAAATCCATCTAACCATACCCACCATATCTCGTTGTTGCCAACATCGTAGTCCTCAAAATCGTCCACGATAAGATAATCGGCTACTGAAAAGCTCCAGGTTTTGCCTGTGCTGATAGTACCGTCGGTATTATTCTCGTCGATTCGCCAGTAGTAAGGCCCTCCGGCCCATTCAAGAGCTTCGGGGATACTGTAACCGGCAGCACCCTGTCTGCCTCGATATATACCAGTCGTATCGGATGCATCGGCCTTTTCTACAGCGTTTTTATCAGCGCCGAAGTACACATCGTGCTCTGATGCCTCATCTCCCGCTGTCCAGCTAAGGGGCTGCTTCGCTTCGTCGATATCCACTGTTGAGTTATCATCCGGGCTCGGTTTCCAGGCAAGTAATGGGTCACCTCTCATAAGCTCCTTAACCTGCTCCGCCGTCAGTGGCACCTTGTAGAAGCGGACATCGTCCACTATGCCAACATAAAAGTTGCTTGGGTCGCTGTCATCCCATTCCTGGCCTATTGACCACCGTGTTACACTGCCCAAAGTGAAGCCGGCTGTATAACTGCCATGCTGAACTCCATCGACATATATTAATCCTCTTGACCCGCTCCTGACATACGTTATCATATGCCACTGGTCGTCATTGATGGCAGGGGGGAAATTTGTCTCGCCACCATCATACACAAACGGACTCCCACCTGAAACACCAAACATTAAAGGGTGACCGGAACCACTGTCATTACAGGCAAACACATTGCCCTCACCTAACTGCGTTGTTTTGATCCATGCACTGAGCGTAATATCGGCGTTTGTTATGTCATCGACTACACCGTCAATTGCAACGTAATCGCCTCCATTTAACTTCAGCGCGCCGCCTATGACACCATCTACCCATTCCGGTTCACCTCCAAGTGTGCCATCATTGCCGTAGCCGGAAAAATCGAGGGCAGTATAGCCTCTACTTGCGTCAAATGTCCACCAGCCGATAAGGTTCGGGTCGGTAGTAGTGATAGGGGGTAGTGTCGTGAACTTCCAGACATGGCCTTTATGCGTGGTTGCGATATCAAACTCATCGACCCGCCAGTAGTAAGTCTTGTCTATTTCGAGTGTGCCGGGACTATAGGTTGCAGCCGCTTGGGGCAGACCATCGGCGGCATTGTTCACATCGTCAAAATTATCGCCGAAGTAAACAGTGTGTAATTTCGTACCATAACCTGGTGTCCAGCTAAGCTCCACATCCAGGTCTACATACTTTCTACCATCACCCGGTCTGGGATTGTAGGCCTTCTTGGGAGTAATTATAAAGCTCCAGACTTCACCTTTAACCACAGTTCCATCGGCCTCAACCTCGTCAATACGCCAGTAATATGTCGTGCCCGGCACAAGGCCTTCAGGAAAAGCAAATCCAGCAAAGCCGGCAATAAACATCGTCGTGGCCTGATTGCCCTGGAATGCGCTCTCGGCACCGGACTGCACATCTGCAAAATTGTCGCCAAAATACACATCGTGCGAGACCGCAGACATTCCCGGTGCCCAGCCAAGGGTAACCCAAGTGTCCTCAATTAAGGCACCATCAGCCAGGGTCGGTTCCGTAGCTTGTGGAACGGCAATTTCTATAAGCAGCGTGGCCGGACCGTTAGCTAAAGCACTTCGAATGTCGGTAGAGGGATTTGTTTCGTCGTCCCTGATAAATAGTACCAAGGCGTTGCCGCTTGTCCAACCGTCCTGGCTGGTTATCTCGTTGATGATAGAGGCGATATTCGGGGTCCTTGACTCGGGTGTTGCCTGGATTATAGTCCAATCCGGTATATCGCTCCACTTGACCTCCGCAGTCGTTTTGGGTTCTCTGTCATCGTAAAAGTTTTCGCCGCTGCCAAACTCACCGGGATTGAGCTGCAGAAGACCATTGATGATAAGATTCACGGTCTCGCCGCTAACCTTCTGGTCATCCCCCGTGAACTGCACATAGGCGCTATCGATTTCCTCGCCCTTCTCAAGGGGGATATCACGAAAACGCAAACCTATAATTTGTTTGGTGCCCGTCGCGCCATCACCTTCCCACGGCATCTCCAGGTCGCTGCTGCCCCGATCTGCACCGCCACCGACGGCAGATTCTACATCATCATTAGAAGAAGCGATATTTCTTTCTATCACGATGGTACCAAAGACCACATTCGAACCGACCAGGCTCAATACCAAAACAAAAGAAACCAAGTAAAACAACTTCTTAGACATAATAGTCCTCCTTAAAAAAAGTTAAAATAACTATTTACGCTTTGGCCACACACCAAAACAAGCATTTCCACAGAGGCGGGATTTGAATTTTTCGTTGAAATATGAAAACCTCCACTTGTGAAGCTCAAAGTCCTGACTTGAAACTCTATACCTCGCATAATACATAATAACTCCTCCTCTCTTCAGAAAAATACAAAAGTCCTTTACTTAGGTGGACCACCTTCCACATACACCTGACCGTGCAGACACAAGCTTCACTAACCTTATCTATACCAAATTATCTACCTTCCTGTCAATGAAAATCTCTGGGATTACGAGTGCTTTTTTCCAACAAGATTATGCAAAAAAGCGCAGCTCGTTTATTTATGCTCTTGTGCACTTATGCTCTACTTACCTTTTCACGAACAAACTGCCCGGCAGTTGCTTTATCAGGCCCTTAAGCCGCAGCGATACTAAGCCTGCATTAACACTTCCCGCCGCCAAATCGGTGTCCGCGATTATTTCTTCTATGTGCGACGGCTCTTTATTCAGGCATTCATAAATTGTCTTTTCAGGCCCGCTCAACTTCAATGCTTTTATGTCGAACAATGGTGTCTCTACTCTGTCACCCGCCTTTTCCGCAGCCGTACTCACGTGGTCTTCCAATTGTTCGCCGATATACCCCAGCCCTTCCATCACGTCCTCAACGGATTCTATCAGTTTCGCCCCCTGTTTTAGAAGCTGATGTGTGCCCTTACTCAACGGCGAATCAATCTTCCCCGGCACCGCCATGACCTCCCGATTATTCTCCAGCGCCGATCTTGCCGTAATCAATGCCCCCGAGCGCAGCCCCGCCTCGACAACAATCGTCCCTAACGACAATCCCGCTATTATTCTGTTACGTGGCGGGAAGTTCTCCGACAACGGCTCATACCCCAACGGCAATTCGCTGATGCAGGCGCCGGATTCGGCTATAAGCTCAAACAGCTTTTTATTTTCCGGCGGAAAGACATTTGCCAGCCCGCAGCCCTGCACCGCAATTGTTCGCCCGCCCGCTGATAACGCACCCTGATGTGCGGCGGTGTCAATTCCGCGGGCCATTCCCGAACAAATAGTAAAGCCGGCCGAGCTTAAAAAATGTGCAAATCGCGAAGACTGCTCCTGCCCGTACAAACTGCAACGCCGCGAGCCAACTATCGAAATCGCTAAATTGTCTTCTCGCGTCAGACTCCCTTTTATGTAAAGAACCGGCGGCGGGTCGTAAATCTGTTTCAATGCAGGCGGGTATCGCTTATCGTCAACATTGATTATCCAGACGCCGAGCTTCTCCGCTAATTCCAGCTCGGCACTAACATCGAATTTACTTCGTGACGCGGCAATCCGCTCAGCGGTTTTGAAACCCACTCCATTAATTTTGGCTAATTCACTGACCGAAGCGCCCAACGCCCTGTCCGCCGAGCCGAAATGTTTTATCAGCTTTGCGAAAGTAGTAGGGCCGACATTCTCAGCTCTGATTAATCTGAGCCATTTTTCAATATCAGCAGAATTGGGCTGCGATTTTGCCATAATTTAGTTTCCCGGAAAACAGAGATTATAAAGCCACGGACACCCGCCCACTCGGCTCCGCTCAGGGCCGGCTCCAAACAGACACAAACATTACAGACTCTTATTTAACCACGAAGAACGCTAAGGCACAAAGAAAAATCAAACACTGTTTTCCGATAATTGCGTAAACAATAAACGAATCCTTCAAAAACGTCGGGTTTTCCCTTGACTGGAAGACGGCTAATTTGGTACAAATAGGGTAGGTAATGCTTATGCTTCGCTGTGAGGAGTTTGTGTTTCAATTGACTGCCTATATCGGGATTTTTAAGGGAAGGAGGCAGTGTTAAATCGCAAGAACTTATCCTGTGTAAGTATAAAATAGATGTCGTGAGTATGAAAATTATTATCGGTCGTTGTTACGTAAACTTTTTTACAGGATTATTATGTGCAGAAAATTAATTTATTTGGTCTCTTTTGTTTTAGTGTTGGTAGAAGAGTGAAAGTCAATTGAGTTAAGTCGCAGAGCGACTGATAGTAAGGACTTGTAAATAAATTATCTTCCATTTTTGTCTGGCTGCGGCTTCGGCTGGCGGTGTCAGCAAAACTCGGATTACCAACCAGTAGGCCTGCGTTTTGCTTCCTTGCCAGCCTTGTCCTCGCTGGAGCCAAAACGAAACCTAATTTCTTTACCAGTCCTAAGGAGTAAGTATCATGAGAACTCGAGTAGTCTGGTTGACAGCAGTTTTGTTGATAGGATTCATAGGATTCGGTACAAGCCACGCACAAGAAGTCGAAAATATACTGGCTAACGATGGCTTTGAGGACGGTGTTATTGAGCCGTGGGGTTTCTGGGGCGACGCTACCGCAGAAGTGGTTACAGAATTGGTGGGCGCAGCAGTGCCCGAAGCTCCGATTGAGGGAGACTCTTGTCTGCATATTACGGTTAACTCAGCAGGTGCAAATGACTGGGATTATGGCCTGAACCAGGGAGGACATGTTTTTGAAGCAGGCAAGAAGTACACTGTTTCGGCCTTTCTCAAGTGCAAGGAAGGTACACTGGATATCCGTATCAAGCCGGAACGTGGAGAAGACCCGTGGGAGGGATATAGTGACCAGGTCTTCACCATGACTGACACATGGGCGGAATATAGCGTAACAACTCCTGTTTTTACGGAGGACGTCAATCCCGCTTCCATCACATTCCACATAGCTTTTGCACCTGCTGAATTCTGGGTAGATGGCGTAAGATTTTACGAAGGCGACTATGTCCCACCTGCTTTCAAAAAAAGACTTACGGCTAAGGACCCCAGTCCTGAAGACGGCGCCGTTGACGTACCTCGCGATACGGTGCTGAGCTGGGCACCGGGACCGTTCGCCGACACACACAACGTTTACTTCGGCACCGTCTTTGATGATGTCAATAATGCCGATACCACCAATACGCGGGACATGCTGGTCAGCAAGGGCCAGACCGCGACCACGTACGACCCGGAGGGGCTTCTCGAATTCAGCCAGACCTATTACTGGCGTATCGATGAAGTCAATGCACCGCCGGATTCCACCGTCTTCAAGGGAGACGTCTGGAGCTTTACGGCTGAGCCTTATGCCTATCCCATCGCGAATATCACAGCCACGGCTTCCAGCTCAAACTCCGCAGCTATGGGGCCTGCGAAAACCACTGACGGCTCCGGACTCAACGCCGGTGACCGGCACTCGGTTGAACCGACGGATATGTGGCTCAGCAGCGCCACCGGTCCTCAGCCGACCTGGATACAGTATGAGTTCGACAGGCCCTGCATACTCCTTGAAATGTGGGTCTGGAACTCGAACCAGTTGCTGGAGTCCCTTTTCGGTCTTGGAGCGAAGGACGTTACGGTTGAGTACTCCGAAGACGGCGTTAACTGGACATCGCTGGGTGATTTTGAATTCGCCCGGGCTCCCGGCTCGGCTGATTACACCCACGATACAACCGTCGATATGGCTGGTGCGATGGCAAAGTATGTCAGGCTTACAACAAACAGCAACTGGGGCGGACTGTTACCCCAATACGGTTTGAGTGAAGTCCGTTTCTTCTACATTCCTGTCCAGGCAAGAGAACCCATACCAATTTCAGGGGGCAAGGGTGTAGAGCGGGATGTCGTCCTTGATTGGCGGGCGGGAAGAGAGGCCGCCTCGCACGAGGTCTCCTTCAGCAGCGATAAGGATGCCGTAATCAACGGTACCGCTCCTGTCGATATGGCGACTGAAAGCCGCTATGAGCCCGGCCTTCTTGAATTTGGACAGACATACTACTGGAAGGTTAATGAGGTCAATGATGCTGCGAGCTCCTCTTCCCGGGAAGGTGACCTCTGGAGCTTTTCCACCATAGAGTACCTTGTTATTGACGATTTTGAAGGCTACGACACCGGCGACAACCAGATATGGTACGCATGGCATGACGGGCTTGGCTACGGCACACCCGGTACCGAACCATACTTTGCCGGTAACGGTACAGGCGCCGCTGTAGGCGACGAAACCACAGATTCCTATACCGAGGAAATTATCGTTCACGGAGGCAACCAGGCGATGCCGTTATTCTATGATAACAATCAGCAGGGCAAATTCAAGTATTCAGAAGTAGAGCTGACCTTGAGTGACACACGAAATTGGACAGAGGGAGGCGTTACGGAGTTGTCACTGTGGTTCCACGGAGAACCTGACAATACCGCTGAGACGTTGTATGTTGCTATCAATGGTAACGCGATAGTTTATAACGATAATCCCGATGCAGCGCTGATAACTGAATGGACACAATGGAATATCGACCTGCAGGCTTTTGCAGACCAGGGCGTGAACCTCGCCAATGTCAACACGATTGCTCTTGGCTTAGGTGACAAGACCAATCCGGCCGCTGGTGGTTCTGGTAAGATGTACTTTGATGATATTGCGGTCGGCCATCCCATAAAAGTCGAAATCGACACCCGAAATATACTGGCTAACGGCGGCTTTGAGGACGGTGTTATTGAGCCGTGGGGTTTCTGGGGCGACGCTACCGCAGAAGTGGTTACAGAATTGGTGGGCGCAGCAGTGCCTGAAGCTCCGATTGAGGGAGGCTCTTGTCTGCATATTACGGTTAACTCAGCAGGTGCAAATGACTGGGATTATGGCCTGAACCAGGGAGAACATGTTTTTGAAGCAGGCAAGCAGTACACTGTTTCGGCCTTTCTCAAGTGCAAGGAAGGTACACTGGATATCCGTCTCAAGCCGGAACGTGGAGCAGACCCGTGGGAGGGATATAGTGACCAGGTCTTCACCATGACTGACCAATGGGCGGAATACAGCGTAACAACTCCTGTGTTTACTGAGGACGTAAGTCCCGCTTCCATCACATTCCACATAGCTTTTGCAGCAGGTGATTTCTGGGTAGATGGTGTAAGATTTGTCGAAGTTGAATAAGTACCTCCTGATTTAGGAAATTGATGTGAGGCTAATTAGATTCCCGCTTTAGTGGGAATAACGTAAGTTGTTGTATTAGTTCGGGGCCTATACTGAATTATTCGGTATAGGCCCCTTTGCATAATCGTATCAAAAAATGTAGGTAATCACGTGGTATTTTCCTTGACGGGAAGGCGGCTAATTTGGTATAAGTTAAAATGATGGAATCTGTGGATTTTGGTCTCCCCATGGGCTAAAGTCCTGTTTTTTCAGTTGAATTAGCTTAGAAGGTACAGGATTGTAATTAGAACTTTACACTTCGAGCTGAAAAGCTTAACATTTTAATTAACGGCTCATATTGGGATTTTGCCTGTCTCGGCGTGGCCGAGCTACGACGGAAAGGAAGAAGGTGGTGCCAGGTCGCGATTGAATCTATCCCGGGCAGATATGCACAAATGTAGGGGAGGGAGAAGCATTATCAATTGTCTTATTTGTAGGAGGACCATTATGTTTCGAAAAATGAAATTGTTTGTTGCCATGTTGCTGGTCTTAGGCATCTGCACAGATGCAGTTCTGGCGGAATTGATTGGCTATTGGCCATTCGATGAAGGCCAAGGAACCGAGGCCTCCGACATCACGGGAAACGGGAATGATGGAACGTTTAATGGCACTGTAGAATGGGTGCCCGGCTACAAAGGCGGTGCTGTGCGTTTTGACACAGCCGGTGAAAGAGTCGTGATCGGCCCCCTCGATCCCTCGGCCGAAAACAATGCCATGACACTGGCCGCCTGGATCAACTGGGAGGGTGAGGGGCATAGTATCGAGCACCAGGGCATTATCGGCAAACGTCTTGGCTGGGATACTACTGGCAACACTATCAAGTGGTTTTGGGAGACTACGCCAACCGGTGATCTTGTGTTTCGAGCCGATTATAGTGGAGGGGGCACGGGTTTGTGGTGGGGTAACGGGATTCTCGCTCCCTATGTGAATGAGTGGACTCACGTAGCCCTGACTTGGGATGATGGTGCCGCGGTACAGTATATCAATGGCGAGGAAGTTTCGTCGGGGAATATTACTTTTAGAGATACCGCGAACGACACCCCGGTGACGATTGGTTGCGTTGATTCTACCAACAACGAAACCTTTGTCGGTAGCATAGATGAGGTGCGGATCTACAACCATGCCCTGACACCGCCTGAGATTCAGACTATTATGTTAGGTATATTTCCAACTGCCTTTAGTCCCGATCCGGCTGACGGTGCCTTGCATGCCGATACTTGGGTGAACATTTCCTGGAAGCCGGGAACGTCAGCCGTTTCGCACGATGTGTATTTAGGTGATAATTTCGATGAGGTGAATGCTGGAGCTGAAAGCGTATTTCAGGGCAATCAGGCCTCAACGTTTTACGTTGTCGGCTTTCCCGGATTTGCCTATCCGGATGGCCTTGTTCCGGGCACGACATATTACTGGCGAATCGACGAGGTCAATGATCTGGATCCAAATAGTCCCTGGAGAGGCGATGTCTGGAGCTTTAGTATTCCACCCAAGACCGCCTATGCACCCGTCCCGGCTGATACTGCCGAGCAGGTAGACCCGGATGTAACTCTGAGGTGGACGGCAGGTTTCGGTTCGAAATTACACACCGTATATTTCGGAGACAATTTTGACGATGTGAACAATGCAACTGGTGGACTTCCCCAGGGAACTACGACCTATGACCCCGGCACACTTAAATTGGCTAAGACTTACTACTGGCGTGTCGATGAGTTTGATATTATCGAGACGTATAAAGGCGACGTCTGGAGCTTTACTACTGAGGGCGCCGTCGGGAACCCCAACCCGGCTAATGGCGCTGTGGATGTAAAGCAGACACAGATTATTACCTTCTCGCCGAGTGTCTATGCTGCTTCGCATGAGTTATACTTCGGCACAGATAAAGATGTCGTGAAAAATGCCGATACCGGCTCGCCGGAGTATAAAGGCACCAGGGACCTCGGTGCTGAGAGCTATGACCCAGGAAAACTTGAATTGGATGCCACATACTATTGGCGTATTGATGAGGTCAATAACGCCAATCCCGACAGTCCGTGGACAGGCATCCTCTGGAGCTTTACGACAGCCGGCTTCCTTGTCGTGGACGATTTCGAGGACTACGATTCCGGGGACAACCAGATATGGTATTCGTGGAAAGACGGGCTTGGCTATGCCGCGCACGATAATGAACCAGCCTATCCCGGTAATGGAACCGGCTCGGCCGTTGGTGACGAAAACACTGCTTCTTTTACTGAGGAAACTATCGTTCACGGAGGCAACCAATCGATGCCATTCTGGTACGACAACAGCATCCTCATGTATTCAGAGGTGGAGAAGACACTGACTTATCCGCGCGACTGGACCGAGAATGGTGTTAGCACTTTATCTATTTGGTTCAGGGGCAATTCGGATAATGCTGCCGAGACGTTGTATGTTGCTCTCAATGGCAATGCGATAGTTACTCATGATAACCCAAATGCGTCACAGGTAGATGAGTGGACCCAATGGAATATTGACCTGTCCACCCCAGGCGGATTTGCAGACCAGGGCGTGAACCTGGCCAATGTCAATACTATTGCTATTGGTTTTGGCGACAAGAACAATCCATTAGCCGGCGGTTCGGGTATGATGTACTTTGATGATATTCGTCTGTATGCTCCGTCACCATAAGCCGGAATTTTAGTGGCAATTAAAATTACACGGTTGCTATAGCAGATTTGCGTCAATTCGGGGCCTATACTGAATGATTCGGTATAGGCCCCTTTTAAAATGATAAATGATTATGGATTACGACATGGGCGGAACTGCGATATGCCTGTTAGTCGAAGATCACTTCCAACACGGGCAAGCATAAGTATCCATGTTGAATTGTATATTTCGTGTTTGATTTTGTGATGCTCTGTTGAAAACGTGGACTGTCATTCTGAGGCGAAGCCGAAGAATCTCATTTCTTGAGCCATAAAGAGATTCTTCACTCCGCTTCGCTCCGTTCAGAATGACATTTTTTGTGGCTTTTCAACAGAGTAATTTTGTGCCTTTTATTCAAGGTCAAACGGCGTGTTATTTATCGGCTCGAACCACCCCAATTTCATATCGGCAGAATCAACGCCATACACATTTTTGTTGTCTAACTTCGCTATCCGGCGTGTCTCAATGTGACCGTCGGCCCAGCCGATATTCGCAAGGCCCATGTGCCTGAAATGAATAGATGGTGACATATAAAAGCTCGTCACGGCCAGACCGTTGCTAACAGTAAAAGGCGGCTCTGCAAAAGAGTATTCAATCAGAGACCCTCCATCATTAGCCATCGCCGTATCCGCAAACATCAACGTCTCACCCGGCCCGGCAATCTCCGTCATACAGGTCGTCCGGGCATAGGCTTCTTTCCAGTCTTGCACGCCGTTGATACCATATTGCCAGATACGACTGCCGATATAAGTCATATTATATCCGTAGCCGCCGCAGCCCTGTTCAAAGTTTGCACTCCAATCCTCTCCCTTTACGAAACCCACTTTTGCCGGACATTCCTTGACCCGGCCCTCAGCGAGATACCCAACCAGAGGACCTCTGCCGGCATCAAATGGTTTATCAAGAGCATCCCTTACACCGTGCCAGCGATGCAAGCCGGCGCTGTCCCACATATCGCTCGCAGCCGGAACATAAAAACCATCATTTTCAGTAGCATAGCCGATACTTGCTATCAGAAGCTGGCGAAGATTAGATTTGCAGACCAAAGCCTGCGTCCGGGACCTTGCCGCTACCAATGCCGGCACCAATATGGCCGTTAGCAAGGCAATTGCCGAAATCACTACCAATATCTCAACCAATGTAAAAGCTTTTCGTTTTTGGTTGCGCATAGTTTTATTCAAATCAAACTTCGAGCCTATCCAAATAACCCGCTCTATTACGGCCGGCTGCAAAGCCCGATGCCTGCGTTGTCGGTGAAAAAATGTTCTCAACGTGGAGAAAACCACGCCTCCGAACATTTTTGGCCTGCCGCCTTGGCCTCGAACTTTTCGCTCGGCCTCATAACGACCCGGTTATTCGGATTAGCTCTTATCATCAATAACGCCATTGTTCTGTTGCGAGCCATTGCCCGGCGAAAACAGCAAGGTCAGAAGTATCAATGATTAAGTCCTTGGGCTCTGCCAAATCGCATCTTGCTATCCAATCAGCCTGGCCAAAATGACTCTGCCACGCCGAGGCAAACAGGGCAAAATCATACATATCAACCACACCGTTGAAATCGATATCCGCACTATACTTTTGCTCTTTTAGAACACCTATCGCCTCTAAATCAAATCCGCCCGAAGGATGCAGTGGCACCAACGACGTATCCCAGGCATCGTAAATCGGATGATTATTTGCATAGCAGTCCCAGGCAGGCCAGGTGCCCGGGTCGATGTGTCTCACAGCCTCATCGTAGAAATCGCCGGTACCGGGTATATCAACTATTCGCACATACCTTATGTTATTGATATCAACCAGGCCTGATATGACACCGGATTCCCTGGCTATCTCCTGCAAATCAAAGCCCGTTCCCGTACACCTACGCCCCGAATTCGGATGCTTGCCGGGGAGATTATAGACATTGCTAATCTCAATCGTCCCGAACAAACCTACAGGTTCCGCCGTCAAAGAGACCGCAGGAAACCTGACAAAATCCTCACCGTTGGAAGATACCTCCACATAGGCTAATTCGGCGAACATCTGTCCCGCAGCAGAGCCGGCCGGCGTCGTGAACTCAGAGAGCAGACCATTCTCAAAGACCGCAAAGTCGTACCCCCCGCCATTGCGAATCGCTTCGCCAAACATTAAAGTTATTTGACCGGGGAGAGCACCTTGCTCGATTTGCTCTATACTGAGATCACCCAGACTAAAGATGTCTTCATCTCCCTTACCTGTTGCCGGCCCCAGGGCCTTATTCGGCTCAGACCACCGAGGGTCAACTCCCGGAGCCTGCTCGTAACTTACTACCTCCGTGGCCCAGCCCCGAAATACTGGATTGATAACCGCGCTGGGGTCCTGCGGACTGGCATGCCGCCAGCGGTTGTCGGGGTTTATGTATCCGTTTACCCCGGCTTCGGTATAAGGCTCGGCATATACAAACGTTGACTTGTCGACGAGGGTATCGACCGCAAAATAAGCCGGCGTATTCATACCCCAATCACCGACATCGCTGGAGCTCAAGCTAAACTCAAGGCTCTTTACTGCGCCCAATGAAGCCAAATCAACAAACTGCCACGTGTTCACGATGTAATCGACGTCATTGTCGGCGAACCGGTAATCAGCTAAGTAGAAATCAACCGTGCCGGTCACAACGCTGTCAACATCTTTGCCTGTAATAGTCAGCATGAACCAGTCCTGGTCATTGCCGCTCTCACCGCCGAACTTTTTAGCGAAGGCATCGCCATTAAGCATCGAGTAGTAAGCGTTGTTGTTATTTGTTACATACAAGCCGTCAACAACACCGACCGTGTTCAGCGTGACCCTCGGCGACGAAGCCCAGCCGACATAACCGATAGCATAGTTGGCCGAATTGCCCTGCCCTCCTCCGGAAATAGCATTATACTGACCTGCCGCCCCACCTATTGCAGTATCGGTGATGTTCGAGTAAGAAAAGCCGTCCCACGAACCCCACGTTGAATCATAATTGTTACTAAAGTAGGCACCGCCGCTGGTAAAACCGCCCGACTCATCTGAGCCGTTCCAGTACGATTCAGCCGGCAAAGCCAAGTCTTCAAAAGTAGCTATATAAGAATTTGCTGTACTTACTATTATCAAAACAACGATTAAACAGAGCGGATTTCTAAATTTCATCAATCTTCCCGAAGCCATTGTTTTTTCCCCTCCAATCCCAAAAATTTCCATCTGCTTTTCAAAAACTTTCCACTGCATTTTTTCTCTTGCCTCCTTTTTGCTGGCCCTTATCGCGAGGGCGTTTGTAAAAACCAATAAAAAAACCGCCGTTCCCGTGAGAGGAACGGCGGTTTTTTTCCATTCATATCAAACCAAATCCCAGCCAATAGCTTCAGGCCCCGGACCTGCACTTACGTTCCAGCTCGCGAGAACATCAGGGCCCCCATTTCGCAATCCAGCACCAAAATAATTTAAGCTTTAGCTGAAATTATTTTGGTGCCGGACGAAACAGGCTCCCCTACGAGTGTGCAACCAACTACAGGAAGGTTTTCTGACTTGCCTCTTACCTCGAGACTCCTTCCCATCCAGTACTAATTTTTGTAGCAAAATAGATTTTCGATACAAGAAATAGTGCCGGGCAGTGGATAAAAATGCCTCTCGGATTTCCGATTCACCAATCGGAACAGACGCTCACAGCGGCGCGACCGTCACGGATTTTAACCGTGTTCCCATTTGACTATCCCAAAGCAAAGCTTCAGGACCTGCAGTCAGGATATATTCTTGTCAAAGAACAAAAAAATGCTACCACACTACCCCGCAGCGGTCAAACAAAAATAATTTTTTAGTACCTCAGATAAATAATAATGCCGGTCAGAATCAAGATAACAGCTACGCATACGCTCAAAGCAGTTATAAATACCCAGACAAAACGTTTATTCTGCCTGGACACGATGTATTTCAGGTATCTGTCGCTCGTGGCAAAGGTACGGCTCATCTGCATGATACTGTCGGTTTGGGCGAGGGTGCTCTGGTCCAGCTTGTCAATAGTCTGGTTAAATTTATTAAAGCTCTCAGCCATCTGCACATCGGTATCGGCTGCGGCGCCAAGCTGATGGTTGATATCAACCAGAGCATCGGTCTGCTTGGCGGTTTCATTCGGGATTTTTTCAACAGCATCCAAGAACTGCTGGTTCTTGGCAGCGGCGGCTCTCAACTGCTCGAGAAGCTGCTCTGTTATACGCTTCTGGTTTTCTACAACATCAGGAAAGCTCTCAAGCAGCTTGGGCAGTTGTTCGATTCGAATCATCAAATCTTCATGCTGAGTAACCTGACGGTTCAAATGCTCGTTAATACCCTGCAATTGCTCAACGAGTTTATTAAAGCCCTGATGCAGTTTTTCGAGCGATTCATGTTTGTCCATCTGCGGAACCGCTTTTACGATAAGCTTATCACTTTGGTGACTGGCTCGTCCGGCATCATCAACAGCCGTCCCTGTGGACTCGGAGTCCTGGCTAATCAAACCTTCGTCATCTATGTCCGGCTGAGAATTTCCTACCCTGGATAATTTATGAGAACGCAGCCAGTTACCCGTTTCCGCCCAGATGTCTTTTATAGTCATTTCTAAATTCCTAACTCAATTCCCAAATCCCGATACCCTGATAACCATATTAAAGAATTTTCCTGCGGCAAGTTCAAGTTTTTTTTAACACACTCACCAAGATAAATCTACAATCCCGTGTGCGGATATAAAAACATAAGACTGAATTGGTCAATCAGCAAAAGTTTTTTCGTCGATGTATTGCTCTTTTTTCAGACTAATACTAATAGGCTTCGATAGTAAAACCTTGCGCCCTCCGAAATCACCTCATTGTTCAATATAGAAAAATCCATCCAGGAACGTAGCTTTTCCTATCAACCTGCCTTGTCGTTTGCGTCTCATCCACGATGACTACCACTGTGAAGTCGCTTATTGATAAGAGACTGGCGAATACGGAACAATCTCAGTAGAATCATGACTATGGTAATACTGATATATGGTGCCGGTGCGGTTGGACTGGGCCTTGCCGGCTGTCTGCTGAAAGCGGGAGCCGAGGTGGATTTAGTAGGCAAAGACGATACTGTCGCATCCTTACGCGAACATGGCTTACACAGGACGGGTATTTTCGGCGATTTTCAAGCGGACCCATCTGGATTTCGGAGCCATACTTTGCTCCGAGATCTCTCTCAGAAAGAATACGATTATATTCTGGTTTGTACAAAGTCATTTGATTCTCATGGAGCTGCCGGGGACCTTGCAGAACACAAAAGCCTGCTTGGCCCTGAGACTAAAATTGTCTTGTGTCAGAACGGCTGGGGTAATGCAGAGATCTTTGCAACCTTCTTCGAACAAGAGCGAGTGTACAATGCACGAATCATCACCGGCTTCCAAAGGCCGAATAAGCATACAGTTGTTATTACCGTCCACGCCGACGCAATTCGTGTTGGTAGTTTGTTTGGCGTTAGTTCATCATGTATGGAAAGCCTCTGTGAGTCTATAACAAAGGGCGGAATACCCTGCGAGGTTACAGATGAGATAGGAAAATACCTTTGGGCCAAGATGCTCTACAACTGTGCACTGAATCCTTTAGGCGCACTGCTTGATGTGCCATATGGAGTTCTGGCCGAGAACCAGTCCACCCGTCGCATCATGGCCCACATTGTTCAAGAAGTATTCGCCGTTATGGCTTCAGCAGGGTACCAGACACATTTTCAGACGCCTGATGCTTTTCTCGACGTGTTCTACAGCATGCTTGTACCGGACACGGCTCAGCACAGATCATCCACGCTTCAGGATATAAAAGCCGGTAAACGAACCGAAATTGACGCCCTGAACGGCGCTGTTATCGAATTAGCAAACAAGCTCGGCATTGATGTCCCTTACAATTCTGTTGTGTATAATCTTGTAAAGTTCCTTGAGACCGGGAACCTTTGATGAACTATTGGGACAATTGTGCTGTTGTTAGAAAGTTTTTAGACAATCAAAACGATTTGTCATTCCCACGAAAGCGGGAATCCAGCTTTTTCGCCCTGGACCCATGCTTTCGCAGGGGTGACATCGTCGATTTTTGCTTTCTGCAACAGATACTCATTAACTACTCTTGCATACTCAAAAATTGAATTCAATACAACAAGCAAGGTATTATCACATAGAAATAAACTGATACTCCCAAAACGATAGATGTCGCGGTTACGATCTTTTTCTTTCTTCGCTGCATAATAGCCCTCCCTATTGAATTTAGAGCTTCAAACCATATTAAAGAATTTTACTGCTGTGAGTTCAAGCTTTTTTTGTTCTTGTCTGACTGAAAAATTCTGTCCTTCCTGTCGTAAAAGCACTTGCGTAAACTTGCTAAATGCTATTAAAAGTATTAATTTTGTGCCATTAATACCATAAAGAACCTTCTGACAAATCTATGCAATCTTCTTGATTATGTTTGCGAACTGTTCCGGTATGCCTTGATTTTCCTGTGGGCCATCTTCTGTTCTCCAGCCCAAAAAGCAATGCCCGTCTTTGATTTTCGTGCTCGGATAGAGTTTATGATAGGGACTATTGGCTGTTAGCAACAAATAAGGAGGGGAAACAGCTTTTTCCTCAAACTGTCTCCCCTTTTTCGTTTGAAAAACGCATGTACTTACTCGTCGATTCTATCGCTTTGTCTAATTGGGCCTACTCCGCTGCTTAAAGGCAAGTGTTTCTCATGTTTGATTCTTTCATAACCTCTATCTAATTCTTCATCAGTAGGTGGGGTATTACCCATTTCCGCAAACCTGACTTTTACCATGCGGATCCAATCTTCCTTTGGAGGGACTTCAAATTTAGCTTCTCCGGGTAAATTCTGCCAGCGAACCCAAACTTCGTAGGGACCGCCTGGTAATTGTATTTCATGAACCCCATTCTTAACTCCATAAATATCCAGCGATTGTCCATCTTCAGATCTTATTTGAATCTTACCGTCTTTCAGAGTTCCCAAACGTTTGGCGCCGCGAAATGGCTCAAGTGCAAATTCGACCTTTGCAAAACCAGGATAGCTTACATAAGCTAAAGGGCCTCCACTACAACCTATTTTCCCTGCATAAATACTGTCATTGAAGATTACCATCGAACCGAGTAATGTCCATCTACTGAATCTAAACGAAGTATCATCAGCTCTTTTGGGGCGATTATCAACAATCTTTATGCCCGGTGTAAGATTCAACATATATACACGACCATCATCATTCTTGACCAACTCGAAGCTTTTTGGCTTCAAATCCGTAAAGTCAACCTCGAAAGAATCCCTTTTGGTAGCGGAATCATTCTTACCAGGTACAATGCTGACATTAACTACAAAACGCCCTTTTCTATTCTTGCCGGCGACTTTAATACTGAAACTTCTTGCATCGTCATGACAATCTAAGCCCACGCTGCCGCCCGATCCGGAATTACCACCGCCATACCATTTATAGCTATCCATCGGTTGGGTTTGGTCCATGGAGAAGAAGCTTATATCCACGGTATAATGTTTATGAATCTTGTCTTCTGTAGATAGTGAGGCAAGGCAAGCCGTTGTTAGGCCAACAATTGCAAAAACAGACAGAGTCAGTTTTGCTTTGCGAATATTATGTTTGTTAGTTGCTTTCATAATTACTCTCCTTAAAATAAGCATAGTTATTCGATTTTTCCACAAACCCCATTCCAGCGACATAAACATTCCGTTCAGAATAATGGAGTTGTAACGGTTTTTCTAATAGGCCTATAGAATCTGTTTTGTCAGATACGGTTGGTTTGGATGTTTTGAAATAAGTTGTTAGATTGATAAACTGCAAAGTAAGCTGAAGGCAGAAAATAACCAAGAAACCTGCTGCAACCGGAAAAGGAACAGAAATTCGTTTTTTTAACCAGCCTGGAGTTCTTTTTCTTTCAGCGTTTACAGAATATAAAGCATCCTTGATATACCTTCGATTTGAGCCTCTCAATTCTTCAGGTGTTTTGAGTTCTTTTGATGATTCTGCAAACTCTCGAATTAATGCTTCGTTTCTTTTTTCGTCTTTCTTGTTATCCATGGTTTTAAACCTCCTATTCAGAGGAACTGCTTTTTGATAGCATCTCACATAATTTTTTCCTGCTTCTATGAACGTGGCTTTTGACAGAATTTAGCGGCATCTTCATAATGCTTGCTATTTCATCGAGTTTTAAGCCTTCAATAAATCTTAAGAGTAAAATCTGTCTTTCTGGTTCTTTGAATCGTCCAATTATATTCAAAACAAATTTAAGTTCATCTGGTGATGAAACTTCCTGAAAAACAGAGGGTTTATTGCTTGGCATCTCTTCAAGTGAACAGACATCTTCTTGAATTAGCCTTTTCCTGCGTAAGGTTTCTAAAAGTACGTTCCTTGCGATCCCGAATATGAATGCCTTTAAGCTATGTGAGTTGTCAGATTTGAAATTTTTGATTGCTGCAACAAATCTGGCAAAAGTTTCTCCGCATTGATCTTGTGCGATTTGGTGATTGCCTTGTGAATAGTAAAAAAAACGATAAATAGGAGCTTCATACTCATCAAGCAATATTTCATAGGCCTGCTCATCGCGAGCAATTAATTTCTTAAGAAGTTCTCTGTCTGTAACGATTTCCATCATATATCATTTAACCAGAGTCATTACAATGTAGCCACAAATCATAAATCGTTCTAAATTTAAAGTTGCACTTAAGCAAGAATAGTTGCAAATAATCTTAATAAAGCAAAAAAATTAGTCTTGAGGGACTTCGATATGGCCTGATTTTCCTATGGGCTATCTTCTGCCCCAAGGTAGTGCTGGCCGCCAGACTACTGGCAGTGGAGAACCAAATCGCTGCTTGTAAGCACCAGATCGCTTCGAAGAAACAACCTCGGCCACGAAGTTATCGCTATGTCCCAATAACGGAGGCCTGATAAGTTCCCCTTCTTCGTGATGTGGGTAGACAACACCAAACTCATGAAGGAATTCTAAGTTAATAACTATTCGAAAGAAACCCGGTCTTCCAGCTCATGAATTTTTGAATTTGTCTCTTCCCATTTCAATAGAAATACACTATAAGGGTACGCAAATGAAACTGGTGACATATTCTAAAAATAAGTCGGTTTCCTGTGGAATACTGACTGCCGATGGGTTGATTGATATTCCATCGGCCTGGGATGGCTCGAATCCGCCCCGCAGCGTAAAAGAAATTCTGCAAAATGGCTCAGCCTGCCTCGAGAAACTCGCTGAGTTAGCAGATTCAGCCGATGAATTAATCCCCATCGATTCGGTCAAACTTCTTGCGCCTATCCCTCGTCCGGGCAAAGTGCTCGCTTTGGCGGGCAATTACAGCGAGCATATCAAGGAGGCCAGTGTCACTCGCGGCTTCAAGGTCGGCCTTTCGGATTCGCCGCGCCTGACGACTGTGCCCAGGCCGTTTCTTATGCCGCCGACGGTCGTAATCGGACCGGATGACCAGATAACCTGGCCGGCTTACAGCAAAGATATAGATTATGAGCTTGAGCTTGCAATTGTAATCGGTAAGGAAGCCAAAGCTATTACAGCCGACAGTGCCCCTGACTACATAGCCGGCTACACTATCGCCAACGATATATCAGCTCGCAGCGTAACTTTCACAAAGAACAGGACCGAACGGCCGTGGGATGAATTCTATGACTGGCTGAACGGTAAATGGGCCGACGGATTTTTGCCGATGGGGCCGTATCTTTTGACCAGTGATGAAATCGCAGATGTGCAGAATCTGGATTTGACCCTTACCGTCAACGGCGAAGTCCGCCAGAAAGCAAATACCTCGCAGATGATTTATCCGGTGGCCGACATTGTCTCGTTCTTAAGCCATATTATGACACTCGAGCCGGGCGACGTTATTGCTACCGGCACACCGTCCGGCGTAGGTTTGGCCACAGGCGATTATTTACAGCCGGGCGCTCGCATCGAATGTACCATTGAAAAATTAGGCACACTGACAAACACACTCAGCGACCGACCGGAAGAATTCTACGAGCCACTTAGTAATTGATTATTGATTATTTACTATTGATTATTGGTTTTGACGGAAATTGCAGGGTAGCCTATACCTACTTCTTTTTGCCGGCCTGCTTTTTCTGGCGTTTGAACTCTGCCGTGAAGTTCGGATAATCAGCAAGCTCACCGGAGCTATACACTTCGTAAGCCTCCACCTTCATTGTATCGGCATCGACTTTCGAGAAAGCATACCCTATTTTGTTAGTCTGGCTGTCGGCCCCAGTGTGTTCGGTTTTAAGGACCGCCTTGTTACCGTCGGCGTCCCAAGTACCTTTGCCGCTACCGCCTTGGTTATCTGCACCTATCTGGACGATTTTGTCTTCAGTCGGCTTGTAGAAAATCATACCACGGTACTCGTAATTCGGCCATTTAAGGTGAATGGTAACCAGGTGCTTATCGAGCTCCCATTTGTAGACAAGATCAACCTTGTCACCCTCGTCGGTCGTGGCCACCCACTCGCCAATCATCCAATCGAAGCCGCCTTCTGTTACAAGGTCACCCAGCTTCTGCTGGGCACTTGCGCCGCCGGCTAAGATGACGAGGATAGCCGCCGAGGCCAAAAAAGTATTTCTCAGGTTTGAGAATCTTCGTCGGTTCATTGTGGTCTACTCCTCTCTTTTACTAATGTTACATTTAGAACTCTTAGCCACAGTGGCATATTTCTTTATTTGAGTAACATACTAAATCTGGCCGAAATTGCCAGTATTTTGCATATTTTTTGCAGGTTTAGCCGCTGCAGACCACTTTTTTGTCTTGACGGGACGGACTGTTTGTGGTATGCTAAAAGAACATGGCAGGAGTTGTTTTAGGCGAACATATCCGGTTTTGAACCCGTTATGTCTCCCAAAAAAGCTCGAGAAAGATAAAAAATAGTTGGACTTTCGAGATAGATTTGATATACTGGTAACATAAAAAATCAGCGCAGTTGCTGAGCCGGTTTAAATGGCAAACGCCGAACAAAGAAATTTGCGAAAGTTGGCAGTTGAGGAAGGTGCCGGTGTCCTCACCATACCAACATCCGAAATACCTTAAGAAATGCTGTTGTTTTACTCAAATTTATTAGACAGATTTATAGGAGACAAGCCAATGACAACTCACAAGAAAAGCTCCACTAAGCAAATGGCAAGAGGGTTTACGTTAATAGAGCTATTGGTGGTTATTGCCATCATTGCCGTACTGCTGGCAATTCTATTCCCTGCTATGCGGAAGATCAAGGAGACGGCACGCGAAGCAGCCTGCAAATCAAATTTACGGAATGTGGGATTGGCTGTGCAAATGTACCTCGACGACTACGAACGCAAACTGCCCAATACCGGGAGTGCCAATCAATTTCTGTGGTTCGAATCGGACGGCGTTACTTATCGAAGACCCGGTTCCAGCGGGTCTTATTGGGGTATTTACTACAAAGAGTACCTGAAAGAGACGAAGATATTCGGCTGTCCGAGTTTAATACGTGTCCCCAGACTGATATATGATGTTCCCGACCCTTCTATAGCAATTCAGCACGCAGCGTTTGGTTTGAATCATCATGAGAGAGCCAGGGGTCGAAATACAAATGATATATACCGTGTTTCAGAATTCATCTTTTGTACCGACCACGCCGAACCAAGACCGGAATGTGGAACCAGCGATGGGTTTCATAATGGTGACAGACCCGGCGCTATGAATCTGACCAGCTATCGACGAGGCGGCAGTCGTTTCTTCAGCTATCGGCAAATTTTTAGACACAATATGAGATACGGCGACGACGACAGAACCGGCGGAAGAGCTAATGTTCTATGGCTGGACGGACATGTTAGTTCTATTGAAGAAACTACAGGAGACGATGTACCAAGCAGGTGGTATACTGGCGATAGACCAACTCAATAATATTGTCCGATTTTTGAATATTCAGCCCCGCAATTATATCGCGGGGCTTTTTTTATGCTAATTCCACACGAGCCACGAACAACAAGCGGCGAGCAACGAACTATGCCCTGAGCGTAATCGAACGGGTCGAAGGATCTAAATCACCAATCGTCAATCAACAACTTACAATCAAAAACGAAAAAAATATACAACTACCAATATAGTTTGTGCATGTGTTCACATGCACAAAGCCAGCGCATTAAAATCGCAATCTCAAATGTCCAAAGCATTATGTTTGGAGCTTTTGAATTTTTTATCACGCCTGTCAGACGCATGTGTATTCGCATTCGAATTTGTTTCCACCGCAAGGTGCCCTGCGGAGAATTTCGATACTTGTCCTCGTAAAACAGGGATTCGAGTTTCGTATTTGTGTCCCGCTTCCATTAACCAATTCACTACTCACCACTCACTAATTAACCAATTAACCACCCACCACTCACCATTCGTCTTCGGTCTTGAGTCTTGTGTCTTGTGTCTTGTGTCTTGCCCCTACGCTGTTATTATGGTCCATGAAGCCTTCGAGCTTGCGGGCGCGGACGGGATGCTGGAGTTTGCGTATAGCTTTTGCCTCGACCTGTCTGACGCGTTCGCGTGTAACTTTGAAGATTCTGCCGACTTCCTCCAACGTATAGGTATAGCCGTCGCCGATCCCGTATCGCAGCTTGATAATCTCGCGTTCGCGGTATGAAAGCGTCTTCAGTACCACATCGATTCTGTCCTTTAGCATTTCCTGAGTAGCGGAGGCCACCGGCGAATCGACACCGTCATCTTCGATAAAATCGCCGAAGTAGCTGTCTTCGCTTTCGCCTATCGGCCTGTCGAGACTGATGGGATGCTTGGAAATCTTGAGCACCCTGCGGGCCTCTTCGATACTCATCTCGGCCTCTTCGGCGATCTCTTCAATAGTAGGTTCTCTGCCTAACTTCTGATGCAGGACTTTGCCGGCGGTTCTCAGTCGGCTCATCGTTTCTATCATATGCACGGGGATGCGAATCGTTCGCGCGTGGTCGGCTATCGCACGCGTAATCGCCTGTCGAATCCACCAGGTGGCATAGGTGCTGAATTTATATCCCCTTCGGTGCTCATATTTGTCCACGGCTCTCATCAGGCCGGTATTGCCTTCCTGGATTAAATCCAGAAAGCTCAGGCCGCGGTTGCGATATTTCTTGGCGATAGAAACGACCAATCTAAGGTTTGCGCTGGAGAGCGTTCGTTTAGTATTCTCGTATTGGCTGAACACTCTGTCCAGTGAGTTCAGTCTTTTGTTAAGCTGCTTGGGTGTTTCCATCACCAATTCCGTAAGGCCGTTCAGTTCCTGCCTCATCGTATTGATATCATCGATGGTTATCTCGTCGTTAGGGCCTGCCGTGATAGTTTGTTCTAATTGGCTCATTTTACCGCAGACGCCGTGGAGCTTATTTTTGACTGGCTGAATTCTGCTGGTCCGCAGGCTAAGTTCTTCGAGCAGCGTTGCGACTTTTCGTTTGTTTCGGCGTATTCGCTTCAATACCGCCTTGGTTTCCTTCTCGTTGTGGTCATTGAGTGTTTTCTTAAACAGATCATGGTTGATTTTCAGCAGTTTATCTACGGTCCTGATGTTCTCAGGGAGTCGCTTTTTTATTACGCTTTTAGTAAGCTGCGGTGCGGTACCGACTTTGATTGTTCTGTCGAACGACATCATGCCGTTATGCACCTGCTGTAGTAAATCGAGGGAGTTTCTGGCGCAGTAGTCGTTTTGGAGCATTTTCCTTCTAAAGGACATTCTCGCTATTTCAATTTTTCGTGCGAGAGCGATTTCAGATTTTCTCGTCAGCAGAGGTATCTGGCCCATCTGAGTCAAATACATGCGGATAGGATCGTCAATTCGTCTGGCGACTTCCTCGCCGACGAGTTGTTTTTCGAGCAGCTCGTCCTCTTTTAGCTGCTGTTCTTTGTCGGAACCTTCATCTTCGGACGTTTCAAATTCTTCCTCTTCCTCTTCCTCCTCCCGGGCTTTTGCGGCCCGCCGGGATTCGACATCAGCCTCATCGAGCAGACTGATGCCCATTTCATCCATCGTTGCCAACAGGCGATCCAGGCGATTGGCGCTGATAGCTTCCTCGGGCAGGTCATCGTTCATCTCCTCGTAAGTGAGAAAGCCCTTTTTCTGGCCCTTTTCGACGAGCAATTTTATCTGCTGCTCCGGGCTTACGATTTCGGCGCTCTTTGAGGAGCCGTCATCAGAACTCACTTTATCGGGGATAATTTCTTTGGCTTTCTTTTTTCGTTTTTTTGCCACAATTTGCACCCTTCTATATGTTTTATAAAATTAACCCATAATCACAGCGGGGAAGAACAAAGCATTCCTCGCGTTTGCGCCTGCGCCCAAAGTACCCCTGCTTCGCCAAGGCTTCGCAGGGCAGGCGGGGCTAAGAGCCTATCCTAATAAATCCCCGGCTTGGAGATGGCTGCATCGGTCGTTTTCCGGCCAACAAGTAGTTATCATTATAGACCCTAAATACTATCTTACGGCTATCTGCCGACGGTTGTTCACTATACCATACCCACGTTGTGGGGGTTTTCCTTTCCGGTATTATCATAAACTTTGCGTAGAAATTGTCTGGGGTCCTCTATCGTTTCGATGTGGCTGTTTTGTTTCTGTGCCTGGTATCGCTCAATCGCATTTAGTGCGCCAGTGAGGCGGGCCCGGAAGTTGCCTTTTTCCTCTCCGGCCTGTGTCAATTCCACAAGAGAGCTGCCGAGCTCTACAGATTCAATTTTGGCTAATATCTCTGCAAGCGAAGCATCAATATTGGTATCCAACGTTTCAAAGAGAATCGCTGCAATTTGTCTCAATATCGGTATATCGAAGAGGTCCGCTGTAATCTTTTGCTTTACAATCTCAAAGAGCCTGGGCTCATTGAGCAATACTTCGAGGACCTCGCGCTGGGCAGTGGCAAAGAGGCCCCGGCCGTAATCTATGGTCCGGCCTTTTTGGTTTTCGGCATTATAACTTGCGGCCCTTTGTGCTTGTCTGAGTCTCTTGTTCAGCTCGGCATTAATTTGCTTACCGTCAAGGCCGATAATCTTCGAAACCTGGTTTACTATCAAACCGCGGTCTATCGGCGAGACATTGCCTGCCCATAAGGCGGTTGCTATCGTCTGTAAGTACTCTTCAATCGCCAACCTTTTGCCGGCGAGAGTGTCATCGCTGCCGAAACTTGCTGTCAACCTGTTCCATTTGGACTGGAAGACATCGACGGCGTCGTTTATGAGCTGTTCGAATCGCTCTTTGCCGGCGGTCAAAAGAAAATCACAAGGGTCTTTACCTTCCGGTACCGAAGCAAGTCTGATATCTATACGCTGGGAGAGGCAGACATCCAGGGCCCTGTTGGCGGCTTCAATGCCGGCAACGTCACTATCGAAAAGCAAAACCACTTTTTTCGCATATCGCCTGAGGATGCGTCCGTGGCCGGCGGTTAAACTGGTTCCCAGGGTTGCAACAACGTTGGTGCAGCCGGATTGATGGGCCATTATGCAGTCGGTATAGCCCTCGACAACGACCGCGGTGCCGGTCGAGACAATCTGATGGCGGGCCTGCTCGAGGCCGTAGAGCGAATTGCTCTTGTCGAACAGGGGGGTCGTCGGGGAGTTTATGTATTTTGCGCCGGTTTCGTCGAGAGTTCGGCCGCCAAAGCCGATGACCCGGCCGGTTACATCGGTAATTGTAAACATCAGCCGGTTCACAAACTTGTCCTGATGTTGGGCAGTGATAAGGCCTGCGGGTTCCAGGAGTTTGACCTGTGCATTTTTAGACCTGGCTGTGCTGAGCAAATCATCGGGCGAATCAATTGCTAAGCCGAGCTGATATTTCTTTATACTTTCGGGTGTTATCTGCCTCTGGGCGAGATAGTCGCGGGCATATTTGCCCTTTTTTTTGTCGTGAAGGTTTTGCTGGAAGTATTTAGCGGCCCAGGCATTGACCTTCGCCAGTTTGTTCGGGTCGATATCTTCCGATGGCTTTTGGGTTTGGCCCTTCGCAGGTTTAGTACGCCTTAGCTTAATGCCCGCTCGCTCGGCCAATCTTTCTATGGCCTGGGGGAAGGTAAGGTTCTCTCGCATCTGTAAAAATTTGAATACATCGCCGCCGGCGCCGCAGGCGAAACATTTGAATATCTGCTTGACGGCGTTGACGTTAAGGCTCGGGCGATTGTCATCGTGGAAGGGGCAAAGGCCGACCATCTCCCTGCCTTTTCTCTTTAGGCTGACGTGTTCGCTTATGACGTCCACGATATCGTTGGCCTGCTGAACCTGAATAACCGTACTATTATCAAACATCCCTGCCATATTACTTTGGCTCCGCCAGAAAAGAGGCGATTCTTGATAGCCCTCCGGGAAACCCGCTCACGATGGGTACTCCTATTGATAACTGATAAAAAATTACCATCCGACTACTTAAGTATAGTCTTAATCGAATAAAAGTCAAGTTGGGCATTAAAAAGGCGTTTTAATACTGTAAAAAGGCATTTTTGGCCTATTGGACATTTGGTGGAATCAGACAGAGGACAGAAGACAGAAGTCAGAGGGCAGAAGACAGAATTAGTGAATTAGAGATTAGAGGATTAGAGATTAGGTTATCAGGTTAACAGGAAACCAGGTAGAAGGGTATCAGGACAGCAGGGTATCAGGGGATCAGGTTATCAGGGAATCAGGGGGACAGGAAAACGGGGACAGAAGGCGAAAGGCAAGTTGTGAGTAGTTAATTGGTGAGGAGTAAGCTAAAGTGAACTAAAGTGCCTAAAGTGAGCTAAAGTTGGATGACAGAAGGCAGAGGACGGAAGTCAGAGGACGGAAGGCAGAGGACGAAAAGAATATCCAATATCGTACAAGGAATATTGAATGATGAAGGATTGTATGTGAGGTCGAGGGCTGACGACGGAGGACAGGAGACAGACAAAGAGTGAATATCGAACAAGGAATGTTCATTGATGAAGGGTCGTAGACGATGCACTGGATGTATCAGACTAAATCGCAGGCTTCGACGGGCATCCAATGCGGGTCCTTTCCTTCCCATTTGACATTGCAGCCGATGGGATTTGTAAGAGGGACACTTATGGATTTGCCGGCCAAGTGCTCTTCCAGCGCTCTCTCCAGGTCGTTGGTTTTCATTTTGCGGGTGTCGCGAGGATTATCTACGCCGCGGCCGGTGTAAATGAGCCTGCGCTCTTTGTCAAATACGAAAAAATGCGGGGTCCGTAATGCGCCATAGGCCTTTGCGACTTCTTGGGGTTCGTCATAGAGATAGAGCCAGGGGAATTTGTATTCATCCATCCGTGCGACCATGTGCTGGAAATCATCTTCGGCGTAGGTGTTTTTGCTGTTGGAATTGATACCGACAAATTTGACGCCTTGAGGGGCGAATTTTTCAGCCGTCTGTCGAGTGACTTCATCAGAGCCGATGACATAGGGACAATGGTTACAGGTGAAAAAGACGACCAATACCTCGGCATCATCAAAATCAGATAACTGGTACGTGCTGCCATTCGTGGCGGGTAATTTGAAATCCGGCGCCTGTTCGCCTAATTGTAATGTAAAAGCCATAATTAACGCTCCTCTTTATAAGAGATTGAATGAATCAACGAAAAATCATTCTATCCATTCCAAAAGCTCAAGAGAAGCTGAAAACAAGAGCGACTACGATAAGATTATACTGTTTGTTCATATTAGCTCTTTTAAAATGGTATGCACTCATACTCCGTAGTGAAGGCGACTTCGCAGAGTAGTACAGCATATCTACGATATTTGGAAAAACGCTCGGCTGGTGGCGGTTACGGCATTGGCGAATTCGGTTAGGTCCATATCTTTTAACTCAGCTAAGAACCTGGCGGTGTGGAGCATAAGGGCCGGCTCGTTTATCTTTTGCTTTCGCATCGGCTCCGGTGACATATAGGGACAGTCGGTTTCGAGCATCAATCTATCGACCGGTACAATTTTAGCGGCCTGTCGGGTGACTTCGGCGTTTTTGAAAGTAACTACGCCGGTGAACGAGATATAAAAACCATAATCGAGAACAATCTTTGCCTGCTCGGCTGAGCCGCTGAAACAGTGGAATACGATTTTTTCAACCTGGCCGGCGTGATTGTCCAATACTTCCATAGTTTCTTCGAAGGCCTTTCTGCAATGGATAATTACCGGCATATTCAATTCTTTGGCAATTGTCAACTGTGCGGCGAAAGCTTGTTTTTGGTCAGATTGATTTGAAAAATTGTAATGGAAATCCAGACCAGTCTCGCCGATGGCGACGACCTTTTCATTTCGGGCAAGCTCTTTTAATTGCGTCAGCGTTTCGGCAGTTACATCCTTTGCATCGTGAGGGTGCATTCCTATGGCGGCATACATATTTTCAATTTTTTCGGTAAGCTCGACGGCCTTGAGGTTCTCCTGCATGTCGGTGCCGACAGTGAGCCAGCCGGTAACACCGGCGGCTTTACTGCGAGCCACGACGGACTCGACATCGTCGGCCAGTTGTTCAAAAGTTAGATGACAATGTGTATCAATCAGCTCCATTGGTTTTAGGGTACGAAAGCGTTTTTGTAATATCTTATCTGCGGGGTGCCTTTTGGCCCGAGGACTATTGTCACAACATCAAAACGGAAAGGCCTGTCATCGATATTGTGCGTTGCAAGAAAATAACGGGCGGTCCTGAGTAATTTTGCTTTCTTGGCAAATGTGATAGACGATTCGGCTGAGCTAAAAGTTTCGTCGGCCCTGGTTCTGACCTCGACAAAGACAATGGTCCTGTCGGTATCGACCATAATCAGGTCGATTTCGCCGGCGTTGCAGGAGAAGTTGCGTGTGAGGGTTTTGAGGCCTTTTCTTTCGAGGAACCTCTGGCAGCGTTTTTCACCCCATTGTCCGAGCAGTTTGATGTCGGCCAACAGCTTGCGTCTGTTCAGCAGCATATCGTCGTTTATATAAATTAGGGGTTAAGTAAAACTTGCGGTAAAACTACAGAATACGAAATATTGCGTCACCCATTCGACCCTTCGGCGGAGTTTACCCTGAGCGCAGCCGAATGGGCTCAGGGCAAGCTTTTTTCGCTCAGGACAGGCTTACCGGCGACGGCTAAACGACCCCCAGGACAAGCCTGGGGGCTAAACGATTATTATTTTGAGACGGTATGGTCGCTGTGTCGCTGAGCGAGCCTGACGGCTTTGCCGGTCCGCTTGCGGAGGTAATACAGTTTTGCCCGCCTCGTTTTTCCGCTTCGAATGGCCCTGACATCGATTACATTGGGCGAATTAAGCGGGAAAATCCGTTCGACACCCTCATTATTGACAATCCGCCGAACTGTGAAGTTTTCGTTAATGCCGCGGCCCTTGCGGGCGATTACGGTGCCGGTAAATATCTGCGTGCGCTCTTTGTCGCCTTCTTTGATGCGGCAGTGGACATCTACAATATCGCCTATTTCGAAGTGCGGTATGTTTTTCTTCAAACTTTTGCTTTCAACCGCATCCAATATTTCTGTTTTCACTGATTCATCTCCTAAATAAAAAGTGCACAAGAGCCCCCGGCTTTAGGAACATGGAAGCACATCCTGGGATAAACTCCAGAGCACAAGCATACAAGAATACTCATAATTTATACAGTTGTCCGGAGTATATCTTTTTTTTTGCTAAAGACAAGCAATTTTTGGAAAATTCCTTTTTGTGGTGATTAAAAGGCTGTTTTTGTGAAAATTTCCCATTGCGAGTAATAATTCTTGACAAAAACCAAATATGTTTGGTAGAATTAATGTATCCAAGTCTTATACTATAATTTTTTGAGGAAGTTTACGAATGCGCGAGAGGAAAAATGAGGAGGATAATTGCCCTAAGTATAATTTTTCTGTTTGCTGAGACAGGCAGGTATGCGAAGGCAGATTTCATTTTCGGAACTCCGACCAATCTTGGGCCAAGTGTCAACAGTACAGTTTCCGACGGTTCGCCAAACATATCGGCGGACGGCCTGACGCTGTACTTCGATTCCCAACGACCCGGCGGATTAGGTGGCTGGGATATATGGGTAACGACGCGTGACACTATAGACGACGACTGGGGCACACCGGAGCCACTTCCGGAGCCAATTAACAGTATCTATGCCGACGCCGGGCCAAGCATTTCGGCCGACGGATCGTCGCTCTATTTCGCCTCCGACCGCCCCGGTGGTTACGGCAGTTTTGACATATATGTTACGAGGCGCGAAACAACAGAAAAACCCTGGGAGGCACTGGCGAATCTTGGTCCATTTGTTAACAGTTGGGCTTACGAAAACCATCCAAGTATCTCAGCCGACGGCCTGACGCTCTACTTCGATTCGTTGACCTCGCTGGGTTATTATGACCTTTGTGTGGCGAGACGGACAAAAGTAAACGAAGACTGGAGTATTGCCTTTATTCTGAGCTCAACAGTTAACTCGCTTTACTATGAGTTGTCTCCGAGTATCTCGAGCGATGATTTGAATCTCTTTTTCGATCGCCGAAGTGTGTTCGGGGACCGGGATATATGGGTAGCAACGCGGAGAAAGCCGGACGACAATTGGGGTGAACCGTTGTTTTATGGACTGCCTGTGAACACTCTTTATCACGACACCGACCCAAGCATCCAATTTGACGGGTCTATGCTCCATTTTGCCTCCACCCGGCCCGGAGGAATTGGAGGGCAGGATATTTGGCAAATGTCAATCGCTCCGGTAAGAACGATACCCGATTTTAATAATGACGGGAGAGTGGACTGGAAAGATTTCAGCACACTCGCTCAGCACTGGCTGGAGGATGAGCCGTCTGTTGATATATCTCCACCGCCTGAAGGTGACGGTGTTGTAGATTATAAGGACATGACCGGATTGGCTGAATACTGGCTGACTTATCCGGGGGTGCTGGCGCAATGGAGGCTGGATGAGACTGAAGGCGGCATTGCCCACGACAGCGCGGGTGGTAATAACGGCACACTTCATAACGGCCCGCAATGGCGGCCCGCAGGAGGAAAAAGTAAACTACTACCGCCTGAAGGCGGTAGCTTTATGGCTGGGCTGTAAGCCCACTAAAGTCCGCCATCTATACGGAAATCTCCGTCCTCAGGCTCTTTGCCCTGAAGCTCTATATACTGCATAAT
>Ga0307378_10001714_pt1 | contig 34961 bp, 26 predicted proteins | sample UN1MG_FD_202238 | JGI IMG/M metagenome (GOLD analysis project Ga0307378, IMG submission 202238) | Soil microbial communities from Risofladan, Vaasa, Finland - UN-1 | ecosystem: Environmental > Terrestrial > Soil > Coastal area > Acid sulfate soil | place: Finland: Risofladan, Vaasa | collected... | reverse complement strand
GGGCCTGTCGGCGGTCCTGGCCACGACGCTGGTCTATGGTCGCCTGGCCGCCGAGAACGAAGTGATGGCCTGCCGCGCGAGCGGCATCCCGGTTTCGAGCCTTATCTGGCCGGCCGTCCTGCTGGCCATCGTAGCCGCCTCGGCCAATCTGCTCCTGGCCACCTGGCCGCTACCAGCAAGCAGTTACGCCGCCAAGCAACTTGCCTTGAACAACGCCGAGCGGTGGTTCTTTGCCCAGATGGCCGCAAAAGGCCGCGTCAAAGTCAAGGATGCCGGCTTCGAGATTAGCGTGGACCGGGTGGTCGGCGACATGCTTTACGGGCCGACGCTGAAGTATCGCGGCAGCCAGGGCCAGACCTATTGCAACGCCCCCTACGGCCGCGTGACGTTCGACCGGCGGAACAACCGCGTCAGGCTTGAACTTGCGGAAGCCCAGGTCCTGGACGAATCCCACACCACGCCGGTCCGCGGGACGCACACCGTCTCCCTGCTTCTGCCCACCACGGTCCCGCGCGAGGTGGATGACCTCAGCCTCTGGGATCTGATGGTCGCCCAGCGGGCTCCCGGCCGATACGCGAAGGTCCTCAGAGACCTGAGAGATGTGGACGACCCCGACGCTTCCGAAGAGAGCGTCCGGCGTGCCAAGAGCAAAGTGCGCGCGGAAGCGATGGCCGAGATGCACGGCCGCATGGCCGCCTCACTCGGATGCTTCGCCCTGGTGCTGCTCGGTGCCGGGTTTGGCGTCCTGTTCCACAGCGGCCACCTGTTGACCGCTTTTGGTGTAGCCATCGCGCCTTGGCTGGGCGCGACTCTGCTGACCATGGCGGCCGTCGAAGCCGTCTCCACCAAGATCGAGGAGCCCCAGGACGCCCTCTACCTCATCTGGCTGCCGAACTTCCTTATGCTGCTCCTGGCTGCCGGCGTGCTGGCGCATCTCGTATGGGGCTGGACAAGCCCTGTGCGACTCCGGGAGGTCCTCCAGGGACGCCGCACATGACCACACTCAAAATCAAAACCCTCGACCGGTACATCGTTAAGACCTTCGTCGTCTCGCTCATCATCGTCTTTGCGGCGATGATGGGGCTGGCGCTGGTTCTGGACCTGTTTTTCAACGTCAACGAGTTTCTCGAAAAGTCGGGCAGCGGGGACGGGGCGACGGGCTTCTGGGCGATCCTCGGCAACGTCATCAACTATTATTTTTACAAGGCGTTCGACTACTTCCAATGGCTGGCGGCGCCGTCGCTCTTGGTGGCGGCGGCAGCGGCGCTCGTCCGCCTGAACCGGGGCCACGAACTGACCGGCGTCAAGGCCGCCGGCATCAGCCTCTACCGCGTCATGTGGCCCATGATTCTCATGGCGCTTCTGGCGGACGGGTTCTACATCGTCAACCAGGAGTGCATCATCCCCCGCATTGCCGTCCGGTTGTCTCGCAGCCCCGACGACCTGGCCGTCACGGGAATCTTTTCGGTCGATTTCATCCGCGACGAGCATAACAACATTATCTATGCCCCCATCTACGACCCCGTTAAAAGGGAAATGCGGGCCGAGGCGCGGGCCGTGCCGGACGCAGGCCTCGTCTTTATGGCGCGCGTTCGCATCTTTCTGCGCGATTCAAAGTATCAGGCACAAGGCACGATCGAAGCCGAACGCGCCGTCTGGGACCCGAAGGCTGAAGGGTGGCGGCTGACGGGCGGCGTCCGCCTGCGCCCCCTCGAGGAAACCACCCTCCCCGACGAGCCACCCGAGTCGGAAGGCGAACCGTGGCACTTTTACGCCACCAACGTCGGGCCCGAGGAAATCGAACGCCATCGCGCCAGCGACTTCCACCGCTACATGTCCTACGGGGAACTGAAGACCCTCGCCGGCGACCCGATGCGCGGCAACCGGCGCCAACTCCAGGTCGCCCTTCACCAGCACGTCACCATGCCCATTCTGAACATCCTCGTCCTGCTCCTGGGCTTCCCGTTCGTCGCCGGACGCGAAGAGCGGAACTACTTCGTCAGCATCGGCATCACGGTCCTGCTCTTCATCGGTGTTTACGTCCTCTCGTTCGCCTCGACGGCGTTCGGCAGTTCGGGACACATCAGTCCCCTGCTGGCCGCATGGATTCCTATCCTGGTCGTCCTGCCGGCAAGCGTTCTGTCGATGGACTCCCTGCGGACTTAAAGAGGGCCAACGGAGGGGCAAGAAACGGCCGCCGCCCGGGGGGCTGCGCGCAGGGTCAGCATATAGGCGGGGGCGCCGGAGCAGAGGCTTATCGAGACATGCAGGGGGCGCCGGTCACAAGTCGGGGCGGACATCTTCGGGAAGCAGCGAACAGACAAACTCGTAGAATCCGGCGGCCGCTTGCTCCGCATACTCGTATTCCTGTCGGCTGGGAGCCAATTCCAGTCCCGGGTACCGAGCGTCCGTGGCGTACTGGGTCAGGCGTCCGGCCGCGTCCCGCCACCGGTCGAAGCCCGCCTCAAAATCCCCGGCCCGGTCGATTAACTCGGCAACGTCATGGGTCTTCGGAAACGGGCGGTCCCGAAACACAAGGTAGGCCTTCACCGCCTTCTCGGCCGCCTGCTGACAGTGGAACGCACCCACGTCAAACAAGGGTTTCAGTGCTCGCCGTGACCGTCCTCGCTGCCGTCAAGTCGTGCAAGGCCTTGGTGAGCCAGCCCTTGATCAGGCCCCGCTTGGCATCACCCATAGAGGACCTTCCCTTCTTCGGCGATCCGATGCTCCAGCGACGCGACGACAGGGCGGAAGTAGCCGAACTCCTGCCGCGTCTTCACGAGGATATCCATCGGAACCCGTATGCCGTGCAGACAGCGATGGGCCCGCCACGCCCGCTCCCCTGGGCGTTCGCTGCTGTCCGAGACGATGACCAGGAGGTCGAGGTCGCTGTCCTCGTCGGGCTCCCCCCAGGCGTGCGACCCGAACAGAATGATTTGCTCTGGGCTGAACTCACGCACGAGGCGGCGAACGATCTCATCCAGGGCGCTGTCATCGATCCTGACCATCTCGCTACTCCCAGACGGGCACAGAGTACTCGACAGAAACCCCACCGTCGCCCAGTCTAACCTTCGGGACGACGGCGTCAAGCAAGGGCCCCCCCGATCCGGCACCACAGCCGGCCGGTACCCGCCGCCGCCGTTCTCGCTTCCTCAGGCCAATCTCTCTCCTGCTGCCCGCGGCCCCTCGAGGGGAAATGGGGTCTGACCCCATTTTCTGCAGGAGCGCGGTCGCCGCGGCGACCGCGGCGGGAGACTTGGTCCCGCCTTAGGCGGGGTGGTATGCCTCCTTCCATGACCACCGAATCGACCACCATTCCAACCAGGCTTGAAGGTTTTCAACGGAGCAAAGCTGTTTTGCAACCGCCAACCGCCCAGGTCAGCCGCCCGGCCGGTCCTTGTTTTCACCGGACCCACCGGGGTCGGGCGCATCTTTCCCGGGCGCTTTGATGATCTTGATCCCCGCGCTGGCGACGTGCACGAAGACCGGGCCCTCGCCCTCGGCCGTGGCGGCCGCAAATTCCCGAACCGAGGCGATCTTCGTCGGGCCGACCTGGTCGATCACCATGCCGGGGACAATCTCGGCGGCGGCGGCGGGCGACCCGTCGCGCACTTCGCGGACGAATACCCCCTGCCGCCCGGCCTCCAGGCCCGTCTGTTCCCGCAGTTCGTCGGAGAGCGGCACGACGCGCATGCCGCGCCACCACCGGCCGCCTTCCGCACTCGCCAGCAGCGCCTCGGGCGCCGGGCGCCGGCCCACTTCGACCGCAATCTCGCGGCGTTCGCCGTCCCGCAGAACCGTCAGGACAACCTTCTCCCCCACCAGCGCCGCCTGAACGATCTGGATGAGATCGTCCGGCTCGTGGACGGGCGTATCGCCGACGCGCAGGACCACGTCGCCGGGACGGAGGCCGGCCTCGGCGGCAGGCATCCCGGCCAGGACCTTCGAGACGTAGGCCCCCTCGCCCACCTCGGCGCCGATCTGGTCGGCTTCGGCCTCGGTGACCTCGTGAATCTCAACCCCCAGGAAACCGTAAACGATTCTCTCGCCGCGCTTCAGGCGTTCGATGATGGCCTTCGTCCGCCGAGTGATGGGGACGGCAAAGCCGACGCCGTCGCTGAATCCGTCGCGGCTGGAGATGACGGCATTGACGCCGACAACTTTCCCCTCCAGATCCACGAGCGGCCCGCCGGAGTTGCCCGGATTGATGGCGGCGTCGGTCTGAATCAGGTTCCCGTAATAGCGGTCGAGTTCGCGTCCGATGCCGGGAATCGTCCGGCCGGTGCCGCTGACGATCCCGAAGGAAAGGCTGGCCTGTCCGTCGCGGCCGAATCCGAACGGGCTGCCCAGCGCGATGACAAACTGGCCGCGCGCCAGTTTCGAGGCGTCACCCAGTTGGGCGACCGGGAGCCCTTGAGCGTCGATTCGAATGACGGCCAGGTCGCGCCGCGGGTCGGCCCCGACCGCCTCGGCGTGGTAGCGTCTCCGGTCGGCCAGCGTGACCTCGAGGCGGACAGCATCGCGGACCACGTGCTCGCTCGTCAGGATGTGCCCCTCGGCGGAAATGATAAACCCCGACCCGTTGCCGCGAACCTGAAACGGAACCAAAGGAACCCGCCGCCTCTCCAATTCGTCGCGCAGCCGCTCCCTCAACTCGTCCGGCAGCACGTCGGGCACACGCGGGGAACCGTCCAACATCAGTGGGGGTCCGGCCACCTCGCGCACGGCAACAATATTGACGACTGCGGGGGCCACCTTTTCGCTTGCGCGCAGGATGGCCTGCTCGACCGCCCGCGCAATTGCGGCCGGATTAACGGCCGTTTCGTCCGGATTCAGTGCGGCCGGTGCGGCCACGGCTGCGGCCATCAAGAGGGCGGCGGCCGGCACCAGGCCCCGCCACGCTTTCCATGCCATCGCCTTCACCTCCCGCTGCGTTCGGTTCACTCGCCGCCACCCCCTTGCGGGGTCGCCTCCACGGTGCTCTCCTTCGGCACGGCTGGACCGGGGACGCCCTTGGCTTCCAGGACCTTATCGCGGATTTCGGCCGCCAGGTCCGCGTTCTCTTCCAGGAAGGTTCGCACCGCCTCGCGCCCCTGACCGAGTTTGACGTCGCCGTAAGAGAACCACGCGCCGGTCTTTTCAATCGTGCCCGTCTCGGTCGCCAGGTCCAGCAGGTCGCCCTCGTAACTGATGCCGCGATCAAAAAGGATCTCGAACTCGGCGTTCTGGTAGGGCGGGGCGACCTTATTTTTGACGACCTTGGCGCGGGTGCGGCTGCCGACGACGCGGTCGCCGCTCTTAATCGTCTGAATCCGCCTGAGGTCGATTCGGACGCTCGAGTAGAACTTCAGCGCCCGGCCGCCGGGCGTCGTCTCGGGATTGCCGAACATGACGCCGATTTTCATGCGTATCTGGTTTAGAAAGACGACGGCTGTCCGGCTCTTGGAGATCGAACCGGTCAACTTTCGCAGGGCCTGGCTCATCAGGCGGGCCTGAAGACCCATGTGCACATCGCCCATTTCGCCTTCGATTTCGGCGCGCGGCACGAGGGCAGCCACGCTGTCGATGGCGACAAGGTCCACCGCGCCGCTTCGGATGAGGAGGTCGCAGATCTCCAGGGCCTGTTCACCCGTATCGGGCTGGCTGACGAGGAGCGCTTCGAGGTCCACGCCGATGCGCTTGGCCCAGGCGGGGTCGAAGGCGTGTTCAGCGTCGATGAACGCCGCTACGCCGCCCATCTTCTGAGCGTTCGCGATGACCGACAGCGCCAGCGTCGTCTTGCCGGAGGCTTCAGGCCCGTAGAACTCGGCGACGCGTCCTCGCGGCAGGCCGCGCCCGCCCAGCGCGATGTCCAGGCCGAGGCTCCCCGTGGGAATGCAGGGCACGTCCACCTGCCGGTCGGGGCTCAGGGTCATCAGGGCGCCCTTGCCGAACTGCTTTTCGATCTGCGAGACGACGCGCCGGAGTGTGGCCTCCCGCTCTTCAGCGTCTTCGATGCGCCGGACGTTGCCTTTTTCAGTCGTCTTTTTTTTCGCCATCGCGAGGCTCCTTTCTAACCGCAAAGAACGCAAAGGAAGACAATGCTAAACCAAAGATTCAAATTGCGGTTGACAACATTATCCCGACAGCGGCACGTGAGCCAAGGGGGTGTATTCCGGCCCCTTGGGCGCGAGCCGGCTCTGCATGATTATAATTTCCGTGGCGTCAAACGCCTGCCCTTCCGCCTCGGCCATTTCTTCAATTGCGGCAGCCAGAGGTCGAAGGTCCCCGCCGCGCACCCGGCCAAGGGTCAGGTGCGGCTTGTACTCGCGTTTTTCGACCTTCTCGGCGAAGGCTGCGGTCGCCTCGGCCAGGCGCTTCTGAAGCGCCACAAGCATTCCGGTCGGTTCCTCGACACCGACCCAGACGACCCTCGGGCGTCCCGTGGGCGGGAAGCGGCCGACGCCGGCCACCTGAAGCGTCATGGGCCCGGCGCTGGAGGCGGCCTCTCGGACCGCGTCGGTCAGGGCGCTTATCTCGTCCGCCGCCACGTTGCCGAGAAACACGAGCGTCAAGTGCACAAGATCCGTCCGGACCCAGCGCACATCGCCGCCGGCACGCCGCAGCCGCTCCTGGCACCGGTCGAGGAACTCGCGGACGGGCGGCGGCATCTCAATGGCGATGAACGTTCGGACGGTTTCACTCATATCAGGCCTGCGTGCAAGGCTTGTAACCCGGCGGGCCACAGTATATCGTTCCGGCGGCTTGGCAACCAGTCCATAACAGAAGGAACCCTCGCATGGCCTTAGCGAACCGCAAGATGCAGCCGCTGGCCCTGGCCCAGGTGCGGATCGCCGACGGTTTCTGGCGGCCGCGCCTCGACGTCAACCGCACCGCGTCCATCCCACACATTTACGCCCTGCTCAAGAAGACGGGCCGGCTCGACGCGCTGCGCCTCGCGTGGAAGCCCGGCGATGAGAATCCGCCGCACATCTTCTGGGACAGCGACACCGCCAAGTGGCTCGAGGCCGCCTCCTACAGCCTGGCGGCTTGCCCCGACGCCGCGCTCGAGAAACATGCGGACGCGGTCATCGATCTTCTGGCGAAGGCCCAGCAGCCGGACGGATACCTCAACGTCCACTTCACGGTCGTCGAGCCCGACCGGCGCTGGACCAACCTGCGGGACTGGCACGAACTCTACTGCGCCGGCCACCTGATCGAGGCGGGCGTCGCCCACTTCGAGGCGACCGGCAAACGCACGCTCCTCGACACCGTGTGCCGGTACGCGGACCACATCGATTCGGTCTTCGGCCCGGGCAAGCGGACGGGCTATCCCGGACACGAAGAGATCGAACTGGCGCTCGCGAAACTGTACCGCGTCACGGATGAGGAGCGGTATCTGAGGCTGGCCGAATACTTCATCGACGAGCGCGGCCGCCGGCCGCATTTCTTCGACGAAGAGGCCGAAGCGCGCGGCGAGCAGCCGCTGCGCCATCGCCAAGGCGACCGCAGCCTCGAGTACTGGCAGACCCACCTGCCCGTGCGCGAGCAGAGTGAAGTTGTCGGACACGCCGTCCGGGCGATGTACCTGTACTCGGGCATGGCCGACCTGGCGGCCGAGACCGGCGACGAGCCGCTCCTGGCGGCGTGCCGGCGACTGTGGCAGAACGTCGCGCTACGGAAACTCTACATCACCGGCGGCGTCGGTGCACGGCACGGAGGCGAATCGTTCGGCCGCAACCACGAACTGCCGAACGAGTCGGCCTACGCCGAGACGTGCGCAGCCATCGGCCTGGTGTTCTTCGCGCACCGGATGTTCCAGACCGAGGCCGACGGCGCCTGCGCCGACGTCATGGAGCGCGCCCTCTACAACGGCGTCCTGTCCGGCATCAGCCTCGACGGCCGCAAGTTCTTCTACGTCAACCCGCTGGCGTCGGCGGGAGACCATCACCGCCGACCGTTCTTCGGCTGCGCCTGCTGCCCGCCGAACCTGGCGCGGTTGCTGGCATCGCTGGGAACGTACGTCTACTCGGCCTCCGACGACGCCTTCTACGTCCATCTATACGTCGCGAGCCAAGCCACGGCCGAGGTGGCCGGGCGGAAGGTCGCGGTTACCCAGGAGACGGACTATCCGTGGAACGGCGACGTGGCGCTCGTGATCGGCCTGGACCGGTCGGCCAAGTTCAGTCTGCGGCTGCGTGTGCCCGGCTGGTGCAGGAAGTTCACCGTCGCGGTGAACGGTAAGCGCGCGGCCGTTCGCGTCACGAAAGGCTACGCCACACTCCGCCGCGTCTGGAAGGACGGCGACACGGTGACGCTGGCGATGGCGATGCCGGTGGAACGTGTCGCCGCCCATCCCGCGGTGGCCGAGGACATGGGCCGGGTGGCCATCACCCGGGGGCCGATCGTGTACTGCCTCGAACAGTGCGACCACCGGGCACCCGTGCGGTCGATTGCGTTGCCCGACATGACGCGGCTCACGGCCCGTTTCGCCAGGCGGATCCTCGGCGGATGCGTGGTGATAGAAGGATCGGGCCTTGCACCCGCGCCGTCGGGATGGAAGGGGAACCTGTACCGCCGCGCCGCCGACCTCGGCGCCCCCAGGCCGACGAAGATCCGGGCCATTCCCTACTTCCTGTGGGACAACCGCAAGGCCGGGGCCATGACCGTCTGGCTGCCGAGGGCATGACACGCCGGGCAAGCCCGGCGGCTAACACCGCTTATCACGAATCGAGCATCTGCTGGTATTCATGCAGGCGCCCGTCGATCTCGTCGATTGTCAGGGCGTCGAGCCGACGAACGCTGAAATCCTCGATCGCGAAACTCGCCGTCACCGTGCCGTATTCAACGGCCGAGTTGAGGTCCCTCAACGTGACTGGGTGATCCAACCTGGCGAGCGATCCGAGCATCCCGCCCGCGAAAGAATCGCCGGCGCCGGTGGGATCGCGGACTTCGGCGCCGCGATACGCCGGGAAGATCGCCTTAAGGATCGTCGGGCGCCCGTCCACAGGCGGGATGAGGTCGCGACCGATCAGTCTGCTACCGGCCGAGCCCATTTTGATGACGACAAACTTCGGGCCCAACTCGAGGATCCGCTCCCCGGCCCCGGCCAGGTCGTCCTCGCCGGTAAGCAAGACGGCCTCGCCGTCGTTCAGGACGAGTCCGTCGATCCGCTTCACCAGTGCCAGCAGTTCGTCGCGCGTCGTCTCGATCCAGAGGTTCATCGTGTCGGCCACGACGAGCGCGGGCCTTTCCACCTGGTCGAGAACCGACATCTGGGTAACGGGGCTGCCGTTGGCGAGGAATACGAGGTCCGTCTGACGCCACGCCTCGGGAATGACGGGCTCGAAGTCGCCGAAGACGTTCAACCGGACGTCTTCGGTCACCGCCTCGTTCATGTCGCCTTCATACGACCCGCTCCAGCGGAACGTCTTGCCGCCCTCCACAACCTGAAGCCCGGTGGTATCGATGCGCCGCGACTCCAGCACCCGGCGGTACTCGTCGGGAAAATCCTCGCCGACCACGCCCACCAGGCGCACGGGGGAATACAGTGCGGCCGCCACGCAAGAATACGTCGCCGACCCGCCCAGCACGTCCCGGGCCTCGCCGAACGGTGTCCGGACCGTGTCAAAAGCAATGGAACCGACGACCAACAGCGATTGGGCCACGGTGAAATTCCCGCCAACTGACAGCACGTTCAGTGGGTTTGCGTTAGGGTAGCCCGTCAGGCGTGAAAATCAAGGGATTTGCCTGATGAGAGCACCCATTTGGGGATGGTGGAGCGTGGCAGCCGGTAGCGCGGGCGTACGCCCGCGCCGCCACCTCGTGCTTGCCCGCGATGGCGGGCCATAATCCGTGGTCACACCCGCAAGGACGCCGGCCACGGGGAATTCCTTATCGGTTCGCCTCCGACGGGCCGATAAATCTGTTGGATGACGTGAGCACCCCACGTTACAGAGGCACCCCCCTGCGCTTGAGGAGAATGGGAAGATGACGGCCTGCTCGTGTTCCCCTGTGGGCCAGGAGACGGCAAGCGTGTGCCCCTGCCGCGGTGACGTGCTGGCGGCGCTGGCGCGCGTGCTGGATTATACGACCGAGCCGGAGGTATCACATCATGCGCGCGTGGCGGCGGTGGCGGCAGCCGTGGCGTCGCGCGCCGGCACCGTGGACCCCCGGGCCGTCTTCTACGCCGCCCTGATTCACGACATCGGCGCCCCGCGCGACGAGATCGAACCGCCGCACTTCTGGAGCCTCGAGGAACAGGCTAACATGCCGCTTCTGCGGTCCCACCCGCTGGTGGGCGCGCAACTGGTCGCGACGGTCCCGAAATTGCTGAGTGTGGCCCCCATCATCATGGATCATCACGAGTGGATAAACGGGCACGGGTACCCTCGCGGCAAGGGTGGGGATGAGATTTCGCCGGCGGCTCAGATTCTCCGCTTTGCCGACACGTGCGACATGGTCCTGCGGGAGCAGACCACGCCGGACCTGATCGCCTTCGTCCACGCCGTCAAGAGCCGCGCGGAAGCCCAGACCAGCCCGCCCGTCACTCACGCCGGCGCCGAAGCGCTCGGCGAGCCGCACTTTTACGCCCAACTGCTCGCGCCGGAGGACGTGGACCTCCTGGTTCAAAGCGCGATCCGCCGCCTCTGCGGCCGGGACCTCGCCACAACGGAGCCCGAGGTAACCGGCCTGCTGGAACTGTTCGGGAGCCTGACCGACACCCACATGTCGGACAAGATCGGTCACTCCCGCCGCGTAGCCAACCTGGCGGTCCTGGTGGCGATGGCCATCGGCCTGCCGGAAGAGGAAACGACCAAGATTAAGTGGGCGGCCCTCGTCCATGATGTCGGTCTGGTGGCCGTCCCCAAAAGCCTCCTCGACAAGCCCCACGTTCTGAGGGAAGAGGAACTGGCGCGCGTGCGGCAGTATCCGGCCCAGACCGAGGAATTCATCCGTGCGGTTCCCGGCCTCGAGGAGGTGGCGCGGATCGCGGCGTCTCACGGCGAGGCTTTCGACGGCTCGGGCTACCCGCACGGCCTGACCGACCGGCAGATTCCCATCGGCGGCCGCATCCTGGCCGTCTGCGATACCTTCGACGCCCTCACCAGCCGCCGCCCTTACCGCGAGGCGCGCACCCGCGACCTGGCCATCGACATCCTCGTCAAGGGAAGCGGCTCGGCGTTCGACCCCGACATCGTGGATGCGGCGATTCCGGTCTTCCTGATCTCCCGCCAGGCCGAGGAACAGAAAGTGCTGGCCGTGCGCTAGGCGCTCCTTCGTTTGTAGCGCGGGGGTTTATCCACCGCGCTATCCCCCATTTGGGGCGACGCCAAGTTGACAAAGTAGCGATGGGCCGTGGCGGGGCCAGGCCGCAAATCAAAAATCTCCTAGCCCATGTCCACCTCGACCAGGTCGATGCGGTCCGGGTCGGCATTGCCGAGACCGATGGCCTGGCCGTGGGCGACCATCTGCCGGGCCGCGGTCATCGGCCACTCCTTCTCGAGCGCCTCGTGGCGGCGGGTCTCCAGGATCCGCACCCCGACGGCCGTCACCGCCACAGGGTCGGTCCCCACGATCAGGCCGCGATAATCCCAGCGATACTCCTCGTTATCCGCCGGCCCGGCCGCAAACAGCGGCCTCACCGCGTCCACGATGCAAAGCCGCGTCTTTGACCGCAGCGGCTCAAGCGCGTTCAGTTCCGGCAGGCTGCGAGGCATCCGGTCCGGCTCCCAGCCGTGGTAAGCGGCCGGGTTGTTGACGCTGCCCAGGTGGTTCTTCATGGCGGCTGAGATGCCTTCGTTGAAATGGCACTTCAGAACCGACACGTTGACAATGGCGGTCGCGTGGTCCGTGTAAAGCCGACGCAGGCGCGTCCCCAGTTTAGTGGAGGGCAGCGTGAACGGCTCGGAAAGGTCCATGTACGGCTCCGGCATCCGCCGGTCCACGACGAGCATCTTCTCCGGACTGACACCCGCCTGGACCGCCAGTTGCTCCGTGACGGCGTCGTTTATCTCCGTGTGGCTGTGAAGCGTAGGGCGGCCGATGGAATTGTGTTTGACGGCGACGAAGTCGCCTTCGCGGCCGACCTTCAGCCAGGCGTCCTTTTCCGCCGCGGCGCCGAAGAGTTCCAGAAGGGCCCGGTCAAGCATCTGGCGGATGATGGGCGGGTTGACCCGGTAGCCCCTGATGAGGACCTCCGGATGGGTGACGATGACGACGCGGCTCCGGGGGAGCGCCGGGGCCGGCCCTTCGGCCGGTTCTGCCGCTGATTCTTCAGCCGGTTCCTCGGCCAGAGAACGGCGAGTCGCCGCAGCGCCAACGGCCGCCGTCGCCGCCGCGCCTGCCGCCGCCATCTCCAAAAAAGCGCGCCGCGTCATGCCGCGCACTGCGGCGCGGTGCTTGCGCTGTGCCTCTCGGCGCGCAAAGTCCGCGCAAATCTCCTCGAGCGTCATGTGGCCCGGCGGAACACCGCAGGGCAGCGAATCTTCATCGGCCTTCGGCATATCGGCTCCCTCCACGACGAGGACCCCATTCTAAGGGACGCACCAAGGCGGAATCAATTCAAAGAAACGCCCCGGCGCTGCCGCGCCGGGGCGTGCGGAACTCACAGTGTCTCGAACGCCCGCTTACTTCGGCGGGATGGTCAGGACCGTGCCGATGGGAATATCGTACACGTCGCGGATTTTGTCCTTATTGGCCTCGTGGATCTTCGTCCAGAGTTTGCCGTCGCCGTAGAACCGCCGCGCCAGCGTATAGAGCGTATCGCCGGGCTTCATCGTATAGGTTTGCTGCGTCGGCGCCGGAGGCGCGGGCTCCGAAGGCTCGGCCGGCGCCGAAGGCACCTTTTCCACGACGACCGCCGGCTCGCGCTCGACCGGCTGATCGGTTACCAGTTCCTCCAGGTCCACCTGCGGGACGTCATCGCGCGTCTTCTGCTCACACCCGAACGCCACCAATACCGAAACCGCCGCCACAAGAATCGTCCGTGCCCGCATCGGTCACTCCTTCGCCATGCCTGATTGCTTCCCCCGCCAACGTCTCACCGGCTGGACATTCTCACGCCCCAGCCCCGCCCATCTCCCCGGCCAGTTTACCGCCTCGCCGCCCGAAGTCAAGCGCCGACCGTGCCGCTCAATAGCGTTCGAAGCGGGTCCACTTCCGGAACCTCCCAGAAGACGAGCATGGCGATGACGGCGGCGGCGTGCAGGTCGAAGGGAACGCTCCCGCGCTTCCATCGCCAAAGCACGAGGCCCGAAAGGCCGGTCGGCCCGGCGGGAGCGTCCGTCGCGGCCGCCTCGCCGCCGGAGGGCAGCGCACCTCCGCGCGCAGCGCGCCAAACCCTGTGCCCCACCGTCGCGAGCGGCCAGATCCCCAGAATCCAGACCGCCGTCGTCAGATGGCCGAACGCCACGCCCAACAGCACCGCGGCCACCCGCTCGCCGCGCTGCCAGAAGCCGCCCCCGCACCAAGACATCTCCGCTTCGGCCCGGGCACGGACATAACTGGTAAGATAGGCCCACAGAAGGCCCAGACCGGCCAGCAGCGCCAGCGTCAGGTTCGGCGGCGTCCCTGGTGGTGCGTCCGGCCGGGCCACGAAATAGGCCGCCGCCCCCAGATACAGGGCCGTGTCGCTCACCCGGTCGCACACCGAGTCGAGGACGGCCCCGAACCGGCTCTCCAGGCGGCCCAACTTGGCCACCAGCCCATCGAGGAGGTCACAGGCCCCGGCGGCGACGATGAAGCCGGCCGCCATCGGCCACCAGGCCCGCCCGGCCGCAATCGCCACACCCGCCCCCACCGTAAGGAGCGCCCCCGCAACCGTCACGTGGTTCGGCCGGACACCGACCCGAAGCAGGCCCCGGGCAACTCCGCGGCCCAGCAAGAGAAACAGACGCCCTATGTGCTCGGAAACCATTGGCGCAAAACAGATGACAGGGCAAAACATTCCGCAGCGCAGCGCCGATGCCGCCTATCGCTCGCGCTTGCCCGCAATGAACTCGTCCACGTGTGCTCGGGCCTCGGTGTCGCTCATCTGCTCCGGGGGATGCTTCATCAGATAGGCCGACGTGCTGGTCAGCGGGCCGGCGATTCCCCGGTCGCGGGCCAGGCGGCAGCAGCGGACCGCATCAATGGCCACGCCCGCGCTGTTCGGCGAATCCTCCACGCTCAGGCGGAGTTCCAGATTGAGCGGCACGCCGGCGAAGCCGCGACCCTCCATCCGCAGGAAACAGACCTTGTTGTCCCGCTGCCACGGGACGTAGTCGGCCGGCCCGATATGGATCTGCTCGTCCGGCAACCTGTCCTCGCCCAACTCTGCCTGAACGGCTTCGGTTTTCGAGATCTTCTTGCTCCTGAGGCGCTCGCGCTCGAGCATGTTCAGAAAGTCCGTGTTGCCGCCCATGTTCAACTGGTAGGTGGCGTCCAGGACCGCGCCGCGGTCGCGAAACAGGCGCACCAGGGTCCGATGCACAATCGTAGCGCCGACCTGGGCCTTGACGTCGTCGCCGACGATGGGAATGCCGGCCCGCGTGAAGCGTTTCGCCCAAGCCTTATCGCTGACGATGAAGACGGGCATGCAGTTCACCAGGCTGACGCCGGCGGCCAGGCAGGCCTCGGCATAGCACTCGACCGCCTTCTGCGAGCCGACGGGGAGGTAATTGAGGAGGATTTCCGCCGCGGATTCCCTGAGGGCTGCCGCCACGTCCACCGGCGCCTTCTTGGCCGGCACAAACCGCCGATTCTCCGGGAATTCGGCCATGTGGCCCGGGTAGCCGTCCAAAATCGGCCCCATCCGGACCGTCACGCCGGTCGGCTCCAGGTCCGAAATCCGCTTCGTGCAGTTCGGAGGGGCGAATACGGCCTCTTCGAGGGGCCTGCCGACCTTCCGCTCGTCGATATCAAACGCGCAAACGCACGCGATGTCTCCCGGTAGATACCCCCCGAGGTCATAGTGCATCAGGCCGAGTGTCTCGCGGACGCCCTCCAACGCGAGACGCCGGCGGTAGTAGGCGATGCCCTGAAACAGGCTGGAGGCACAGTTCCCCACCCCGGCAACCGCTACCCGGATCGGTTCACCCATCGGCCCACCCTCTTGGTTCGCGTGGTTCCGCATGAGTTGGCCCCGTTCCTGTCCAATCCCGAGGCACATCGGGGCGGGACCGACCCTCCGACAAGAGAATGCAACAGATACCACCCTTCCAAGAAGGTGTCAACGGCAAAACACAACCCATCCTTCCGAGGGTGTGACCATGGATTATAGCGCGAGGTGGCGGCGCGCCCTTTTTCTCCACAGGCTTTCCACCGCACCTTGAAAATGTGGAGAAAAAATTTCGCCCCGCCGCTAGGTTCCTAACTCCCCGTCCGAAACCGTCTTCCATCTCAACCCGGGCTGAAGGAAATCTGAATCCAAAATTTTTACTTTCCAGGCGCGCACGACGCGCTTACGATGCCCTTCATCGGACGCGCGCCGGTTCCCGCTGGAAGCCCTTCACCGGCAACCGGTTTCGTGGGGAATAGAAACTCAAAATGCCGCGCCAAGCGTGGGGACCTTCTGTGGCGCCGCTTCAGCATACACTGACCGACGATATCATCTCCGACCTGCAAGCCGCCATCGGTGCCGAACGATGGCGCCTCTGGTTCGACCATTCCGCCCAAATCCACGTGGCGCCCGACGAGGTCAAAGTCGGCGTCGCCAACCTCTTCATCAGCGACTATCTGAAAGGCCATTTCGCCGGCCAACTGGCCGACGCAGTGCGATCCCGCCTCGGCCGCGACCTGCCGATCACGTTTCGCGTCCAGCCCGACCTCTTCCAGAAACGCCGCAACCAGAACCTCGAAGACGAAGCCGACGCGACCGACCAACTGGCCCCGGCGGGGCTGGCCGAACCAGAGAAACCCGTCCGACAAGAGTCCTGCGCGGCGGTCCCTCCCTCCCAGCCGCGATTCACCCTCGAGAACTTCGTCGTGGGCCCGTGCAACCAGATGGCCTACGCTTCGGCCCGCTCCGCCGTGGCTACCCCGGGCCGGGATTTTCATCCCCTTTTCATCCACGGGGCCTGCGGTCTGGGTAAAACGCACCTCCTGCACGGCATTCTGCACGTCCTTGAGGGCCGCCGGGACCTGCGGGTGATGTGCCTGTCGGCCGAGCAGTTCACCAACCGCTACCTGGCCGGCATGCGGACCGGCCGCCTCGACGCTTTCCGCTACCGATACCGGAATCTCGACGTTCTGGCCATCGACGACGTCCACTTCCTGGCGGGCAAGCGGGCGACGCAAGAGGAGTTCCTGCATACGTTTAACGAATTCGACGGCCAGGGACGCCTCGTCATCATGGCTTCCGACGCCCATCCGCGCCAGATCGAGGCCATCCAGGACCGCCTGATCAGCCGTTGGGTCGCCGGGCTCGTCGTGCACCTCTCGGCCCCCGATTTCGAGACGCGGCGGCGGATTCTCCACAGCAAAGCCCTCCAGATGGGCCGCCCGATAGCCGACGAGGTCCTCTCCCTCGTCGCCGACACCGTCCAGGGCAGCGTCCGCGACCTCGAAGGGGCCCTGATGCGAATCATCGCCTACGCGGCCCTGTTGAAGCAGCCCGTCACGACCGTCCTGGCGCGGCAGGCGCTCGCCGACTTCGTGGTCACCCGGCCGCCGCGCGCCGATCTGCGGGCCATTGAAGCCGAAGTCACCGACTTCTTCGGCGTCAGCGTTGCCGACGTCCACAGCGCGCGGAAATCGCGTCTCATTTCCCTCGCCCGCCAGGTCACGATGGTTCTCGCGCGGGAACTGACGGACCTCAGTTACGCCGAAATCGCCCGCCTGATGGGGGGCAAAAACCACACCACCGTCATCGCCGCCTGCCGCAAGTGGCGAGAACTCCTCAAAAACAAAGCCAACGTCTCCTGGACCGACAAGACCGACCAGCGAAGCCTCAGCGCCGAAGCACTCCTGGCCCACTTGAAAGAACGCATCCGCCGGTAATCGTCCGCTTTTTGCTTGCCCGCGCCCCGCCGCTCGGATAACGTAGCGGCTCCGGCAATCAACCGGGCGCCCTATGCCTCAACTCATCGTCAGTATCTCAGGGATTCGCGGCATCGTCGGCGACGGACTCGGCCCGGCCGAGGCCCGGGCCTTCGGTCTGGCGTTCGGCACCCATCTTGGCGGCCCCGAGGGCGGCGGGGTGGTCCTCGGACGCGACACGCGGCCGAGTGGTCCCATGCTCGCCGAGGCCCTCAAGGAGGGGTTCCTTCGGGCTGGCTGCCGCGCCCTCGACGTCGGCGTCCTCTCGACGCCCGGCGTCGCCGTGGCGGTCCGCCACCTGGGGGCCGGCGGCGGCGCCGTCGTCACCGCCAGCCACAACCCCGCCGCATACAACGGCATCAAACTGCTTTCCTCCAGCGGCCGCGCCCTCAGCCGCGAGGACGGCCGGGCCGTCCGCGACCGCTTCCAGCGCAGGGCCTTCACGGAGGTCTCGCCGGACGCCATCGGCCGGGGGGAAACCGTCTTGGACGCCGCTCGCATCCACGTGGAACGCGTTTTAGCGGTCGTGGATGCCGAGCGAATCCGCGGCCGCCGCTTTCGCGTCGCCCTCGACCCCGTCAACGGGGCAGGCGGAGCCGAGATGGTCCGCCTCCTGGAAAGCCTCGGCTGCCGGGTCCACGCCATAAACGTTGAGCCGACGGGCGAGTTCGGCAGAGGCCCCGAACCGACGCCTGAGAACCTGGCCGACCTCGCCGAGGCCGTGTGCCGCCACGGGGCCGCCGTCGGCTTCGCCCTCGATCCCGACGCGGACCGCCTCAGCCTGGTGGACGAAACCGGTCGCCCCGTCGGTGAGGAATACACGCTGGCGCTGGTCTGCCGCCACCGCCTCAGCCAGGAGCGCGGCCCCCTCGCCGCCAACCTTTCAACGTCGCGTATGCTGGACGAGGTCGCCGAGGCGGCCGGCGTCACGCTTTACCGCACCCCCGTCGGCGAACTGAACGTGGCCGAGGCGATCGAGCGCGAAGGCTGCCTCATCGGCGGCGAAGGCAACGGCGGTGTCATCGATCCCCGCGTCTGCCCCGTCCGAGACGGCCTCGTCGGGGCCGCGCTGGTCCTCGAGATGATGGCCACTTCCGGCAGGCCCTTGAGTGAACATTGCAGCGACCTGCCCGTCTATACGATGGTCAAGGAGAAGGCTCCGCTTGGTGACGCGGAGGCGTCCGAGGTGCTGGAAGCCGTTCGCCGCCGCTTCCCCGACGCCCGCCTCGACGAGCGAGACGGCGTGTACCTGGCGTGGGAGGACGGCTGGCTTCACGTTCGGGCCTCCAACACCGAGCCGATCCTCCGAATCATCGCCGAGGCAACCGAAGAGCATACGGCCCGGTCCCGGGTCCGCGAGGTCATGAACCTCGCACGACCCCCGGGATAGAATTTTTTCCTGTTTTCAGGGCCCCATTTTCCCGTAAAATAGGGTGAACTCATGGCTCGGCGGTGAGCCGATGCCTCCTCTGCGCTAGGAAAGGAGAAGTACAATGATGAAACGCGTCATCTTTATCGGTCTGGGCCTGTCGATCATGTTGTTTGCTTCTGCCGCATGGGCGGAGGAGGGCCTCTGGGACAACGAAAAGGAGGCGGGCGAAAAAACCGACGATGCCGACGCGGGCGAGTCGGCCGCTCCCGAAGAACCACCTGTTGATCTGGAAGCCGTTCTTTCGCCTGAGCAGTATCAGCGCGCCATCAAGCCGATTCTCGCCCAGACCGAGAAGGCCGAGAAGGTCCTCAAACTCTACGAAAAGGAGATGGCCAAACCCGACAAAACCCGCAACGAGGAGCGCGCCATCGGACACAAGGACCGCGCCGCACGCTTCTATCTCGCCGCTTCGCTCCAGGCCCGCAAGAGCAAGAACTACGTCCGCGAAGCCGAACACAAGGCCGCCATCCAGAAGCAGTTCGAAGAGCCCCTCCAGGCCAAGGCAATCGCTATTTATCTCGAACTGGCCAAAACCTACATGGATCAGCGAAACGTCCGCAAAGGCGTCTCCTATTACAAACAGGTCCTGAAGATTGACCCGAAGAACCCGACCGCAACCGAGGAACTCAAAAAAATCGAGGAGGTCCTGAAAGAGGCCCAGCGGAAAAAAGCCCAGGAAAAGACTGTCGGTGGCGGCGGACGCGACGACAAGGACGACAGGGACGACGACTTTGACCCCCTCAAGTAGAAGGGTGCTCCGCTAGACCAAAGGATGGGGCGGTGCGCGGCCACCCCACCTGATGGCGCCGAGACGGCATCCCGCCCTCTTTGCCGCCCGGCGAACGCCAGGAGGCCCTTTTTCCGGCCCGACACTGCGGCCATCGTGACATTATCGGACGCTTGGGGCGCATTCCCTCCCTCTTTCCCACTTTAACAATGTGAAATTTTCAAGTTGACCTCGCACCTCGTCCGATAGAAAATATGGGAAGATAGGGAGAATGGGCAAGCTGCCGCCTATTCTGGAGAGCCCAGTCAACGAGGGGAACGAGCGAGGGAAAGTGCCATGAAAGATGTTTACTCTACAGGCGAAGCCGCAAAAATCTGTCGAGTCAGCCAGCAAACCATCATCCGCTGTTTCGACGCCGGAAAACTTAAAGGTTTTTACGTGCCGGGCTCCCGCTTCCGCCGAATCCCGCGTGAAAGTCTGATCAAATTCATGCAGGAGAACGACATCCCGCTCACAAATCTGGAGTCCGGCAAGAAGAAGGTCCTGGTCGTCGATGACGAGCCGGAACTGGTTGACCTGCTCGTTGACGTGCTCGAACGCGACGGCCGGTTCGAGGTCAAGACCGCCTCCTGCGGTTACGATGCGGGGCTCCTGACCCAGCAGTTCCGGCCGGACATCATCGTCCTGGACTACATGCTCCCCGACATCAACGCAAACGTCGTCTGCAAAACGATCCGAAGCAACCCGGCCCTCAGCGGCTCGCACATCATCATTATCAGCGGCATGGTCGAGGAAGACAAAGTGCAGGACCTTTACGAACTGGGTGTGGACGCCTTTATGCACAAGCCGTTCCAGATCGACGATCTGGTGGCGAAGATTGCGGAAATCCTTCAGGTCTAGACCGCACCGCAGGAAGGGCCCGATGGCCTCCTCGCGCCTTAAACAACGAAAAGTGGAACTCCTCCTCGAACGGATCGAGCATCTGCCGGTTCCGCCCGGCGTCGCCCGCCACCTGCTCACGCTGACGACCGCCGATCACCTTAACGCCCGCGAAATCCAGCAGGTCGTTGAATCCGACGCCTCCCTGGCCGCACGCGCCATCCAACTGGCCGCACGCGCCGGTCATCCCCCCGAGGCCCTGACCAGCATCGAGGCCGTCTTCCGCGCCGTCGGGGTGGACGAGATCGCTGCCGGCCTCCTGAGCGTGAACATCCTCGATGGCGAGACGCAGCGCCGAGGACGCCTCGTCCGTCTCTGGCGGCACAACCTTGCCACCGCCATGGCCGCACAGGTCATCGCGAGCCGCATCGGCACCGTCCCGCCCGACGACGCGCTTCTCGCTGCTCTTCTTCATGACATCGGCCTCATCGCCTTGCCCTTCCTGATGCCGAAGGCCTTCAGCCAGGTCCTCGAACGCGTCGAGGCGAGCGGCACAGACGTCCTGGAAGCCGAACGCGACCTCCTCGGCGTCGATCATGCCGTCATCGGCAAGCGCCTCGCCCAGCGCTGGGGCTTCTCCGAGACGCTTCAGAACGTCATTTGGCTCCACCACCAGCCGAACGTGCCCTCTGCGGGCACGCTGGCCCAGGTGACCCACCTGGCCGACCTGATCGCCTGCCAGGAAGGCTTCGCCTACCATCCGTCCCTGCAGATTCGCGACAACACCGCCGAGGTGGCCGAACGCCTCGGCCTTTCGGGCATCCACGCGGAGCAAATCGGTCAACAGGTCGCTTCGGTCATCGATTTCAACGCCCGGTCGGTCGGCATGGAGGACGAGCCGACGCCGGGCCAGTTGTATCGTCTTGTCGTCGGCGCGAACAGCCGCCTCGCTTCGCTCTACCGTGCCGCAGCCGACCACGGACGCGAACTGCGGGCCCACGCCCGACGCGCCGATCTCCTCGTCCACCTGAACAGCCGACTGGCCGCCTGCCGATCCCCTCGCCAAGTCCTCGAAACCGTCGCCGAAACCGTCCGCGAGGCGCTCGGCATGCGGCTGGTGGTGCCCTATCTCCTCGCCCGCCAGTTCGATTACATCGAAGGCGTTCGCTGCACCGAGGAAGAGGGTGTCGAACAGCATTTCCTCTACGAGGTTTCCCAGAGTGAAACCCTGAAGACGCTCCTGGCGGACCATCCGGCGCCGACGGCCGCCCCGGTTGCACCGATGCGGGCCGAGCGAGTCGAGAGTTGGCTTTTTGAGCGGGTCGGCGAACAACTCGGGCCGGGCCCCTTCTATACCGTCCCGATGGTTGTGGAGGGCGTCAAGGTCGGGGGCATCGTCTTCGCCTGGAAGGACGCTTCGCACGACCCGACGCCGCAGGAAACTGCCGAACTGGTCGCCCTGGCCGGCATGGCGGGCGTCGCCCTCAAGCGCGCCCAGGCCGAGGCCGACCTGGTCGGCCTCTCCGAAGAACTGGCCGAGGTCAACCGCGAACTGGAGGTGGCTCAGGAGGCGCGTCTCCAGCAGCGCAACGTGGCGTCGCTGAGCGAAATGGCCGCCGGCGCCGCCCACGAGATTAACAATCCTCTGGCGGTCATCAGCGGCCGCGCTCAACAGTTGGCGGCCAAGGAGAAAGAGGCCGACCGACGCGAAATGCTCCAGACCATCATCGACCACACCACCCGCATCAGCGACATCATCGCCGAACTCCATCGCTTTGCCCGCCCCCCGGCGCCCCAGTTTGAAACCGTGGATCCGGTAGCGCTGGCCCGGGAGGTCGTCGCCGACTTCCAGGGGAAACTCGGCGACGCGCCGGTGGCACTCTCGGTCGAGGCCCACAAGACCGTGCCGCCGATCCGCGTGGACCGGACGCAGGCGGGCGAGGCCCTGCAGGAAGTCCTTCAGAACGCCGTCGAGGCCTGCGCCGAGGGCGGAAACGTCACGGTGATGGTTCAGCCGCTCGCCGCCGAGCAGGCCGTGCGGTTCGCCATCGTCGATGACGGACCCGGCATGGACCCCCAAATCCGGGCCCGCGCGTTCGACCCGTTCTATTCCGGTTACGAGGCCGGTCGCCATCGGGGGCTCGGTCTGCCGAGGGCCTTCCGAGCGGTCCAGGCCAACAACGGACAGATGGCGCTGGAATCCCAGCCCGGGCGCGGCACAACGGTGCGGATTACGTTCCGCGCCGAAGAGCCGCCCGGCCCGGATCCCGATGTTATCGGGACGAAGCGGGAACCTCGCCCGCTCGCCGACGAGGAGAAAGGAGCATAAAGCCAACCGGAGCGACCGGCTTCTCGCCGGGCCGGCCGACCGGATGAAAAATTCCACGGTGAGGTGCCAAGCCTCTCCCTTCCCCCTCGCTCTCGCGGCTAGCCCTCACCGTGGTTGATAAAAACGGAGGCCGAGCTACCCACAACCGAACGTCGCCCGGTTTCCTTTCGATACAGGACAGGCTGGAACGAACCCCCCGGAAAGGGGAAACACGACGATGACTACGTCAAGCGCCGAACTGAGTCGGGCGGAACTCGAGGCCCGAATCCTCGTGGTGGACGACGAACCGGAAATGGCTTTTCTCGTGGCGGACTCGCTCCGCGAGGCGGACCCGTCGTGGCACGTCGAGAGCGAGACGGACCCCCGCCGCGCCCTGGAGCGCCTCGGCGATGAACCGTTCGACTGCCTGGTCACCGATCTGGTCATGCCCGAGATCGGCGGCCTGAAGTTGGCCGAAGAAGCCCGGTCGGCCGACGACGAGATCGCCCTCATCGCCATCAGCGGACGCGGAACCCTCGACAGCAGCGTCGAAGCCCTCCGCATCGGCTTCGCCGACTTCATCAAGAAGCCGTTCGACCCCGAAGAGGTCCAGCGCGCCGTTTGCCGCACCCTCCGACGCCGGCGCCAAGATCAGACCATGCGAATGCGCGCCGCCCAGTTCGCCCAGGAAAAGGCCAAGATGGAAGCCGCTCGGGCCCAACTGACCCAGAAACTCGAAATCGCCAGCCATGACCTCGTCCGGGCCAACAAACGCATGGCCCGCCAGATGGACAAACTGGCGATGACCACGGACGTCGCCCGGTCCCTGATGGGTGTCATCGAACTGGAAAACCTTCTCGGACTCTGCGCGGAACTAATCGGCGACCAGATTCCCTGCGAGACGAGCACGGTGGCCCTCTACGAGGCCGAAGAGGGGGCCGTTGGGCTGATGGTCCGCGCGCGGCCGGCGTCCGACGAACCGCCGGCCCTGTGCTGGCTCCGCACACCCATCCGCTCCGGCGTCATGTGCCGCGCCGCCCAAACCCGAAAGAGCGTCCACGTCGAGAAAATCGCCGACAGCGTCCTCATGGACCCGCAGGAAAAGGACCTCTGGCCGCGCGGCCGGATGCTGGTGGTTCCCGTTCCCTATCGCGGCTACGCCGTCGGGACGGCCGTCCTCCACCGGTCTCCAAACGGACCGGACTTCGAGGCGGCCGAAATCAAGCGCGTCTCGGCTCTGGCCGACGTGATGGCCCCGGCAATCCTTACCGCCAAGGTCTATCACCGCCAGCGGTGCGAGATTTACACCTCGCTCGAGTCGATTGCGGACGCGGCGGCGGACCGGTTCCCCTATCTGAAGGGACACGCCGGCCGCGTCCTCGCCTACGCCCAGTCGATCGGCGCTGGCCTCGGCCTCACGCAGGCCGAAACCGGCGCCCTTCAGATTGCCGCCAGGCTTCACGACATCGGGCGGCTCATCATCCCGTGCGAGGCCGTCAACCATCCGGGACCGCTGTCCGAAGAGGATTGGGAAATCGTGCGGCAACACCCCGCGGCGGGGGCCGAGTTCCTGGCCCCGCTGGAATTCCTCGGCGACGTCCGCGACGTCATCCGCGCCCATCATGAATCCTACGACGGCACAGGCTACCCCGACCGCAAGGCCGGCGAAGAGATCCCCCTCGTCGCACGTGTCATCGCCGTGGCCGACGCCTTCGACGCCATGACCAGCCCGCGCCCGCACCGCGACGCCATCTCCATCGAGGCGGCCCTGGAACAGATTCGCCAACTGGCAGGCCAACAGTTCGACCCGCACGTCGCTGAGGCCTTCCTCCGGATTCCCCTCGAACTCCTGCAGGAAATCCAGGAGTCCCGCCGGTAACACACCGCGAAGCCTCGCGGCGCTCGAACATACGTCGGCAAGGCCCCTGTGCAAGCAACACAGCACGTTTTCGAGGACGCTCCATCGCTTGACTTTTGGGCGCCGGATGGCTTATAACCTCCCGTCGAGCCGTGACTGGCCGCTGTGCGCTCCTCGCGTCGGGGGACGAAACGATCCGATGAAGACCCGCATCCTGAAAGCCGCCGAGCCGGGCGGCAGCGATGAAGCCGTCCGCCAGGCCGCCGAAGCCCTGGCCGCCGGCTCGCTCGTCGTGTTCCCCACCGAAACCGTGTACGGCGTCGGCGCCAGTGCTGCCGACCCCAAAGCCCTCGAAGCGCTCCGGCGCCTGAAGGAACGGCCCGCCGGCAAACCCTTCACGCTCCATCTGGCGGACCCCGAAGAGGCGCCCCGCTACGCCGGTCCTCTCTCGCCTCTGACCCGGCGCCTGATCCGCAGGGCCTGGCCCGGGCCGTTGGCTCTGGTCGTCCCCGACCGGCGCCAGAGCGCCGGCCCTTCCGGCAGTCCCATCCAGGAACGCGTTTACTGGCAGGGCACGGTCGGCCTCCGCTGCCCCCGCCACGCCCTCGGCCGCGCCATCCTGCGCGCCGCGGGCGTCCCGGTCGTGGCCTCAAGCGCCAACCGGGCCGGCGGTCCGCCGCCACGCCACGCCCAAGAGGCGGTCGCCCAACTTGACGGCAGGGTCGCCCTCATCGTGGACGCGGGACCGACGCAGTACGCGCGGCCATCGACTGTGGTCCGCATCCACGAGGACGATTCCTATCGTCTCTTGCGCGAAGGGGCGATTACCGCCCGGCGCGTCGAGCGGCTGGCCCGCACGCGAATCCTCATCATCTGCACGGGAAACCTCTGCCGCAGTCCCATGGCCGTCGGCCTCGTCGCCAAAGCCCTCGCCGAACGATTTGGCTGCGAGCCGCAGGAAGTGGCGGACCGCGGCATCGAACTCGCCGGCGCGGGAACCGGTGCAACCGATGGCATCCCGGCGAGCGCCAACGCCGTCCAGGCAATGGACGAGCGCGGCATCGACATCCGCGACCACCGGAGCCAACCAATGACCGTTGACACGCTCCTCGCCGCCGACTATATTTGGGTCATGACCCGCCACCATCTGGAAGCCGTGGGCCGCCTGGCGCCGGAGGTCCGGGAACGGGCCTGTCTGATCGACCCTGAGGGGCGCGACGTGGCCGACCCGTTGGGCGGCGACGTCGAGACGTATCGGGCCTGTGCCCGACGCATCGAAGAGGCCGTCGTCAGACGCGTGCAGGAGATTGTTTGATGAAGATTTCGCTCGGAAGCGACCATCGCGGGTTCTACACCAAGGAACGCATCAAAGGCCTTCTGGCCGACATGCAGCACGAAGTGATCGACTACGGCGCGGACTCCGACGCCTCGAGCGACTACCCGGACTATGCCATTCCCGCCTGCCTCAGTGTGGCGCGCGGTGAAACGGAACGAGGCATCCTGCTCTGCGGGACAGGGATCGGAACGACCATCGTAGCCAACAAGATCGCTGGGATACGGGCGGCGCTCTGCCACGACGAACTGACCGCCGACATGAGCCGCCGACACAACGACGCCAACGTCCTCTGTTTGCCGGCCGACCTCATCGGAGACGAACTCATCCGCCGCATGATCGAGGCCTGGCTCAACGCGCCGTTCGAGGGAGGTCGCCACGCCCGACGCGTCAAGAAGGTCATGGAAGCGGAGCGGTTTCTCTCCAAAGAGGCCGTCGAGGCGGAAACGCTCCCGCCCCCCAAAAAACCGCGCAAGACCAAACCATAATCCGTTCAGGTCGGAAGGGCCGACAGGCTCTCCGTCGTGCCCACCAGGACGAGAACGTCTCCCTCCCGAATCTTCGTGTGAGGCATCGGCAGGTCCAGAACCTGCTGTTCGACGATTTCCTCCCCGCCCTTGCCCTGGCTCTTAACGGGGCGATTAATCGCCACGAGGTTCACCTCATACTTCTTCCGCAGGTCAATTTCGCCGAGCGTCCGATCGTGCCAGGCAACCGGGGCGCGAATCTGAACCAAACTGTGCCCCTCGGACAACTCCAGCTGGTCCACAATGTTCGGGTTCGCCAACTGATTGGCCAGCCGGACCGCCATCTCCTCCTCCGGAAAGATCACCCGGTCGGCGCCGATGCGGTCGAGGATTCGACGTTGCATATCGGTCGAGGCGCGGCTGATGACCTGCTTCACACCGCCGGCCTTCAACGTGGCCGTCGCCAGGGCGTTCGCCTCAAAATCTTCTCCGATCGCCACAATCGCCGTGTCCACCTTCTCGACACCCTGCCGCCTCAACGACTCAGGGTCCGTCGCGTCCAGACAAACCGCCAGGGCCACCTCGTCGCGGATCTGCTCCACGAGTTCCTCGCGCGTATCGACCGCAATGACCTCGTGCCCGGCCTCCGTCAGCGCCCGCGCCAGCCGCCGACCGAACCGGCCCAGCCCGATCACCATGAACAGTTCCATACACCGTCCTCCTTGCGCGCCGCCCGGAAGCCGAAACCCATTATGCCCTCACGCCCCGGCGCGCGGCAACCCTAATGTGGCGTTCGCCCATGCCCGGCCGCTACGAGATCGCCACGTTCTCCGTCGCGTAGGCGTAGCGCGCACGCTTCGACCGCCCCATCGCCATGAACAACGTCAGCGGCCCGACCCGGCCGACGAACATCGTCGCGATAATTAGAACCCGCCCGAAAGGACCCAGAAGCGGCGTCGCACCCGTCGAAAGCCCCACCGTCGCAAACGCCGACGTCGTCTCAAACAGAACGTCGAGAAACGCATACCGGGCCCCCTCGACAAACCCCCACGCCGAGAGCACCATGCTGACGCCCGCCACCCATACGACGCCGATCGCCATCACCGTCAGCGCCCGCTCGAACAGGTCCCGGGCGATGCGGCGGCGGAACGCCTCCGGCTGCGACCGACGCCGCAGCGCCGACCACACACCGCACACAATCACCGCCAGCGTCACCGTCTTAATCCCGCCGCCAGTCGAGCCCGGCGACGCGCCGATGAACATCAATACCACCGTCAGGAACTTCGTCGAGGGCGCCAGACGCGTCGTGTCGGTCGTGTTGAAGCCGGCCGTCCGGGCCGTCGTCGCCAGGAACCACGCGCCGCTCAGGCGACCGGTCCACGTCCCGCCCATCGGCGGCGGCGAGGCGTCGGCGGCGGCCGGCGCCGCTTCCGCACCCTCGGTCGCTTCCGCAGCCTCCGGCCCTTGCGCGCCGGGCGCCAGGGCCGTTGCGCGCCACGCATCCGACCGACCGGGAAACGTCTCGAAAACAAACCCCAGCCCCGTCCCGCCCGCCAGCAGCGCCACGGTCGTCACAATCACCAGTTTACTGTGCAGCGTCAGCCGCTTCTTCGCAAGCAGCCCCCCACCCCGCGACCACAACCGGTAACGCAGCAGCCTGGCCAGATTGTAGAGGACTGTAAACCCCAGGCCGCCCGAAATAATCAGCAGAGGGAACACCAGGTTCACCTGCCAGGCCGACCGATAGGTCCGAAGGCTGTCCGAATACAGGCAAAAACCCGCGTTGCAGAACGCGCTGATCGCATGAAAGACGCTGTGTTCGATCCGCTCCGTCGGCGAAACAGCGTCGGAGACCGCCGTGTGGTCCCACAGCCCCGACAGCAACCCGGCCCCGACGGCCTCGATGCAGAACGTCATAATCAGAATGAAAATGATGATCCGCCCGACTTCCGAAAGCAGGTCGTGGCTCAGCACCTCCCGCATCACCGCCGACTCGCGGACCCGCATCCCGCGCCAAAGCAGCAGGGCAAACACCGAACCGAACGTCATCAGACCCAGGCCGCCCAACTGAATCAGCGACAGAATCACATACCGCCCGAGCGGCGACCAGTGCGTCCCCGTATCCACGACGATCAGACCCGTCACGCACACGCCGCTCGTCGCCGTAAACAGCGCATCGGTGAAACTCGTGTCGGGCCGGCCCGGCGCCGTGGCCACCGGCAGGAGCAAAAGCCCTGTCCCCACCGCAATCAGCGTCAGGAAACTGCCGACAAACAAGAGCGCCGGCCGCACCCGGAGCGTCGCCAGGAACCGGTTCAACTCCACCAGCCGCAAAAGCAGGCTCAGGACAATCGTCACCTGGGCCGCCCGCCGGCACCAGACCCCCGCCTCCGGCGCCTTGGACGCATACAACACGCCCACCGCCAGCGTATACGCCCCCGCCAACGCAAAGTGAAACCACCGCGCACGCAGAACCTCGACCCGCCGACGCGCGAGCAAAAGCGCCAGCATCGGCTCCAACAAAAGCCCCGCCAGCGCCAGCATCTCCACGACGTGGAGCACGCGCCTCGTCTCCGCCGTGACGCGGAAACCGTACTCAATCGCCAGGCTCCCCACCGCCAGGACCACCACCGGCACCATCGCCGTGATGATAAAGGGGCGGGCCCGCGCCAAGGCGGTTCGAGGACCTATCAGGGGAATGACGCGCCCTTGCATGGGTCGAAAGACCTCTCCGGACCGGACACCAGGGTTTCAACCATATTTAAGACCACCCCCGCCCGGATGTCAAGCAATCGCTCCCGCCTGTCCACCCCCCGCCGCGCCGGCCGACATCCCGCCCGCAACGCCTGGACCCCCGCCCATGCGCCGCCGCGGGCGGCATGCCTCCACCTTCCGGGTGCGGGGTGTCCCATTCGGCAGGCTCAGAGCCTACCCTGAGCCTGTCGAAGGGGCAGGCCTCACCCTGCACGCGGTCTTCGGGGCACGGATGTAAGTGCCTGTGCTTACAGTGCTTACGACATCCCGCCTATGTGCTTCGCCAAAACGGGTGTTCTCGTGGCACTTTTTTCTTGACACAGGCGCCGCTGCCGGGTCTACTTATGCCTGTTGACTAGTTTTTGGACTTTGTAATCCGCGAGCCGCACACCTTTGGGGGACTTACCCATGACCGGTCGCGGGGGGATGTTGACGAGGTGCCGCGATTGGGCCGGTTTGCTCTGCCTTCTGCTTGCGGCGATGCTGCTGGTTCTTGCCGCCACGCTGCCGCACCGCTCGTATGGAGCCGGGCTCTTCGGGGTGGACGAGGCCGGAAAGGGGTCTGACGACCGGCCGGCCACGACCGCCGAGACGGAAGCGCGGCTCCGGAAACAGGCGAAGCAGCAGCAGCGGCGTGCCGCCCTCGGCCGCGCGATCGCGCACTCGGGCGACCTCATCGCCTCCGGCAAACATCGCGAAGCCTACCCTCTGCTCGTCAAACTCCGCAAGACGATCGGCGAGCCGCGCGACGTGCGAGTGGAAGCGCTCCTGGCGCGGGTGGCGCTGGCCGAGAAGCGGCCCGATAAGGCCCTCGAGTTCGTCGGCGCCTACGCCGAGAAGCGCGACGCATACGACGCCAACCTCGCCGACGGGTACCTCGCGGCAGCGGACGCCCACCTGGCCGCAGGGAACAGTTACAAGGCCCTGGAAATCTTCGACTGGGTGGCGGGCAGCGCCCAGGGCGTGCCGCTCATTCTGGCGGCGGAAGGGTGCGGCAAGGCGCTCGTGGCGCGGAAGGAGTACCAGACGGCGGTCGAGGCGATCGAGTTTGCCCTCGGCTATGCCCGGAGCCGCTACTACGACCGGGCCGACCTGATTCGGCGGCTGGAGGCGCTGCTTGGGGAAGCCCGCCGCCTGGCCGACATCAACCTGTACGGCGAGGATTTCGTCCTTTACCGAGACGCCGAGCGCCTGCGGCGGGAGCAGGGCCGGTTTGCCGAGGCCCGCGAGGTTTACCTGGGAATCATCGAGAAGTTCCCCGAAGGGCATTACGCGGAGGCCGCGCGGCTGTATGCGGCCAAGTGCCTGATCGGTCTGGGCAAGATCGAGGAAGCCGAGAAGGAACTGGCGGCGTTTCGCAAGTCGGACCCCTACGGCCTGTATCGCGGGGAGGCGGCGCTGGAACTGGGGCGGATTGCCCTGGAGCACCGTCTGAATCTCAACGTCGCCCAGGGGTGCTTCTTCCTCTTGGACGCCTGGATCCGCGAAGCCCGCTCCAAAAAGCCCCTGAACATCGAGAAACTTGCCCTTCGTGAGGCGGCGCGGCAGGTGACGGCCCCGCCCCAGGAGGAGAAATATGTCGATTGGTGGGGCAACGTCAAGAAGAACGAAATCAGGCCCGGCCAACTCGTCAATCGCAAGACCTGCCCGTGGTATCTAGACGACCTCAAGGAACAGATGGCGATGTATATGGGCTTTTTGTGCTTCGTCGGGGGCAAGAATGAAGAGGCCCTCGAGTGGTACAAGAAGATCCTGGAATGCGACCCCCAGACGCGGCGGCTGGATACGGCGGGCGAGTGGAACGACTACTCGCGCCTGAAATGGGGCGCCGAACACGGGTATCTCTACGCCTATCCGCAGGAACTGGCGACGTTCAAGAACCCACGTCATCGGCTGGCAGTCCTCTTGACGGATTTTTACTATGTGACGGAGCGATGGGACAAGGCGCGGAACCTGGCGCGAAACCTTCTCGACGGCAAATACGGCCCGGTGAGCCCTGCGGCGCGCGAGTACGTCCAATACGCCTATGCCGCAGGCGTCTTCCGCACCCAGGGCCGGGACAGGGCGGTGCCGGAGTACCTGAAGGTAGTCAAGGCCGGCGGGGGGCGGCTGAAGACGTACACCCAGCAACGGGCGGCGTATGCGGCGGCGAACCTCGCCCGCGGCTCGGCTGACGAGAAGACCCGCCAATTGTCCCGGGAACTGTTCATCCGGTTGGTCCGGTCGCCTCACCAGACGAACCAGACTTACAAGGCGCGGTTCGTCCTGGCGAAGGACCTGATCCTCTTGGAGGGCCGGCGCGAGGAAGGGCTGGCGCTGCTCAGGAGCATGCCCGCCGCGGCGGGCGATTGGAAAGCGCTGGCGGACTACTACGTGACGAAATACGTCGAACAATGGCAGCAGGAAGCGAAGGAGGCGACGCGATGAGAGCGAAACGTACTTGGCTGGTTCTGGCGCTTGCGATTCTGGCGGCCCTGGCTGTGGGCGGCCTGGTCGCCTCACGTGGTGAGGCGGACGAACAACAGTTGGAGGAAGTCAAGGACGGCGAGGTCACCCAGCAGGGGGAGATCGACCACCCCGGTGAGGAGGAGCCGGTTCCCCCGGAAAGCGTCACGAAGGTCGGGGACAACATCACGATCGTCTCGAATACGATGACGCCGCCGCCGGGCGGCTGGGCGTTCAAGGAGTTCCCCTCGCCGAACCCGTGGCACTTCGTGGACATCGAGACGGACCCGGAGGCCCCGCCGGGTTCCGCGGATACGGACACGGGAAGCGCGATCAAGATCTCGGTGGAGGGCGTCCCGGAGACGGCGGGCGCCTGGCCCCTGAAGGGCGAGGGGAACTTGACGCCCCCGCCCGGCGGGCAAGGAACCGCCGAGTTCCACTGGTCGGCGAAGGTAGCCAAGGCGAAGCTCACTTTGACGGTGGAGAACAACCTCACCGAATGCATGGAAGGCCGTTATTGCACCTATACGGCTACTATCACCGGCAGTTTCCCGCAATCTGGAGTTATTTGGTTCGTATTCCATTACACGAGAGCGGATGGTACGACATGGCAAGACGAGGATTGGTCCTACGATCTTGTGGAAGATAACACCGCGGTAGCCGATCAGGTTCTCGAGGATGACCCGGACCATAAGTTCACAACCCCCATTTGGGCGGAAGCAACGAACAGCGGCGTTACAGCTGTATCCAACACGTTAAACATTGACGTGTATGAATTGTGGATCGAGTACTTCAGGGATAACGCCACTGGTAAGGATTGGGAGATATGCGTGGGCGACGCCATTGCCCACAGCGCCATTGCCTCGTCGGATTGCACGAGTTGGGAATGGGACACGCCGGACGGCGTGCCCGATGCCTGGAACCCTGACGGCTCTTCCATCGACGAAAAGGATGGGACCGACATCCAGATCGGATATTCCGACCTGGCCAGCGCTTCCAACAGCTGGTTTGGGGAGGCCTACGGCACGGTCAAGGTCTTCTGTGAAGACGGCGAAGGGAATAACCACACCTTCTACTCCACGACAATGAACCAGAAAGCCAAGGTGTTCTTCCCTCCGGCGGTCGGCGTTGATGGACAGGCGCCGTCGGAGGATAACCCGCCATGTTGGTACGTGTTCTGGAGGCAAGTCGCCAGCAACAGCCAGAGACCCGTGCCGGGGCTGGAGGATTTTGAGTACAAACATATGGCTTCATACGGAGAATCGTATATCGAGAAGGACTCCTTCCTGTGGTTCGATACGGTGATCCTCAGGGTTGGCATACCAGCCGGGGGCACCCATTATCCCGGAGGGATGCTGATCAACGGGATAGAATTTGGGGGAGCTACAGGCATAGATTGCTGCAGAGAGGTCGTCGAGCACGAGAAACAGCACAACGTTTATTCCCTGGCCATTCAGGAAGGAGCGGCCGATACCGATCCCGCCGTTGCCGGTTTCAACTGGGTGGGAGACATGCTTCCGGACAGTGGGGAGGCCGCGCTGGGATGTGTCGTAGGCAACAAGGACACCTTCAACCTTGCCGGACTCAAGGCTCCGGCATATGGAGGATACGGTGACGGAGAATATGGGGTCATGGTCCATGCTCGCGGACAGACGGGGAATGCTGCCGCAGATTGGAGCAAGGGAGGAAAGCAATGGTAATCCGCTGCCCGCCAATAGTCGCGCTCTTTGCCGCGGTTGCGGTGTCGCTTATGAGCGGGGATGTCTGCCTGTCCGAACCGCAATCGAACACCGAGGCCGACGTGACACCGCCGACAGCAGATGACATAGAGAATGCCGTGAGATTGTTGTCGTCGGAGTCGATGGCGGAGCGAAACAAAGGAGTGCTGGCGCTCTTTGGCTACGTGAATCGCGAGGACTTGAAGGACTTGAAGGACAAGGCATCCCTGTTCAGACAGGCCAGCACATCGCCGGATGTAAGGTTCGCTTACAAATTGGCGAGCCTGTTGGCGCGGTTTCCAAGGGACCCGGAGACCGTGACGGAAGCCGAGAAAGCGCTGGGGAACTCCACGAAAACGGAGAAGGCCCCCCAAACACCGGGGCAAGGAAAGGCATCATCGGAATCCCCGTATGGGAAAGAGCAGTCGCAGATTGTGGCTGCGATTGCCTATTTGGAGCGCCACTCTCCTGCAAGCGTCGAGGGGTATCTCAAGGGTAAGGAGTACGACAGTATTCCCGCGTCCGTAAGGGCGTTCTTTGGCGCCAATCCAATGCTTATGCAGATACGGGAGGTATATATCGGAAAGATGTTGGATAGCTATCTTGCGTGGGCACCGCCACAGGGGCGGCCGGATCAGCCGAATCCTTTCCGTGAGGCCTTACTTGTGGAGCGTGGTGGTGTCGTGGCGTATGTGGCAAAGAACAGGGACCGCCTCTCGCAGCCCAAGATGAACATTGGCTTGATCTGGTTGCTGGGGGAGATAGGCGATTCCGCGTGTTTTGAAATACTGGCACAGGAATATCGGTTGCATCCGGGCTACCGTACGGCGGTGAGCCTGGCGGCCTGCACGGGGAGTCTGCAGATAAGCAAGCTTCTGGAATCTCTAACAGATGACCAGTTGCAGGTATTCCTGAAGCACATTCTCACTCCGGAAGCATACGGTCAGATTAAGGGCTTCAACAGAAATCAGATTCGTGACTACTGGATACAACATTTTGGCGAGATTCGACAGAGGTGTGTGCAGCGGAGCCAGCCGCAGTTCGGGTAATGGTATTGAAAAGGCACCATGACGATTAGTAGGAGAATCCGTGTTGGTCGCATCAAAAAACTAAGTATGATAATTATAGCGCGGTAATGACGTGGTGCTTGCGATCATTGTTGCGCCCAACATCTGCAGAGCTTGTTAGGAAAAAATAGCGAAACGCAGTTGGTTCCCGCCGTCGAATGTGGTTGTGCAAAGAAAACGGGGTATCAGCCATGAAACGGGGAATGCAGATTGGGATCGCATTAGTCGTCATGTGCTTCATTATCACAGTAACCATATTGTTGCTGAAGCCGGAACGGAAGGTCGCCGCACCGCCGTCGCCTGGTCCGGCTCCGGGCGTCAAAGACCGCGCGCCCTCAACATCTCCGGCAACGGCAAATCGGGTGACGGCCTCTGCCGATCATGCTGAGGAAAAGGGGTTGCCCTCGGCTCCGCCGCCAACGACAAGCACGGTGACTGCCTCTGCCAGCCATCCCGAGAAGAAGGAGCCGACATCCGCTCCGCCAGCAACGGCAAGCACGGCGACTGTCTCTGGCGGCCATGCCGAGGAGAAGGGGCCGACATTTGCCCGGCCGGAGGAAGTTGGCGAGGACTTTTCTCTATTGGGGTCGAGCGAAGTTGTCCGCCGACTAACCCAATCCGCAGAAAGGGTTGTGCAGCGTAAGGCTGCAAAGGTGCTAGGCGACAGAGGTCTGGCAGGCAACCTGGCTCTGCCACAGAGTGAACAACAATCTCTGGCTGGATATATTGAGAAGCAGATCGGATTGACCGCCGCAGAAGTAGGGGAAGACAGAGCGGAGGCCAACAACCAGATTCGACGATTGTGGCGACTGGCGGCGGACAAGCTGATTGGCCGTCTTGGAAGCGAGAACAGGACGGTTGTCGAGGCTGCCACAAAGAATCTTGCCCTGATGCGTGATGACGATGTCGTTGGAAAGATCATTGGTCGAATAAAAGCAGATGATGATGTCACCTTCAGGAAAAATGCAATCCTGG
>Ga0307378_10001713_pt1 | contig 34968 bp, 29 predicted proteins | sample UN1MG_FD_202238 | JGI IMG/M metagenome (GOLD analysis project Ga0307378, IMG submission 202238) | Soil microbial communities from Risofladan, Vaasa, Finland - UN-1 | ecosystem: Environmental > Terrestrial > Soil > Coastal area > Acid sulfate soil | place: Finland: Risofladan, Vaasa | collected... | reverse complement strand
TTCCTTTTTGCTTAACATTTTATATAACCTATTGAATTTTATAAGCTTTTCTTTACGAAAAGCAATTTGAATAATATACGTATAATCAATGTGTTAGAATGCAGTCAGGAATCGCTGACTATTTGCTGTTTACGTTCCCAACGGGATTACCCTACTTTTACGATAAATGGAACTGAGCATACGGTTACATAAAAAATTTGGTTTATGGCTCGGGATCGGGGATTCCGCTGAAATTCATAAGGCTCTTCTCCAGGTCATCGGGGAAACCTCGCTGTATAGAATAAGATACTCCGGCCCGCCCTACAGAGAATATCTCTCTAAAGTCCTCAACCTCGCTTAGGCACCTTTGGGTAACACCCCGTATTGCGACCAGGATAAGGCTCTGAGGAACTTCAATCGGGCTAAAACCCTAAAAATGCCTTGAGCCATATAACGCCAGATTTCTATATCATACGTATTTATCCAATCTTCCAAAAACATGATTTTGGAAGATTAACGCATAACTATTGCCAAAAAATAATTACTTGACTTTCTTAAGGCACTCTATACGATTAAACTATTTTTCGTGAGTTCCCTTAAGTCTTGGGGATTTTTACAGGACCCTTTTAATCCGGTCCACTGCCTCGGCCATTCTTTCTTTGGGAATGGTTAAAGCCATACGGATAAATCCTTCTCCATAGATGCCAAAACCCGTACCCGGCGTACAGATGATCCCAGCCTCTTTTAAAAGCCTCATCGAAAAGCCTTCAGAGGTAGTGCCTTCGGGGACCCGAATCCAGAGATAGAAAGTCGCCTTTGGCTTTGATACCGTAAGACCGATGGATTCCAGACCCTGGCAGAGAACATCCCTTCGCTCCTGATAGAGCCTGCACATCTCCTGGATGCATCCCTGATCCGTGCTCATGGCTTCAATAGCAGCTACCTGAACCGCCTGAAAGATTCCTGAATCGATGTTGGTTTTAACCTTGCCCAGGGCGGCAATGATTTCAGGATTGCCGACTGCAAAGCCTATCCGCCATCCGGTCATATTATAGGTTTTGGACAGAGAATGAAACTCGATTCCCACCTCTTTCGCCCCGTGTGCCTGAAGGAAGCTTGGTGCCTGATAACCGTCATAGGCTATTTCGGAATAGGCATTATCATGACAGACGATGATATTGTGACTCCGGGCAAAATCAATTACTTTTCGGAAGAATTCAAGGTCAGTCGTGGCTGCTGTGGGGTTATTGGGATAGTTAATAAAGAGCAGTTTGGCCTTTTGCAGGACCTGTGGGTCAGAGATTTTCGAAAGATCCGGCAAGAACTGGTTCTCCGGCAAAAGAGGCAGGGGATAAGCAGTTCCTCCAGCCAGAGTAGTTCCCGCCTGATAAACGGGATAACCGGGATTAGGGGTCAGACAGATATCGCCGGGATTTAAAAAAGCCAGAGGAATGTGCCCGATTCCTTCTTTGGACCCGATCAGGGAGAGCACTTCAGTCTCCGGGTCAAGATCAACGCCGAATCGCACCTTGTACCATCGGGCCACAGCTTCTCTGAAAATTCGCAACCCCTGATAGGATGGGTAGCGGTGGTTGGCCCGGTCTTCCAGCGCCTCCTTCATTTTTTCCCTGATATGGGGGGGAGTTGGCTGATCTGGATCTCCGATCCCCAGATCAATAATATCAATTCCACGTTTTAGAGCTTCCCCTTTCAATGCGTCAATTTTGGCAAACAGGTAGGGAGGAAGCTGACTCAGTCTCTCGGCAACAGTTATCTTCATACGCCCTCTATCCTCATAGACAGGTAATAGGTATTTAAGCTGTAGGAATTTAGGCTTTAGGGAAAGACAATGATTAATAGCCTAAATACCTACAGCCTAAATACCTCTTTATAAAAACGGATTGGATTTCCCTTCGGCTTTTACGGGCAGGGTTATTGTAAAGGTAGTCCCTTCATTTACTTTACTCTGGACCTGAATTGTCCCACCGTTCTCTTCAACAATGGCTTTCACCACATATAACCCAAGGCCATTTCCTTTTCCGCCGGTAGTAAAGCAGTATTGGAATATTTTGTCTAAATTTTCATCAGGGATGCCGATGCCGGAATCACTGATGGAAATCAGAATTTCGTTAGCTCCGGAGGTCGTGCTTCGCAGGGAGGTCTTCAGTTTGAGAGTTCCCTGATCCGGCATGGCTTTCACTGCATTGGTAATGAGATTAACAAATGCCTGGACCAGTTCTTTACTGTTTGAGAAAATTTCCGGTAGATTCGGATCAAGATCCTTAATTACCTCGATATCGATCAGCGGTGTTTGAAAACTGGCAAATTCCAGCGACTTATTAAGCAGCTCATTAATATTGGTCTGGCTGCTCTGAGAAGAAGATGGCTTTGAGTACCAGAGCATTTTTTTTATCAGATCACCGATTCGATCCACATCCTCTTCAACTTTCAGCAAATGCTCGGTAAGCTCGGTAAAACCGATCTTTTCCGTCTTATTGACCAAAAGCTCGGCATAAGCGAGTATGGATGCCAGGGGATTATTGATATCATGGGCCATACCAGCAGCCATGGTTCCCAGGGAGGCCATCTTCTGGGTATGAATGAGTTGATTCTGAAGGTCACGCTTTTCAGATTGGTCCCTGGAAATACAAGATAACCCAAAAACATGGCCATGAGGGTCCTTGATCAGGAACATGCTCATGGTCATGGGAATTTCTTTCCCTTCCCGGTTGATCATCGATAATTCCAGATTTTTGACGGAACTGCTCTCTTTCACCCATTTCAAGAGGTGGGCCATCTGATCATGGAGATGGACAGGTACGAGAATATTCCACTTTTTACCAACAGCCTCTTCAGCAGAGTATCCATAAATGGCCTCTGCTCCCTGATTCCAGGTGACAATCACCCCGGACAGATCGAAGCTGATGATCGCATCCGTAGAATTTTCCACCAGGTGGCTTAAATATCTCTGTGTCTTGTTAAGCTCCTGCTGAAGATTGATTTTCTGGGTGATATCATCTACCATGAGAACCGCACCCTTGATATCTCCATTCTTTCGAATCGGGGAAATTTTATAGGCGCAGCAGAGATTTTCACCCAATGGGTTAAGGCTGTAAATGTGGCCCAATTCAGTAGTCCCTCCATGATGGACAACCTGAGATATGCGCTGATGGATGTTATCCTCACGCAAGACAGGGATCAGGGAAAAGATATTCTTGTATATGGCCTCTTCTTTGGAAATTCCTGTCAACTCCTGAATTTTTTTATTCCAGCTCGTGACATTAAATGTGGGGTCGATCGTAAAAATGCCAACGTTAATATTTTCCAGAATGCTGTTGTGAAAATCCACCAGTTCCTGGAATTGGCGGGTCTTCAGGGATAATCTCTGATTGGCATTAACCAGTTCCTGGCAGATCATTTTATTCCTAAGTTTGACCTGGCGAAACTTCAGGGTATTGACAATGGTAGCCAGAAACTGAGAGTCATCAAATGGTTCAACTAAATAATCATTTGCTCCATCACAGATGAGATCGCGAACCCGTGGTTCATTTTCCTGGTTCACCAGAAAAATAATGGAAGTGTTTTCGTAGTTCTGATGGAGGTTTTTGAGAAGGGTTGGATCATCCATATACGGGATAGAATATCTCCAAAGAAGAAGCTCCGGAGAGTCCTTTCTGATATACTCAATCATCTCATCCGATTTCGAGGCAGTAATCACCTGGTAGTTATTCTGGGACAGGATGGTCGAGAGTTTGCCCAGAAATCTGGGGTTACTTTCGGCAATAAGAATCTTTTCTCGCATCGTTTTTTTAATCTTCACCTCTCAATGTTAAGCTTGTGATCCCGGAACCTTTATATCCCACTTATCTCCTGCTTATCTTCCACTTATCTCCTGCTGGTTCCCGTTCTCAGGGGATCACTTTTGATAAAGGGTATTCTACAATACCCGTAGCTCCGGCTTTCTTCAATTCTGGGATGATGTCGCGCACGACCTTTTCGTCGATAATCACTTCCAGGGCTACCCAATCCTTATCCACGAGGGTCGAAATGGTAGGAGTATGCATGGCTGGCAGCAGGGCAGTAATATGATCCAGATCCTTTTGGGCAATATTCATCTTGAGACCGACTTTTTCTTCGGCCAGAAGCGATCCTTTTAGCAGGCAGGCCAGGTTTTCGATTTTTTCTCTTTTCCAACTGTTATTCCAGGCACTTTTATTGGCAATCAGTCGCGTGGTGGACTCCATCAGGGTTTCGACAATGCGAAGATTATTGGCCCGCAGAGTGCTGCCGGTTTCTGTCAGTTCGACTATGGCATCGGCCAAGGTCGGGGCTTTAATTTCCGTAGCTCCCCAGGAAAACAAGACCTCGGCATTGACCCCTGCCTTTCGGAAGTAACTTTTGGTAAAATTGACCAATTCCGTGGAAATCCTTTTTCCCTCCAGGTCCTTGATGCTCTGGACCTCGGAATCATTCGGGACAGCCAATACCCATTTGACCGGAGCCAGACCTTCCTTGCCGTAGACCAATTCGATAACCTCATGCACATCTGCGTTCTGCTCAAGAATCCAATCCTTACCGGTTAAGCCAACATCCAGGACACCATTCTGAACATAGATAGCCATCTCCTGTGCCCGGATAAGCATAGCCTCCATCTGATAATCATTGATGACGGGATAGTATGATCTTTGGCTTACCGAAATATGATATCCCGCCTTACGAAAAAGAGCAATTGTAGATTCCTGTAAGCTTCCCTTAGGAATCCCTATGCGTAACTTCATGAAACTACCTCCGCTTTTGATATTTTTCTACAGCTCTATTGTGCTCTTTCAAAGTATAGGAAAATTTATGTGTTCCGTTATTTTTTGAAACAAAATAGCGATAGCCTATCTTGACGGGATATAAGGCCGCTCTGATCGAGTCCTCACCCGGATTGGCAATGGGGCCCGGTGGGAGACCGTATCTGCGATAGGTATTATAAGGAGAATTAATCGAAAGGTGCTCTTTTGTCAGATTCCCTCCAAAGCTTTCCATAGAATAGATCACCGTCGGATCACATTGCAAGCGCATGCCATCCCGCAGTCGATTGTGATAGGCCGCTGAAACAAGAGGTTTTTCCTCCTTCACGGAGGTCTCCTTTTCAATTAAAGATGCCAGGGTAATAACCTGATGAAGATCAAACCCCATCTCCCTGCATCGCTCCTCCCATTCGGGGAGGATAATTTTACGAAATCGCGCGATCATAGTCTCGATAATCGATTTTTCAGACAACCCTTTGCTGAAACAATACGTATCAGGAAAAAGATATCCTTCCAGGCTCTTAGCCCGGATACCGAGTCGCCTGGCCAGATTCGGATCGTTGGCGACCTCGACAAATTTTTTTCCGTCAGCCATACCAGATTCAGCGAATATCCCGGCAATCTGCCGAATAGTGCACCCCTCAGGAATTGTCACTTTGCGGCAGATGGTTTTACCCTTTTGAAGGATATCGAGGAGCTGCAGCGTATTCATCTTCGTCGCCGTATCCAGTTGATATTCTCCGGCCTTGATAACCGTCCCAGGCTTTAACCTGGTCAGCAGCCTGAATACCCATGCTTCTGGAATGACTTTCTCCTTCTTAAGAAGCAAGGAGATTTCGCTGATATTCATTCCTTTTTTGATTTCGATGATTTTCCCTTTGGAATTATCCAATAGAAGAGGTGCAGTCACGCCAACATAAATATGAATAACAAATAGTACCAGAAGTGTCAAGCAAATAAAGGAAATTTCATCATTATCAAGTCTCAAATGCCCTTCGTGTAATCTCATCTCCTCGTTCCAAAAATGGGCTCGTCTTTAGGGAAATCCTTTCAAAAACCTTCTCGGAATGCCTGGTAAAAAACATGGGCTTAATTCTGCAAATTAGGTATTGATTTTATTCCGATCTTTATGCCAAAATAGATGTTCAAGAAAGTATTTCCCTCAGAACTGTCCATTATTCACCGTGGCTATGATGAAGGGCATGGCTGGAAATCCTGGGACCCTGATGATTTCAGCATCTCATCTGGCGGCCTCCGAATTTCTAATTTTAATATTATATCTGACTCTTATTTTTAAATCAAGATTTATCCAAATATAGGGAGATTAAGGAGAATATCTCTTTTTGGCTGTACCTACATTAGGTTGTTTAGGCTGTAGCTATATAGGCTGTTAGGCTAAAAGCCTTTTTGCGGTCGAGACGCATTGTCTCCTCCTACAGCCTAAATGCCTACAGCCTATCTACCTGATTTGTGCGGTCCGTCCATACGGTTACAGGGGAAGAAACAGTCTGCCTGTTCCGATAAAATAATCAATCGTTATATCCTTTCCAGTCGGGAGTCTCAATCCACTATCTTTGTGTACACTCGATGGCGCAGCAATAAAACAATGCGGAAACATCCGCGAACGCGCATCGAAGGCGTAATGTCCTAAACCCTTAAATTTTTAATTAGGAGATCGAAGTATGAAAAAGATCACGACATTTATTTTGATTTTAATTTTTGTTGCCGGTTCTTTGTATTTGAGTGGTTGCGGGGCAAACAATTTGACTAAAGGAGCTGGCATCGGCGCGGCAACAGGTGCCGCTCTCGGTGGCATAATAGGACATCAATCAGGACATACTGCCGGAGGCGCTGCTATAGGAGGAGTCGCTGGCGGTGCTCTTGGTGCCCTTATTGGCAGGCGTCTGGATAAACAACAGGAGGAATTGAAACAAGTTCCCGGAATGCAAAGCGTTCAAGTCGATGAAAAGGCACAGACAATTAATGCTGCTTTACAAATACTTTTTAATGTAAACAGTGATGTGATCAATTCAAGCGAAGCCAAAAAACTTGATGACCTTGCGGCAGTTTTCGCCAAATATCCGGAAAATATCTTAGTTATCGAAGGGCATACTGATAACGATGGTTCCGACGAGTATAATCAAAAGCTTTCAGAAAAAAGGGCTAAATCCGTAGAAAATTTTCTCAGAGGCAAACACATTAATATTGCAAGCCTTAGTTCTGTGGGGTATGGCGAATCAAGACCGATTGCATCTAATGACACATCAGCAGGGAAATCGGCTAACCGCCGTGTGGAACTCAAAATCTCGGTCGATTCAAGCAAAGTTCCCGTAGAAGAATCGAAAAAATAGTCGCTCAAATCCGATAGTCAACCATTTTTTTAGACAGGATAACAGGATTAACAAGGATAGTTTTTAAATCCAGTCTGTTATCCTGTCTAATGTTTTTATCGGATAAGTCTAAAAGTGTAGATATTCAGTTAAAACAGCCGCACTCCCGTCATTCCCGCGAAGGCGGGAATCCAGAACTAATTGTTATCACAAACACTGGATTCCTGCGACGGCTGGGAATGACGCGGAATACCTGTAGACTTATGAGGTTTTTATATAAAGTGTATTATCTCTTGGGGGGAAGGAATCAGGCATGATCGTAGATAATTCGCTTGATAATATTCGCTTGCCTGACTGGTTGTGCTATGTAGATGGCCAGACTAATGAGTGGCATGAAAGTCTTGTTCCCATGATATGAGATGTCTGCTTTTCATGGCGAGAGAAGCGGGTGCGACGAATTTTCACTGTCCTCTATCCGTTTTTTCTATCCGGATCTTTATAGGGGTGCCTGCGGCTTCAGGATATTGGCGACAAATTTCTTTAATTCATTTATTCTAAAGGGCTTATTCAGATATTCATCAGCTCCCAATTCCATGGCGTTAATGTATGTTTTTGGCCCTCCAAAGCCGGTAATCATGACAATTTTGACGTTTGGGTCATGCTTCCGGATCGCTCTTGTCAGTCTAAGCCCTCCCATCTGAGGCATCATTTTATCCGTAATAATCAGGTCGAACTGTTCCTCTTTGATCTTGACCAGAGCCTGCTTGCCATTTTGGGCAGTGGAGATTATATACCCTTCCGATTCCAATGCCTCCTTGAAGATGCTGCAAATTTCTTCATCATCGTCAACAATTAATATTTTTTTGGGGGAATCCATGGAATTATTGTTCCTTTCGTTTTTCTTCTCCGGTTTACTGATCAAACGTTTTTCTATAATCAATCGGCATCCATCCCAACCCCTTAAAATTCCTTGATAAGCCGTTTGTTTAACCCCTGGCAGAGGTTATCTGTCAGCCTGCAAAGGTAAAAGGCCGTATTCCACCTTATTCGGATCTTCTCATAACTTTGGGTCCAGCTTTTTCGGGACAGTACATCCCAAGATGAAAAATGTTTATCTAACTTCAATGGTGTTCCAATTCTCTCTAATATATGCTATAATAGAAGATTTGTAAAGATGAAAAGGGGAAATTTGCCGGGCAAGCATATTTCAACCTAAAAAAAATTCTCTCCCGCCCAATAGCCCCAGTAAGCTAAATCAGTAAAGAAGTTATCGGTATTCAGTATTCAGTATTTCTACTGATAACTGATTAAGTGGAATTTCATGACTATCGGCAAGGAGCAATCTATGGAGCAAAAATATCGGAATCCCCTGCCTACAGCGGACATTATTATCGAGGTGGAAGACAAGGGAATTGTTTTGATTCGCAGAAAGAATCCGCCTTATGGCTGGGCCATACCCGGAGGGTTTGTAGAATATGGAGAATCTCTGGAGGAGGCCGCTGTGCGTGAGGCCAAAGAGGAGACCAGTCTGGATGTACATCTGATCCGGCAATTCCACACCTATTCGGACCCTCGTAGAGATCCCCGGTTCTGCACGGTTTCCACCGTATACCTGGCTACAGCCAAGGGAGATCCGGTGGGTAATGATGACGCGAGTGAGGCCCGCATCTTTACCAGGAACCAGATACCTTCCGATCTGGCCTTTGATCACGCAAAGATTTTGGAAGATTATTTTGAAAAAAAGTATTGATTTTAAAGTTTTTAGTTTTTTTACTGATAACTGATAACTTTCATTTCTCTTGACTCCTCCACTTTCACCTATTGATGAAAAAATAGATTTGGGTCGAAAAAGATGAAGAGAACGATTAAACATCATCTCGTGCAGCGCATTCGAAAATTCGCTGAAGAGTATCCAATTTTAGAAAAAGGTGATAAGGTTCTTATTGCCATTTCAGGTGGGCCTGATTCGGTTGCTCTCCTCCACTTTCTTCTTGCATTGCAAAAAGAATATGAATTAACGTTTATCCTGGCCCACATGGAACATGGAATCAGGGGAGAGGAATCACGTGAGCAGGCAGGTTTTGTTCAGCATATCGGGAGGGAACTGGGGCTTGAATGCTTCATTCGCCATGTGGATGTGCCTCTGCTCAGCAGGATGGAAGGTATGTCTATGGAGGAAGCGGCACGGGAAGCCAGGTATCATTTTTTTCGGGAGACGGCTCAGCGATCAGGGGCTACCAAAATCGCCCTTGGGCACACGGCTGACGACCAGGCAGAGACTTTGCTTATGCGTCTTTTGCGGGGGTCAGGTATGAATGGTTTGGCAGCTATGCGTCCCAGACGGGAGGAAGATACTCCTTTGATTCGCCCCCTCCTGAATGTTTTTCACCGTGAGATTCTGGATTTTTTGCAGGAGCAAAATACCCCTTTTTGTCTGGATTCGACTAATCAGGAGGATGACTACCTGCGAAACAGGATTCGCTTACACTTGATTCCCATGCTGAGCAGGGAGTATAATCCGCAAATCCTCTCGACCCTGCACCAGACCGCATCCATTTTAGGAGAGGAAAGGGAGTGGGCATCATCCCTGGTTAAAGAGAAGTTACAGATGTGTCTGAAGTCGGTCGAAGGGAAAAAGATGTACCTGAACATGGACGCTTTTCTTGACTTGCCCCTGGCTCTTCAGAGGGAGGTCCTGCGCGAAGCAGTCCACCAGGCCAGCTCGAATCCTTATAAGATCGGTTTTATAAAGGTCTCCGCTGTTCTTAGATGGCTCAGGGAAGGCCGAGTGGATGGAATACTGCACCTTTCCCATAACGTGCGCATCCGGAAACAGGTTAGAAGTTTTTGTATTGAAGAAAAAGAGTCTACGCCCGAACTTTTGTCCGAGGATTTTCATTACCGGATGAATATTCCAGGTGAGACCCGGATTTCGGAATTGAATCTGCTGGTTTCAGCCAGGGTGTTAGATAACTTCGCGTCAGGCAATCGGTTTGAGGCTGAAAAAGCCTACCTGGATTTTGATACCCTGCCCCTCCCCCTGGTCATTCGGAAACGGCGACCGGCTGATCGATTTCAGCCGCTTGGAGGCCCAGGCCATAAAAAATTAAAGGAATTTTTTATTGATGATAAAATCCCCAGATTAGAAAGAGAAAAAATTCCTGTGCTGGCTTCCGGCCATGAGGTGGTATGGGTTTTCGAGAGGCGGATTGCTGAACCGTTCAAGGTAACTGAGAGAACGAGGCGCGTTCTCTTGATTGAGAAAATAACATGATAACATGATAACCGATAACTGATAACTTCCTTATTGTCATAGACAAAAAATTGAACTCAATTCTCTGTTAGTATGTTGTAATATGAAAAATATTGTGCTATGCTTACTGAGCCATACTATATAAATTATAGAATGTTGTAAGGATAGTTAATACAAATAGACGCTTGTGGAGGCAAGATTTTGAATAATTCATTCTACAAAAACTTGGCCCTGTGGTTGGTTATGGGATTGGTCCTGATATTGCTTTTTAACCTCTTTAATACCCCCAGGTCGCAGGTAAAAAAGATTATTTTCAGCGATTTTATCGAAGAAGTTCAAAGAGGGAATGTGGCTGAAGTGATTATCAAAGGAAGTGATATTCAGGGCACCTATCAGGACAACACCCGGTTTAAGACCTTCTCCCCGAATGATCCTGATTTGATCAAGACTTTGCGGAATAAGAATATTCGGATTGAGGCCAAACCAGCAGATGAGAATTCCTGGTTCACGAACCTTTTGATTTCCTGGTTTCCCCTGATTCTGATTATCGGCATCTGGATATATTTGATGCGTCAGATGCAGGGAGGAGGGGCCAAGGCGCTTTCTTTTGGCAAGAGCAAGGCCAAGCTGCTCAACAATGCGAAGCAGAAGATAACTTTTGAAAACGTAGCGGGGATTGATGAGGCCAGGGAAGAATTGCAGGAAATAATCGATTTTTTGCGCGATCCGCAAAAGTTCCAGAAACTGGGGGGGAAAATCCCCAAGGGAGTACTGCTCATGGGGCCGCCGGGGACTGGAAAGACTTTGCTGGCCAGAGCCATAGCAGGAGAGGCGGATGTGCCTTTTTTCAGCATCAGTGGTTCCGACTTTGTGGAGATGTTTGTCGGCGTTGGTGCTTCACGGGTGCGAGATTTGTTTGAACAGGGAAAGAAAAACGCTCCCTGCATTATTTTCGTAGACGAAATCGATGCCGTAGGCCGGCACCGTGGTGCAGGATTGGGGGGCGGCCATGACGAGCGTGAGCAGACCCTCAACCAGTTACTGGTAGAGCTTGACGGGTTTGAATCGAACGAAGGAGTCATTATGATAGCCGCAACGAACAGGCCGGACGTCCTTGATCCAGCTCTTCTTCGACCCGGCAGATTTGATCGTCAAGTGGTGGTTTCCCGTCCCGATATCAAGGGAAGGGAAGGCATACTGATGGTTCACTCAAAAAATGTGCCCTTGGCTGACGATGTGGATTTAAAGGTAATCTCCCGTGGCACTCCGGGATTTTCCGGTGCTGACCTGGCCAATTTGGTCAATGAATCCGCCCTTCTGGCAGCCAGTAAGGGGAAAGATAAAGTGGCCATGGACGACTTTGAAGCTGCCAAAGATAAGGTCATGATGGGTAAAGAGCGAAGGAGCATGATCATCAGTGATGATGAAAAAAAGATTACCGCCTATCATGAAGCCGGCCATGCCCTGGTAGCCATGATGCTGCCGGGAACTGATCCGATTCACAAAGTGACCATCATCCCTCGGGGCCGGGCTATGGGGTTGACTCAGCAGTTGCCCCTCGACGAGAAGCACAACTATTCTGCGGATTTTCTTCTGAAAAACATTGCTACTCTGCTTGGCGGAAGAGCTGCCGAAGAAATTGTTCTGAACAGCCTGAGCACCGGATCGGGAAATGATATCGAGCGGGCCACAGAGTTGGCCAGGAAGATGGTTTGCGAATGGGGAATGAGCCGAAAACTGGGGCCTCTCTCCTTTGGCAAAAAGGAAGAACAGATCTTCCTTGGTCGGGAATTTGCCCAGCACCGGGATTACAGCGAAGATACCGCGCTCCTGATTGACGGTGAGATCAAAAGGATCGTAAATGAGAATTATGATCGCGCCAAGGGAATTTTGACAACATCTCTTGATCGACTGCATGCGCTGGCCAATGCTCTTCTGGAGAGGGAAGTCCTCGACGGACCGGAGCTCGAGCAGTTGGTCAAAGGAGAAACCCTCGCGGCCAAAAAAGTTGACTCCGGAATCAAGAAAAATACATCTCCAGTGGTGGATGAGCCCGTCAAAACAGTCGCTCAAAAATGAGAGGGATTTTTTATCTCTCATCTTCCCTTTGAAGGAAATAATACAATCCCATAGGTAAGGAAATAACCCTGTATGGAAAAGAGGAAACAATACGCCCTGTTGCTCCATGATCGGACTATCCGGCTTGGGGCAAGAACCTGCATCATGGGCATTCTAAACATCACCCCTGACTCTTTTTCCGACGGAGGGAAGTATTTTGGCCTTGACCAGGCTATTCAGAGGGCTCACCAGATGGTTGAGGAAGGTGCCGACATCATCGATATTGGTGCAGAATCCACCCGGCCAGGCTCTCTGCCCGTACCCGCCGAGGAGGAGATTCAGCGGCTCCTGCCTTTGGTTTCTCATCTGCGAAAAAAAATCACGGTTCCTCTCTCCATTGACACTTGCAAAGCTCAGGTGGCAGAAGCTGTACTTGACCAGGGAGTTCACCTGATTAACGACATCAGCGGCCTACGCTTTGATCCGGCTATGCCTAAAGTCGTAGCTAAATACAAAGCAGCCGTTGTCCTGATGCATATCCAGGGAACACCCCGCGATATGCAAAAAAAACCGCATTATCAGCACCTGATTCCTGAAATAAGCGATTATCTGCGGCAAAGCATAGACATGGCACTTGAGGCCGGTATCCTGCCAGAACGGATCATGGTAGACCCAGGCATCGGCTTTGGAAAAACCCTCATTCATAATTTGGAAATCATCCAGAAACTCTATGAGTTTCAATCCCTGGACAAGCCGATTCTGTTCGGCCCCTCACGCAAGGCCTTTATCGGCAAAATCCTGGACCTTCCGGTGGAGGACCGGCTGGAGGGAACCGCTGCGGCAGTGGCTGCCGGGATCATGAATGGCGGCCATATGGTTCGCGTCCATGATGCTAGGGCTATGGTTCGAGTAGCCAGGGTGGTGGATGCCGTACTTGATCCGCAGCAGCTCGATGAGGTACAATGAGACCGGCAGGGGCTATTAGACGTAAATATTCAGCCCTCCCTCTCTTGTCATCTAGAATGTCATCTCGAACGAATGTGAGAGATCTTACTCACTTAAAAATTAAACAATATCAAGACAGACAAAAAACAATATCAACGCATACGTCTACAAGTGTAAGTATTTGCCGTCATTCCCGCGAAGGCGGGAATCCAGTCTTTGTGATAACAACTACTTCTGGATTCTCGCCTTCGCGGGAATGACGGGATGGAGGTTTTTTTTGCTGAATACCTACACTTGTAGACTTATCCGAATATCAAGACAGACATGAAGGAGAAAGGTGAATGACCAGGTTAGGAGTTAATGTTGATCACGTTGCCAATATCCGAGAGGCCAGAAAAGCGACCCAGCCGGACCCGATTGCAGCGGCAATGATTGCGGAAATGGCAGGTGCGGATGGCATCACCGTACATCTTCGGCAGGACCGCCGCCACATCCAGGATCGGGATCTTCGGCTCTTGCGGGAGACTGTCAAGACCCGTCTTAACCTGGAAATGTGCGCAGAACCTGAGATGATTGATATTGCCTTGTCGATCAAGCCTGACTTGGTCACGCTGGTCCCGGAAAAGCCGAATGAAGTGACTACCGAGGGTGGATTGGATATAGACCGCCAGAAGGATGCCCTGGCCAAGCGGATTAAATCCCTTCAGGCAGCCGGAATAATGGTAAGTATCTTCATTGATCCGGACCCGTCACAGGTAAAACTTGCCCGGAAAATCGAGGCCAATTATATCGAGCTTCACACCGGGTTGTATGCTGCGGCCAAAACCCAGGCCCATCAGGCGGAGGAGCTTGAGCGGGTCCAGCAGTCTGCCAAACTGGCTAAAAAGCTGAACATCGGCGTTAATGCCGGCCATGATCTGACCTACCGCAATGTTACTCCCATTGCCGCCATCGAAGAAATCGAAGAGCTGAATATCGGCCATAATATCATAGCCAGGGCAGTCTTTGTCGGGCTGGAGCAGGCAATCAGGGAAATGCTTGCCCTGATCCGATAAGGGGCACATATATACTTTACGCAGCTTGATCTTTAGTGGTTAAACCGATATTGTATTTATCTCCGAATGGCTGAATTTTTAACTTTTATTTTTTGACAAGAAACAGGACGCACTGGATATAAATCTATCCTGGCAATCCTGTCATCCTGTCAAAAAAGTTTAATTTTAAATCGTTTACCGTATATATAGTCTTAATATGCATTTCTTAACGAGAGATCATAATGCCGGAACTTGCGCGATTCTTCGGAATTATTATCCGCATGTATATGGAACCAAACATTCCACACTACTGCCCCCATTTCCATGCATACTACTTGGCTGATGTGGCGATTTATAGTATTGAGGCGATAGAGTTGATTGCAGGTTCACTGCCGAAGCGCCAACAACGGTTGGTCGAGGCATGGGCTGAGCTCCACCAAAACGAGTTAATGGCTGACTGGAAACGCTTACAGGCAGGGCATGTCCCATTACCAATAGACCCTTTAAAATAAGCAAGGAGGACAAACAAATGTCCCATCCGGTTTATTCCGTTCAATCATTTGAAATTATTGCGCCTTATACATTGCGCATCCAATTTGATGATCATGCTTCCCAGATAATAGATTTTCAACCAGTCTTAAGAGGGGAGTTGTACGGGCCATTGCGTGATCCTGATTTGTTTAATCAGGTCCACATTGATACAGAGGTTCACACCCTGGTTTGGCCAAATGGTGCAGATTTTGACCCGGCTACTTTGCATGATTGGCCAGAGTATGTCCAAGAACTGACAAATCGAGTAAAGCAATGGGAACTGACAACCACCTAAACTGGAGCAGTCAGGCAGTCAGGGAAATGCTCATCCTGATACGATAGACATGATGCTTGCCCGCATTGGATAAGAGATTATAAAAAAATTTCCGTAACTACGCAGGTTTGTTAGGCGAAAGGCTGTCAGGCTAAAAGCCTTACTTGCGTTCGCCTCGGTGGCTACTGATATTGGAAAGGATCGGGATGCATTGTCTTTTCCTACAGCCTAAATGCCTACAACCTATATACTTGAGTAGTTACAAATCCACGTTGCCTTTACATTAGCATTATACTGTTGCTGCCCGGTCTATAGTTTTCCTCTGCTTATTGCCTGCTGTCCGGCCCAGGCGCTGGCCGCTCCTGGTAAGGCGGCTTCTGCTCTGACCGCTCATCGTAAGGAAAACCTCATGATTCTTCACACACTCCCTCTATACATGAGTGTCTTGTTAACCGTATAAAATTTACCCCTCTGTTCCATACAGGATATGGGGCTTAAGCATTGGCAGTCATTTTTTCCTTCCAGGTAACTCCTTGTAAATTCTCTATAAATCATTTTAATCCCAAAAGGCATGATATATGCCTTTCTTCTTATGCAGTGAATGTCAAAATCTGCCAAAACAAGAAGAAAGGGGGGATATTTAAGGAAAGAGGGAAAATGTCACTGGTGAAAAAAAACAAGAGTCGCACTACTATCTACATGCTCTACATGAAGCGTCCGCCACCCTGTTTATCGCACTCTGCTCTAGCACCCTGTTATCGCACCCTGTTATCGCTCCTGATCTCTATTATGCAATTCATATTATTGATTGTTGATGTTCCGGTTATTGATCATTGAGGTTCGGGTGGTGGCTTTTTGACTATTTTTAAGGTTAAGAAAGGAGTTAGTTACATGTCTCATAAGAATTTCAGCAAAGTACTGTTGGCAGTCTTTTCTTTTTTGATCCTTTTCGGGTTAGCTTTTTCCGAGGCAGTCTATGCCCAGAACAACTGGGTTGCCATTCCTCCTTACAATACCCTGTGGCCACTCTGGTCTCCTGTTCTCTCTCCGGTCAATGCAACCACCGGCTTACCTACACCTGTAGTTACCAGCCTGGCACCCAAGACAGTACTTCCAGTAGAGCCTGCGCTTACCTGGGACCCGAGCCTTGCTTATCCGTGGCTGCTTTACAATACCCCATACGGCATGGCTCATTTTGATCCCCTCTATGGCGTAGATTTCTGGCCACCAAGCAGTTTCCTTGATTCGGCAGGGGCGGCCCTCCCCCTGACCCTGCCTATAGACTACGCCCTGCTGCCCCCAACGGACCCGCTGTGGCTGCAGCAGTATGTACTCCCGGCCAATAATTACTTTGTTCAGGCTTATCCCAACCTGGTCTTCCCTGTGGCTACCCTTCCGCCAGCCATTGCATTGGCAGTTGCAGCCGGAATTACAATACCGCAGACTTATATTACAACTTTATTCCCATCTCCGGCTGTCACGAACTACCTGTCACCAGCCGCACTATTGGGGCTGTAGTAAAGGATTAAACTAATGCGACATGGGGTATGCGGAGAAGCATTTTTCAATACCGTTGACTCCAACAGTCTTCAGTCCCCGATGGCGTGCTCTGAAAGCCATCGGGGCTTTCAGACTCATTAATTCGAGTTTCATCATTTCAACTTGTGGTATTTCAACTTATGCATCTCAATTGGTGGCATTTCAACTTGCATCATTTTTTTTCCTTTCATCATGCATTATCTGCCTTATCCTGCCTTGCCTTCTCTTGACTACTTATCGAGATGTTGTTATATTTTATAATTAAAGTTGCTCTTTATTAAAAGGTAGTAAGAAAGCAAGTCACTGAATAATAGGAGAGATACCTCATATGAAAAAGATTCTCTTGTGCCTCTGGCTTTTAGTTTTGCTTTTCCCCAGTTCTTCCTTTGGCGAAAAAAACAAGAAGTCACCTCTGAACATAGTCGTTATTACGGTGGATACACTTCGGGCAGACCGGCTTGGCTGTTATGGCTATCGCCGCATCAAGACACCCCAGATGGATGCCCTGGCCAGTGAGGGCGTTTTGTTTGAGCATGCTTTTACTCCGACGCCGATCACACTGCCTGCGCATGCCTCGATCTTTACCGGAACCTATCCGGCTGCCCACGGCCTAAGGAGCAATGGAACCTTTGCTCTGACTGAATCCGCTCTCACCCTGGCCGAAGTGTTCAAAAAGGAAGGATACTCGACGGCAGCCTTCGTTTCCACCTTTGTTCTTGATTCCCGGTTTGGGCTGGATCAGGGCTTTGATGTTTACAATGATGACCTGGTAACCGGGGTGAAATCCCCGACTATGATCCAGAAAGAAAGGCGGGCTGAAACCGTTACCAAGGCAGCCATCGAGTGGTTGAATACACACAAAAACGGCACTCCCTTTTTCTTGTGGGTTCATTACTATGATCCCCATATTGCCTATGATCCACCAGCTCCCTTCAAGGATGCGTATGCCCGCAGTCCTTATGATGGAGAGATTGCCTATACTGATTCCTGGATCAAACAATTCATAAATAAACTGAAAGAGATGGGGATTTATGATCAGACTCTGATTGCCTTGTCCGGCGATCATGGCGAAGGGCTGGGAGACCATCAGGAGGATACCCACGGGATATTCCTTTATGATGCCACTCTTCAAGTGCCCCTGATTTTCCATTGCCCCGGCAGGCTGCCGAAAAATAAGAGAATAGGTTCCCTCGTCCGGTTAGTTGATATTGCTCCCACCCTTTTGGATATTGCAGGTCAGAAGGTTCCGGCCAATATGCAGGGAGTTAGTTTAGCGCCCCTTATGAGCGGTCAAAAAGACGACTTACATCTGGTGCTCTACTGTGAAACCGATTATCCCAGATTTACCTATGGCTGGAGCCCCCTGGAGGGGATACGTACCGGAGAATGGAAATATATCAAGGCCCCTGAAAGCGAGCTCTATGACCTCACGAAAGATCCGGCTGAGGCAAAAAACCTGATACAGCAGGAAAAAAGTCAGGCTGAAAAATACCAGAAGGACCTGACAGATATCAAAAAGCAGATTTCTTCCGCCCCGGCTTCAGGAGCATCCTCTTCGGCTAAGCCGGTGGCCCTGGATAAAGCCTCAAGGGAAAAACTCAAGAGCCTTGGTTATATCTTTGCAAGCAATTCTGAGAAGAATAAGCCCACCTATCCTGATCCGAAGCGTAAAATAGCCCTGGTAAAATATTTCAATGAGGGAGCCAAATACCTGGGTCAGCAAAAATTTGCTGAGGCAATCAAGGAATTTGAAAAGGTTATTAAAGAAGATGCCGGGAATATAGATGCTTTCACCTGCCTGGGGGCTGTTTACCAGGCTATGGGGCAGGTTGATAAGGCTATCGAGGCTTACCGTCAGGCAGTCTTTCTGGGGCCGGATCACCTGGACAATCTGGTCCAATTGGGCACCCTGTACATGGGTGCAGGCAAGGCTGAAGAGGGAAAGGCAGCTCTTGAAAGGGCCTTGAACTTGAACTCGAAAAGCAGGGAAGTCTATCTTAATCTCGGAATTTATTATATCGGCAAAGAAAACTGGGCTGAGGCCAAGACCCAGTTGGAAAAGGTTCTGGAGATAGATCCTCAGTATGCACTGGCCCAAAATCACCTGGTTTCCGTTTACTATAACCTCAAAGAGACGGACAAGGCCATTACTCTTTCTAAAACAGTGCTCAAAGCCAATCCGAAAGACCCGTCAGCCCTCTATAATCTTGGCTGCATTTTCATGGATCAACAAAAAAATCCCGAAGCCCTGGAGTATTTCAAAAAATTGGCCGAAGTCCAGCCGGACTTCAGCAAAACCTACCAGTCTATGGGTATGATCTATGCCTATCAGAATTCCTTCGATCAGGCCATCGCCTCTTTTCAAAAGGCAGCAGCCAAGGAGCCAAAATGGGCTGATCCCCATCTGAACATGGGCATCATCTATGCGCAGAATAAAGGAGATTTCGTCAAAGCTCAAGAGGAATTCAAAAAAGTACTGGAGATCGATCCCAAAAATGACCTGGGCCATCAACTTCTGGAAAAGACCCAGATGACCCTTGAGATGCAAAAAGCTAACCCGCCAGGGAAGGAAAAATAACGGAAGGGAAAATAACTGAATAGACTCGGTATCTAAAAACAACTTGTTACACAGGCTAAAATCATACGTGGTTTCTTAGCATGAGCTCTATCGGGTGCGGATTCAGATAGTATTGGCGTTTTAAGTATGGCTCGGCAAATTTTCTGACATAATGATTTAAGAGAACAACAGGTACGATGAGAGGCACGAAGCCATTGTAGTAATTTTCAATTACTTCGATGAGTTCCTGCTTTTCATCGGGTGTGAGCATTTTTTTGAAATAGCCCATAATATGTTGAAGGACATTCACATTTTTTTTGTATGTAGCTTTTAATTTGAGTGCAGTCATGAGAGTGAAGAGGTAATGATCAAAGACTTTTGGGATATCATCGGTTTTGGCCTGGGCTACCATTTTGCCAAGCTCACTCAACTGCTTGACACTGTGAGACATAATGAGTAATTTTTGGTCCGTATGAAAGGAGATCAATCCCTCAAGAGAAAAGTTATTATTGACAAGGTCCTTCCAGCGTTTGAATACAAAAACCCGCTCAATAAAATTTTCCCTCAAAGATGCATCATGTAATCTGCCCTCATCCTCAACAGGCGTAAGAGGAAATCGATTCATGAATTGCCTGGCAAAAATGCCCACGCCTTTTTTCACGGGCATTCCGGAACTGCTATAGATTTTGATGTCCTCCATCCCGGAACTAGGGGATTTACTCTTAAACACAAATCCGCAAAGATCCAATTTCTCAAGCTGATCGAGCTTTTTCTCCGACCATGTGAGCATTTGCTCAGTGTAATCAATACCTGTTCTTATGGTAACAAGACGCGGCAACTGCTGGTCTCCAACCAGGTGCATTGCTTCCCTTGGAATGGACAGGCCACACTCAACCTCCGGACAGATTGGAATCCAATTGACAAACTGCCCGACAACATCTTTTAAGTAGTGATTCAACTTATGCCCGCCATCATAGCGGACATTCTCTCCCAACAGGCAAGTGCTTATGCCGAGATTAATACGCTCCTTCATTTGATTCCTCCCCCTTGTATACTCCAAGGACTCTTCGGGTCTTTATAGACTCCTCTTTTAATAATGTTATTCACTTATTTATTTTATTCCCTTATGTATATATTAAAATACAGGCTACTTCTTTGCAATACCGATAAAGTATGCAAATTAAGCGGTAACTGATATTTAATTATTGACTATAGATAGCTTGGGAGATTATACTTTCAGACATGGCAAAAATTGACGGAATAGTGACTTCAAGATTCCCTTATTACCTTACGCGACAGGGAAACCGTTCAGGATAAATACGGCATTGGGCTATACGCTATAACTATGGCCGGGCATCCTTTTTTCTCAAAGATGATTGAACCCTGTACTTTTTGGTTTTCTTTAACGTTGAATTAAGATATACTATTTTTCAAGAAAAAGGTGATGCGTAGATTATCATCTAAAAGATTTTTATTTAACCTCAATATACAAGAGATCTTAAACTCTATGGAAAATCATTACCATTCTTTTCATATTCCTGTCATGGGTACCGGAAGCTCCATCGATAGCCCTATCATGGTAGCTCCTTTTGGCATTTCTTCCGTCATCTCATTAGTAGACGATATTTTGCTGGAAAAAATAAACAAATACTATTGCGAAATGTACGGGTTGCCCTTTTTCAAGACACTTAGTAACGAAGTTGATGGCAGAGCAAAAAGGGTCACTGCTTATCTTGAGACAATCAGGGAAATCGTTCGGATTAAAATGGATGCTATTAAGAAGCAGCCTTTTTTTGAGAAAAACGATAAGAGCAAGTATTTTGATTTGCTGCCCGATGAAAGCCCTCTAAAAAGGGATTACAAAAAGTTTCTCACTTTTAAGGCTGAGACGGAATCCGAAAGAGACTCTTTGGCACAGGATCTGACTCGGAGAATGCAATCTGGCTCCATTGATGTGAATATCATGGTCACCCTTGACCGGATCAATTATGATGACCGTGATACCCCCCTCAGTGACGAGTTCACCGACGCTAAAGCAGCTCTCAGGGGCTATGCCGAAAGCAGTCTGAAATCGAGCATTGTATTTTCAGCCGGAATTAACCAGAGATTGTTCAGTTATATGACCCGATTCCGTGATTTTTACCGGGACAAAATGGGGGAAATAAAAAAGAAGATCGTTCTTAAGGTAAGTGACTTTCGCTCTGCACTTATCCAGGGCAGATTCCTGGCAAAAAAAGGACTTGAAATTTACGAATTCCGTATCGAGTCAGGGCTCAACTGTGGTGGCCATGCATTTCCCGGCAGCGGACATTTGCTTCCCCGCATTCTCCAGGAATTCAAGGATAACCGGGAACATCTGACCTCAGAGTTCAACCCATTGATATACAAATACTACAAGGCTCAAGGGTGGGAATACCCTGAATCAGCCTTGAACAGCCGCCCCCTCCTCAGTGTACAGGGGGGAATTGGCAACAATGGGGAAGCACGCAGACTCAGAGAAGATTTTGGTGCGGACCTCACAGGGTGGGCCACTCCTTTTCTGCTGGTTCCCGAAGCTACCTGTGTGGATAGCGCTACCCGTGAACTTTTAAGGCAAGCTGGCGAAGCCGAACTCTATATAAGCGGAGCATCACCTCTGGGAGTTCCTTTTAACAATGTGCACGGAAGCGGTTCGGAAATATGGACTCGTGAAATGGCAAAAATAGGCAAGCATGGTTCCCCCTGCGACAGGGGTTTTCTGGTATCCAACACAGAATTTACCAAAAAGCCTATTTGTTCGGCCTCCAGGCAATATCAAAAAATGAAGCTGGAAGAGATAGACAATATGTCTCTTTCAGACATTGAAAAAGAAAAGCGTCGCGAGGAGGTTATGGAAAAAGCCTGTATCTGTCACCATCTTGGAAACGGTGCTCTTATTGCCCTGGAAATTCTCAAAGGGCAGCAACCTCAGGCTATCTGCCCCGGCCCGAATCTTGCCTGGTTTAACAAGTATTACACCCTTGAGGAGATGGTTGACCATATCTATGGAAGAGGGCCATCCCTGGTTCCACCTGAGCGCCCGCATATGTTTGCGAATGAAGTGGTAATATATGTGGACTACTTTGAGAAACAGGTAGCCCATTGTACATACACGCCTAAAGAGATTAAAGCCCTTGAAGAATATAAAACCAACCTTGAAGATGGCATGAACTGTTGTCTGCTTATCGCCCGAAAACAACCATATCCGGGAGAAAATCTGGCCTCAATCCTTGCCCACACCGAACGGCAAAAGGCGCGCCTTGCTGCCATCTACGCCGATTTTAAAAAGAGAGCGGAAGCTGAAAAATAGTTTAACACAAGTGAGGACCTGTTCCGAGGCGGAATAAGGAGTCAGAAGTCAGATGCCAAAAAAAAACCGAAATGAAGGCCCTCAATTCGTCCGGCATTTTGGACCACTGTTAAACGCTTTGAGATCGCTTGGTGGTTCAGGGACCCCGCGTGAGGTTGTTGAACAGATCTCAAAAGATTTGCAAGTGTCGGATGAAATTCAGAACGAACTTCTGTCATCAGGCGAAGCTCGGTTTCCAAATCAAGTGGCATGGGCTCGCTTTTATCTTACAAGAGAGGGACTCCTCGATTCTTCAAAAAGAGGTGTATGGAGCCTCACCGATAAGGGGAGATCTACTATTCTTACCCCTGAGCAGGCTCGCACTGTTTTTATCAAGTGGGCTAAGGTCTTCCAAGAGGAAAACAAGCGGCGTAAGCAAGAGCAAGCTGAGCCTGAGAATCATCTTCCTGATGAGACTGTTTGCCCTTCACTTGGTTATCGTGAAGAGCTTCTCCAAATACTTTTGCACCTTCCTCCGGGCGGTTTTGAGCGATTGTGCCAAAGGCTTCTTCGGGAATCCGGGTTTGAACAGGTGATCGTGACAGGGAAAACTGGCGATGGCGGCATTGACGGCTATGGGACACTACGAGTGAACTCGAATCCCTTTGTTAGTTTCAAGGTTCTCTTCCAATGTAAGCGGTACCTCAAAACTGTTTCGGCTTCCGAGGTGCGTGACTTTCGAGGCGCCATGCAAGGACGCGCAGACAAGGGCATCATTCTGACTACGGGAACCTTTACAGCCGATGCTCGCCGAGAAGCGACCCGCGATGGTGTGCCTCCAATTGAACTCGTTGAAGGAAAAAAGCTTATCGATATGTTTGCTCAATTGGAACTTGGCCTCCGCCCTGTGACCATATATGAGATTGATATGTCCTTTTTCGAGGAATTTCAGGACAATGATCAGGTATAGTTGCCCCCCCACTTTGATTTTGTAGAGTTCTGGGAGTTCTTGGGACACTATGCTTAATTATTGACTAATAGAGACTATGCTTTCACACGCAGCAAGAGTTGCACGAATAAGCGACACAAACATGGAAAGCCAATTCCAAAACTGAAGGCAGTCAATGTAACGTGACAAATACATCGCAACAAACAAAAGAGGATATCTTATCAATAATCAGGAAAAACCAGGATAAGATTAACACTCTTGGTGTCAAAAGAATTGGTTTGTTCGGATCATTTGTCCGTGAAGAGCAAGATAGCGAAAGTGACGTAGATCTCCTGGTCGAGTTTACGTGTGGCCAAAAAACCTTTGATAATTTTATACAGCTTTCATTCCTCCTGGAGGATCTCCTAAAGCGCCGCGTCGAACTGATAACGCCGGAATCGCTCAGCCCATACATCAGGCCTTATATTATCAAAGAGGTTGAATATGTCAGTTTCACATCTTGAGCATCTAAGGAGTGGATTAAAGATTGCTATAGTGAAAGAGTCTATTACTTGAGGTAGGGCATGGAAGATAAGGATGTTCAGTATTGGATTGATATATCAGAGTATGATCTGAAGGTAGCGGAATGCTTGCTGGAAAGAGGATATTACATTTACGTTGGGTTTATGTGTCATCAAAGTATCGAAAAGATGCTAAAGGCGATCTATGTAAAGAATAATAATAAAACCCCTCCTTATACCCATAAACTTGATAGATTAATTGAAGAAGCCAAGATCAGCAATTTATTCTCGGTAACCCAGCTATCTTTTATTGATGAGCTGACGCCCTTAAATATTCAGGCACGATACCCTGTCTATAAAGATTCTATCCATAAATTTATAAAAAAGGAAAGAGCAGAAGATATTTTACAAAAAACTCAGGAATTATGGAAATGGTTAAGACAAAGGATAGAGTAGACCAGATATTAAGAGAATATATCAATATACTAACCAAGCAATTTAATATATATGCTATTGTCTTTTTTGGCTCTTATGTTCATGGTAAGCCCGATGAATATAGTGATATTGATCTTGGTGTTTTTTCTGAATCCTTTGGTAAGGACCCTCTTGGTGAGATGACGCTGCTTTGTAAAATGAGAAGGCAAGTAGATACGGATATTGAGCCAATACCGTTTAGTAAGGGTGAGTTCTTCAATCATTCGGAAAAAGATTTTGTCCATGAGATATTGAAGACGGGGAAAATAATCTACAAGGATGGGAAGGTATTAATTTAAAAAGACTGGTGAAAGGGTTAAAGGTATAAGCGAGCAAATTGTACGTCCGTTAGGCATCGAAAGTACCGATATTAAACAAGAGAGATTAAGCAAATCTTCTGAATGAGGCCAGCGGCCTATAATATTTTGTAAGTATTTTATTTCATTATGATACATAACTTTTTATAGGTTGCTATGATGAGAGCATTAACGCCACTAACCGTGTTACTGATACCAGTGACCGTGCTTCTGTCGCTAACGCTGGGTGCGGGATTTGCACCGGCAGTAGCGTCAGAATCGTCAGAACCATTGGGCGAGTTTGTCGTCAACAATATAAGTGAAAACCCCGCTTTTCATTCCAACGAACTTTTCCGCGCATATGAAGACTTTTACAGCCCCCGCGTTAATCAACTTCGCAATCGCTATGACCTGGATAGGATTGTTGCCGGAGAAACCGACGAATTCAGGCGCATCATGTTACTTCGCCACTGGATTCACTCCACTATGCCCATTGACGATTATGATTACACGTCAACGCGAATGGACGCGGTTGCTATTCTCGATGCTGCCAGAGCGGGTGGCAAATTTAACTGTTCGCATTTTAGTGTTGTCCAGCATGCTGTGTTAAACAGCTTTGGTTATGTTACCCGGTGTCTTGGTACCGGTCCGGGGAGGATGCAGGAAGAAGGGCTCGATGGGCTTGATGGCCATCATGCGGTTAATGAGGTATGGGTGAATACATTTAACAAGTGGGTACTTGTTGATGCCAAGTACGATCTTCACTTTGAAAAAGATGGGATTCCCCTTTCCGCTCTTGAGATACGCGATGAGGTCTGGCGCAATGAAGCGAATGATGTCGTTCCCTCATTCGGGCTTGAGTGCGAACCTACGGTTCCGCAGATCAATGACCGTGACTGGGGTATCTGGGCAACGCCGAAAGTTTATCGCTGGTGCAGTTGGGAGACCAGTACCAACCGGTTTACTTCCTTTCCGGCTGCATTGAGCTCCACACTTATCATGTACGATGATGAGATATTCCAAAAACATATTTGGTATCGGGACGGTGAGCCTCACTGGGCCTATGATACGCCCTATCTGATTAAAACAACCCAGCGTGACTGGATCTACTGGACTCCTAACGTCATATCTTCTCAGGTAAATATTCAAGGCCAGGATGGCCGGGCGCATATTTTTTTGCTTTCTTTCACGCCGAATTTCAAGACGTTCCAAATGAAAATCTCCAAAGGAGACTGGAGAAACTGCGATGAAAGTCTGGATTTGCCCTTGCAAAAACAACTCAATCGGTTTGCCTTTCGCACGGTTAATCTGTTTGGAGTGACCGGCCCTGAGCATCGCCTGGAAATTGATTGGAAGAAGGAATTGGAGCAGTCAGTTGTTACCTCCCCAACGTCATATCGAAATATCGTTGATGCGAACCACAATACTGCGAGCCACAATACATAGTGGGTACTTACGTCAAGTGGATAGCCCTCTTTTACAATTATAGAATGTTATTAAAAGTCAGAAGTGATAGATTTATCGTAAGTACTCAGGTAATCAGGTTGTTTAGGCTGTAGGCTATTAGGCTATTAGGCTATTAGGCTATTAGGCTATCAGGCTATTAGGCTATTAGGCTATCAGGCTATCAGGCTAAAAGCCTTTCTTGCAGACGGGACGCATTGTCTCTTCCTACAGCCTAAATGCCTACAACCTATCTACCTGAGTAATTACGATTTATCTTGATATCATTTTAATATTGGGCTAAAATCAAATAACTTGCCATTAAGATTAAAGGGCAAAATTGAAGGTTAACTTTCCATTTTTGACAATGAAGCGAATAAGAAGGGATCTTTGCCTCTGTACAGCCCGGTTCCTCTACAGCCCAGTTCCTCCACTCAGTGTTATCTCCTCGCAGATTTTTCCATCATTTTATCCATATTCATTGAGAGATTATGTCGATAATACTTTCAGGCAGGCATAAGCCGGGAATATGCTTTGGTTAAAGCATAACTCAAGCAAAAGCCAGTGATTTATCCCTTAAAGGCATCGCGATTTTCTAGCCACGAAAAAACTTGACTCAAAATTTGGAAATTAAGTACAATGTACAATCTAGGCAATTGCAGTAAAACTTAAGATGATTTATAAGCCTTTGACCACCTGCTAATAGGTTGCGTTAGGAGATCGGGATTATTGTTAAAGGAAAAAGATAGAGGAGGGAAGGAGTAGTCAGGAGTCATCTGATGAGCGTCTGCGGAGGAAAAGGTTCTCTTATTCATTTTCCCTAAAAATGAGGTGATCAAATATGTATCGTTTACACAAAATGATTTATCGTGTGATGCCGGATGGAACAGGAAAACAGATTAATCCCTTTACGGGAAGGGAGGTCTGGACAATTCCCGGCCGGAAAAATAAACCTACTTATAATAGCTTCAAATCAGCACCCAAAGAAATCATACCAAAATATCCTGAAACTTATTGTAATTTCTGTTTATCCAATTATAAAAATACCCCGCCGGAAAAGGCCCGCCTTGTCAAAACCGATCACGGTTATGAGATGCTTACCCGGTTGGACGCGAAGCGGATTTTCAGCGAGGAGGCAGAGTTTCGGCGAATTCCCAATCTTTTTGAAATCGTAACCATGGATTATTGGGAAAAGAATTACAACTTCAAGCTGGATGGGGTCAATAAGGATTGGAAGCAGCGATATCTTTCCAGTGATGAGGGGTTGAAGCATGTTTTGGGCATCATTGAGCTGAAATTGAAGCTGTCCGGCCTGACCCCGGATGAAATTTCTAAAATGCCCATCGAAGAAAAGCTGAGACTGGCCAATGCCTTTTTCAGCGGTGGTCATGAATTGATCGTAGCTTCCAAACATCTTAAGCCGGGCGCTCATTATGATATCGATCTATCCTCCTCCGGGGAGCTTACCCAGGAAGAACATTTCCAGTACTTTAAGTTTACGATCGATGCTATGGAGGACATATACAACCAAAACCGATATGTCCGATACGTGAGCATCTTCCAGAACTGGCTGCGGGATGCAGGAGCATCTTTCGACCATTTGCACAAACAATTGGTTGCCCTGGATGAGTGGGGTACATCGGTGGAGCAGGAACTGGCACTGGTGCAATCCCATCCAAATATTTACAATGACATGGCAGCCAATTTTGCCTGTTATAACAACCTGGTCATAGCTGAAAACGAGCACGCCATGGCTTTTGTCGATGTCGGCCATGTACACCCCACCCTGGTCATTTACTCCAAGAGCGAGCATCTGAGGCCCAATGAGCATACCGACGAAGAGTTGCGGGGTTTCAGTGATCTGGTTCATGCCTGCCATGCGGCCATGGGGAATGCAATTTCCTGTAATGAGGAATGGTATTACTGCCCGCGGGATGCAGTCATTCCCATGCCCTGGCACATCTTAATCAAATGGAGAGTCAATACGCCCGCCGGATTTGAGGGTGGAACCAAGATCTTCATCAACCCGATAGGGCTGACCGACTTGCGTGATATCATGGTTCCGCGACTGTATGATCTGCGGGACAAGAAAATCATTGACGGCTTCAAAATTGCCGAAGAATGCCCGGTTCGGCCTAATTCCCTGCGCTACAGCCAGCGCCAGGGTTATGCGTCCATAAGTCCCGTGAAGCCTAACAATTATCTTTCAGAATTAGTCGGTGCCGGCCAGGAGTAGACTCTGCGCTCCAAAGATGGCAGCATAACGGTAAATTGGTTATTCCGGATTTCCTGCAGCTTATCAGGCTGCAGGAAATCCCGGAATGACTCAGTCGTCAGGGAGAGATGATCACTGCCCCGAAAGGTGGCTTGGACTGTGGCACCTGATGGGTTGGTCATCAGAAGATAAAAGCTGTCCTGATAACGCTTTACCAGAAAGTGAACCGCTGCCTGGCTGCACGATATCCCACTGACATCTTCACAAGAAAGTAAAATGCCCTCCATAGACTTTACCTCAGCACCGATTCCCTTCAGCCATTCCCACCTGTCCGCAGCATCCGGCAATTGCCATATATCAAAGTAAGAATAATAAAAGAGCCCTCTGGCCCCGTGGATCAGACCAAGGTATGTCATGCAGAGAACCTCCTGACGGGTAGGTCTTTGCATCTCGGTGCTGAGTGATACAGGATCTCCATGTGTTTGAACAACCATCCAGAAGGGTCGGGCCGCAAGGCCTGCTTTTTTGGCTGCATCGGCAGCCTCGGCCACATAGACAACGGGGGTATGGGGAACCGGATAAGGGTCCACTCCGAGAATATCCGTAGTGGTCGCCATCCGCTCCAGGACTTGAAGCTGATATTGGACTGACCAGGTTGGATGATTGGGATCTGCGTCCCGGATTGCCTGGTTGCAGGCCATCAGTTGGGAGCGATATGAAGGTCCGATTTCGTCATTCAGATACCAGCCCAAAATGGCCGGATGATCTTTCAGTGCTGCCACTGTCTCTCGAAGTTTGCTGAGGGCAGCGGATTCGGTGATGTTCAAAAGCTCAAGCGAAGGGAGAGGACAGAGAATTTTCAGCCCATATTCATCCAAAAGGTCCAGGTAGTTATGCAGGATAAGGTCATAGCAGCTTTGAGTTGACACTCCTGAGCACCCCCAGTTTAAGGGGGCAAGCGTATTGTAGTTTACCAGAACGTGAAAAGGGCTGTCGCTGAGTTTCATGATTTCAGCCTTCAGTTCATCATTGGGAGCCCTGGGAAGTTCCGTATTGGCCGTATAGATTCCCAGGGGGAAAGAAGGAATTCCCCGGCAGAGGAGCCGGTTATCCTGATCGATAAAAGCCGGGCAAAGATCCCGCCTGGCCCTGGAGATTCGCTGAATGGACTCTTCCGTTTGGATTGGCTCTTTCGTCTCGTCTAGGAGAAGTTCTTCTTTTCCCTCTTTTCCCTTCATGAGCTGCGACCGCAGAACATAGGCCCCTTCAGGAAGGTCATCCGGTACAGTCAGGGTCAACTCAAATTCCTGGCTGCCGGGAGAGGAGAAGAGAGTCTCCTGCACCACCTCTCCACTCTCCCCATTTGAACCCTTGACCAGACGCACGTGAACGGCCAAATCCCGTAAATCCCGTAAGGATAATCCGGCTGCTTCGGGATGCAGGGTGACTTGAAGCCGGATTCGCTGCGACAATTCCCGAATCAGCATCCCTCTGTAGTTTGGCTCCAGCAGAAAGGTCTCAAGGGGCGATGGGACGATCTCTTCAATGGAAAGATCATCAAACCAGGCCGTGCCCGTGCTACCCCTGGTCAGAAAAGGGGAAAGTTTGACGTGTGCGACTTGCGTGCCCATCCATCGGCCAGGGATAACAATCTCCTCCGCGAGGAGGTGCTTCCAGTCAAAAGTGCCCTCAAGTTTTGGAACCGAGTATTCTCCTCCAAGCCAAGACCATCCGTCATCAAAAAACTCAATACAGAAAGTGGCCCCCTGATGCCCTGATTTCGTATTGGTCAGATTTTCCCCTTTGACCCAAATGCCGATTCGATAACTCTTCCCCGGATATGGAAAAATTTCCTGAGAGGGATAGGCATACCAGGAAGGGGAATAATTTTGAACCCGCAGGCTGTATCTTCCGGATCGGGCCGTATTAGAATCAATTGACCAGCCCTCCGGTAAAGAGGACCATCCGACAGGTTGTAGAGAGGAGGAAGAAGATGAGGATTGCAGGTTCTCAAACCCCGGATTTTGCATCAAGGGGGGATAAGATGAATCCCTTACAGGGGATTCTGAAGATGCACAGCCTAGAAAGCAAAGAAATACCGCCACCAGGGTTAATGTTCCTTGTCTTTTCATCATATCTTTCCTTGTGTTCAGCGATCAATGGTTTCCTTCAAGAGTTTCCCTCCAAGACGAGCATTTACTTCCTCAAACGAACACTTACTTCCTCGAACGAGCACTTACTTCTTGAAAAAAAGACGAAGGGAAACAATCAGTAACAGGAGAGCAAAACAGAACCGCAGCTTATCTTCAGGGAGCTTGTTGGCGATTAATGCGCCAAAGTACCCGCCGACAAAAAAGCCCAGAGAAATAAAGATGGCAGGTTTGATATGCACACACCCGCTTTTATAGTACTTAAGGGCAGCGAGCAGCCCGATTGGGGGAAGCAAAGTGGCAATGGCTGTACCTTGAGCTTGATGCTGGCTGTATTTAAAAAAATAGATGAGAGCAGGAATAATGATCACCCCGCCACCAAGCCCGAAAAAACCTCCGAATATTCCGGCTGCCAAGCCTATGAGAATACAGACGATAAGCACTTTGTCCCTCCTTACCAGGAAAGGTGCGGCAGCAGTAGCATGGAATTGAGCGCACAGCCAATATGCTCGGCTACTACCGGACATTTAGCTTTCAGAAGAAAGAAAATTTTCTTGGGAGCATCGTTCAGAGTTTCAAAATTCCCCTGGCCTTTGGCAATTACCAGATCAGCCTCCTGAAACTTGCGGACAAATTCCGCAGAGCACAGTTCCAGAATAGTTCCCGGTGCATTAGCCCCATTGTCAATAATCGGCACAAGGTCAGCTAATCCTGCAAACTCGGCATCCTCTTTTAAAGCATCGTTGATGATAGGCCCCCCTTTGACCACAAAAGTGATCTTCTCGCGGGGAAGAATCTCGATCAAAATCCGATCGAAAACAATCTCTCCGGCATTGTCACCCAGGTAGAGTATTCGGTCAGCTTCTTCCACAGCCTGACTAAACAGCCTGAAAGCCGTCGGCTCCAGGGGAGCCTCAAGAGCATCCCTGATGGATTGATGCACCTGGGACATCTGCAGCCGGGTATGAATCCCAAAATCGATAATATTCCCGGCAATGGCCAGCCGTATAGCCATATCGAGCGGATGAGGCGAATTTTTGACCTTTTTGGCTAAATCCGAATACAGGGCCAGAGCAAGACGATTAAAGCGCTCCTTGACCTCCCGGTAAGGGTCCGGCACCTGGCATTCCCTTTGGATAAGATCGTGAATGACCTTGCCCATGGCTGGCGGAGAATTGATTAAATCCATCTCACTGGAGCGGCGAAGTACCTCTCGCAGCACGCGCTGCCGGACACACATATCTGCCCCAAGCATTTCCAGGGCATTTAAGGTCTGATGAATGAAACAGGGAATGCAGTTCAAAGATGTTTTCATGATCTATAGGATGCTCCCTTCAAAGATTTCTGCATATTCGGGTATCATATCAGAAAGTAAGATCAGGCGGCAAGGTTAAAATTACGAGATGCGAGATATGAGATACGGATTGCGAGATACGGTTCTGACTTCTGAAGGTAGCAACCCGGAGTAAATTATGAGCAGGGACAGGCTAAAAAAACTGCCTGCCCTGACTCATCTTCATTGCCTTATAATATTAACAGAATAAGCTCATTCTTAGTATAACCCCATACCCATAAAGGGGGCAAAAGGAGTCGCTATCCGGGGAGAATAAAATGTCTGCCCAAGAGAATACCCCTGCTGCTGGTAAGGAGAAAAATTTACCTGCCGAAGCATCCCCGATATCGCTGCTGGTGCTGTAGTGGTTACGGGAGCTATAGTCGTTGGTATCGGAGCTGGTGGCACATAACCGCTCGGATAAATATAAACCGTGAGTGGCGCTACAAGAGCAGATAATTTAATACCTGGAATCCCTTGGCCCGGCTTGATCGACACCTTTAGGTTGGTCGATGAGGGTGGAATAAAAACAGTCGTTGCTCCATTTATATGGGCTGTTCGTAGCAGTGAGTTGGACAATCGGTTTCCCACGAGCGAGGGCGAAGACAACAGCCCAGTGCCTGCTCCAAAATAATTGTTTGCTCTAAAATAATTGTTTACTCCAAATGAGTTGATAGGAGGGGATAAAAAATTATAAGAATAACTGGGAGTCTGACCGTTCCCCAAAAGCCCAAACTGCGAAAGCCCAAGCTGAAGGCCGTATAAGCCCTGCTGGGCAAAGCCCTGCTGGGCAGTAGCAACAGGAAGCGAAAAAAAGCCAGCCGCACAAAAAATTATTAATGTTGCTATACTCAGGGAGAGCATCTTCATTCTATTTTTCTGGGTAAAGCAGTGTATCATAGGATTACCTTTCCTCGTTCGGATGAACCGTAACAATGAATTCTTCAGAGAGAACTCACTTCAATGAACCATAATCTCAAGAACCGCAATCAATATGAACCGCAATCTCAAGAACCGCAATCAACATGAACCGTAATCAGCACGAACCTCAACCTCAAGAACCGCAATCAGCACGAACCTCAATCTCATCGAACCTCAATCTCATCGAACCTCAATCTCATCGAACCGCAATCTCATCGAACCGCAATCACTATGAACCTCATCCTTACTAAACCGATACTTGCTTCAACCACAAAAAATAGTTGACCTTAATTCTGATTATCCCTCCTTATTTTTTTCCTTATAAACCTAAACCTGGTGAAAAAAGAGGCTTAATCGCTAGCCTCACCTTCACTTAATGAAAGCAAATCTGGTGCCGAGCTGCTGTTTAATATATAAGTATAGAAAATTAATATGTTATCCATTTTGGCAGGTAAAAATAAGGGTAAAAAATATGCGACTGGATTCATAAATATTAAAACTATGCATACAAGTGCATAGCAGGGCTGGATTGAGAATTAATGTTCCTTGTTATGGTCAACTTGCAGGTTCAAGGTATAAGTTATGACCGAAGTTCCAACCGCCTTGGTAGTGCTATAGCAGTTCCCGCTTGAGTAACCTACTGCTTGAAAGTGGACGAACAAAACCTGAAAGTGTCAGAAGTCTGTAAACAATATTCCTAGAGAAGGTAAAAGATCAGAAAAAACTTTGGATCATCCAAAAATAAAAAATTGCCGATATCATTATACAGCTATACATTATATTCACTACCGGACACTTTTTTATTCTCGCTCCGGTCGGGTATGACGACAGGCTGTTGGCAGAGTTCGTTGGCAAGTAGCAGATTCTCCGTCATTCCCGCGAAGGCGGGAATCCAGAAGTTCCCGGGGAAACTGGATTCCCGCCTTCGCGGGAATGACAGGTAGGATCGCCCATCCGGATGCCCCTAAAAAGTGTCCGGTAGAGAGACATTATACAGTCATACAGAATACAGATATACGAACGAGGAATCTGATTATACGACCTTGGGATAGTAATTTACTTCACCATCAAGCAGCAGAAGGTATGATAATCCCAACGAGATATAGAGCAGTATAGGGCAGTATAGGGCAGAGTGAGCAGAGAAACACTGGCAGCGAAAAGGGTGAAAATAAAATCTCGGGTCATTAGATTCATGAGTAATCTACATTCTCATTTAATTATGAATAACCTGTTTTATCATGAACAACCTACTTTAGAATAAGGAGATATGTATCATGGCCTTGCTTGACAAGATGGTCGAAGGATTGGGTCCAGGTGTTTTGATTGGCGTGGGTGTCGCTTTGGCTGCACCTGTTATTTTGCCGGTGGTGGGGAATTTGGTTCGTCCTATAGCCAAATCAGTGGTCAAGGGAGGAATTGCCATCGGGGATAAGGTAAAAGAGATGGCTGCCGAAGTCAGTGAGCAGATGAGTGACCTGGTGGCCGAAGTCAAGGCAGAGAGCGCTGCCTCGGCTGCCATAGTTGAACAGGCAGTTACCACTCCGTCAGCTTCAGTGGAACAACAGCCAGCACAAGGATAAGGGGCAAAAAGCAGAGCAGATGGGCTGAGAAAGAGAGGGGAAACCTGGATAATTCTCCAGTCAATCGATATCATCAAGTCAATATCATCAAAGAGAAAAAGCCCATCTTACAGAGCAGGATAAGGATGCTAACCTTTATTCAAAGACAGGAGCAATCGCTACTCGCTCGCTCTTTTGATGGTATTCTCTCCTAATGCGTAAGGCGCATACAGGTCGGGAAGATAATCAAAAAGATAGAGGATAATGGAGGATAATGGAGAACATGACATGGGAGATATGAGTGCTCATGGACGAATTGCCAGCAGTACACCTGGAAGGTTGCGTCTGCGCATGTATCATCCCAAAATCTATCCAGAGCTGATGCATCGTATCAAAACCTATTTGCATAACAGCCCGGGTATCCAGCAGGTTAATGCAAATAACACAACAGGAAGTGTCATCATTCGATATGATACAGCCACACATTCTCATGACAGCGTGCTTGCCATGCTCCATGATATCGGT